>Ga0048259_100348_pt1 | contig 17260 bp, 16 predicted proteins | sample SubbioQV12_Dec13_FD_54352 | JGI IMG/M metagenome (GOLD analysis project Ga0048259, IMG submission 54352) | Serpentinite rock and fluid subsurface biosphere microbial communities from McLaughlin Reserve, California, USA - QV1.2_Dec13... | ecosystem: Environmental > Terrestrial > Deep subsurface >... | reverse complement strand
CCGAAGTGATTTTTAGTCTGGCCAAGCAAATGGCCTGATCGAATGCGGTGATGAACCTTTCGACGGCAAACTTGCGCACGGATAGTCTGGCGCTGTTTCAAACCGGGCTTGCGGCGGCAGACCCGCGCGATGCCGTCAGGCAGTGTCTGCATATCAATGACGGCACACGCCGCATCACGCCCGACCCGAAACACCCCGACACCCTGCGCCAGGGCCAATGGCGCAACATTCATCTCATCGCTATCGGCAAGGCCGCCTGCGCCATGGCCGAAGCCGCCTGCGAAGTGATTCCAGCCAATTTGCTGGCCAGCCGCCCCATCGTCGTCACTCACTACGCCAATGTTCGGCCCAACCCGGATTTCGACCTATTGGGCGCGGGCCACCCTTTGCCCGATGCCGCCGGTGTGCGGGCCGCTGAAATCGTCATCGAGCGCCTGTCGCACGCCAAAGCCGGTGAACTGGTGCTGGTATTGCTGTCTGGCGGCGGTTCGGCGCTGCTGCCCAGCCCTGCCGACGGCATTACGCTCGACGATAAAATTCGCATCACCGAACAGTTGCTGGCCAGCGGCGCCACTATCGATGCCATCAACTGTGTGCGTAAGCATCTATCGAAACTGAAAGGCGGCGGCCTGGCCCGCCATGCCCATCCTGCCGATGTCCATGCGCTGATCTTGTCCGATGTCATGGGTGACGACCCGAGCGCCATCGCCAGCGGCCCCACCGTAGCCGATGCCACCACGTTCGCCGATGCCATCACCGTGCTGCAAAACCATGGCTGCTGGCAGGATGCACCCGCCGCCATCAAACACCATCTGCAACAAGGCGCACTCGGCCTGCGGCCCGAAACCCTGAAAGCCGATGATCCCATTGTTGCCGGTTGCCGCCATAGTTTGATCGGCAGCAATCGCCACAGTGTCGATGCCATGGTCGAGCACGCCCGCGCCCTGGGTTATGACACGACGATACACGCCCAGCCGCTGTGCGGCGAAGCCCGTATCGCCGCCGCCACCTGGGCCGCCGATGTCAGCCGCCTGTCAGCCTCCCGCACAGCCACACGCAGCGCCTGGATTGCAGGCGGCGAAACCACTGTCACCCTGGGTAAGACCCTTCCCGGCATCGGCGGACGCAATCAGGAATTGGCCCTGGCCTTTGCCCTGGCTGCCGAACGCCATGGCCTGCGGGGCGACTGGTGCTTGCTGAGCGGCGGCAGCGATGGCCGCGACGGCCCGACCGATGCCGCCGGTGCATTGGTTGATGGTGGCAGCCTGCACCGCTGTCGCCAGGCCGGTATCGACCCACTCGCCGCCTTGGCTGACCACAACGCCTATCCCGCCCTGAAGGCGGCGGGCGACTTGCTGCTCACCGGCGCCACCGGCACCAATGTCGCCGATTTACAGATTTTGCTGATGCGTTCGACACCCGACTGAAAACCAACCGACACACCGACCAGGAGATCATCATGTTCAACCCCACCATGACCATCAAAGGCTTTGATGATGAATTGTTCCACGCGCTGGAACAGGAACGTCAGCGCCAGGAAGACCACATCGAACTGATCGCCTCGGAAAATTACGCCAGCCCGCGCGTACTGGAAGCGCAAGGCACGGTGCTGACCAACAAATACGCCGAAGGCTATCCCGACAAACGCTATTACGGCGGCTGCGAATACGTCGACATCGTCGAACAACTGGCCATAGACCGCGCCAAAGCCTTGTTCGGCGCCGACTACGCCAACGTGCAACCCCATTCCGGCTCGCAGGCCAATATGGCGGTGTTCATGTCGCTGGTACAACCGGGCGACACCATTCTGGGCCTGGGGCTGGCCGACGGCGGCCACCTGACCCACGGCGCCAAACCCAACTTCTCCGGCAAGTTGTACAACGCCGTGTACTACGGTCTGGACCCGAAAACCGGCGAAATCGACTACGCCCAGGTGGAAACACTGGCACAGGCACACAAGCCCAAACTGATCATCGCCGGTTTTTCGGCCTATTCCCGCATCTGGGACTGGCAACGCTTCCGCGACATTGCCGACCAGGTGGGCGCTTACCTGCTGGTCGACATGGCACACGTCGCCGGTCTGGTGGCGGCAGGCATCTACCCCAATCCGGTACCGATTGCCGACATTGTTACCAGCACCACCCACAAATCGCTGCGCGGCCCCCGCGGCGGCCTGATTCTGTGCAAGCACAATGCGGAACTGGAAAAAAAACTCAATGCCAACATTTTCCCCGGCATCCAAGGCGGGCCGTTGATGCATGTGATTGCCGCCAAAGCCGTGGCCTTCAAGGAAGCCATGACGCCGGAATTCCAGGCCTATCAGCGACAAGTCGTGAAAAATGCCCAGGCCATGGCGGAGGTGTTCATCAAGCGCGGTTACGACGTGGTCTCCGGTGGCACCGACAATCACCTGATGCTGGTGTCGCTGATCGCCAAAGGCCTCACCGGCAAAGCCGCCGATGCCGCGCTGGGACGCGCTCACATCACCGTCAACAAAAACGCGGTACCCCACGACCCACAATCCCCCTTCGTCACCAGCGGCATACGTGTCGGCACCCCGGCACCGACCACACGCGGCTTCAAGGAAGATCAGATGCGCGAAGTAGCGGGCTGGATGTGCGATGTGCTGGACGACATCGACAACGACCACGTCATCGAAGCCGTTCGCGGCAAGGTCAAACTGCTGTGCGCACGCTTTCCGGTGTATGCCGCGCAATGATGTGCGCCTGAAGAAATTACGCGCTCCCACGCTCTGCGCAGCGTAAGCGTTCGCTACGCAGAGCGTCCCGGTCTGCATTCCCACGCGAAGCGTAGGAATGAGAAAACCTGACACACATATCGCCCTGAACGTGACCCAGCCGCAATCCATCCCCATCTTATACAGCTTCCGCCGCTGCCCTTACGCCATGCGTGCCCGTATGGCCATCGTCAGTGCGCGTAGTTGCGTCGAATTGCGGGAAATCGAACTACGCGACAAACCCGACGAATTGCTGGCGGTATCGCCCAAAGCCACCGTGCCCGTGCTGGTTCTGACCGATGGCAAGGTCATTGATGAAAGTCTGGACATCATGCACTGGGCACTGCAACGCAATGACCCCGACGCCTGGCTGCCACGCCACGGCCCGCGCACGGCTGAGCTGATTGCCATCAACGATGATGAGTTCAAGCACAACCTCGATCGCTACAAATATGCCGACCGTTACCCCGAAATGCCACCCGCTATTTACCGGGCACGCTGCGAGTCTTTTGTCGCCGAGCTGGAAGCATGGCTCAGCCAGGTTTCATTTCTAGCAGGCAGCACGTTTGGCTTCGCCGATGCCGCCATTGCCCCATTCATTCGCCAATTCGCTGCCGTCGATAGTTTGTGGTTTGAAACGGCGCCGTATCCCAAGGTTCACGATTGGCAGCAACGGTTCCTGCAATCCACCCTGTTCCAGCAAGCCATGCAAAATTACGCTCGCTGGATGCCGGGCGCCAACCCTTTGTTTTTCCTTGCCTGAGAGGCGTCACCCATGAAGCGGATACCGTTGATCGGCCTGTTCGCCCTGCTGATGACAGCCAGCCACCCTGCATCGGCCCACGAGAGACTGTCGTTCACGGAAGTCTTGGCCGATGTCGTGTTTTATCGTCCAGCCGGACTGGCCTTGACGGCTCTCGGTGTCGGCCTGTTCGCGGCTACATCCCCGATGCTGCTGGTTGCGGATCAGGTGCCGCCGCATGACGCTCTCGACGATGCCGTCGACGTTTTGGTCATGACGCCGTATCGCTTTACCTTCCAGCGGCCAATCGGTGCGCTGCGGTCGGGGCCGGACGGCGTTTATCACAGACGCTGAATACCCAGTTCACATCACACAGTATTCTCAACTTTCAACCCTTTTGCGGAGACCGTCATGTCAGACATCGAAATTGCCCAGCAAGCCAGGATGCGCCCCATCATCGAGCTGGCTGCTGAAAAATTCGGCATTCCTGCCGAACATCTGGATCCTTACGGCCATTACAAGGCCAAACTCTCGCTGGAGTACGTCAACAGTCTGAGCGACCAAACCGACGGCAAGCTGATTCTGGTGACGGCCATCAGCCCGACGCCAGCCGGTGAAGGCAAAACCACCACGACCGTCGGCCTGGCCGATGCACTTAACCGCTTGGGCAAATCGACCATCGCCTGTCTGCGCGAACCGTCGCTCGGCCCCTGTTTCGGCGTCAAAGGCGGCGCGGCGGGTGGCGGTTATTCACAAGTGGTGCCGATGGAAGACATCAACCTGCATTTCACCGGCGATTTTCATGCCATCGGTATTGCGCACAATTTGCTGTCGGCTTTGCTCGACAACCACATCAACTACGGCAACGCGCTCGACATCGACCCGCGACGAACCCAATGGAAGCGCGTCGTCGACATGAACGACCGGGCGTTGCGCAAAATCGTGGTGGGCATCGGCGGCGTGACCAATGGCTATTTGCGCGAAGACGGCTTCGACATCGTCGTCGCCTCGGAAGTCATGGCCATTCTGTGTCTGGCCACCAGCCGCGCCGATTTGAAACAGCGGCTGGGCCGCATCGTCGTCGGCTATAAATCCGACAAGGTTACCCCGGTCTATGCCCGCGACCTCAACGCGCATGGCGCCATGGCGGCGGTGCTGAAAGATGCGATCAAACCCAATCTGGTACAGACTCTGGAAAACAATCTGGCCATCATCCACGGTGGCCCGTTCGCCAATATCGCCCATGGCTGCAATACCGTGATCGCAACGCAAACCGCGCTGAAACTCGCCGATTACGCCGTGACGGAAGCCGGTTTCGGTGCCGATCTGGGTGCGGAGAAGTTTATCGACATCAAATGCCGGATGTCGGGTTTGCAGCCGTCGGCCGTGGTGCTGGTGGCCACTGTTCGCGCACTGAAATTTCACGGCGGCGTCGGCAAAGATGGGCTGAATGTCGAGAATTTGGCGGCGCTGGAAAAAGGCTGCGCCAATCTGGAGCGCCATTTGAACAATATCCAGACCCACTACGGTCTGCCTTGCGTGGTCTGCATCAATCACTTCAGCTTCGACACCGACGCCGAAATCCAGCTGTTGCAACAAAAATGCGCGGCATTGGGCGCCAATTGCGTGGTATCCAGACATTGGGCGCAGGGCGGTGCCGGTGCCGAGGCGCTGGCGCAGGCAGTGTTGAATATCGTCGACACCCGCGAACCTGGTTTCAGTTATGTTTACGACGACGCGCTGCCGTTATGGCAGAAGATCGAGGCCATCGCCACCAAACTGTACGGTGCAGGCAGCGTCAGTGCCACCCCGATAGTGCTGAACTACCTCAAGGCCTTGCAAGCGGATTATGGTCACTTTCCGATCTGCATGGCAAAAACCCAGATGTCGTTCTCGACCGACCCCAATGTCAAAGGGGCACCGAGCGGTCATAACGTCGAAATCAGCAAAATCCGCCTCGCCAATGGCGCCGGTTTCATCGTTGCGATTGCCGGCGACATGATGACCATGCCCGGCCTGCCCAAGACACCAGCAGCAGAGCGTATCGACATCAGTGACGACGGTGTAATCAGCGGTTTGTTTTGAGCCGCAACTGACTTTGATGGGGTGGGAGGGAGCGGCGGCGAAATCCCATCGCCGCCCTTTTGATGACGCTGTTTGCTTTCAGTCTTGAAAACGAATGGCGTTGTCTGTGGTTTTGTTGAATACCGTACCGAGTACGTTGATGTCTTTCAACAGGCTGGCGGCGTTTTTCAGTTCATCGGTCTTGGTGCGGCCTTCTTCGATGACCAGCAATACGCAATCGACATAAGGCGAGAACCCTAAGGTGTCGTCTTGCGACAAGATGGGGGGCATGTCGAAGATGATGATCCGGGACGGATAACGACTTTTGAGTTCGTTGACCAGGCGCACCATTTTGGGTGAATGCAACATTTCGGTCGAATTGAACATGGGCTTGCCAGCAGGCAGGATGACCAGCCGGTCGATGCCAGGATTTATCATCAGGCTGCTTAGTTCGGCATCGTTGACCAGGTAATCACCCAGGCCTTTTTCGGCTTGAATGCCGAACAGCCGATTGACGGTCGGATTGGTGAAATTGGCATCGACCAATAAAGCGGTACGATCCAGTTCCATGGCAATACTGATGGCCAGATTGGCGGCGGTCAGGCTGGCACCAGTCTGATTGCTGGTGCTGGTGATGGCGACCGTTTTCCATTCCATGGCATCCATGGCTTGCAGACAGCGGGTTCGCAACATCCGGTACGATTCCAGCCAGGGGCTGTTGGGGAAGGCCGCTATGATGCGGTTTTCCTTCAATACCTGGGCATTGGTTGCCTGCACCTTGGTTTGGCTGTAGGCGACGCTGATGCCATCGCTAGCTGCTTGCCGTGTGTCTGTGACTGTTTGTTGCATAAAGCTCATGTTTGATCTCAACGATTAGTGGCCGCCGAACACAACGCGCAGCAGTTTGTACCAGAAGACATCCAGCGGCATGAACAGCCAGTGGAATAGCGCCATTGCCAGCACGATCCCGCCAGCCAGCGCAACCAACAGCATGCCTTGCTGCCTGCGGGCTTGGCTGTTTTCCATTCGGCTTTGCATGTAGGGAATGCTGGCCAAAGGCCCTACACCGAGAATCGAAACGATGGCTTTTTCGCTGTGTATGGTCGCATCGAGCATTTCACCGCCAGCGACAGCGCCGAAGCCGCCAGCAATGGCCAGCACCATGCCCAGAAACAGGATGGCCATGCGATTTGGGCTGACGGGTTCCAGCGGCTCCTGCGCCGGGTCGATCAGCGTGAAGCGCTCACCTTTCTTCTCGATTTCGAGCTGTTGTGCAATCTGCGCCTCCATTTCACGAGCGCTGACGGCCTGATAGCGTTGGTTGGTGTTGTTCAGTTCCTGCACCAGATCCATATAGTCTTTTTCAACCAGGGGCGACTGCATCAGGTTTTGCCGCAACTCCTCGATACGCTGCCTGACCTGGACACGGGTATATTCCAGCGATTTGAGATCGGAACTGGCGGCTTCGAGTTGCGCTTTCAGCGTGATGTAGGCGGGGTTGTCGGGTTCCAGATTGATGTTGGCGGTCGGGTTTTTAGCACCTTCCACCATAGCCTGTTCCAGCGATGTGACCTGTTTTTGCAGGTTGATGACATCGGGGTGGCGGTCTGAGTATTGTTCGGTCAGCGAGGCCAGCCGTGCCCGCTTGTCGGTCAGCTCGGCATTCATGGTGTTGAGGTCGGTCGAGCTGCCGATTTCTTTTTGCAGCGATTCGATTTCCCTCCGCATCTTGACCACATCCGGATGGTTATCGGAATAACGCGCCAGCAGCGACGGGTATTGGCCCTGCAATTCTTTCAGGCGATCGCGCATTCCGAATACCCGGTTGCCGGCTGCGCCGAACGTGGCGGTATTGGGTTCGATCTGGGCCAACTGGCCTTCGAGATAATAGCGGCGATCCTGGGTCGAGCGCTCCTGGCTGTCCAGGCTGAGCAACTGGTTGTTGAGGGCGTTGAGTTCCTGCTGATTCAACTGGTTGGCCTCGGGCAGTTGCCGCAGGTTTTTTTCTTTGAAGTCGGCCAGCGTTGCTTGCAACTGCTGGCCCTTTTCTTTCAGGCGTCTGGCTTCCTCGCTCAGGAACAACGCCGCATTTTCAGCCGATTCGGTGCGGGATTTGATGTTTTCCCTCAAGAACAGCGAGGTCAGTTCGTTGGTGACACGCTGAGCCAGTGAGGGCGAATGGTCGTCAAATGTCAGTTGAAAGGCGATGGTGGCCTTGGTGGGGCGACCGCTTCTGGGATCCATGACATCGGCGCTGATGGTTTCGACCTTGATGCTTTGGCGCATCTTCTCCAGGATTTTTTCCTCGGTCTTGGTTTTGCGGTCGTCGGCGTAAAGATCGTATTTCTTGATGATGTCCACCAGATTGCTGCGCGACATGATGCGCTGGCTGATGATCTGGATACGCTGGTCGGCGAAGGTGGTTACCGTCGATTTGACCAGTTCCGACGGAATTTCCTGCTCTTCGATCAGGATGGTGGCCGACGAACGGTAAACCGACGGCAGGGTGACGGCCAGAACCACGCTCAATAAGGCGATGACCACGAAGGGTATCAGCAGGTATTTGCGGCGCTTTTTGACGATTTTCAGATAATCCCGGATGTCGGGCGAGGGTGTATCCAAGTTGCTTTCCACGTTATTTCACCTGACGATTGATTTGCGGTTGGTACGAAAACTGGAGTTGTATGTCGTTGCTGGTAGCAGTTTGATTGAGGAATTGAAAGTCCTGCTGCATCAGTCTGTAGGATAAATCGAGATTGATTTCCGGCGTCCATTGCCAGTGCACGCCTGGGTTAAAAACGTACACCGATTGGCTGAAGTTCTGATTTTGGCCAGCAGCGATCAATCGCGCATCCGATAGCTGGTAGCTGGCACTCAAGCTTGCCGACCAACGCTCATGGAGGTTATAGCGCAGACCGCCGCTGAATCGGGTGGTGGTTTGTTGAAAACCGGCAGTAGCGGGGTTTAGCTGCTGGTCGGCAGTCAGGTTGAATGAGCCTTGCTCCAGTTTACGTTCGAGATTGAGGTTGAGCATGCGGCCTGTGTCGGTTCGGGACGTTTCCGTTCGTTGTGCCCCCAGTGGAGAAACGAATTCGGATTGCACCTGATTCGTCATGTTGCGAAGACCGCCCGATGCGGAAATTTGCGTCAATTCGTCGAATTTATACTGCGCGCCGATCAGAAAGTTGATCGTGGTTGATGCTTGAGAAAACGAGCTGACACCCTGAAAAGGCAAAAAAATACCGGGCAATACCTGAACGAACTGCTGAACGCTGGACTCGCTGCTGGAATTGAACAACGAATATTCACCCCTGGAATTGATCGATAACCGCTCGGTCAGAGCATGAACCCAGCCCGCGCTGTAGCTTTTATTGTCGAAGTCGGAGAATTGCAAATTGGTGAGATTCTGATCTCTGTCGAAGGTGACTTCCGTGTAATTGAAACCCAATGACAATTCGTCCCTTTCCGTGACATTGAAGGTAAACTGGGGCGCCACAGAGCTGGTATGTCGGGGTATCTGCACTTGCACCGCAATCGGACTGAAAATATCGAGCTGCTGATTGATAACTGACTGTATGGCGTGTTGCAGCGTAATATCCGTCCTGAAGCGTTCACCGCTATAGCGATGAGTCAGGTTGCTGATTTTCTCGGAAAGATTCAGTTCGGATTCACCGTGATAAATCAGCTCATTCCAGCGAAACGAACCACGCAACTCCTGATTTTCCGCCAGATAACCCATGGTCAGGGCCGGGGAAATGGTGGTAATCAGATTGTCGCGCCGGGGCTGTATCTGCATTCTCAGGTTGTCGGTATAGCGTTGGTTGTAGTGGAAGTCGGGTTGCAACAGCCACTGGCCTGCAAGACCGCTGACCGGCCAACAGACCAGTACTGGCAGTAAAAATTCCGTTTTTAATTTCATTTCAAATGACGGGCACCCAATCAAGGTACCGTGATTGTATCGCCCGGTTGCAGCAGAATGTTTTGTTCAAGGTCATCGCCATCGATGACATTACCGTAGTCGAAGGGGAAAACCTCGATCCGATCGCCTACCCGGCGCTGGATGGTGATGTCATCATCGTCGGCGAATACCGTCAGGCCACCGGCCAGACTTAAGGCTTGCAACACGTCGATGCGACGGGCAGCCATGACCATGCCGGGCTTGTTGACCTTGCCCACGACAAAAACCGTATTGCCCTGGCTATTCAGCAATTTCACGCTGACAGAGGGGTCGGCAATGTAGTCGGACAACTTCACGGTCAACAGCTCTTTCAAATCATGGATGGTTCGACCGGCTGCCGTCACCGTGCCAACCAATGGAAAAACAATGCTCCCATCCGGCGAAATCAGAATTTGCTGTTGCTGCAAACCCTCTTCCTTCCAGACCGATATATCCAGTGCATCGCCTGGTGCCAGCAAATAAATAGCCAACCTTTCAGGCTCTTGCAGAACCACGACATCCTGGTTGCTGGCGACAGGTGGCGGTGGATTTACCATGTCCGCAGCCGCTTCATCGGCATGGGCAAAAGCGGGCACCAATGACAAAATTGCAATGAAGGCGATGAGCTGTTTCAAAATGATTCCCTTATCTTTGAGTATTTGGATTTGCGTTCCATTTGGTATCTTGCGTTGGCCATTATAATGCGCGACTTTTGACAGCCTCATGAAGCAAACGGTGGTATGGCTAGTGCCCGAATGCGCAGGGACAATTGAACCAATAAGCAACATAATCAGCCAGTTACCTGGCGGAGTATAGGCTGTTGCACACTATAAACCAACACTTCAGGAGATTTTAATGAGCCTTTCGGCGTTTTTAAGCCGGGTAAAAACCGGCGACACCATTGATTTTCAGCAAACCATGGCAATCATTGCCGATCATTACCACTATCAGCCCACCAAGTTTAGCAATGGTTTGCAGTTGCCGCTGGTGAATGATGCCGGACATAACGAAGGCTCTTGCAAAATTTTCGCGTTTGCCAAGCTACACGATCTCGATCAACCGCAAACCCTGGCCTTGTTCGGCGCTTATTACTACGAGGACGTACTCAACCATCCGGCAGGAAGCGATCATCAAAACATTCGTACCTTCATGCGCGACGGCTGGGACGGCGTTCAGTTCAAAGGCGAGGCGCTGACGCCAAAATGACACCCGCCGCCCGCATTGCCGATTTCATCAAATGGCGTTGCGCTGTCGCTTTAAAGCCATAGCTGCTTCAGCCAAGCGCTCGCCCAACACCCAACACAAGCGTTTTTCGTGATCGGTCAATTCGCTGTCGGCATCGGCACAGTGGCTTGGCCCATAGGGGGTGCCGCCGCGCCGGGTTTCCCGAAGTGCGATTTCATTACAGGGCAAACTCGTGACCAACATGCCATGGTGCATCAATGGCAACATCATCGACAGCAGCGTGGATTCCTGGCCGCCATGCATACTGCCACTCGATGTGAACACCCCGGCCGGCTTACCGACCAGCGCACCGGAAAACCACAGCGAGGTAGTGCCATCGAGAAAATGCTTCAATGACGCCGCCATGTTGCCAAAATGTGTAGGGCTGCCCAAAGCCAGGCCATCGCAGGTTTCCAAATCGTGCAAGCTGGCGTAGACCGCGCCCGACTCGGGGATGCTGTCCGCCAGTTTTTCGCAGATCGCCGACACCAGCGGCACGGTGCGTAATACAGCCTCGGCGCCTTCAACCGATTCTACGCCTCGGGCGATGTGTTGAGCCAATCGCGCTGTGCTGCCATCGCGGCTGTAAAACAAAATCAGGATTTTCGTCATCATTGACCTCTGTCGGTTCATCGAAATCGGTAGCAGTTTACCTTGAACAGCATCACGATTTCCTCCAGATGCCCATGCCCTATTCATCCCTACCCATAACGCTTGATCGAAAAGCCACAAGCCTGTGACATAATTTCCACATCATTTTGCTTTTTTGCATCATTACATGGCCGAAAAACAACCGCCTCAGCCAGAACCTTGGGTCTCCAAATTGATGTTGGGTGCGTTAGGTGTCGTGTTCGGCGACATCGGCACCAGTCCCTTGTATGCCGTGAAACAGGTTTTTCAAAGCGGTCTGCCGACCGATACGGCTCATGTGTTGGGTGCGCTGTCGCTGATTTTCTGGACGCTCACCCTGGTTGTAACCACCAAATACGGCCTGTTCATCATGCGCGCCGACAACAAGGGCGAAGGCGGCATCATGGCGCTGATGGCGCTGGCGTTGCAGGGCGTCAAACAACACCCGGAGCGCAAACGCATCGTTATATTCATTGGGCTGTTCGGCGCCGCGCTGTTCTACTGCGACAGCATCATCTCACCCGCCATTTCCGTACTCAGCGCCATCGAAGGGCTAAAGGTCATCTCCCCCGATCTGGATCGCTTCGTATTGCCTATCACACTGACAGTGCTCGCCGCACTGTTTCTGCTGCAATTTAAAGGCGCGGGTAAGATCGGCGCCATGTTTGCACCACTGATGGCGGTCTGGTTTGCCGTGTTGGGGGTGTTGGGGCTGGTCAACATCATTCAGCATCCCGATGTGCTTTGGGCGGTCAATCCCTACTACGCGCTGAGTTTACTGAACGAACTGGGCTGGCGCGGATTCGTGATACTGGCTGCCGTCATGCTGGCCATTACCGGCGCCGAGGCGCTTTATGCCGACATAGGCCATTTCGGCATCACACCCGTTCGCGCGACCTGGTTCAAAATCGTATTTCCCATGCTGTTGCTGAATTATTTCGGCCAGGGTGCCCTGTTGATCGGCAACCCCCAGGCCATCGAAAATCCTTTTTATTTGCTGGCGCCATCCTGGGCAATGTACCCATTGCTGGCTCTGGCAACCGCCGCCACCGTCATTGCATCGCAAGGTATCATTTCCGGCGCTTTTTCGATTACCCGGCAAGCCATTCAGTTCGGCTATTGTCCGCGCATGAGAATTCAGCATACATCCGGCGACCACTTCGGCCAGGTTTACATTCCTGCCCTCAACGGCCTATTGATGGCTGCGGTGTTTTTCGTGGTCATCGGTTTCAGATCGTCATCGGCGCTGGCACCCGCCTACGGTATTGCCGTCACCGGCACGATGATCGTCGACACCCTGCTGGCATTCGTCGTGATTCAGACGCTGTGGCAATGGAGAACCGCCCAAAGTCTGGGTTTCCTGCTGTTGTTTCTGACCATAGACCTGGCCTTCCTGTTTGCCAACAGCCTGAAACTGACGGAGGGTGGCTGGCTGTCGCTGCTGATGGCCATCGTGATTTTTTCGATCATGGCCACCTGGATGCGCGGCAAGAGCATGTTGGCCCGCTACATCGAAAGTCGGCGCCTGTTGTTCGAGGAGCTTCAGGTGCAATTGCTGGAGAAACCTCTGGCCCGGGTGCAGGGTACAGCCATTTACATGGCACGCAGTCTGCACGGCGTACCGCAGGTTTTACTGCATAACCTGGAACACAACCGCGTCATTCACGACAAGGTCATCGTGTTGACTCTCGTGACCAAGGATGAACCTTATGTCGATGAAGATTACCGGGTGAAAATCCGGGCATTCGGCGATGGTGGCAACTTTTTCAGGGTAAAGCTGTACTTTGGCTTTCAGGAAGAACAGGACGTGCGCCGCGCCCTGCAATTGTGTCGTCACGAAGGACTCGACATAGATCCCAAGACCGTGTCGTTTTTCATAGGCAGCGAACGCCTGTCATTCCGGCACAAGAACCCGATGCCGAACTGGCAGCGTTCGCTATTTCTTTTCCTCACGCACAACTCATCGAGCGCCATCGAGTATTTCAAGGTTCCGGTCGACCGGGTCATCGAACTGGGCATACGCATCGAACTTTGACCGCTCGCTGCGGCGGCGCTGAAATCAGTGATCGTGCCCATCCCGCCAGCCGCCCCAATCACGACCGCGACCATCACCCCAGCCTCGGCGCTGCCCCCAGCGGTCATCATCGTGTCCGATGCCGTCGTTTTTCAGCGATCGAATGCGGCTACCCGCGCGATCGAGATCATTCTCGATCCATTCGCGCTTCATGTTAGGCACCCAGGGTTGGCGCTGCGCACGGTCTATGTGATTTTCGATACGCCGGTTTTCCTGCTTCAGCATTTCAGCTTCCGTCCGGCTCAAATCGCCACGCTGAAAACCCCGCCTGATCGCCCGTTGCTGGCGCTCCTGTCGGCGCTCCAAATCCCTCAGGTGATCGCGATGTTGGTGGTAATCGTGGTATTCATGATGGTCGCGAAAACGGTTCCAATCACGAGAAGGCATGATGCCGAATCCCGCCCCGGGCAACGGACGATGAATCGGCCCCGGCATGATGTTTTGCTGGTAATACACCGTCGCCGGGTAACCGGAGGAATACATGCCCCCATGACTCATGCCATAAGTCGTTCCGTAACGACCATAACCGCCTTGATAGCCCGTATGCGCACATCCCGGCAAAACCAGGGCAACCAGCGTTGAAATGATGAACAAGCGTTTCATAGATGACCTCGCAGCAGTCGGCTTCAGGTGGACAGCAGCTTGCCGGGCATCGCTTAAATGCGAATTAAGCCAGGATTGCCCTGATGTTCGCCAACCTGGCTGCCACGGAGACTGTGGCAGCCAGGTCAATCAGACTCCGAATAAAGACAGAACAGGTCCTTGCACCGCCGCCTTTTGCCATTTGATACGGCAGCGCACTACAAACTGCCGATATAAGCCGCCAACGCCTTGATGTCGTCTTCGGACAGATGGCTTGCCATGGCTCCCATCGGCCCACCTTTACGCTCGCCACTTTTGAAAGCCAGCATCTGCTTGACGATATACTTGGGATGCTGACCTGCCAGCCTGGGGAACTGGCCATTGCCCTGCAATTTGTCGCCATGACAACCCATGCACATAGCCGCCTTGTCCTTGCCCAATTTCGCCAGATCGGCGTCGCCACCCGCCGATTTTCCCGGCAGACTGGCGAAATAAGCGGCAACATTTTGAATATCGGCATCGCTGAGTTCCTCGGCCATGGCATTCATCGTGGCGTCGGCGCGTTCGCCAGACTTGAATTTTTTCAATTGAATTTCGAGATAGCTTGCCGTCTGCCCGGCCAGATTGGGCCACATCGGACTTTTGCTGACGCCGCCTTCACCATGGCAGCCCAGGCACGCCGCTGAGCGGGCCTTGCCTGCGCCGATGTCTGCTGCGTGTGCACCAAAACCCAGCCCAGCCAGGGTCAGCGCAAGGACTATCGTGTTGTATGGGGTTTTCATGTTCGACTCCTGTTGACGTGTGATAAAACACCAGCCATAACTTTGGAGAAAATCAATACTGGTGCCGATACGAACTCGACAAGCCAAACGCCTGGGCATTTCCAGCATAACCGTTCAGCCCCCGTTTGCTTTATGCCCTGACCCTCTCCCGGCGGGAGAGGGGATTTAAGGTGGGGGCTGAACGGTTACTGTCCAACAGACTTGCATTGCATAGCCTTGTCTCAGCCCTGCGCCTTGTCGAGTCGACAGTATACGTCCTGCCCTCCTCGATTCGTTCACTTCCATGATGCACAACCCCTGATGTACGACAAATCCAACCACTTACCGCTCGATGGCGAACTGTATTGCTGGCGCGGGTTTTACTCAAACGAACAAGCCGACGACTGGTTCCGGCGCCTGCATAGCGGCCTGGCCTGGCAACAGGAGCGACTGTTCATTTACGGTCGCTGGCTCGATGTGCCCCGCCTGATGGCCTGGTATGGCGATGCGGGCGCACGTTACCGTTATTCCCATGTCGATCACGACCCGCTGCCCTGGACGGGCGATTTGCTGCATTTGCGTAACGATGTCGAAGCCGCCTGCCATGCGGGTTTCAATAGCGTACTGGCCAATCTGTACCGTGATGGCTGCGACTCGATGGGTTGTCATGCCGACGACGAAAACGAACTGGGCATCAACCCTGTGATTGCATCGTTGAGTTTCGGCGCTACCCGGTTGTTGCGCTTCAAACACAGCACGGGTGTCAAAGTCGATGTGGAGCTGGCGCATGGCGATTTGCTTTTGATGGCAGGCACCCTGCAACATCACTGGCGTCATGAACTGCCCAAAACCCGGCGGGCCAAACAGGCCAGAATCAATTTGACCTTTCGCCGGATTTTGCGGCTATCGTAAATCACGCCTCCTGTTTACGCTTCAGCAGTTGCAGAATATCGGCTTCGATCGAAGCAAACGCGATGATCCACAGCATGGCATCGTAGGCATCCAGCCACTGGCGCTGCCACACCCAGAAAGTCGCCACCACAACCAGGCCACCAAACACGCCTATCGTCAGCAACCAAACGACGTTGCCATGGCGCATTGCCACCGTCGGCCAGCGCACTTCCGTCTCCATGATGGCAATCAGCGCAAACCAGAGCAGCGCGTTGGTGACATCCAACCATGCGCTGGCGTTGAAATAACTGAAAAACACCAGCACGATCGCGCCGATCAGCACGCTACGCGTCATGGCCAGCCTGTGTTTGCCGAGTGACAAGGTGTCGGCCTGGGCCTCCATTTCATAAATGACGAGCAAAATCAGCCAAGTGAGGGCATCGACGGCACGGGTAACGGTATCGGTCAGCGCGTAGATCACGGCATTGAGAGTCAATAACCCCAGGATTGCCCATTTGAAAACTGGGTATTCGATACGGAAAAACGGATGATTCATAGTGCACGGCTCATAACTATTCGGCGAAACATTCAAAACATTACGGCTACCCGACATGGACTATTGCTCGATATTCAATTCCTTGAGCTTGCGCGTCAGGGTGTTGCGGCCATAGCCCAGCAACAAGGCGGCCTCGTGTTTGCGGCCATGGGTGTAATCGAGCGCCATTTGTATCAACAGCGTTTCCATACGGGCAATCGCGGTTTTGGCAATGTCGGGTGTGCCGGTCATCAGTTGCTGTTTTATCCAGTCTTTCACTCTGTTTTCCCAATCCGTTTGATCGGGGCCAGTCTGGCTTTCAGTGGTTTGATTCAGTTCGGGCGGCAGATCTTCGATATGAATTTCACGCCCCGATGCCATGACGGTGAGCCAGCGGCAGGTGTTTTCCAGTTGCCGTACATTACCAGGCCAGCGCAGATTGCTGAGGTAGATTTCGGTTTCGGGCTTGAGTATTTTCATCTCGGCGCCAAGTTCCTTGCCGCTTTGATAAAGAAAATGCCGCATCAGCAGGCCTATGTCCTGACGCCGCTCGCGCAATGGCGGAATCTGGATGCGGATCACATTCAGGCGGTGGAATAAATCCTCTCTGAAACGGCCTTCGGCAACCAGGGTTTCCAGGTTCTGATGCGTCGCCGCGATGATGCGGACGTTGACCTTGACCGGCGCATGGCCACCCACCGGGTAAAACTCGTTGTCGGCCAGTACCCGCAGCAGCCGGGTTTGCAGTTCCGCCGGCATGTCGCCGATTTCATCGAGAAACAATGTGCCGTGGTTGGCTTGTTCGAAACGCCCGGTTCGCCGCGCCTGGGCACCGGTGAACGCGCCTTTTTCGTGGCCGAATAATTCCGATTCCATCAGATCGCGCGGAATGGCCGCCATGTTGAGGGCGATGAACGGTTGATTGGCGCGGGGGCTGTGCCGGTGCAGGGCTTTGGCCACCAGCTCCTTGCCGGTGCCGGACTCGCCGTTGATGAGCACCGTGATGTGGGAACGCGCCAGCCGCCCGATGGCACGAAACACATCCTGCATGGCGGGGGCTTCGCCGATGATTTCCGGGGTTTC
>Ga0048259_102331_pt1 | contig 17310 bp, 15 predicted proteins | sample SubbioQV12_Dec13_FD_54352 | JGI IMG/M metagenome (GOLD analysis project Ga0048259, IMG submission 54352) | Serpentinite rock and fluid subsurface biosphere microbial communities from McLaughlin Reserve, California, USA - QV1.2_Dec13... | ecosystem: Environmental > Terrestrial > Deep subsurface >... | reverse complement strand
GGTGAGGCCAAGGCTGTGCTGCAAGATGTGGCCTCGTTCGAGGAAACTCAGGAAACACTGGCCTTGCTGAAAATCCTGGCACTGGGCAACCAGGATGTGGAAGCAGGCAAGGTCAAGCCGGTGGCTGACGTGGCGGTGCGTTTGCGCGCGAAGCAGGCAACGACCTGATGGTCGGCAGACCGAGTCGCTACGAGGTAGTGCTTACCCAGGGTGCGGAGCAGGATTTGGAGTCCATTTACGACTACATTGCCGAGTTCGATTCTATGGCCAATGCCAACGCCGTGCTGGATGGGTTGGTGGCAATTGTGGAAGGGTTGGCCAAGCTCCAGGAGCGCGGCAGTTATCCAAGGGAACTGGTCGGCCTTGGCATCAAGGAATACCGCCAGACCGTCTTCAAGCCGTATCGGGTGATGTATCGTGTTGCGGGCAACCAGGTCATCATCTACCTGATTGGCTGACGGGCGCCGTGATATGCAGTCGGTGCTGGCGAGACGGTTGTTGGGCGCATAGGCGCCCCTGCTGCATTCCTTTTGCCGCGCGTGAGAACGAGAATTTGTAACCGCATCCTAACCGCGCCGCGTTACTTCAAAAAAACCGCTTGCGGATATGGTGCAGTAAAACAACGCCGCCGACGGCGCCCACGGTATCGGCCAGCCAGTCGGTGACGTCGGGGTTGCGCCCCGGCACGAAGCTTTGGTGCCATTCGTCGGATATGCCGTACAGGCTGCAAAATAACGCAGCCAGTATCAGGGTCAGTTTGCCGGACAACCCAGCATGGCGCAGCGCCCGCCAGGCCAGCAGGGCCATGACGAAATAGGCACCGGCATGCATGACCTTGTCCTGAGCGTTGAACACCGAAGGCACGGGCAGCATCGACTGTGACGACAGCCAGAAGATGAGTCCGCAATAGGCAATCAAGGCCGTCCAGTCCAGCCATTTGGTCGTGTTCATATCACTCCCGTACCGGTCGTTTTTCCAGTTTGCGTTGCAAGGTGCGGCGATGCATGTTGAGTGCCCGTGCCGCCGCCGAGATGTTGCCGTCGTGCTGCATCAGCACTTTTTGCAGATGTTCCCATTCCAGTCGTTTGACCGATAGCGGATTGTCGCTGATGGCCACGCTGGCATCGCCTTCGTTCTTGTGCAGCGCACTGACGATTTCATCGGGGCTGGCGGGTTTGGTCAGGTAATGAATCGCGCCCAGTTTGATGGCTTCGACGGCGGTGGCGATGCTGGCATAGCCAGTCAGCATGACAATCTGGGTGTTGCCGTCGAGCGAAATCAGTTTTTTCACCATTTCCAGCCCGGAATCGTAGCCAATGCGTAAATCGATGACGGCATATTCCGGTTCGGTTTCTTCGGCCAGGCGAATGGCTGTTTCGACATCGCAGGCGACCGTGACCTGAAAATTGCGTTTCTCCAACGCCGGTTTCAATACGGTGCAAAAGGTTTCGTCGTCGTCGACGAGCAGCAGATTGGGCTTGTCCTGGCTGTCTTGATGGCTGTCCTGGTTCATGAATGACGTTCCTTGGCAAAAAGGGGCAAACCGATTTCGACGTTGACGCCGCCGGATTCGAGATTGCTGAATTGTATGGTACCGCCCAGGCGCTTGATGGTGGTATAGGTCAGAAACAGGCCCACTCCCATGCCCTGTTTGTTGCTACGCACCGGTTGCTGGCCGGCAAACTCCAGTAAATCGGGCGGCAAGCCCGGCCCATGATCGCGAACCGTCAGATACAGCATGTCGCTGTTCCAGGTAGCATGAAATTCGATGCCTTTTTCTGGCTGGGTGGCTTCCGCCGCGTTGTTGAGAATGTTGATGATGGAGTGGGTGACGGTGCGCTCGGCGATGATTTCGGCAGCGGGGTCGACCCGGCTGTCGATGTAGCGTTTGAGTTTGGTCGATGCCTTGTGGGTGCGCCACTGATTCAACACATCGTCGATGTAATGGCTCACCGTCATACGCTTGCCCGATTCGGCACGCATTTCGCCCGCCGATGCCGACATCACCGACAAAGCCTGTTTGCAGCGGCTGAGCTGCTGCTGCATGATTTTGAGTTTTTGATGGAGCTCCGGGTAACGATGCTCGGGCAGGTCTTCTTCCATTTCGTGCGCCAGTATCGTGATGGTGCCCAGCGGTGTTCCCATATCATGCGCTGCACTGGCGGCCAGCGTACCCAGCGACACCACGCGGTCGTCGCGCAATGCGCTTTCCCGCGCCTCGGCCAGACTGCGTTCGCGGTCTCTCAGGCTTTTCGACAGGGCGATGACGAAAAACGCCACCAGACCGGCACTGAACACAAAACCAAACCACATGCCAAGTACGTGCAGGTTGAAATGACGACGGTCTTCCAGCAACTGCATCTGCAAACTCATCTCCGGCGTCATGCCGCTCATGTGGTGCATTTTGGGCGCCAGGGCTGGCAGCGGCACGTTGTAGGCAATCAACACCGTGTAGGCGCAGGAGGTGATGATGACCATATTCCAAGCATAGGCCTGCGGCAACATGATGGCGGTGACGATCAGGGGCAGCAGAAACACCCAGATGATGGGATTGGAGGCGCCGCCGGTCAGATACAACAGGTAAGACAGGGCAACGACATCCACGCAAATCTGCGAAAAAATCTCGTGCTCGGTCACGGGTTCCGGCGTTCGCAGCCGCAACCAGGTGTAAAGATTCAGCGTCGACATGGCGAATATCGCCAACCAGAGCTGATTCATCGGCAGTGTTACCCCCAGGCCGTGTACCGCGATGAACATGGCGATGATGACGGCGAACAGCATCAGGTTTCTGAGGATGTACAGCCAGGTCAGGTTTTCCCGGATCGAGATTTCGGCTTTGGGCAGAATATGTGACAGCATGGCAATGGCAGGACGGCGGCAAGGGGGGTTATGGTACTCAAAAACCGGTCGTTGTCCGTCGGGCTAGCCGCTTGGTATCGGAACTGAACAGCGATTACCTCAAGCTGATGATGGGCCAGTTGGCCGCGTGGGCCAGTTGGCGAAGTTTGTCGTCTGGATCGACCGCAACCGGATTTTCCACCAGATTCAACAACGGCAAATCGTTGTGAGAGTCGCTATAGAAATGACTACCTTTCAAGTCGTAGGCATTACCTGCAAGCCATTGTTGCAGCAGACTGACCTTGCCTTGCTGGAAAGACGGTGTGCCGATGAATTTGCCGGTGTATTGGCCATCAATTTTTTCGGGTGTGGTTGCCAGCAAATGTTCGATGCCGAACAATCGAACAATGGGTTCAGTCACGAAGCGGTTGGTAGCAGTAATGACCATTAACACATCGCCTGCATCGCGATGGCGATCAACCAGCGTTTGCGCGGCCTCCAGCACGATAGGGCGTATGATGTCCTCGACGAATTCCGCTCGCCAGCGATAGAGTTGATCGGCATCGTGCCGTGCCAATGGCGCCAGCGAAAAATTTAGAAACTCGACGATGTTCAGACAACCTTGCTTGTAGTCTTCATAGAACTTTTTATTGGCATCTGCATACAGGTCTTTGTCGACGATGCCGCGTTCAACCAGAAATTGGCCCCATAAAAAATCACTGTCATCAGCAATCAAGGTGTTGTCGAGATCAAAAATTGCGAGGCTCACGGTCGATTCGTCCTGTATCCGCTAAGGTTTCAAAATATACATATAAACGTAACTATTCGGCGTCCAGCTGGCTTATCCTGTCCACACTCTGAGGCACTAGAACGGTTTTTCCCTATCGCGCATCCGTGGATGTCGCTGAATAGTTACGATATTTTTTTAGCATCAGCCTTGGCCAGCTTGATTTTCAACTCGCCAAACACCTGTTTAATCGTTTCGCCGTTAAAACCCCGTTGCTGCAAAAACCGGCTGCGCTTGGCCCATTCGCTCAGAGCCAACGCCTTGGCGTCATCGTATTTGCCCTGGTAAGCATCCAAAGCCAGATTCAGCCAACCGCCCTGTTCGTCAGCCTGCGCGTCCAGATCGACACCCTCGATACCCCGCTGCTGCAATTCGTAAGCGATACGCAGCGGACCGTAACCTTTGGCAATGCGATCGCGGACGTAAATTTCGGTGTAGCGCTCGTCGCTTTGCCAGTTTTGCCCGACCAGTTCGTCGATGACGACTTCAACCTCGCTGCGTTCGTATCCCCGCAACGCCAGTTTATCGAACAACTCCCGGCGGCTATGTTCGCGCCGGGCCAGCAGCCTTAAACAAACCGCTTCGATTTGCCGACGCCGCTCAGTCGCCGTCGATGAATTCGGCGTCGTTTGCGTCGTGGTCATCTACGGGTGCCGCAGTCACCCGGCTGACAAAGGCTTTCTCGCGGATGGCTTTTTCCAGTTCGGCGGCTTTGTCCGGGTTGTCTCGCAAGAACTGCTTGGCATTGTCTTTGCCCTGGCCGATTTTCTCGTTGTTGTAGCTGTACCAGGAGCCGGATTTCTGCACGAAACCGAACTCCACGCCCAAATCCACCAATTCGCCGAAGAACGATACGCCTTCGCCGTAGAGAATTTCGAAATCGGCCTGCTTGAACGGCGGAGCGACCTTGTTCTTGACGACTTTCACGCGGGTTTCGTTACCGATGACCTCATCGCCTTTCTTGATGGCGCCGATGCGGCGAATATCCAGCCGCACCGAGGCATAGAATTTCAGCGCGTTACCACCGGTGGTGGTTTCCGGGCTGCCGAACATTACGCCAATTTTCATGCGCAACTGGTTGATGAAAATCACCAGCGTGTTGGAACGCTTGATGTTGGCGGTGAGTTTGCGCAAGGCTTGCGACATCAGCCGCGCTTGCAGCCCCATGTGCGAATCGCCCATGTCGCCTTCGATTTCGGCTTTCGGCGTCAGCGCTGCTACCGAGTCGATAACCACGATGTCGACTGCGCCGGAACGCACCAGCATGTCAGTGATTTCCAGGGCTTGCTCGCCGGTATCGGGCTGCGACACCAGCAAGTCGTCGATGTTGACGCCAATTTTTTTGGGCATAGGCGGGGTCAAGAGCATGTTCGGCATCGACGAAAGCCGCCGTACCGCCCAGCTTTTGCATCTGGGCGATGGTTTGCAGGGTTAGCGTGGTTTTGCCGGACGACTCCGGGCCGAATACCTCAACGATGCGCCCGCGCGGCAAACCACCGCAACCCAGAGCAATATCGATGCTCAGCGAGCCGGTCGACACCACCTCGATGTCGCGACTGGCCGCGACATCACCCATGCGCATGACCGAGCCTTTACCGAACTGCTTTTCGATTTGCATCAATGCAGCGCCCAGCGCCTTTTTCTTGTTTTCGTCCATTTGCTTACCCGGATGATGAGCCTGAAAGCCGCGCATTATCACACAGACGGCAACCTGTGAAACGACAGCCGCCGCCGGGGCTTGCGGCTTACTCGGGTCTGCTGGCGATTGCAGGGTTTTGGCTTGACGTCCGTCGCTTGGTCTAATACAGCCCGTAGGCGGTGAGGCGCGAATCGTATCGTTGATGTTTCTTGATCGATGCGGTTCATTTGCCGTCTGTCAGCAGGAGCGGGCGCCACCCAGGGCGCTGTCGTTGTCGATTTGAACGAAGCCACTGCGACCCTGGTTTTTGTGCAGGCTGGCCACGGCGGCGACGAAATACAGGCCCAGCCCGCTGTTACCCGTGGCCCAGTCGAACCTGTCCTGGCTGCCGAGATCGGCAGCCAACAGGTGCGGCGGGTAGCCTTCGCCGTCGTCTTCGATGCAAAAACGCAGGTAAGCGTCTTGCTGGCTGGCCGACATCAGAATGCAGCGGCGGCTGTAACGCTGGGCATTGTTCAGCACCGTGCCCAGGGCGTTGCTGACGATCTGGTAATCGCAATAACACACCAGATCGCCTGTGCATTGCACTCTGACATCGAGCCGGTTCAGCCAGGCCAGGCGGTCTTGCTGGGCTTTGGCTTCGTTGATGAGGTCGAGCGCCGGGTACTGATCGATGGCCAGCGCGAACTTGCGCGTGTCGATTTTGTGCAGCACCAGAAGCTGCATCAGGCTGTGGTTGATGCGAGTGGCTTCGAAGCGCAAGTGTCGGCAATCGTCGGTCAGGTTCGAGGCACCGGTTTGTTCCAGTTGTTCAACCAGTGCCAGCAGCGTACCCAGCGAGTTTTTGATGTCGTGCACCGTCGAGGCCAGCAGCGTTGGAAACGCCGAATGATGTTCAGATTTGGTCATGAGATTTGGTCATGAAATGGGGGCTTTGTTTCGTTGATGCGACCATTGGACGAATTCGTGTTCCAGTACCGCCAGCTTGTGGCGTTCTACCCCTAGCTGTTTGGCGCTTTTGAGCAGTTTTTGCGCTTTCAGGATTTTGTCGTTGCTGATGCTGGTGGTTTTCAGGTCGTGAATGATGATGTTCAGCGCATTCATGATGAGGGTCTTGTTGCCTGGCATGGCCACCATTGCACGTTCTAACAGTGCCATGGCCTCCGTGTACTGGCCTTGCTTGTACAGGGTCGCCGCCTTGTTGTTGGCGGACACCATGGCTTTTTTCGTGGCCTGGATCAAGGCCTCGCTACGATGTTCCATGCCCAGCCCTGCGTGCATCGTGCGCACGGCGGCCATGAATTCGTCGTCGTCGACATGCGATTTGATAAGACTTTCCATCAGAGTATCGGCATGACCGGCTTCATCATTCACGAAGCAGGCATGGATCAGCTCCAGTTGCAGGTCTTTCGGTACGCGGTTGCCCAGCCGTTCGCTCAAGGCCAGCGATTTTTCCAGGGCGTCACGCGTGGCGTCTGCATCGCCCATCGCGTTGTAAACCGCCGTTTCCAGCGTCAGCGCCCGCAACTCGGCTTCGGCGTCGTTGGGGTAGGTTTGGCGCATCTGGCTCAAGAGGCTGAGCGCATCGCCGATGGCTTGGGTTTTGCAATAGAGTTTGGCCAGGTTGGCGAAATCGCTGCTCGATTTGTGTATCGAATGCTTGCCCAGCGCAACCACTGCTTTGTAGGTGCGCAGGGCTAGTTCGACATTGCCATTGCTGTCGGCGGTGGCGGCCAGCGTCTTTTGGCGGCGTATCGATTGTGGCGACAGCTCAACCGCCTGCTGTAACACCGATTCTGCTTCATCCGGTTGGCCGAGTTGCAAGCAGGCTTTGGCCAGCCAGTCGTAAGCCTCCATGCACAAGGGGTTGTCGCGTATGACGTCGGCAAATGATGCGGCGGCCTGTGCCGTTTGTCCCTGATTGAACTCGACGATGCCCAATCCCAAGCGTGCCCAGGCCAAATCGCGTTCCATCACTACCTCGCGGTAAACACTAGCCGCCGTATCGTTGTCGTCGGTCAGTAGCGCCAGTTCGGCGCGCAGGCGCAGCAACGGCATCCGCATCCTGGCATGGCCTTCGGCCAGCAGCCTGTCGCATTGCACGATGGCGGTGGGGTAACGCCCCAGCGCCATGTCACGTTCAACCGTGCCAAGATAGGCCTTGCGTTGCAAATTGCGTTCGATACGTGCATACAACTGCTGGGCGTTGAAAGGCTTGGTCAGGTATTCATCGGGCTTGCTGTCCATGGCGCCCAATACCATGGCCTGGGTTTGTTCGGCGGTGATGAGGATGAAAATTGCACTATGATCGATCAGGTTGCGATGCCGGGCTTCTTCCAGTACCTGCTGGCCGTTTTTGCCGGCACCGAGGTTGTAATCGCACAGAATGATGTCGAAGGCTTGCTTGCTCAGGGTGTTCAATGCATTAGCGCCGTTTTCGGCTTCGACGATGACATCGGCACCGACGGTATGCAGCATGTCGCGGATCGCCTTGCGCATCGCAGGGTAGTCTTCCACGATCAATAGGGTTTTGCCGGTGAGTATCGATTTCATGCAGGGTGCGAAATGGCTGGGTCAAGCTGTCGATGACGCCAAGTCTAGTAAGACTCTCGCAAAATGGCCGAATAATCAGCGGAAAGCCCGGTTGCCTTGCCGCCGTGTCGATGTGAGCGTCATGCAGGCTAACCCTGCCAGCCACCGCCAAAGGCTCTGTAAAGCTGCACCAGAGCCTGCAAGACATCAAGACGCGCTTGTACCTGGGCGGTTTCGGAGTTCAGCAGGCTGCGCTGGGTGATGAGCAAGGCCTGGTAGTCGACGGCGCCGACGCGGTATTGATCGCGGGCGATGATGTAAGCCTCGCGCGCCCTGGTGACGGCTTCGTTCAAAGCTTGCAGGCGCTGCGACGAATGATTGCGCACGGCGGCAGCGTCTTCGACTTCCTTGAATGCCACCAGCAGGCTTTGCTGATAGCGCTCAACCAGCTCGGCGTTGCGCGCTTTGGCGCTGGCCAGCCCACCTTCCAGACGGCCACCTTGAAACAGGGGTTGGGCCAGACCGGCCGCCATGGCCAAGGCTACCCCGGCTGGTTGCGGGTTGGCCAGCAATGTATCCAGATTGATGGTCAACCTAGGGAAAAACTGGGCTAGGGCGATGCCGACTTCAAGGTTGGCGGCTTGCAGGCTCATCTCGGCCTGACGCAAATCCGGGCGGCGTTGCAGCAGGGTCAGCGGTTGTTGCGAGGGTACGACGGGTAGCGTCAAATCGGAGAAATGTTGTCGTCGGACGTTGAACTCGACCGGTGGCCGTCCCAGCAAAATGGCCAGCGTGTTTTCAGCCAGCGCCTGTTGTTGAGTCACCAGATCGACATTGGCCCGCGCGTTTGCCACTTCGGTTTGTTGCTGGGCGACAGCCAGCGCCGATACCGCACCTGCCTGGAAACGCGACTCGACGATGAGCATGATGTCTTCGGTGTTTTTCATGAAGCTTTCGGTGATGCGCTTGCGTTCGGCAGTTGCCAGCAAAGCGAAGTAGGCAGAGCTGACATCGGCCATGACTACCAGTTGCAAGGCCTCACGGGCGAAGACTTCGCTCAGGTAGCGCGCTTGGCCGGCATCGCGGCGCCCCCGGTTGGCACCCCACAAATCGACTTCATAGGCCAGGGTGACGTTACCGCTGCGGCGCCGACTTTCGCCCAGTTCGTTGTGGGTGCTGTTCATGTTGGCATCGGCGCCCAGAATGGGCCACAACTCGGCACCGGCTATCATCGTTTGCGCCCGCGCCTGTTCGATGCGCTGCGTGGCGGCGGCCAGGTCGTTGTTGTACTGCAAGGCCTCGGTTATCAGTTGATCGAGTTCCTGGCTGCCGAAGGTTTGCCACCAGCCCGGCGCTATCGGCGAATCCGTGACCCCATGCTCGGCGTTGCGCCACTGATCCGGCAGATGGCCACTATCGAGCACAAAATCCGGCATCAGATTGCAAGCCGTCGTCAGAAATGCGCTGACAGCCATGGTCAGCCCAGCCCGTTTCATCGTTACTCTGCCGCCAGTGCCACGACTGGATCCATCAGAGCGGCTTTGCGGGCCGGCAGAAAGCCGAACAACAAACCGGTGCCGAAGGCACTGGAAAACGCCAGCAGCGCCGGCAGGGGTGAAAACACCACCGTCATGCCGAACCAGGCCAGCAACCCGCCCAGGCCAAAACCCAGCACCACGCCAATGACACCGCCCAAGGTGCAGACCAGGGCGGCTTCGGTGTTGAATTGCAGCAGGATGTCGCGGCGACGGGCACCGGTCGCCATGCGGATACCGATTTCCCGGGTGCGCTCGGTGACGCTGACCAGCATGATGTTCATGACCCCTATGCCGCCGACGATCAGCGAAATGGCGGCGACGATGCCCAGCATCAGCGTGAAGGTGTTCTGGGTTTCAGCGGCAGTGACCAGTATCGATGTCATGTTGCGCACACGAAAATCCTGGGTTTGATGGCGCTGGATCAGTAACTCGGTGATGGCTTGTTCGGTGGCTTCGATGGCATCGACATCGAATACCCGCACAGTGATGCCATTGAGATGATTCTGGCCGAACAGGCGAACCAGGCCGGTGGTCAACGGCACGAACACGCCGTCATCGCGATCGGTACCGGAGGCAGATGCGCCTTTGGCCGTCAACACACCGATGACCTCGAAAGGAATGTTGCGTATCAGGATATGACGGCCCAGCGGGTCTTCGCCGAAGGGGAACAGGATGTTGGCAACCGTTTGCCCCAGCACCACCACCGGTGCGAAGCGCGTCATGTCGTTGTCGTTGAAAAAATCGCCGCTGGCAACCGGCCAGTCGCGCACCTGCACCAGGTTGGGGCTGACACCCTGCACACTGGTGGCGTAATCGACATTGCCGTGACGCACCGTCAAGCGTGCGCTGCGTTCGGGCAGCACCCATTGCACATTGTCCAGATAGGCCAGCGCATCGGCATCGTCCGGTGACAGGGTGGCCACATCGCCGCCTTCGCGCAAGCCCGGTGCGCCGGGGCGGATCAACAGCAGATTGGTGCCCATCGCGGTCATTTGATCCATGACTTTCTTTTGACTGCCCTGTCCCACGGCCATCATGGTCACCACCGCCGATACGCCGATGATGATGCCCAGCAGGGTCAGTGCGGTGCGAAACAGATTGACGCGCAACGAGCGCGTCGCGCTCTTGCCAGCTTCACTCAGGTCGGCCAGCAGGCCGGTAGTGCCCGGTTCGCGGTGTGGCGGTGGCACCGCCAGGCAACCGTCGTGCTGTTCGCCGCTGTCGCTGACGATGTGGCCGTCGCGGATGTGGATGATACGGCGGGCGTGGGCGGCGACACTTTCGTCGTGGGTAATCAGCAGTATCGTGCGGCCCTGGCGGTGTAAATCCTCCAGCAAGGCCATGACGTCGCGGCCACTCTGACTGTCGAGTGCGCCGGTGGGTTCGTCGGCCAGAATCACCGGCGGGTCGTTCATCAGGGCGCGAGCAATGGCAACCCGCTGCTGCTGGCCACCCGACAACTGCATGGGCCGGTGATCGCTACGGTTGGCTAGGCCGAGTTGTTCAAGCAGTGCCAGTGCCCTGGCCCGACGCAGTGGTTTGCTCATGCCGGCATAGCTGGCAGGAATTTCGACGTTTTCCGCCGCCGATGCGGTATTCAGCAGGTTGTAACGCTGAAACACAAAGCCGAAGGTTTCCCGCCGCAACGCGGCCAGCTGGTCGGCGTCCAGGTTTGCCACATCGCGATCCAGTACCCGATAGTGGCCGCTGTCGGCTTGGTCGAGGCAGCCGATCAAGTTCATCAGCGTCGATTTGCCGGAACCCGATTGGCCGACGATGGCGACGAACTCGCCCGGCCAGACGGTTAGCGATACGCCGTTCAGGGCGCGCACGACTGAATCGCCGTTCGGGTAATGTCGCTCGACGTTTTCAAGGTGTAACAACGGTTTGTGTTCGATGGTCGGTATCGTCATAACCTGGGCACACCTGGCGGCGTATAGCCTTTGTCTTTCCTGCCGCCCGTTGTTTCAGTGCCGTGGTGTTGATTTGGCAGGACGATGGCATCGCCAACGTCAGCACCGCTACGCACTTCGGCAAACCGCCGGTTTTGCAGGCCGACATGCACGATGCCGGGCTGGCTGGTGGCATCGACCTGTTTGTGGATTTCGTAGGCGAGACCGCGTTCATCGTCGAGATCGGCCCGGCGACGCCCCAGAGCCGATACCGGTATTACCGGCACTTTTTCGGCGCGACCCAAAAGGAAAAACATTTGCGTGCTCATGCCGGTCATCAGTTGGCGGTCGTGGTTGTCGACATCGACCAGGACGTTGTACAGCACGACATTGTTGATGGTTTCCGGCGACGGCAAAATCTGCCGCACCGTCGCCTGCCAGCGGCGATCGCCCGAACCCAGGGTCAGGAAATACACCGGCATATTCAGCTTGATGCGGGTGATGTCGGCTTCGGCAACTTGTGCCCGTACCGTCATGGCGTCGAGTTTGGCCAGTTGCAGAATCATCGGCGTGGTCTGGTTGGCGTTCAGGGTTTGCCCCAGCCGCGCGGTGCGTTGCACCACCGTCCCGGCGATGGGCGCGAATATCCGGGTGAAACTCAGGTTGGCGCGATCACCACGCAGGGTGGATTCGACCTGCTCGATCTGGGCGCTTATCGAATCCGCCGTGGCTACGGCTTGTCTGAAAACAAATTCGCTGTTCTGGAAATCCTGCTCGCTGACCCCGTTGGTTTTGATGAGTTCACGATTGCGTTCGAACAACTGGCGGGCGAACACGATGTTGGCCTGTTGCCCGGCCCGTTGCGCTTCAAGGTTTCTGATGTTGGCCTCGTTGGCCTGAACGCGGGCGACGTAAAGCCGTGGGTCGATTTCGGCCAGCAATTGGCCTTCTGTTACGTCGTTGCCGATTTCGACGTACAGCTTCTGCAATTGCCCGGTCACCTGGGCGCCGACATCGACATATTCCTTGGGTTCGAGCTTGCCGTGCGATGTGACGGTTTCTTCGATGTCGTCGAGCGTAATCGTGACCGTTTCCTGCTGCTGCCGTTGTTCGTGATGCGCCGTGTACCAATAGATGCTGGCAGCCGTCGCCAAGGTCAGCGCCGATGAAACAGCAATGGTCTTGCGCCAGCGTTTGCGTGTTTTCAGACCCGATGTCTCAGGCATAAGACGATGACAATGCTGTCATGGGATATTGAATGGGTATTGATTTTTGCATAAGTTCTTGGCTGACACTGCCCTGAACCAGATGTTGCAAGAACTGATGGGAAAATTAATACGCTAAAAACAAGGCATCTTGACGATGCCTTGAAAGAGGCGGTGCGGATTTTTCAGACGCCGTTGGGGAAATCGTAGCTGTAGTGTTTACGCAGGGGTTTGACGACTTCCCAGTCGGTATCCAGACCGGCTGGAAACACCACCAGATCCCCCGGCAGGATGCGTACCGGCTGGCCACCTTTGGGCGTCACCAGGATTTCACCCTCCAGTACGTAAGCCGTTTCGGTTTCGTCGAAGTCGATCGGGAATTTTGAAACTTCTTTTTCCCAGATCGGCCAGTCGGCGACCGCCAGTTCCTGTAAACGCGCTTCGCTGGGGTTGTGTTCGATTTTGATTTCAGTCATGTCCATGCTCTGTAAGTTGCCAATGATGTCGTGGCGAAGCCGTCGCGCGCGGAAACGGCAGCAAGCCCCACCACGCGGCGGATTATACGCGATAGCAATTGCGCCGACGGCTGGTTTGGGAGAGTGGACTAGGGGGTGCAGAACCGCAGGTAACTGGCGAATGTAGGTTGAGCTGAATCGTTGGTGTTCGTCTACTGATTTGCCGTACTTTGATGAAAGTGGGCAGCAGCGCGGGTCGATTTTTTGCTGCCGAACTTGATGCGCAACCGTCGCCAGGCGATCACCGCGCCGAACAGGGAAAGCATAAATCCACCCAGACTGAAAAAAATCATCAACCCATCCCAAAGTGGCCGACTGCCCAGCAGTGGCAACCAGTCCCAACTGTGCAGCAAGCCAAATAAAACGCGACTGAGGCGCTTCAGCCTATCCAGTTTTTGAAAATCGCCGGTGTAGGGGTCGATCTGCAACCAGGTGCCGACTGAATCATTGAATTCCAGGCGCAGTACCGGTAAACGCTTTTCGATATGGCCGGTCATGGTGTGAGCGGCACGGGCGTAATAATAAAAATCGTATTGTTGCAGTATCTGTTTTGCTGATGGTTGGGCAGGAGCCAGCATGGCTTGTGCAGCCTGCTTGAGTATTTGCCAGTCGATGCGTTCAAAAACCGTCGTATTCAATCCGTTGGCTGCTATCAGTCGGCTGTGGCCTGCGGCATCCATTGCCAAATAATAAGCGTTGCCGTTGACCAGTCGCCATTCCAGCTCGCATGGCTTGAAGCCCTGGTTTTGAAAATGCTGTATCGCTTGCGGAACAGGCAGGACGAAATGCATGGGCGTTATGTCACCGCCTTGGTAATGTTTTACGTTCGGAGTGAAGCCGGAGTCGAACATTTTCCAGGGATTCATCGAGAACAGACCACTGGCGACCCAGGTCAGCGTGAACAGCCCGAATACCAGGCCCGTCAGATGATGCCAGCGTAGCCAGTTGTCACGGTAAGGACTTTTGCCGCCGCGACGATAATGGCCGGAAAATCGCCAGCGCAACAAACCCACCGATAGGCCGACCAAAGACAACAGGCTGCCCGCCAACGCGGAGTAGATGATGATGTCGGCGGCGTAGGCATTCAGCACACCTCCACGAAACGGATACAGCCAATGAAGCCATGAGCCTATCCAGTTCCACAGGCGCTCCTGCCGAGGTGCGTCGCGCACGACCTCCCCGGTGCTGTCAGAAATGTAAAGCAGGGTGTTGGCGGTGTCGGCCATCTGCACACGATGTAACGGTCGATGCGGGTCTAGCGCACGCGAATGCGTCCAGGGGTCTTCATCGATCTTGCCCAGATATTCGGCATCGGCATCCACTAAAAATCCAGTAGCAGTAGTCAAGGCTTGGTTGGTACTAATACCGACTATTTTTTCGCCGGTTTCACCGTCTACCGCAATTTGAGTTTTGCCGTAACCGAACACGAAGCGTGGCGCAGCGTTGATGCTGGTCAAACGTACCGTGTCTGGCGTTTCGGCCTTGCCGGTACTTTGCAGAGCCTGAGCCAAATCGATGTGCAGACGGTCTGATGCCAGCGGCGGCAAATGCGCTAGGTGTTCGGCAGGCGTGAGTTTGGGGTAGCCTACATAAAGCATGACGATGCCGGATACGAACCACATGGCCATAAACAGGCATAAGATGATGCCCAGCCAGCGGTGGCTCAGATACAGCATACGTTTCATTATTTATGTCCCAAGTCGACGGCTATCGAAGGTTTTATCAAAAATCCAGTTTCACTTCCATCATGAAGGTGCGCGGCGGGGCGATGAAAAACAAGGGTTGCGCACCGCCACTACCCCACTCCACGAATTGCTCGTCGGTCAAGTTCATGACTCGGGCAGTAACACGAGCTTTGGGGTGAAATTTCCAAGCCATTTGCGTATCGAAAGCCGAAAAGGCAGGTGCTTTGACGATGTTGGCGGTATCAACAAAGCGGTCGCCGACATAGCGGGAACCGAAGTTCCATTGCCAATCGGTCGCGAAATCCCAAGTCAACCAGGCGTTGGCCAGCCAATTGGCGACGTTGGTGGGGCGATTACCGGCGCGGGATACCGAGCGTCCGGCGATTGACTCGTTAAATTGGTCGAACTGAGCGTCGACATACGCCATATTGCCTTGCATGCTCCATTGCGGCGTCAATTGCATACCCACGGTGGCCTCCATGCCGACAGACGATTGGGCACCGATCGGCAGTACTCGGTTGGCATCTTCCGGGTCGCGCATCGCCAAATTGGCGCGCTCGATGTAGTAACCGGCCACGGTCGCCGAACCTTTGCCCTGCCAGAAGTCGAATTTGCTGCCAATTTCCGCCTGACGTCCGGTTGTCAGGTCGAAATTTTGAAAGGTGGCGAGGTTGCCTGTCATCAATATGCCGGCTGGCGGATCGGCGGCGGTGCTGTATTGGGCATAGACGTTAAATGTGGACGTAATGTCGTACATCAGGCCAGCCCGCCAGGTGACGGCTGTCCAGTGGCGGTCGAAATGGGCGGGATTAGCCGCTGTGGGCGGACGCAAATTGAACCTGTCCAATTGGATGTCATCGACCCGCAAGCCGGTGACCAGATTCAAATCCGGCATCAGTGTCAAACGGTTTTCGGCGTAACCGGCCACGGTGAGCATCTCGTTGAGGGCATTGGGTATGGCGCCTGTGGCCTGTGGATTGTCGTAATAAGTGCCGACGGTGAAATTGTACGGATTGACTGTGCTCACCGTGGTACCCGCGCTTTCCGTACTGGACGGGCGTCGTTGTTTGTTGTAGGCCACATCGACGCCCGCTGAAAACCTGGTCGGCAAGGTAAACAAGGCCATATCGTGTACCAATTCCATGCGGTTGCCGACCACAGACTGATTGTGGTCGGTGGCAAACGAGTTGTTGCGAGTGATCAAGGTGTTGGTGTTGTTCCAGTCGTAGCCTTCCACGTTGCGCCATTGCCGGGTGGCATCGTAGTAGTAAAAGGTGTTTTTGAGCTGGGTGTCGTCGTTGAACTGGTAATCGATGATGTCGCGTAGCCAGAACACTTGCTGGTCGAATGTAGGATCGGCCGAGTTGTAGTTGCGAAAACGGGTGCCAGGGTCGATCTGGCCTTCGGTTGGGCCGAGGCCTGCCGTGCCCCACGGTACGATCCTGCCGTTTACCGTGGGATTCAGCACCGGCGTACCCCAGTAAGCATTGCGGTCTTCTCGTTGGTGTTCGAAGGCGATGGTGTGCGACAGTCTGTCGGTAATGTCGCTCAAAAGCGAGAACGACATTGCGCCGGAATTGGCCTGGGTATTGTCGATAGCCCCCTCTTCACCCAAATAACTGATGTCGGCTTGCAGCCAGTTATCGGTTTCGGCCAGGCGGCCGTTGAAGCCATAAGAAGCGCGGCGATGCAAATACTCACCAAGCGAAACCATGGCGTGGTGCTCGTCTTTGCCACGATGTGCAATTTTGCTGACATAGTTGACCGAGCCGCCGACTGCGCCCTGGCCGTACAGAAAGGTTGATGGCCCACCCAATACTTCCACTCGATCGGTGAGCCAGCTATCTATCGGCCTGGCGGCTATTACGTCGTATTGCACGGTAATGCCGTTGAATAACTGGGTGATTTGTGCGCCGGTAAAACCGCGCATCGATACCGAGCCGGGCGCACCGGGTTGCGACGATACCGTGACGCCCGGCGCTCTGGACAACGCCTCTTGCGTGGTTTGTGCGCCTCGCTTTTCCAGAGTGGCGCGATCGATGACAGTGATCGAAGCGGGCGTTTCCCTTGCCGTCAAGCCCAGACGGCTGCCGGTCATGGTTTTAACATCGAGTTGCGGTTTTTGGTTGGGCGGATTGAGTATGGAGCTTGTGACAGCGATAGTCGGCAGCGTTTCGGTGGGTGTGCTGTTATCGGTTTTTTTCGCTGGTTTTTTCGATACTGTTTCGGTTTTTTTCGTCGGCTCCGCAGGTTTTTCGCTGACTTGTTCAGCGGCGCGACTTTGATTACTCAACAAGGCGGTGAACAAGGCAAGCGTCAGTAGGCGTTTGTTCATGGGCGGCAATGGAAAGAGCGTTGTTTGGGCGGTCATGGATTTCGTTTGCAATTAAAAAATAATGGATATCTGTAGCAGCAGGCGGATGCATCGGGCTTTAGCAGGTCTCGTTCATAAGCAAAATGCAGGCCAAACTTAATTATTATATTTTTCAATTGGTTATTATGTTTTTGCGCGTTTGGTGCCGATTGCGGATGTGTGATATGTCGTAACCGATTTGGCCATATCACGCATCTTGCAGTGATGGTTTCGGCCTTTACCCGTTATTACGGGGCTGCTATGGTTGTTGGCAAACAAGTACCACACCGCAGGTTCCAGTGGTTAGTTGCGTGTTCACGCGCCCA
>Ga0048259_100644_pt1 | contig 17540 bp, 15 predicted proteins | sample SubbioQV12_Dec13_FD_54352 | JGI IMG/M metagenome (GOLD analysis project Ga0048259, IMG submission 54352) | Serpentinite rock and fluid subsurface biosphere microbial communities from McLaughlin Reserve, California, USA - QV1.2_Dec13... | ecosystem: Environmental > Terrestrial > Deep subsurface >... | reverse complement strand
CCGTTACCCCATCAGCGCGGTGATTCACTTCGCTGGCCTGAAAGCAGTGGGTGAGTCCTGCCAGCTACCGCTGGCGTATTACCACAACAACATTAGCGGTACGCTGACCTTGCTGGAGGTGATGAGCGCACACGATGTCAAACAACTGGTGTTCAGCTCCTCGGCCACGGTGTACGGCGACCCGCACTGCGTGCCGATTGTCGAAGATTTCCCGCTGCAAGCGACCAACCCTTATGGCCGCACCAAGCTGTTCATCGAAGACATCCTGCGTGACGCGCAAAATTCCGACCACTTCAGCCCCGGCAAAACACCCTGGCAAATTGCCATATTGCGCTATTTCAACCCGATAGGTGCCCATCACAGCGGGCTGATAGGTGAAGACCCCAACGGCATTCCTAACAACCTGATGCCTTATCTGTCGCAGGTTGCCATCGGCAAACTGGAGATTTTGTCGGTGTTCGGCAGCGACTACGCCACCCACGACGGCACCGGCGTCCGCGATTACATCCATGTCGTCGATCTGGCCCAGGGCCACATCAAAGCGTTGGCCTGGCTGATGCGACAAGAGCACGATGCCAGTCTGTGCGAGGCTTTCAACCTGGGCACCGGCAACGGTTACAGTGTGCTCGACATGGTGAAGACATTTTCCGCTGTGATAGGTCGCCCGCTGCCTTACCGCATGACCGAACGGCGGCCAGGCGATGTTGCCGCCTGCTACGCCGATCCATCACGGGCGAAACAGGCGCTGGGCTGGCAGGCTGAACGGGATTTGAATCAGATGATGACGGACACCTGGCGCTGGCAAAGCCAGAATCCCGACGGTTACGACTGAACGGCGACTGTCACCGCAGCAGCAGCATCGTCGATCAAACCATGGTTCTCGACCCGGTTGCGGCCATTGTTTTTGGCCCGGTACAAGGCCTCGTCGGCGGCCTGGATCAATTCTTTGGCCAGTTCCGCCGCCGCTTTCCTGCCGCTGCTCTGTTCGGGTTTGAATGTGGCGATACCGATGGACAGTGTGGCCGGAATCCCCCGCTCATCAACCGTTATTCGTAAGCGTTCAACTGTCGCCCGGATACGTTCGGCAACATCGGCACTGATGTTCTCGTCACTTTGCGATAACAGCGCGACGAACTCTTCGCCACCGTAACGTGCCAGCACGTCGTTGCTGCGCAACTGTTTTTTGATCGAGCCGGCTACTGTAACCAGTACGTGATCGCCGGCCTGATGGCCATGGCCATCGTTGATGCGCTTGAAGAAGTCGATATCGAGAAACAGGCAGGACAAGGCTTCGCGATTGCGTACACTGCGATCCAGCTCCTCTTCGATGCGCTGTTCCAGAAAACGCCGGTTGTTGACACCGGTTAGCGGGTCGACCAGGCTGGTGCGGCGCATGGTTTCGAAGTTGAGGATGTTTTCCAGGCAGACGCCGATCACCGAAGCCAGGTGCTCGATGAAATCGGTGCCCATGCTGTGTAAAAAGCGTTCGGGCTTCAGGCTGCCAAAATTGACAGACCCCAAAAAACGCCCGCGCCGGATGACAGGTGCCAATACCACCGATGCCGGTGGCGAGGGCAGCGATGCGAAAAAGCACTGATGACTGGCCGGTTGGTAAGCGCCGAGCAAGGGCCGCCCGGAAAACATGAATAGGGTTTTGAATATTTGTTCGTCCTTGAGCAACAGCAGGCCGGGACGTGTGGCGTAGCGGTAATGATCGCCGGACAAATAATCGGCCACCTCGTTTTTCGGATCGAGCAGCGTCAGGCTGACGATGTCGAGATCGAACAGGGTTTTCGACTCTTCGAGTATGAACTCGATCAACTCCACCAGCGAGTTGACTCCCAGCATGCGCATCTCAAACGATTGCAGCCGCTTCAACGTCAGGCTGTTTTGTTGAACCCGGTCCAGCATGCCATCCAGATGTCTTTGCAAGACACACAAGTCGGTGGTTAAGTCTTGTTCCAATGATGGCACTCTGGCAAATTATTTGGCGGCAAGCCTAGCAGTTATCGGGCAAAATGTAATCGTTTAACCCGCGCCTTAAATCTCCCTTCCTGCTTGTCCGGGAAACAACTCACCTCGACACAGTCTTTGTCGCCAAAGGCGTTTGATCCTGGTTTTTTCGTCGTGGCACCAGGGCGTCGAGGTCGATGACGGCGATCAGCTCTTCGATCACCGTGCCGATCAGCCAGGGCCTTTTTTGCCTGCCGGTACGCCAGCGGACTTTGTCTGGCGTCAGGTGGCCTATGGTCAACAATTCGTCGCAGGCAAGGCCCCAGCGGTTGTCTTTGGTCACCAGAATCTGTTTGAACGGCGTCGCGGCAAGATCGCGAGCACCACGGCTTTTGCCCAGCATGAGCTGCGCCGTGTCCAGTACGCCGATACGGCTGCCGTCATCGTCCAGCAGGCCGATGAACCACGACGGCTGGCCGGGAATCGTGGCAGGGCTGCGCACTATGCTCAGTGCTCTGGACAGTTCGACCAGCGGTGTTGCCAGCGTCAAATGCCCCACCTTGAAAAACAGGGCCTGAAACTCCCGGCGCGACCAATCGGGCATGATGGACAGCGGGTGCAGCTTGGTGCCGTTTGTCGGTGCGACAAGTGGCGTTGTTGCTCGTACTACGGTTTTTTTGTCTTCCAATTGAATCGGCGGGACGATTTCAGTTTTGGCCACCAAACCCGTCGCTGCGTCAACCGGAAGGTGGCGAACGACTTCCTCGGCCTCCGCTACCTCATCGAGCAGGGTGCCAAGATACACATCCAGCGCCAGCTCTTGCTGCATCACCCGTTGCTGTGGTTTGTGCTGACTCATGTTCGCAGCGCCGTTTTAGTATTGCTTGGTTGTTCAAGCAACAAGGATTCCAGCAAATAGCCGTAGGCTTCGACTGCCTTGGCGTTTTTGTCGAATAGTGATAACGGCACGCCCATACGGCTGGCTTCCCTGATGCGGGTATCGACCGGAATCACCGAATCCCAGGCGTTGTCGGCATATTGCTGATGCAGCGCGACCAGGCTGTCTTTGGCGGCCTTGGTGCGCTTGTCGAACATGGTGGGCACGATGATGAACCGGGGCGGGGTTTTGCGGGAGTGGAACACCATTTGCAGGGTTCGTACCATGCGTTCCAGCCCTTTCAGCGCCAGGAATTCGGCCAGAACCGGAATGATTAGATGATCGCAGGCCGCCAGGGCGTTGATCATCAACACGCCCAGCATGGGCGGGCTGTCGATGATGACGTGGTCGTAGCGGTGGGCCATTTTGGTCAGCGCCATAGATACCACCAGGCCCATACCGCCCATTTGGGCGACTTGCCGATCCAGCGTGGCAATCGCCGTCGATGCCGGGAGCACCGACAAGCCGTCGAACTCGGTCGGCGCGACATAACTGTGCGGGTCTATCGTTTTCTTTTTTTCGCTGGCATCGCGGAACAGGTTGTACACGCCCATCTCGACGTCATCGGGATTCATTTTGAAATAACTGGTGAGCGAGCCGTGCGGGTCGAGATCGACCAGCAAGGTTCTGTAGCCTTGTGACGACAGCAGGCCACCTAGCGTCACCACCGTCGTGGTTTTGCCGACGCCACCTTTTTGATTGGAGACAGACCAGATTTTCATGGATTCGGCTGGGCCGCAGGCGGTGTACCGGGCTGTGGCGACTCGGCTTCGGACTTGAAATTAAGCACTTTGGCGCGTTCGGCGTCGCTCATGCCATAGCGGGCGAAGGCTTGCGACATCAACACCAGCACGACGCGGCGATTCTTGAAGCGGCCTTCCTCGGTGGCGTTGTCGGCGATCGGGTGAAACTCGCCGTAGCCAACCGCCGACAAACGCTCGGGTGGGATACCGTTTTTCACCAGCGCCTTGACCACGCTGGTGGCTCGCGCCGAGGACAAATCCCAGTTGGACGGGTAGAGGCCGGTGGCGATGGGTATGTTGTCGGTGTAGCCCTCGACATTGATGACATTCGGCACATCGCGCACCACTTCTGCCACTTTCTGCAAAACCGGCGACGCCTTGCTGGACAGTTCGGCCTTGCCGCTGGCGAACAACAGCTCGCTGTTCATTTCCAGTTCAACCCAGAAATCGTGTTTCTTGATGCCGACCAGCTCACTTTCGACGAAGGGCTTGAGTGCGCGCTGAAATTCCTCTGAAACCTCGCTCAGGCGGCGCTTTTCCTGCATGATTTCTTCGCCCAGTTCGCGCTCTTCCACGGTCAGCAGATTGGGCAGTTCGATGGGTTGTACCGTGGTGGGTATCTGGCCTACCTGAATGGGTTCGGCTTCTTTCTGGATTTTTTCGTTGTGAAACAGGGCCTTGTCCAGCGATTCGGAAAATGTCTCGTATTTGCCTTTGTTGACTGACGAAATCGAATACATGACGACGAAAAAAGCAAACAGCAGGGTGATGAAGTCGGCATACGACACCATCCAGCGTTCATGCTGTTCAGCTTCGATCGGGTTGCGTCGTTTGCGTCTTGCCATAGTTATTTGCTCAACAGAAAGCCGGACAGCTTGAGTTCGATATTGCGCGGATTTTCACCTTCGGCAATCGACGATATGCCTTCGATCAACATTTCTTTGGCTTGCGATGCCCGGTGAATGTGGGTTTTCAGCTTGTTGGCCACCGGAATGAACAACAGATTGGCCAGCCCGACGCCGTAAATCGTCGCGACGAAAGCAGTGGCGATACCGGCACCCAGCATTTCCGGCTTCGCCAGATTCTGCATGACGTGAATCAGGCCGATCACCGCGCCGAGAATGCCTATGGTGGGTGCGAAACCGCCCATGGCATCGAAAACCCGCGCGGCCTGCATGTCCAGATGCTCGCGGGTATCGAGTTCGACTCCCAGGCAATCGCGAATCACGCCGGGTTCGTTGCCATCCACCAGCAGTTGCAGGCCTTTCTTGGCAAAACCGTCCTTTTCGCTATCGATGACGTTTTCCAGGCCCAACAGCCCTTCCTTGCGGGCCAGCGTGCTCCAGCGCACGATTTTTTCGATCTGTTTGTTGAGAAACAGTTTCTCCGGCACGACGATCCATCGGAGGATACGCAAACTGCGCCAGAACACTTGTGGTGGAAATTGCAGCAAGGTGGCGCCCAAGGTGCCACCCGCCACGATGACGAAGGCATGCAGGTTGATCAATGCGCCCATGTCTCCACCTGCCATCAGATTGCCGCCGATGATGGCGGAAAACCCCAGCAGAACGCCGACGATGCTTAGTATGTCCATTTGCCAAACCAGACCTTGTAGAAAACCGCGTGCATTGAAATGTCCGATAAAAACCGGGTGGCCAGGTCTTACGTGTCAAGACCCGGCATAGCGTTTCATCAAGCCGGGTACATCCAGTATCAGCGCGATTTTGCCATCGCCGGTGATCGTCGCGCCCGACAAGCCGTCCAGTCCTTGCAGCTTGGCACCCAGCGCCTTGATGACGACTTCTTCCTGACCGACCAACTGATCGACCACGAAACCGACCTGTCTGCCGCCCGCGTTGACCACCACCACATGGGCGTTGCTGTCGGACTTCTGGTTTTGGTAAGCATTATCCCTGGCCAGCCAGTCGCTCAAATGAAACAAGGGCAACGCCTTGTTTCTGACCATGATGACCAACTGGTTGTCGACCTTGTTGGTCTTCGACAAGTCGAGATCGAGAATTTCCAGCACACTGGCCAAGGGTAACGCAAACGCCTGGCCAGCCAGCTTGACCATCAGCGTCGGCATGATGGCCAGTGTCAGCGGCACCTTGATGATGATGGTGCTGCCTTTGCCTTCCCTGGAATCGATTTCGACGATGCCGTTCATTTGTGCAATGCGGGTTTTGACCACATCCATACCGACACCGCGCCCGGAAACATCGGATATTTCGGTTTTGGTCGAAAAGCCGGGCATGAAGATCAGGTTGTAGCACTCCTTGTCGTCGAGACGCGCCGCCGATTCCTCATCCATCAAGCCTTTTTCGACCACTTTGGCCCGCAGTACATCGGGGTTCATGCCCTTGCCGTCGTCCTGGATCGACAACTGGATGTGATCGCCTTCCTGCGACGCCTTGAGTACCACCACGCCTTCACGCGGCTTGCCTTTGGCTTCGCGCTCATCTGGCATTTCGATGCCGTGATCGACGGCATTGCGTACCAGATGCACTAGCGGATCGGCCAAGGCTTCGACCAGGTTTTTGTCGAGATCGGTTTCCTCGCCGATCAGATCCAGCCGGATGTCTTTTTTCAGGCTGCGTGCCAGGTCGCGAACCACACGCGGAAAGCGGCCAAACACTTTTTTGATCGGCTGCATCCGGGTTTTCATGACGGCCAATTGCAAATCGGCGGTCACGACATCGAGATTGGCGATGGCTTGGGCTAAGGGCTCGTTGGTTTCCGCCGAGGCTTTCAGCGTCTGAAAGCGGTTACGTACCAGCACCAGTTCGCCGACCATGTTCATGATGTCGTCGAGCACTTGGGTATCGACCCGTACCGTGGTATCGGCCTGGGGCGGCGGTGCTTTAGTTTTTTCTGCGGCGGGCGGAGGGTCTGCTCGGGTGGCTCGTTCGCTTGCTTTGGCGGCTGTCGATGACGCCTCTGCCGGTTTTGGGGTGGGCCCCGCCGCAGCATGGTCTTCAGGTTGGGCGGATTCTGTTGGTGGAATGGTTAGTTTGCGGGCATCGAATTTGCCCTTGCCGTGCAATTGATCGAGCAAGGCATCGAACTCGTCCTCGGTAATATCGCCAGAGGCGGGCGTTTGCGCCGCGCTTGCCGGTGTCTTGAAACGACCTTTGCCGTGCAATTCGTCCAGCAGGTTTTCGAATTCGGCTTCGCTGATGGCATCGTCTGCCGTGTTCGGTGCGCCCGTTTTGGGCGTGGGCGAGCCACCCTGGCCGTGCAGCGCATCCAGCAGGTCTTCGAACTCGGCCTCGGTGATGTCGTCGGCATTGTCATCCGATTCCGCCAGCGCGTTCAATTCGTCGGCGTCCAGCATGGCGTCGAACTCCCGCATGACACTATCATGCTGGCTGATGGCGTTGGCCGCAGTTGCGTCATGATGACCGGTTGCCGTTTCTTCCTGGGCTGCCGCTGATTCATGCGCATCGGCGCTGGCATACGCCTTCAACCGATTCAACAGGGTTTCCGGTGCAGGCTGGGGTTCACGGCCCTGCCGCACTAGGCCAAACATGTCGTTGACGAGGTCGACGACTTGCAGAATGACATCCATCAGGTCGGCGGTCACTTTACGATCGCCCTGTCGCAAGACATTGAACACGTCTTCGGCGCTATGACATAGTTCGACCAAGGGATGAATGGCCAGAAAGCCGGCGCCGCCTTTCACGGTATGGAAGCCGCGAAAAATGGCATTGAGCAAGTCGAAATCGTCTGGGGCCTGTTCCAGTTCGACCAGTTGTTCTCCCAGCTTATCGAGGATTTCGCCGGCCTCGATCAGAAAATCCTGAAGAATTTCGTCATCCAAATCGATCGCCATAGTCTAAAGCCCTCTAAAAACCCAAACTGGACAACAAATCATCGACATCATCCTGGCTGCGGGCGACATCGCCCGCCTTGTCGTCGATACCCGGTACAACGGGGCCGGGCAGTTCAGGCTGGGTTGCCATAGCATCCGACGGTTTGAATTTGCGCCCAGAAATGCGGATAAGATCGACCATGCTGGTTTCAAGTTCGTGTACCAGATCGATCACGCGGCGGATGATCTGGCCGGTGATGTCTTGAAAGCCTTGGGCCATCAGGATGTCGTTCAAACCACCCTGTATTTTGTCCAAGCCTTGTGTGGCGTATTGGAAGTGCCCGGCGATTTCCGCCGTCATTGTCTTGAATTCGTCCAGTGGCATTTCTCGATCAAGAAAACGCGACCACTGGGCCGAAAGCTGTGTCGATTGCTCTGTCAGTGCCTGGGCAATCGGCAGCGCGGTTTCAACGGCAGTCAGGGTTTGGTCGGCGGCCTGCTCGGTCATGGTGATGACATGATTCAGCCGCTCTTTGGCGTCGGGTATGTCGTACGCTGTCATGTCGGCAATTCTGGCATCGAGCGTGAAACTGGCCAAGGTGTCGTGCAGTTGCCGCGTCAAGCGGCCCACTTCCTGAAACAGTTGGGCTTCTCTGGCACCGGCCACACGATCGAGCAACTCATCCGCTTTTGCTTCGTCGCCCATTTCCAGAGCCGCAACCAGTTGTCGGGCCAAATCCAGGTGTTCACTCGTCATGGTCGTGTCTCCTGAATCAGCCGTCGATGCGTTCGAAAATTTTCTCGATTTTTTCCTTGAGCGTTGCGGCGGTGAACGGCTTGATGACGTAACCGTTGACGCCTGCCTGCGCCGCCATAATGATTTGTTCGCGCTTGGCTTCGGCAGTTACCATCAATACCGGCAGGTGCGCGAGATTCGGGTTGGCGCGGACGGCTTTCAAAAGATCGATGCCGGTCATGCCGGGCATGTTCCAGTCGGTAACCAGAAAATCGATGCCGCCTTTTTCCAGTATGGGTAAGGCGGTCTTGCCATCGTCGGCTTCCACGGTGTTGGTGAAGCCGAGGTCTTTCAGCAGGTTTTTGACGATTCTTCGCATGGTCGAAAAATCATCGACAATCAAAATTTTCATGTTCTTGTTCAAAGATCGTCTCCAGGCAGATCATTGGTTAAAAAAAAGAGGTAGCTATTCAGCGATATAGGGGGCAACCCTGTAGGGGCAACCCTTGTGGTTGCCCAAATCGCTTGGGCTGAATGGCTTGGGCAACCACAAGGATTACCCAAGCTTGGGGCAACCACAAGGATTACCCAAGCTTGGGGCAACCACAAGGATTACCCAAGCTTGGGGCAACCACAAGGATTACCCAAGCTTGGGGCAACCACAAGGATTACCCAAGCTTGGGGCAACCACAAGGATTACCCAAGCTTGGGGCAACCACAAGGATTACCCAAGCTCGGGCAACCACAAGGGTTGCCCCTACTGCCTACGGTTTGCGATCAGCCAATGCGTAGCATCCAGTAGCTGCTGGATCGAGGTTAGCGAGCCTTGGTTATCGCCAAGTTTAGTGCATCGGCAATGTCTCGGTTGAGCTGGCTCAGGCAATCGTTCAAAGCCGCCACCCGTGCGGTGGCATCGTTTCCTGCCACCGGGGCGCGATAGGCCGCATGGCGCTTTGCGATGACCTCCTCGCCCTGGCTGATTCGCCACTGTACGTCGAAATTGGCCCGCGACTCGGCGGCATCGACATGAAATGCCAGCACGGTCACACTCAGACGGAATCGTGCGTCGGCTACCGGTGAGCCGCGGTCGGAAACGATGTGCGCCGGTACCTGTGCCGACAGTTCCTGGATCATGACCCGGGTGATATTGTCGTCCAGAGATTCCGCCCAGCGGTGAAATTCGTCCAGCCGGTAACTACCGCTACCTTCGGCAATCACCATGTGCGGGCGCTCCAGATAACGCGGGATGCGCACTGGCGCCACTATCACCGTGGGCCATGACGTAGCGGCGTCTTCCCGGCCCTGGCCCAGGGGCGTTGCAGGTTCCAGCAGATAGAACGCTGCCGGTGGCGTGGTGCCCGCACAGCCGATCTGTCCCAGGAGCGTGGCGGCTAACAATAACCGTGTCGCGATAGTCATTACAGTCATGGCAAGGTTCTCACTGCTGTTTGCCGGACAGCACGGCTTCCGGGTGGCGTTCCAGATAATCGGTCAGGTCGCGGATCGAGCGCGATGCCTGTCTCATGGCATCCAGGGTATCGGTCAGGGCTGAATCCGGGCCAACGGCATCACCCATTTTTTGCAGCGAGCCTTCGGCTCTATTCAACGCTGAGATGGCAGCCAGCAGTGTTTTGTCGGTGTTGGACAACAATTGCGGCATCTGCCGTTGCAGCTCGCTAACCAGCAAATGGGTATCGCGCACCAGCGCCGAGGTGTCGACGACGGTACGGTCGGCACTTTTCATCAGCGGTGCGAGGTTGCTGTTCAAGGTTTGGCTCGATTGCTCCAGCGACCGTAGCGTTGCCAGCAGCGCTTCGCGCGACTGTTTCATGTCATCCGACGCCAGCATGGTTCTGATTTCACGCAAACTGCCTGCCAAATCCTGCACGATTTCGTCCAGTGGCAACGCCCGTAGTGCCCGCGCAAATTCTTCCGCTGTGCTGCGCAACTCATCGGCAGTGGCCAGTACGCTGGGAAATTCCAGCAAGCCCTTGTATTCCAGCCCGGTGAAAACCGGTGGGCGGTTGGGGTGAAAGTTGAAATCGACGTACAACAGGCCGGTCAGCAGGCTTTGGGTTTCAAGACGTGCCCGCATACCGCTGGCGACCAGTCTGTCACGGCTTTCTTTCAGATGCTCGTGTTCGAGTTCGGCAGGCAAGGCCGTGGCGCCGGTGCCGGTCAGCAGGCTGCGCTCGATTTCCAGTACCACGGGTTTGTACAGAACGCCACTCTTGTTGTCGAAATGCAGTGCAATTTCGACAACCTGGCCGATATTGACCCCCTGCATTTTGACCGGTGCGCCAATTTCCAGCCCGTTCAGCGACGATTCGAAAAACACCACGAAACGAATCCGGTCGGCGCCGAATTTACCGGCGCCGAAAATCAGCAGCGCAGCGACCAGCAACAGCACTGCGCCTAACGTAAAACCGCCTATCACGGCGGGATTCACGGATTTACTCATGGTACTTGAACTCCAGCGACAGGGGCGGCGGACATTTCGCCGCGTGTCAGAAAACGAAGGATGCGCGGATCGCGCGATTCAGCCAGCAGGGTTTTTGGTGCGCCGGTGGCCAGCAGGGTTTTGCTGTCAGAATCAAGAAACACCGCGTTGGTTCCAATGGCAAAAATGCTGGCGAGTTCGTGGGTGACGACGACAATGGTGGTGCCCAGCGTCTGGTTCAGACTGACGATCAAATCGTCGAGCAGGCGTGCGCTGACAGGATCCAGACCGGCCGACGGCTCGTCGAAAAACAGAATCTCCGGATCCAGTGCCATGGCGCGCGCCAGCCCGGCCCGCTTCTGCATGCCGCCGCTGATCTCGGACGGGTAATAATCCTCGAAACCGGCCAGACCGACCAGGGCCAGCTTATACGCCACCATGGCCCTGATTTCGCTGCGGCTGAAGCCGGTGAACTCTGTCAGCGGCAGGGCGACGTTTTCCGCCAGCGTCATCGAGCTGAACAGGGCACCGCTTTGATACAGTACACCGACCCGCCGCATGACGGCCTGGCGTTGTGCATCGTCGGCCTGCCAGAAATTGCGGTTGCCATACAGCACGTCACCGACGACAGGCCGCTGCAAACCGATCAAATGTTTCAGCAAGGTGCTTTTGCCGCAGCCGCTGCCGCCCATGATGATGAACACGTCACCCCGGGCTATGGTGAAATCGAGCTTGCGCTGGATGACGAAACTGCCATAGGCCATGGTGAGGTTTTTGACGACGATATGCGCTTCTTTCATGAGGGGGGGATCAGATACCGAGGGCGTTGCAGATCAGCGTCATGATGGAGTCGGCAACCACCAGGTAAATGATGCTGTCGACCACCGAGGCCGTCGCCGCATCGCCCACCGCCGATGCGCTGCGACCGCATTGCATACCTCGTCGGCAACCGGCAATGGCAATCAGCACGGCAAACACGGCGCTTTTGAAAAATCCGATGGAAACATCGTACAAATCAACGGCTTTGATGATCTGGTTGTAATACTGGATCAGCGTGATGTTGAACGCCAGATTGCTGACCAGGCCACCGCCAACAATACCCATCAGGCAGGCATACAGCGTCAGCAGCGGCATCATCAATACCAGGGCCAACGTGCGCGGCAACACCAGAAATTCCATCGGCGAAATGCCCATGGTGCGCAGGGCGTCGATTTCGCTGTTGACAGTCATCGTACCCAGTTGCGCGGCATAGGCGGCACCGGTGCGGCCCGACATGATGATGGCCGTCATCAACGGCCCCATTTCGCGCACGGTGCCGAGCGCCACCAGGTCGGCAATGTAAATCTGGGCGCCGAACATGGCCAGTTGCAAGGCACCGACGAAAGCCAGAATCAGACCGACCAGCAAGCTGATGATCGAAACGATGACGAAGCCGCCGGGACCGGCATCCTGTATGAAAATTGCCAGGTCAACGCCACGAAACCGTGCCCGGCCACACAGCAAGGTGGCCAGCGCAAGTACCAGCTCGCCGATGAACACGACCAGATGGCGACCGTCGTTGACAAGACCAAAAACATAGCGGCTAAACCCATGAAAAAACGCTGGGCTTTTCCCGCTGCGTCTGGCTCCGGCGCGTTCGGGTACAGCCAGCGCCAGTTGCAGCAAGTCGTGAGCGCCTGCGGGTATTTGCTGGAAATCGCACGGAATGTCGCGTTTGCCGCATTCGCGAATGACATGGAGCAGGAAACTGGGCAAACGGCTGTCCCAATCGGTCAAACCCTCGGTCTGAACCACCAGGCGCGAGCACGGTGTATCGCGCAATTGCGTCAAAATCCGCTCGCTACGCTCAATGCGGGAATGCTTCAGCCATTCGCCCTCGATCACAAGGCAGGCAACGCCGTCGTCTTGCCAGTCGATGCGGGCGTCGCTTGCGCTAGGTTTTGAATTCATCTTGGTCGAATTTATCTTGGTGGGGTCGACAGGGCTGTGATAAAGGGATGTGCTGTGCTTGGTCAGCAATGCGGTTCATTCAATGCCGAAATATCCCGACGAAAGAGCCGCCACAAACGCTTTGGTTCCGCATCTCATGCGTCTCGGACTATCGAGGCATCGTATCGAAAACGGGTTGCCACCGCTATAAACTATTGTTCGAGTGCAGATGTAGGTAAACCAGCCAGCCTCACAGCCTGAATTGCGTAACCATGTGCTTCATTCTGGATGACAGATCGGCCAGTTCAACGGCGGCTTTGGCGGTTCGCTCTATGGCTACCGTATTGTCTTGCGTCATTCGGGCAACCTGTTCGACATTGTCGTGTATGGAATGGCTGGTTTCATTCTGACTGTCCAGCGCCCTGGATATGCCATTGACGACTTCAACCACATTGCTGGAACCGGTTTTTATCCGGTTGATCGCATCACCGGCTTGATGGGCAATCACGGCGCCGCCGTTGGCTTTGCTGACGGCGGCGGCAATTTCATTGATGGCCACCTGGGCGCTGAATTGCATGGCTTCGATCATCTGTGAAATTTCTTCGGTGGCTCGTGTCGTCCGTTTGGCGAGGTTTCTGACTTCGTCGGCCACGACGGCAAACCCACGGCCTTGCTCGCCGGCACGGGCGGCTTCGATGGCGGCATTCAGTGCCAGCAAGTTGGTTTGATCGGCCACATCCTGAATCACCTTGACCACCGACGATATTTTTTGGGATTGCTGACCCAGGGCTTCCAGACTGCCGGAGGTTTGTTGCACGGTTTCGGCAATCAACAGCATGGTGTTGGCGGCATTTTGAATGATCTCGCCGCCATCGTTGGACAGCTTGCCGGACTCATGCGCCAGATTCAAGGCACGGTGCGCATTGCCAGACAGGGTCTGAATGTTGCTGTTGAGTTGCGCTATCTGACCAACCATGCTGGCCACGGCGGTGCTTTGCCCACCACTGCTGGCCAAAAGTTGCGCCGAGGATGCCGACAGCCTGGTTGCGGTTTCCGCCAAGGCCAGTGCATTACCCGAGATGTTCAGCAGTATGGTCTGCAATTCGGTGATGAGGGTGTTCAGCATGGTTGCCATTTGCCCGACTTCATCATCGAAGCGGTCATCGAGTCGTATCTGAAAATCCTTGTTGACGCTGATGGCGCGGAGCTTGTCGCGCATGGCCAGTAACGGCTGGGTCAGTGAACGCGATAGCAAGAAGCCCAGTACCAGCACCAGTCCTACCGAGCCGATAAGCACCCCCAGCATGACGAGGGTTGCCGAGCGGATGGTGTCATGGGCAGCAGCCTCGTTCTTGCCGATTTGGGCATTGGCGAGTATCACCACGTTGTCGATGGCTTTGCGGTGTTGTTCATAAGCTGCCGTCATCGTCGCCAATGCAGCAAGCGCCGCTTGGCGGTCATCGCGTTGCAGCGCCGGGATAAGCTCATTGAATGCCAGCTCATAAAATCGCTGGGCGGGTATGAAAGCGTCTTCGAGCAGTGTTCTGCGTAATTCGGCGGGCAGGTTTTTTTGTTGCCAGAATTGATGGCGTTCGGTGTATTGCTGGTTCAGGCTGTGCAAGCGTTCGATCAGGCCGGGGCGTTGGCTGATGTCGTCGTGAACCAGCAGCAATGCCACCAGGTAGGATTCGATGATGTATTCAGGTGGCGGCAGCACGTCCGCCACGATGTCTTTGTCCTGAATGATGGTTTCGTATAGCGGCCCGCTGACATTCAGTTGCGCCAGCGTTCTGAAAGACCAGATGCCGTAAATGGCGAATCCTGCAAACACGCAAGCCGTCAGCAGGGCGAAGCGTTGCGTCAATTTGAACCTACGTAATGCCATAGTCATGTTCCATCCAGATAAAGAAAACTGCCCCTGATAAGCCATTGCGCTGGCATCGATCGCGCTACGCCCTTGGGCCGTGCGCTGTCGATTGTCTCGCCTGGGTTATCAGGTAATCGCCCAGGCGCGACATCCAGTAACCACTTCTGAGCATTTGTCGCCGCAGCATTCGGCGTTTGGCTTCGTGCTGGTAATCATGCAGGCTGCGCAGATATTTGCGCTGGCTGGCCTGTTCGAGTTGCTGCACCATCAAGGCGACGAACTGTTCCTGACAGTTGTAAATCCGCTCCGGGTGCAAGCATAGCGGCACAATAAACTCGACGCCAATATCCAGGCAGCGGGCGAGTTCGGTCATGGTCAGTTTGATGGCTTCGGCTTTGGCTGACGCGGGCTTGGCCCAGTTGTAAGGCGGGTTCCATTCCCGCAAGGGTCGCAGTTTGTCGATGTGGGTCAGGGCCACGATGATGCGCGGGGCGTTGGGCAATTGGCGCAAATGCTGGAGCATAGTCTTGTCCAGTTGCCTGGCCGGGTCGACCGACGAAACGACGATGATGGCCAGGTCGCTATTGCCTGCTTTTTCCAGCAGCGCCTGGAACTCCTCGTTGGTCTGAGCTTCATGGTAGCGCCAGCGTTGCAGTATCAGTGGCGACGGGAATTGCTTGTCGCGCACAAAATGCGACGCCTTGTCCAGCGGATGGGGCAGGGTGTCGGCTACGGCCAGCGATTGTCCCGCCAGTGCATTGATGAGGCTGGCTTTGCCGCTATTGGCTTTGCCCGCCAGCAAAATCTGGAATGGTTCGGCGTTGCGCTGGCTCTGCCGTTGTCGCTGCCGAATCGTGTTTATTTCGCGCTGTGTGCGCCGGGTGGGTTTGCGCAAATCGTCATCGTCGAGCACCATGTTGCCGCTATAGAGTTCGATGGCGTAAAAGCCAACTTTCTTGATGTAGGCGTCGATCAGCCAGCGTTTGAGGTCATCGGTCGAGCTGGCCAGCAACTGGCTGTTGGCAAACACCCGCAGCTCCCGGATGAGCGTCGTCACCGGATCGAAACCCGCTGTGACCACCCGGAACAGACGGTACAGCTCACGCCCCTTGCTGGCAATCCTGCGGCCTTTGGCCAGATCGTTGATCGAAAACACATGGCTGCCGGGTATGTTTTCGCTGAACGCTAGGCGTAATTCGCGGGCGAATACTTCGATGACTTTCAGCAGATAGGGGATTTTGACTTCCAGAATCGCCTGTTTTTGCTGCGGATGATAAACCTCGGCAACCGCATTCATGACTTGAGTCAATGTCTGCAGGTAAAAGCTGCTATCGCCCAGGTCGTGGTCTTGTTTGCGTACTTCGGCGGAAATTGCCGCTACGCGCTGCCAGGCCAGCTCGCTTTGCGGGGTGTTGACCAGCGATGGCGAGATGTCCAGCCATTGCGGTTCGGGCTTGAGTTTTTCCAGAATCCGGCTGACACCCCACCAGATCAGGGCCAGAGCCGCCGATGCAGCAACCCAGCCCAGCAGCCAGTGGTTCAACCACAACCAGTAGACACCCGCCAGCAATGGCACCATCAGCGGTAGCGCAACCGAGATCGCCAGCATGCGCCAGCGGTGTTTGAGGTTCATGACGAAGGCTGGCTCGACTGATCGAGGTAACTCTTCATCAAGGTCTTGCCTGCATCGTACTCCCGCGCGTAAATCGACTGAAAATGCCGTTTGCCCAATGCCAGGCCATCGCGTCGGCTCTGGAAATAGATAATCAAGGTTTTGCCCAGTGCGAAGGTGGTTGCAGCCGTCAGCAGTGCGGAAACCGGGGCACCGAACACCGGCACCAGCTTGACCAGTTTGCGCCGTCCCCAGTTGGTCAACAAACTGATGCCCAAGGCACCGGCGATTTCGCTCAAATGCTTGCCATCGAGCGGATAACGGTAAATCGATGCCAGTGTGTGCAGCATTTTCATCTGCAACAGGGTTACCAGCGGAATGTCGACCAAGGGCAACGGAATGGCACCCGCCGCCCCGGACAACACGGTATAGGCCATGATGTGCGGCATGGCGGCATCCTGGTAAATATCGAATAGCTCGTGGCGCAGATCGCGCATGTGGTGCAGCAAGCCCGCCATGCCGTTCGGTACGGTGGTTTCCAGACACTGCCAGAGGGCTTCCAGACCGTAATGCACCGGTGGATACTGGTCTTCCGGCAGGGTGAAATCGACGGCGACGAAGCGGGCATCCATGCCCTTGAACAACTCGCGCTGCGCCAGCAGCGAACGCCGCAGATTTTCCGGCACCGACGCAGGCCAGTGTTCGTCCTGGTAGGGGTAAGGCTGGATATGCTCGAAGGCGTAGTCGGGGTAAGCTTCGTGCAGGGCGGTCTGCACCACGATCACCGGCCAGTGCGGCCGGTTTTTCAGGATTTTTTGCAAGGCGGCGATCACGCCATGCTGGGCATGATCCATCGCCTTCATCACCACGATCAACACCTGGGTTTGTTCCTGAAAGACTTCCAGATCGGCCTGAGGATCGTAATCGGCCTCACCCAAGCCCCGGGTGTCGAGAAACTTCAGAATACAGTTGTTGCTGTCAGGGAAGTCGTAGACGAAAGCCGAGCGGGTGCAGGGCTGCATACCGTTGCCGATCTGGGCACGGCTGTCGCCGGTCAGGGCGCGGATCAGCGAAGTTTTGCCGGATTGGCTTTTACCCAGCAACCAGAATACCGGGGCAGGCAGGGTCGAGCGAATAGACGCCAGCCAGTTGTCGATTTTGTCGTCGTCGACCTGGGGGGACACTACCGAGGTGTAGTATTTGTGCCAGATCGACATGGTAATCAGCTCGTCATTCCGTCAGAAAACTTAACAGCCGTTGTTCGACAGCCTGCCATGACAACAAGGCCGGTTTGTCCTGAATGGTCAGGATGATCGCATGGTGACCGCTGAACTTGTAACTGGCTTTGACGCTGGCACCCGAGATCGTACCGTGACTGGCATCGCCAACAAGTTGGTAGCCTTGCTCGACAGCGGCTTTTTGCGCCTTGGCGAACAAAGCGTCCGGCGTCTGGCGGATTTTTACCACGAGGGTTTTGGACATGGCGACAGGATGGCAGGATGGTTGATGCGG
>Ga0048259_101877_pt1 | contig 17660 bp, 13 predicted proteins | sample SubbioQV12_Dec13_FD_54352 | JGI IMG/M metagenome (GOLD analysis project Ga0048259, IMG submission 54352) | Serpentinite rock and fluid subsurface biosphere microbial communities from McLaughlin Reserve, California, USA - QV1.2_Dec13... | ecosystem: Environmental > Terrestrial > Deep subsurface >... | reverse complement strand
GGCTGGGCATTGCGGCTGGGTTATCTGCTTTTCGGCGGGCTTGCCGTCATCAAAACCTGGCGGCTGGCCATCGATGGTCGCTATCTCAGTTTTCCCAGTCACGAATTTCTGGTTCCTGCGCTCGGTATCGCCGGTTTGTGGCTGGCGCTGGGGCTGGCTTACCGCCGTGAACCGTGGCGCAATGGCTCGATTGCCCGCATGACCGATACCGATTCAATTTGCCCGCATGAACGCTGGCTGGCGGGTTTGCTGATCCTGGGCGCCCCTGCTGTCATCGTCGGCGAAACCTGGTCGTTTCTGTCGGCTTACGATTTCAAACAGGCGCACCCCGATATTGCCCAAGGCTGGAAAATCGCGTTGGGTTATGCACTCGGCAACCAGCAACTGTTGGCCTGGCTGGTTTGCGTTGTGATACTGGCCTTGCCGTTCTGCTTGCCCCGATTTGCCGATACACGTTCTCAATCATCCTGATAACCGACGCACCGGAGTACCGCCATGCTGAGCAAACCCGCAACCACTGCCATCCAACTGCACGACATCATCCAGAACCGCTGGAGTCCCCGGGCCTTCGATCCATCAAAACCTATTGCCGACGACGACCTGACCGCCTTGCTGGAAGCGGCCCGCTGGGCGCCATCGTGTTTCAACGATCAACCCTGGCGTTTCGTGGTGTGCGTGAAACACAACGATGACGCAGCCTGGAACGCACTGCTGGCCTGCCTCGCCGAAAAGAACCAGTTGTGGGCGCGACATGCCCCAGTGCTGATATTGGCCGTCGCCATGCGGGATTTCGGCCACAACGGCCAGCCGAATCGCTGGTCGGCTTACGACACCGGTGCTGCCAGCATGGGTTTGTGCCTGCAAGCCACGGCGCTGGGTTTGATCGTGCATCAGATGGGCGGTTTCGACGCCGATGCCTGCCGCTTGGCCCTCAACCTGCCCGCTGATTGCACACCGATGTCGGTGCTGGCCGTTGGTCATCAGGCGGAAGCCGACACGCTGGATGATAGGTTCCGCGCCGGTGAAACCGGCCCGCGTCAACGCGCGGCGCTGACGGAACGCTTCCATTTCGGGCGCTGGCCAGATTGAAGCGTTGGCAGGCGGTGTTTGGGTCTCGTTGTTTACGGCGTTTCTTGTTTCCACGCGCCAATCAAGCATGGCTATATCTGACGCTGACGGCCTCTGCTGTCAGTAGGCGCCGCAGACGAATCAGCAGTTCATCGGCGGGGCGCACCCGCCAGTCGTCGCCGAGTTGTAACAGGGCTTTGTCGCGGGTGGTACGGTAATCGATCTGTACTGGACATTGACCGCCACGAAAAGGCGTCAGGGTTTCCCGTAGACGTGACAGCCAGTCCTTGGCCAAGTCGCTGTTGCCCAGGTCTATCGTCAACACAATGCTGCGGGCGAACAGTTCGCGGGCGTCTTCCATGCTGTACAAGGTTTCTGCAGTCATTCGCAGACTGTTACTGAAGTCGTCGATCGCCAGCGAGCCTTCGGCAATCAGAATGGTGTCCTTGCTCAGCAGATTGCGGTATTTGTCGAAGATGCCGCTGAAGGCGGCGACTTCCAGTCGTCCTGTCCTGTCGTCCAGCATGGCAAAGCCCATGGTTTTGCCCTGCTTGGTCTGACGGGTACGCAGTTCGACGACCAGCCCGGCAACGCGGGCTTCCATTTTGCCGCGTATGCGGCTGGCATCGGCTTCCAGGCTGCCCAGGCTGCCGTGGGTGATGTGCTTGAGTTCTGGCAGGTATTCGGCGATGGGGTGGCCGGACAGAAACAAGCCCAAGGTTTGTTTCTCAGCTTCGAGTTTTTCCTTGTCTGTCCAGGGTTCGACGACGGTGGCATAGGCGTCGGCTTCGTTGTCACTGTCTTCAATCTCGGCGCCCAGGCCAAATAAATCGTTCTGGCCAGCCAGTGCCATCTGGCCGTGTTGTTCGGCAACACGCAGCGCCGTGGTCAATTCCGCCAGGTGGGCGGCGCGGTTGGCGGCTATCGAATCCAGCACACCGGCCTTGATGAGTGCCTCCAGCACCCGGCGGTTGACCTTGCGCAAATCCACACGCTTGCACAGGTCGTACAAGCCTGAATACGGGCCGTTGGTGCTGCGTTCTTTCAGCAAATCCTCGATGGCGTTTTCGCCTACGCCTTTGATCGCGCCCATGCCGTAGACGATCTGGCCCTGGTCGTTGACGGTGAAGCGGAAGTCGGACAGGTTGATGTCGGGCGGACAGATGTGCTGCTTCATTTCCCGGCATTCTTCGATCAGCACCACCACTTTGTCGGTATTGTCCATGTCCGACGACAGTACCGCCGCCATGAAAGCCGCCGGGTAGTGGGCTTTGAGCCAGGCGGTCTGGTAAGCCACCAAGGCGTAGGCTGCCGAGTGCGACTTGTTGAAGCCGTAACCGGCAAACTTTTCCATCAGATCGAAGATGTAGCTGGCGATGCGTTCGGCGATCTGGTTGGCGACCGCGCCTTCGGTGAATTTGGCGCGTTCCTTGGCCATTTCCTCGGGCTTTTTCTTGCCCATGGCTCGCCGCAGCATGTCGGCGCCGCCCAGGGTGTAGCTGGCCATTTCGCGGGCGATCTGCATCACCTGCTCCTGGTACAGAATGACGCCGTTGGTGGGTTTGAGGATGGGTTCCAGCAGTGGATGGGCGTATTCGGCTTTGGCGCCGTGCTTGACGTTGATGTAATCGTCCACCATGCCCGATTCCAATGGCCCAGGACGGAACAGTGCCACCAGGGCGATGATGTCGTCGAAGCAATCGGGTTTCAGTTTTTTGATCAGCGCCTTCATGCCGCTGGATTCGAGCTGGAACACGGCGGTGGTCTGGGCGTTTTTCAGCAAATCGTAGCTGGGCGCGTCATCGCGCGGTATCTGGGCGATGTCGATGGCCGGTTCGCCTTTTGCCGCGCGTTGGCGGTTGATGGTTTGCAAAGCCCAATCGATGATGGTCAGTGTGCGCAAGCCCAAAAAGTCGAACTTGACCAGGCCGACTGCCTCGACGTCGTCCTTATCGAATTGCGTCACTAGGTTGCCGCCGCCCTGTTCGCAGTACAGCGGGGCGAAGTCGGTGAGTTTGCTGGGTGAAATCACCACGCCACCGGCGTGCTTGCCGGCGTTGCGTGCTATGCCTTCCAGTGAGCGCGCCATGTCGATCAGGGTTTTGACCTCGTCCTCGGTGTCGTACAGCGCCTTGAGTTCCTGGCTTTCCTTCAGTGCCTTGTCCAGCGTCATGCCGATTTCGAACGGAACCAGCTTGGCCAGCCGATCGACGAAGCCGTAGGCGTGGCCCATCACCCGGCCTACGTCACGAATCACCGCCTTGGCGGCCATCGATCCATAGGTGATGATTTGCGAGACGTGATCGCGGCCATAATGCCGGGCGACGTAATCGATGACCTCATCGCGGCGTTCCATGCAGAAATCGATGTCGAAATCCGGCATCGACACCCGTTCTGGGTTGAGGAAGCGTTCGAACAGCAGGTCGAATTCAATCGGATCCAGGTCGGTGATCTTCAGCACGTAAGCCACCAGTGAACCGGCGCCGGAACCCCGACCCGGCCCGACCGGGATGGCGTTGTTCTTGGCCCACTGGATGAAGTCGGCAACGATCATGAAATAACCGGGAAAACCCATCTGTACGATGACATCGAGTTCGGTTGCCAGGCGCTGGTCGTAAACTTTGCGGTTTTCCTCGAACGTGCCTGTGCCTACCGGCGGGTGTTGTTGCAACCGTTGTTCCAGGCCCTGACGCGAGGCCTGGCGGAAATAATCGGTCAGTGTCATGCCATCGGGTACGGCGAAATCGGGCAGGACGTTTTCACCCAGGCGCAGTTCGATCGTGCAGCGTTTGGCAATCTCGACCGTGTTTTGCAGGGCTTCCGGTAGGTCGGCGAACAGTTCGGCCATTTCCTGCGGGCTGCGCAGATATTGCTGTTCGGTGTAATCGCGTGGCCTGCGGTTGTCGTCCAGCACCCGGCCCTGGTGAATGCAGACGCGAACTTCGTGAGCGTCGAAATCGGCGCGATCGATGAAGCGCACGTCGTTGGTGGCCACTACCGGTAAATCGAGTTCGACGGCCAGCTCGACAGCCATTTCGATGTAGAGCGCTTCGTAGGCTTTGCCGACACGCTGCAATTCCAGATAAAAGCCATCGGGGAATAATTTCGCCCAATAGGCGGCCAGTGTACGGGCTTGTGCGCCATTTTCTGCCAGCAAGGCCGCACCGACATCACCCTGCATCGCGCCGGACAAGGCGATCAGCCCTGCACAATTGTCTTCGATCCATGCCTTGTGCAGCATGGGGATGCCTTGATGCTGACCTTGCTGATAGCCCTGCGAAATCAGTTCGGTGAGCGTGATGTAACCGGTCTGGTTGCGTGCCAGCAAGGTCAGGCGAAACGGTGACGCCGGGGATTCGTCGTTATGAATCCACACATCGGCACCGACGATAGCTTTAATGCCCGCGCCCTGCGCTGCCTTGTAAAACTTGACCAGCGAGAACAGATTGCTTTGTTCGGTGATGGCGGCAGCCGGCATTGAATAATCCAGCAGTCTTTTGACCAACGGCTTGATGCGTACGATGCCATCGACCAGCGAGAACTCGGTGTGTATACGCAGATGGATGAACGATGGATTCATCAGGGCTTACAGGAATTTTTTGACCGGTGCGTAACTGCGACGGTGGTGCGGGGTAACGCCCGATGCCGCTAGCACCGCGCGATGGGTTTGGGTGGGATAGCCTTTGTGCATGGCGAACTGGTAACCGGGATACAGTCTGTCGAGCCACTGCATTTCGCTGTCGCGCGCCACTTTGGCGAGAATCGAGGCAGCAGAGATTTCGGCAATTTTAGCGTCGCCACCTATCACGGCCTCGCCATCACAAGCGATGGGGGGCATCCGGTTGCCGTCAACCAGGATGTAATCGGGTTGCACCGCCAGCATGGCAAAGGCGCGCTGCATGGCCACAAAAGTGGCTTGCAGGATGTTGATGCGGTCGATTTCACTGGCTTCCGCTCGCCCCACGGCCCAGCACAAGGCGTTGGTCTTGATTTCGGCAGCCAAGGCCATGCGTTTGTTTGCGCTGAGGGTTTTGGAATCGGCCAGGCCTGCGATGGGGCGCGATGGGTTCAGGATGACGGCGGCAGCCACAACCGGGCCTGCGATGCAACCGCGCCCGACTTCGTCGATACCCGCAATCCGTCTGCCCGGATTATCGAAGGATGCCGCGCGTGACATTGCGCAAGAAACTGACCATGTTGGAAAGTTCGTTGCTTTCGCCGGCCATGCCTTCCATTTCTTCGATGGCGTCTTCGAGACGCAGGTTGTTTTTGTACAGGATTTTGTAAGCCTGGCGGATTTGCCGTATCACTTCCGGCGACTTGCCGTTGCGCTCCATGCCGACGGAGTTGATGCCGTGCGGTCGGGTGGGGCGACCACCGACCATGATGTAGGGCGGGATGTCCTGGGTAATGGCACTGCCCATGGCGGAAAAGCTGTATTCGCCGATCTGGGTGAACTGATGCACCAAGGTGAAGCCGCCGAGGATGGCGTGGTCGCCGAGGTGGACGTGGCCTGCAATCGATGCGCCATTGGCCATGATGACGTGGTCGCCAACCACGCAATCATGGGCGACGTGGGCATAGGCCATGAACAGGTTGTCGCTGCCGATTCGTGTCACACACTGGTCTTGCTGGGTGCCACGATGCAGGGTGCAGAACTCGCGGACGACGTTGCGGTCGCCCATTTCCAGGCGGGTGATTTCGTCGGCGTATTTTTTGTCTTGCGGGTCTTCGCCGATCGAGGCGAATTGATAGATTTTATTGTCGCGGCCTATCGAGGTGGGGCCTTTGATGACGACATGCGGGCCGATTTCGCTGCCAGCGTCGATTTGCACGTCGGCGCCGATTACGCTGAACGGGCCGACTTTGACGTCATCGGCCAGTTCGGCCTTGGGGTGTACGATGGCTCTGGGGTCTATCATGTCAGCCCACCGCCGCTGCGCACATGATCTGGGCGCTGGCTGCCAGTTCGCCGTCGACATCGGCGCGGCAATCGAACGTCCAGATATTGCGCTTGTTTTTCAGACAGATGGCTTCCAGCATCAGACGGTCGCCCGGCGTCACCGGGCGCTTGAAGCGGGCATTGTCGATACCGGCCAGGTAATACGTCATGCCCTTGCCCAGCTTTTCGTCGCTATGGGCGGCCAGCAGGGCCGTTGCCTGCGCCAAGGCTTCCAGGATCAGTACGCCGGGAAAAATCGGCAAATGCGGGAAATGGCCCTGAAAAAACGGTTCGTTACAGGTGACGTTCTTGATGCCGAGAAGCCGCACACCCGGCTCGCATTCCACGACCCGGTCTATCAGCAGAAACGGGTAACGGTGCGGCAGGTATTCCTGGATTTGCAGGGTATCGAGTTGATGAGTCATGTTGCCTCTGCGTCATAAAAACATAGGGGCGCCAGCCGTTGAAGCCGCGCCCCTATAGGCTTTGGTGAGACTGGGTTGCAAGTTTATTGCAGGGTTTCCAGTTTTTGCTGTACGCGGGCGGTGACGTCGATTTGATCGTTGGCATAGATCACGCCGTCGGTCAGCAGCAGGTCGAAGGATTCTTCCTTGGCCAGTGCTCTGACGGCTTCGACGATGCGTTTTTGCAAATTGCCCAGCTCTTCATTGCGACGCATGTTGAAGTCTTCGCTGAATTCCTGTTGTGCTCTGGCGGCATCGCGTTTTTTGTCGAGGATGTCTTTTTCCAGTTGACGGCGTTCTTCGTCGCCCATCACCGCCGCATCGCGGGCCAGTTTGTCTTCGAGGTTCTTGATTTCTTTTTGCTGGCTGATCAGTTGCTGATCGCGAGGCTTGAATTCGGTTTCCAACCGGGATTTGGCTTTCGCTGCTTGCGGTGCTTTTTCCAGTACCTTGGCGACATTGACGAATCCTATCTTCAGCTCGGCATGAGCAAAGCCTGCAATCAGCATCAGCATGACGAATAATGAAACTCTGTTTTTCATGAGTGAAACCATCTCCGGTTTAGAGTGTGAGAACGTGTTAAGGGGTGGGGCGGATTATAGGGCAAGCACGATATTTTCGGCACTAAAAACCTGAGCCGAAGGTGAATTGGAAGTTTTGTACGTGATCCTCGGGGCCAGCATTGAATGGCTGGGCCACGCTGACGGAAATCGCGCCGAACGGCGACAGCCATTCGCCGGAAATGCCTGCCGAATAACGCAGACCTTCGATTTTAAGACTGTCGCTGACCGTGCCGGTATCGACGAACGATCCCATGCGCACCGATTTGACATCGGCCAGGAAAGGCACCGGGAAGAACAGTTCAGCCTTGCCCAGGACCTTGGCGGAGCCACCAAACGGACGGCCATCCGAATCCCTGGGGCCGAGGGTGTTGTCGCGAAAACCGCGAACCGAGTTGGCGCCACCGCCGAAATAGTTTTCGAAAAACGGAAAGCCGCCTTCGCCCGCGTAGACACCGCCATAGGCCACTTCTCCCATGATGCGAAAAGTGAAGTCGCTGGCCAGCGGGAAAAAATTCTGATGCTTGTAACCAATTTTGAAGTAATTGAGATCACTGCCCGGCACCGTTGCCAACGCAGAGAATCGCTGTTGCATACCGTCGGTGGCGAAGATCGCCCTGTTCAAGGTGTCGTGGGTCCAGCCCGCACCAGCGGACAAGGTCATGAAGGTATCACCATTTTTCCTGATGAAATCGCTGACTTGCGTCGGTGAAAAGCCGGTGTCGGAAATCGTGGTGTTTTTCAGATCGACATCGAAGCCCAGTTGATCGAATTCGTCGAGGGGAACCGCAAAGTTGAAACCGGCATTGGCGATACTGGAGTTGTAGCGGGAGACGTTGGCCTGGAAGGCGTTGCGTTCGGTGTAGCCCAGGTCGAATCCCAGGGCAACGCCGTCCAGCGTGTAGTACGGGTCACGGTAGCCCAGGTTGTAGCGCGTCATGATGTTGCTGTTGTTGAACGCCAGATTGACGCGTTTGCCGGTACCGAAAATGTTGTCCTGCGACACGTTGGCGTTGAAGATGATGCCTTGCAACTGCGAAAAGCCGACACCGGCCTGCAAGTTGCCCGACGCCCGCTCCTTGACGGAGTAATTGACGTCGATCTGATCTGCCGTGCCAACGACAGGCGGTGTTTCCACGCCGACTTCCTCGAAAAACCCCAGCCGGTCGAGCCGGACTTTCGAGCGTTCGATCTTGCCGCCAGAGGCCCAGCTCGATTCCATCTGCCGCATTTCACGGCGCAGCACCTCATCGCGGGTTTTGGTGTTGCCCTTGAAATTGATGCGGCGCACGTAAACCCGTTTGCCAGGATCGACGAAAAACGTCATCGTTACGGTTTTGCTGGCCTCATGGATTTCCGGCACCATGTTGACGTTGGCAAAGGTGTAGCCTTCCTCTCCCAGACGGTCGGAAATGGCTTTGGAGGTTTCGGTGGCATTCTTGCGCGAGAAAATCTCACCCGGCCCGACACTGACCAGCTTGATGAGTTCGTTCGGTTCGACGATCAGTTCGCCTGACAGCTTGACTTTGTCGAGCGTGTAGACATCGCCTTCCTTGACGTTGATGGTGATGTAGATTTCCTTCTTGTCGGCAGTAATGTCGACCTGGGTCGATTCGATCGAGAAATTGATGTAACCGCGATCCAGATAAAACGAGCGCAGCCTTTCCAGATCGGCGGACAGTTTCTGTTTGGAGTATTGATCGTCCTTGGAATAGAACGACAGGAAGTTGGTGGTGCTGAGTTCGAAATCCTTCTTGATCTGCTCGGTATCGAAGGCTTGATTGCCGACGATGTTGATTTGCTTGATCTTGGCAACCCTGCCTTCGGTAATCTTGATTTCAATGCCGACCCGGTTGCGGGTCAGTTCGGTGACTTCGGTGTTGATTTTTACGCCGTACTTGCCGTGGCTGAAATACTGGCGACGCAGTTCCTGTTCAACCTTATCGAGAATCTGCTTGTTGTAAACTTTGCCCTCGGCCAGGCCGATTTTCTTTAATGCTTCGGTCAGGTCTTCTTTCTTGATGTCTTTGTTACCCTCGATGACCACCTTGGCAACCGAAGGCCGCTCGACAACATTGACCACCAGTACGCTGCCTTCGCGTTCGAAGATGATGTCCTTGAAGAAGCCGGTATTGAATAGCGCACGAATTGCTGTCGCCTGCTTTTCGTCGGAAAAATACTCGCCGACACTGACCGGCAAGTAGTTGAATACGGTACCCGCCGAAATACGCTGTAAACCCCTGACCCGTATGTCTTCAACCAGAAAGCCGTCGGCGTGGACGGCACCACTGGCCAGCAAGCCAAGCAACACTAATTGATAAAGCGGATTTTTCTTCACTCACTCGACCATGGAAACGAAACGGCGCGGATTGTATCACGCAGCCGGAGGCTTCCAGCGGCTAAGCGCTTAAAAATCAAAGCAAAATAGCGCAAGCGGCTAAAGAAGAAATTTTCTTTTGGTTTCAAATACAAACGCGGATAACGAAAAAAAACCGGCAAGAAAGTTGCTTAAGATAATGAAATGCAATAATAAAAACACGGACTGTCCTGCGCATCAGGCCCGGCATGGGTTCCCACGGAGACCGTGGGAACCCCGAAAACCCTGAGGCCGTACACATGCTGATGTCACCATCCTGCGATTCAACCGGTGAGCAATTCAGCCGTTGAAACGATGTTTTCGATGTCGTCGTGCAGTTGCGCCACAAGCTGATGCGCCTGAACCGGGTTGATCTGCAATTCGTCCCAGACGCTTTCCGGGCAGTTTTGATTGGCGGCGTCGCCGATACCTAGTTGTCCCAGCAGGCAATCATTGACGAAGGTCAGCAAGTTCAGAACGTAATGGTCGCCGCGATAGAACGGGTTGTGATGGTGATAAACCACGTTGGTTACCACCTCGGGCATGGCCCAGGTCGTCATCAGCCAGGCTCCCAATTCGGCATGATTGACGCCAAAGGCAAAGCTTTCCAGGTTGAAAATCGAAAGACCGGGGTTAGTCTCGATCAATCTGTTCAAATAGGTGAATTCATCCTGAAACTGATGGCCCAGCAACGGAAAGCCGATGTTGTGGATCAAGCCTGCCAGAAACAGCGCCTGCTGATCGGGCAGGCGCTCGGGTGGTAACAGATTGGCCAGTTTTGCCATCAAACGGGTGCTAGACAAGGCGTGAACCCAAAATATTCGCGTACCGATCACCCCGTCTTTCGGCGATTTCAACGGCGCCAGTACCGACAAGCCCAGGGCCATGTCGAGCACGACGCTATAGCCCAGCACTCGCACGATCGCATCTTTCACCGTCGTGAGCTGGCCGCGATAGCCATACAGCGCCGAACTAGCCCAGCGTATGATCTGGGCGGTCAGCAACGGATCGCGTTCGATGATGTGCGCCAGGCGGTCGGCATCGGCATCCGGGTTGGCCATCAGCTGCACGATTTGTGCGGCGGTTCCGGGCAAGGGCGGCAGGGCCTTGATACGCGATACTGCCAGACGCATGTCCAGCGGCGGCGTGAATGCCTGGTTGCCTGACGAATTGACGGTCTGAACCGTCCAGTTGACGAGGGATGATTGCATGGCGGTGTCTAGCTTAGGTTCAGCCGGTTTAGCTTGCGGTACAGCGTACGCTCGCTGATGTTCATCTCGGCCGCGATGAGCTTGCGGTTGCCTTGATACTTGGCAATCAGTTTGGCGATGAAACTGGCTTCATACTGCTCCATCGCCGTCATGCCGACCATTGTCTGATCGGGCAGATACTCTACCGGCGGCGAGTCGACCTGGGCCGGGTAAGGCGGCGGCAGGTCGTGCGCCATTCGCATGAATTGAATGTCACCTTCGCGGATCGCCCGGTTCTGACATAAACCGGTAGCCAGTTGAAGACAGTTTTTCAGCTCGCGGATGTTGCCCGGCCAGGCATGTTGCATCAGTTTGATGAGCGCCGCCTTGTCGATGGCGTACTGGCAGCCACGCATCCCGCCGAACAGATGCAGGAAATGCTCGGTCAGCAGCGGGATGTCCTGACGACGTGCCCGCAGTGGCGGCAGGTCGATGGGAAACACTGATAGCCGGTAGAACAAATCCTCGCGAAACTGACCGCGTCTGACCATGTCGGCCAGGTTGCGATGGGTGGCGCATACCACTCGGACTGTCGCTCTCAAAATGGCCGTGCCACCCACACGACGAAATTGGCCGCTTTCCAGCGCGCGCAATAATTTGGCCTGTTGCGATAACGGTAATTCGCCGATTTCATCCAGAAACAAGGTGCCGTTGTCCGCCACTTCGAACAAGCCTTTCTTGTTGGTGGTGGCGCCGGTAAACGCGCCTTTTTCGTGACCGAACAGTTCGCTTTCAAACAAATCCTCGCCAAAAACCGTACAGTCGGCCACGACGAATTCGCCGCCTGCTTGATGTGAGTGCCCATGTACGAACTCGGCAGCAAGTTCCTTGCCAGTGCCGGTTTCACCCAGCAACAGCACGGGCGCCTGCGTTACCGCCGCCTGCTGCAATTTGGCTTTCAAGCCCTCGAACACTTCGGATTTACCCACCAGTGTCTGCCGAGTATTGCTGCTCGCCGCACTATGGATGAGGGTCTGCGTTTCGCCGAGAAACAAACGGCCATCGGCATCCAGCAACGGGTAGCCGCGCACACTGGCCGGTTTGTCGCCAGCAACATGGCAGGCATAAGGTTCCAGGGTTTCGAACAAGCGTTTGTGGCGGCAGGCGCCGCTGTCTTCACAGCAAGGCTGGCCGATGCGGGCATCGCGATTCATGCCGAACACCTGCTTCCAGGCACGGTTGACGGCAACCACGGTCAAATCGCCACCTACGATCATCAGCGGCTTTTCATGAGTTTCCAGTAAGGATTCGAGCTTGAAAACGCTTTGCGACATGGTTTCTGAGGGTTGTTGGGGCATGGGCCGACAGCTGTCAGGCTAATCAGCAAGCTGCCATCGCTGGCAGGTTATTCTGACAACCACGGCAGTATCAGGCTGGCATTGTAACGGCAAGCTGCCGGTTGCCAAGCCAAAAACCAGCTAAAAACCTGGAACGGACGGGTTGGCATCAATCTTGTAGCACAGCACTGAAATTCATTTCAGGAGCTATGCCATGTCACGTTTCAATGCCGTTTTTGCAGGATTGTTTGCACTCACCACGATGCTGCCGGTTCATGCTGCCAGCATCGTGGTCGACGGCAATGTATCGGACTGGGGGCTGAGCCGTAATGGCAACGCCAACGACTGGATACCCAACCGTGTCATCAGCTCCAACCTGGAATACATCATCGAAGACCAGACCGGCGGCGCCAGTGTCCGGTTGTTTCCCGGCTGGGGTGGCCAGGCCTACGATGTCGAGGCATTGTATGCCTTCACCAACACCAGCCACCTGTTCATCGCGCTGATTACCGGCCTGTCGCCCAACACCCCCAACAACCCGGCTGCCAACAGTTACGGCCCCGGCGATTTCGCCATCGATTTCGGCAGTGATGGCAGCTTCGAGTTTGGCATTGAAACCACGGGCGCCAATGCCGGCGCGGTGTTTCGCATCAGCGAGTGGGCTTATGGCCTGTGGGACAGCCTGGGCAACTACAACCCGACTAACCCCGATCGTAGGCATCCGACATCGATATTGGCCGGTATTCTGGTCGGCGACGGCGATTTGATCTACACCGACACGCCCTTCAAAAACATGGGGGTGCACCGGAATGACGCCCACTACGTCATCGAAGCCGCGATTCCGTTATCGGTGTTCACCGGCTTCAGCGGTAAGTTCGACATACACTGGACCATGAACTGCGCCAATGACGCCTTGCTGCTCGATCCCTTCCTGCCCCCCAGCGCGGTGCCGGAACCCTCGATCATCGCACTGCTGGCATTCGGCATACTGGCCTTGTCGAATCGGCGCTCCGCGCCAGCAGGGCAACCGGCCTGATGAACAACAGTGCGTTCTCTGGGGCAAATCCGGCGGGAACGAATTTGTGTGCCTGCCGGGTGGATGCTGGACGGAAAAGTCCCGCATGATTGGGTGGGACGAGAGAAATCCTTACACGTCGGCGTAGCGTTCGGCGATGTCATGAAACGCCTCTTCCGTGGCCAGGAAAATTGCAACCAATGCCGGGTCGAAATGGCTGCCGGAACCTTGGCTAATCAGGGTTTTGGCATCGTCGCGCGAAAACGGCGATTTGTAGACCCGGCGGCAGGTCAGGGCATCGTAAACGTCCACCAGCGACAGAATCCGCGCCGCTAATGGAATGTCTTCGCCCTTCAAGCCTTGCGGATAGCCGCTGCCGTCCCATTTTTCGTGGTGGCAGTACGCAATATCCATGCCGAATTTTATGAAGCTTTGCGAGGGGTATTGTTCGTAAACCGTGCGCAGGGTGTCGCCACCGATTTGGGCATGGGTTTTCATGATTTCGAATTCTTCAGGCGTCAGCTTGCCCGGCTTTTTGAGAATGGCATCGGGTATGCCGACCTTGCCGATGTCGTGCAACGGCGATGAGCGCACCAAATCCTCGATAAAGGCCCCGGTCACAATGTCGGCGTAAGCGGCTTGCCCGGCTAACGCCTGACAAATCAAGGTGCTGTATTTTTTCAGCCGGAGCAGATGAGCGCCGGTTTCCGGGTCGCGGTATTCCGACAGCTTCGCCAGTGCGGTGATGATGGCGTCCTGGGCATCCTCGAAGGCTTCCTGGTGCCAGCGGCTTTGCAAGGTGGTGGCGGCAATGTCGACCACGGCGGCAATGGCGTGGTTGGCATCGCCATGCCCGTTCAACGCCTCGCCGGACAAGGTCACAAGGCCGATGACGTTTTGATGGCTGACCAGTGGCGCCATCAGGCAAGGGCGGTCTGTGAACAGCGCCGTGTCGCATGGCAAGGCCTCGTCGGCATCTGGGGTGCGCTGCCAGGCCTGCAATGAATGCAGCACCTGTGCCGTGATGCCATCGTCCAAGGTATTGCATGAAAAACTGCGGTTGGCGAAGGCTGGCGGGTGTACGCATTCGAAATAGTCGTCGCGTCTGGGGCTGAGCCACAGGCTGATTTGGTTGGACTGGCTGATGTCGGCAACGGCGCTCAACAGGCCGTTGATGATGGTGCGGGAGTGCATGGCCTGTGCCATTTGCGCCACATAGCGATACTGTAATTGCAGGGTGCGGGTTTTTTCGGCAACCCTGGCTTCCAGATGGTCGTTCAGCGTCGCCAGCTCGGCGTTTGCCGTTTGCAAGCGCCCACGCAGCAGGCGCTCCGAGACTCTCAAACGGTATTGTTCCAGACCGTCGTCCAGCGTTTGTTGCAAGATTTCGCCGGGGCACGGCTTGTTGAGGAAGCGGGAAATCTGGGCGCTGTGCAAGGCATTGACGGCCAGTTCCAACTCGGCACGCCCTGTCAGCATGATGCGAACCGTGTCGGGGTGTTTTTGATAAACCGCGCCGAGGAAGCTGATGCCGTCCATGACCGGCATGTTGTAATCGGAGACGATGACGGCGAATGGGCCTTCCCGCTCTATGGCTTCCAGCCCGGCCTGGCCGCCATCTGCGGTCACAATGGCGTAATCGCGCCGGAGCTGGCGTTTGATGCCATCCAGTAGTTTGATCTCGTCATCGACGAACAGGATTTTCCGGCTGATTTCGGGCAAGGCGGTGTCTATCATCATTCATCACTCCGCTGATGGATTGGCGCGGAAAACCGGAAAAGGCGGTTTCAGCATCATGAGGCCTACTGGTTGGCGACATTGTCGGCCAGGGCTTGCCAGGCTGGCAGGCGCTGCCATTTGTCTATGCGCTGCAAATAGGCTTCGTCTAGGCTCATGTCGAACAGGCGGCTGTCATCCTGCATGCCCCCAGGTTTCAGCAGACAGCCAGCAGCGTGAACGGCAGTCAAGGCATTGACGCCATCGTAGTCGGTAGCCGAAGGCGTGTTTTGCAGCAGAATGGCTTCGATGATGCGCGGTGGAATTTTCCAGAGTGCCAGGATGTAAGCCGCCGCTTCCGAGCGATTGAAGCCGAAAACAGCGGTTTCCAGTTCGCTGACCGGGGTGTCGGTGGTTTTTACCTGTTCCATCAGTCGCTTGAGTTTGTTGCCGCCTCGCGACAGAAACACCAGCAGACCCAGATTGTGCAGCAAGCCGCCGAGATAGGCCTGGTCGGGCCGGTCGCCTTGCTGATCTTCCGACAGGGCGATCTGGCGAGCGAGTTCGGCGACCCGACCGGCATCCTGCCACAGATATTCCATGTAGCGCTGGCTGTTGGCATCGGTGACCGGGAATGCCTGGCGGACATGCACCGACAGCACTAGGCTGTTCAATCGCTGGATGCCAACCATGCTAATCGCCTCGGTCAGGCTGGATACGGTGCGTCGCAGTCCGAAATAAGGCGAGTTCACCAGATGCAACAACTTGGCCGACAGCACCATGTCTTTGGCGAAAATGGCGGCGATGGCCTGGTTGCTGGTGTTTTCATCGCCCATGGCCTGATTGAGTTGCTGATAAGTTTCCGGCAGGCTGGGTAACTGGTTGGCGTCGCCCAGTTCGGCAATCAGGGTGCGGTTTTTCAGGCAGGCCTGAATCTTGAAAATCTGGCCTATGGTTTCGTGCAAGGTGTCTGCCGGGCAGGGTTTGCCCAGGTGCTGATGCGCCACTTCCAGCCCGCGTTTCAGTGATGCTTCGTCGGTATGGCCGCTGAGTATCATCCTGACCGTGCCGGGGTATTGTTCGCTGACTCGGGTCAGCAGTTCGTCGCCGCGCATGGTTGGCATCATCATGTCCGATACGATCAGGTCGATCGGTTGTTGGGCCATCAATTCGAGCGCATCCGGCCCGTTGCTGGCAAAAAACAATTGCCATTGGCTACGGTAAGTGCGGAATTGACGCTGAATGCCATTCAGTACGAGGGCGTCGTCATCGACGAACAGGATGTTTTTGACCGGCATCAGGCGGATTCTCCGTCGGCTTGCTTGAGTGGCAGATGGATGTGAAAGGTGGTGCCGACGCCGGGTTGCGAGGTGAAGAACAAGCTGCCACCGTGTTTTTGCACGATGACGTTATGCGCCAGGCTCAGGCCCTGACCGGTGCCTTTGCCAACATCTTTGGTGGTAAAAAACAGGTTGAATACCTTGTCCTGGATGTCTTTGGCTATGCCGACGCCATTGTCGGCGATCTGGATTTCGACCGTATCGGCTGATGCCATGCGTGTCTGGATGCGAATCAAGCCCTTGCCGTCGTTTTTTTCCTCGATGGCGTGGGTGGCATTGATGATGAGATTGAGCAATACCTGATTCAACTCGCTGGCGTAGCATTCGATCAGGCCAACGTCGGGCGAGAAGTCGGTTTCGACATCGGCGATGTACTTGTAGCTGTTGCGGCTGAGGGTCAAGGCGCTGTTGATGGCATCATGCAGGGCTATGGTTTGCCTGTCTTGTGTCGGCGATACGTGTGAAAAGGTTTTCATGGCCTTGACGATTTCGCTGACACGCTCGACGCCTTCCAGCGCATCCTGTATGGCCTTGGGGCTGTCTTCCAGGATGAAGGCTAGGTCGTAGGCTTCGGCCAGTGAACGAATGCGGGTCTGTTCGGCAGTGTCGGCGTTTTGCAGCAAGGCATCGTGAAACGCCTGAATATCGCCGAGATTTGCCCGCAATGCCGCCAGGTTGTCGCCGATGTACTGAACCGGGGTGTTGATTTCGTGGGCGATGCCCGAGGCCAGCTGGCCGATGGCTTCCATGCGTTGGGATTGATCCAGTTGCTGTCTGTGCAGCTCCAGGCTGGCCATTTTCTGTTTGAGCAACGTGTGAGTTTTGCCCAGAAAATAACCGAACATGGCCAAAACGACGGGCGCCAGCCAGATTATCTGCAAGTGAAAATCCTGGGTGTGTATCGCAAGCAGATTGGGCCAACTCGGGGCCAGACCTTCTTGCCATAAAGCCACGACGATGCCATTCAACGGAAATGCCAAACCCAGCAGCGCAGAGGCCAGGGTGGTGTGGTCGAGCAGCATGTGTTTGAGTCGAGAAAACATGTGAGCCTTGCCTGTGGCGCAATGCGTATCTGTCCGGTTTCGTTGCAACCGGCCCAGCATCAGGCGCCCAAGTCTAGTTCAGATTCGCGGGTTGGCCGTTGCCAGATGGCGACTGGCCTTCGGCTGCCGGAGTTGGTTCGGTGCGTTGTGGCGTAGGTTGCGGCGTATCGTCGCCGCTAAACAGGCCGGTGATTTTTTGCCACATGGTGGTGTCGAGTTCGCGTTTAGGCAGTTCCACCGTGGTTTCGCCCGCGTCCTTCAAAATGGGAACGGCGCCGGGGCGGAAGTCGCCCTGCATGCCTATCAGATGATCGCCGCTGAAAAAAAGCGAAAGCCGTTTTTGCAAACGGGCTTCTCCACCGGGTTGTTCGGAGTACAGGTAATCCCAGCGCTGCTGATGAAACGCATGGCTGACCATGGGCGAACCCATGAGGTACAACACTTGCCGCTGGGTCATGTTGGGGCGCAATTGGTCGACCATGGCTTGTTCGATGATGTTGCCCTGTTTGATGTCGATGGTATAAACACCCGGCAGATTGGTCATGATGGTTTCGCAGGCAGGCAAGGCCAGCAATGCGATAGCAGCAGTTAAAAAGCGGTGTTTTCTCATGAAGATAAGAGTGGATTGC
>Ga0048259_100622_pt1 | contig 17793 bp, 16 predicted proteins | sample SubbioQV12_Dec13_FD_54352 | JGI IMG/M metagenome (GOLD analysis project Ga0048259, IMG submission 54352) | Serpentinite rock and fluid subsurface biosphere microbial communities from McLaughlin Reserve, California, USA - QV1.2_Dec13... | ecosystem: Environmental > Terrestrial > Deep subsurface >... | reverse complement strand
GAAACGGATGCATGCGCTGGCGGCCGGATAGGCCGAAATGAGCGTCAAACTCTGGTCAGTTTGGGTCGCATGGCGATCAGCTCGGACTGTTTTTGGCTGTGTACAATCCGGAAACTTGTTTTGCGATCCGCACCAACCACTTCACCTACCTGGCCGCCCCACAAAATCAGGCAGCCAATTTTATTGTCCGACAGACTCCTAGAGTCGGGCGGGACGGCACAACCGCAAGGTGCAACGCGCCTGCACCAAGCGGGCGTCGGCGACATTGATGATGCCGTTGCCGTCGAGGTCGCGTGTGTCATTGGCCGTAGCCTGTGGTGCGTTTGCCGCCGCCGCCAGAACCTGTCCAAGATCAATCCGGTCTATATGGCCATCGCCATTGACATCACCCAACGCTGGCACGGTATAGCGCACTTCACTGACGCCTTGGCTGATGAGATCACTTACGGTCAAATTGAAGGCGTAGGTGCCGGGCTGACTGGCAACAAAGCGTGGAGACACCGTATTGGGAGCCACCAGTGTCACACCCGGCCCCAGCGTTTGCTGCCATTGATAGCTTAATGCAACGGTTCTGTCTGGTCGGGCATGACTGCCGCTGCCATCCAGGATCACGGTGCTGCCCAGCCTCACGCTACTGCTTCTGCCTGCATTGGCGACGGGTGGCACTACTGGCGGTGGCGGCGGTGGCGGATTATTGACCAGTTCCAGCAATGCCTCGGTGTAATCCGCCGTCGACAAACCGGCGTTGAACAGGATGTAGACGGGCTCCGATGCGGTGCGCAGATTGGACAGTACCTGCATCTGTACCAGATAGGCTCCTACGGGGCCACCCAGAACACCGGATGCATTCTCCAGAAAAAAATCGAAGTGGGTGTGTACATGCCCCCGGTCGTTGGCGACGTCGACCATCATTTCGGCAGTACCGCCGATACCGCTGCCAGTGAACAGGGTTACACTGTCCACGGCGCCGGGTGCAAAACAGAACAGGAGTCCACCGCATCGGGCAGGATCGGTGATTATATCCCTCGGGTCGATTCCGCCTGCCAATTTGATGCGCATATTGGCGGGTGCTGGTGACCACTGCCTTGCCGTGGTGTTCCAGTACTCCAGTATGCCTATGGCACGATAACGCATTATTTCACCTGGATTCAGCGCGTTCTGTACGGCTGTAAAACCCGGATTTGTGGTTCTGAAAGGGCCACCGGCAAAATCGCGAAAGTCGGCGAGAAATATCATATTGCCGCTAGTACCCTCAACCGGCAGCGTGTTGGCTGGCAGGTTTATTGTGTTTGCTAGTCGGGTCAGATCGCAGCCGATAAGCCCCGGTGACCGGCAAAAGCCGACCCGCATTTTGTTGCCGTCACCCCAGACCTCGATATCGAGGTGAACAGCGTGTGCCGTAGTGTGAAACAGCGCCAGCAGACCGAGCCATAACAGCCTGTAGCGTCCAAAACTGCGTAACGATTGAAAAGTCATGTTTATACCTCAAGTTTCAGGTTGATTATGTGGAGGTCACCGCCGGGACGGTGGCTATCAGGGCAAAACACCGGTTTCCCTCACCCCAACCCTTCTCCCCGATGGAGAGGGGTTTTTACTCTCTTTTTCCTCAGGGAGAGTGAAGCGAGGGATGAGGGGATGGGCGCTTTAGGCCTTAAAGAACAGGCACAGTTTCAGCGTATCTTATTGAAAATAATATAAAATACCTTAACTTAATGGCAGTAATGCTCTGCGTACCGAGATCACGCCACACAGCGCGTGGGAGCGAGGAGCCAACTGAACGCTGAATTGAACCGTGAATGAGGTTCGCGTTGCTTACTGTATCCACAATGTACGGCCCATCAAAAAACGCCCATTCAATATGTCGCTCGGAAACCGATGACGACGCTGCGACCCGGCTCTGGTGCGAAGGTGCGCAGGAACAACGCAGCGCTGCGCACTTCCTGATTCAGCAAGTAAGATGGGAAGAGGCATGGATGCGGAAACCCATCACCACCGAAACCTGGCCACGATGGGTTTCGCTTTGCTCTGCCCATCCTACGTGCTAGGCGGCGATCTCAATATATTGAACACTACTTGTTGGCGGCGGGATAGGCAAACCATCTTCAGCCATTCCTTCGAGATGAAATTTAATTGCCTCGCGAATTTCCTGTTCTGCTTCCTCAATTGTATGGCCAGTGGCAACGCAACCTGGTAAATCCGGCACATAAGCCGAATAATTATTCCCCGCTTTTTCGACAACGATTGCATAACGCATTGGTTACCCCTTTAGTTTTGCCTGTTTGAGTATGCTATTCAAAGTACCGACTGCTAAATCATCGCCAGGTTTGCCGGGGACGGTTACACGACCACTTTTGATTGGATGCTTGAATTGACGATGGCTGCCTCGCGTTGTTACAAGATACCAACCATCTGCTTTTAGCATGATTAAAACGTCATTTACTTTCATGCTAATGGAGCTGTAACTATTGTCAGAAACATCGACAATTCAGCGTCCAGTTGGCTTCACGTTCCTAACGCTTTATCACGAACCGTGGATTTCGCTGAATAGAGCCTTAGGATGCAGAGAGTCACACACCGCATGCTGCGGACTTTTAAAGATAAATCATAGGGTTGAGATTAAAGCAGCCTACCCAGAAACGCCCATTCAATATGTCGCCCGGAAACCGATGACGACGCTGCGGCCCGGTTCCGGTGCGAAGGTGCGCAGAAAGGACACCGCGCTGCGCACTTCCTGATTCAGTAAATTGTTGGCTTTGGCAAACAGCCAGAGGTCTAGCGGCTTCAGGCCGCGCCAATGGTAATCGGCGCTGGCAGCCAACAAGTGGTAACCCTCGGTTTCGGTTTCACCCAGACCGGGTCGGTTTTGATCCTGAGCGCGGGTGTAGCGTATGGCGGTGCTCCAACGCTCGTCCCCTAAACCAATTTCGGCACCCAAACGCAAGGGGGGCAGACGCGGTACGTCGCTGCGGTCGCCATCAGCAAAGCGACCAATTACCCAGTCGGAAAACAGGGTCAGGCTCAAGCGACCGTAAGACATCTCGGCCAGATAGGCTTTGGTCTCGGCTTCGTAACCCATGAACTCAGCATTTCGCTGCTGGTAACCGTACACAGGCAAACAGACGACCATGCTGACACAATCACTGCGAAAGCTCCCACGATGAGGATCATAAAATTGGTCGGACATGATCTGCTGGTAAATGTAGTTTTCAGTCCAGTTGTAATAGCCGTTGATTTTGGCGGCCAGTCGCTCACCGTGGATATCCAGCCCCAAATCGGCCAGATTGACGGTTTCGTTGCGGAGACCGACATTGCCGACAGCGAAGGTACGGGTTGCCAGATGCGGCCCTGCCGACAACAGCTCCTGAATGTCGGGCGCACGCTTGGCGCGGCTGAGTGTCAATGCTAGCGTGGCGTCGTCGTTGACATGCCACCGACTGGCGAGCGATGCCGAATCGGCGCGATATTGCCGCATGTCGGGCAGCGGTATGTCGGTATAGGGGGAGAGCGCGCCAGGTGGTGATGGAAACTGAAGAAACGACGCCGTAGGATCAATGCGCACCCGTTCGGTACGTAGACCGGCTTCCAACTGCCATTGCTGCCAGCTCAGCTTCTGGACGGTGAACAAGCCCAAATTATCACCCCGGGTTTGCGGCACAAAGGTTTCGACACCCAGTGCGGCAAAGTCCCTATCCTGCCATTGTGCACCCAGGGTGCCGCTCCAGGCATCGAGGAATTTATGTTCGATTTCGAAACGGCCTTCGCCGACTTCATTGGCGTAGGTGGTAAACGGCAATTCGCGCTCGAATTCAGTATGGGTGTAATCGACATCACCGTAGCGAAACGAGACTTTCTCTATGCCCGGCAACGGTGGGTACCATTCGCCCTTGAAGTCGTAACGGGTTTGCCGCATGTCGATTCGGGTATCGGGATTGAGAACATCCGGCGCCAACTCTGGAAAACTCTGAATCAGGTTGAGGAAATCCGGGGTTATATCGCCCGGCGCCATCAAAAGAATATCCGCATACGCATAGCGATCCACGCCATGCGTAGCCTTGGGTATGCCATAACGATTGACATTTTCCCCGATCGACATGCCGACCATGGCCGAATCGCCCAGCCAGGACAGACCCCAAGAACCACCCAGACTTTCGCTGTCGGTATTGGGTACCGTACGACCGGTGTTGATGACGCCGCCGTCATTGTCGAGCCGGAACTGACGGCGGGCGGCATTCATGTCGATGGCCTCGCCAGGTATTTCAGTGTCGTTGCGGTTGCGGTGGAAACCACCAACCCGCATGGCCCATTGATCCTTGCCAAGATCAAGCTTGAAGCCACCATGGGTGCCGTCGGCGTTGGTGTCGAAGCGGGTTTCGGCGGCACCGCCCACCCAGTTTTCCGGCACCCGCTCGGGTATGCGTTCGTCCTTGACGTTGACCATGCCGCCGATGGCATTGCCACCATAGCGTATGGTGGCTGGCCCGCGCACCACCTCTATGGTTTCGGCGAACAGCGGCTCAATGGCCACAGCGTGGTCGGGACTCATGAAAGAAGCGTCGTGACTGCCGATGCTGTCCTGCATGAAGCGAACGCGCGAGCCGGTAAGCCCGCGGATCACCGGTATGCCCACGCCAGCACCGAACGAGGCATTGGCCAGACCCATCTGGTTTTCCAGCGTCTTGCCCAAGGTATCGGCCTGCTGTAATTTCAGGACGTCGCCTTGTAGAACGGTTTCCTGCGGCGACCGATCGGCTGCCGGTTTGCTACCGGTTACCTTGACTTCGTCCAGTTCGAGAGGTGTATCCAGGGCTTCTTGGGCGTGGATGCTGAATGTTACCGCCGCAACGCTAACACCCAGCAAGCCGACCAGTGACGTACGTGCGAGGTAAAATGTCCTTGTCACCAAAGAGTGTCCTTTATCTAGAACCTGCACAATCAGACTTTGAGACCAACGAACGACGACGCCCCAAGCCTATGACGCCCGCTAAAGCCGAACCGAACAACCACGCGGCTGCCGGTACTGGTACCGCAGCCACGGCCGATGCGTAGGCGGGGGCGCTCAGACCACGGTTGAACACGATATTCAACGGACTGGATGCGGCCAGAACCACGGAAGAATTGTCGGCTGTGGTTTCCAGCAATTTCAGTGATATCCAGTAGGCGCCGACGCTGCCACCCAAGCCACCCGATGCAGTGCGTACCGAAAACAGCGGATGCGCGTGCAGGTTACCGCTGGTGTCAAAATCGCCGATGGTGCCGCGCGGATTGGTGACGCCTGTACTGCTGAAAGTAGCCCATGCATCCCAATTCACGGCATCGACCAGCCGAACGCTTTCGCCAGCGGGAGTGTTGTTGACCCAGGCGCTGCCATTCCAGAAGCGCAGGGAGCCTACACCTTCGAACCACAAAATATTACCCCTGCCGAAAGGGCCGCTACTGCTGTCCGCCTCGAAGGAAAAATTACTGGTTGCGAACTGACTGCGTAACGAAGTGAAGAAATCACCCACGATAGTGGTTGGGTCGACAGTAATTATGTTACCTGTCTTGATTGGCTCGATACGTGGGCCGTCACCACCGGCAAACGCTGTCGAAACATTCAAACTCAATCCCAGCATCAGAAGGGTTTTTAGCCATTTAGTCGTCACTGTTTACTCTCCTTTAAAATAAAAATCGATGAAGCAGGGAAGCTTTGGACTTTCCAAAACAGGAATGAATAGCCGACCTCGACGCTCCAAGCTTTTTGTGATTATGTTGCGCCATAGAGCTTGAATCCACGGCAAAATAAACTCAATCACGATTCATGCCAAGTTGACTGTATGTGTCCAAGTTATTGAAGCGTTTGCTTTAGCAATAAGAAAAGCGTAAACAACAGTCAATAAAACTGCGTTAAATGCCTTATCGTGCGCGAAATAACCCAGTGGGACAATCCGCTTTGTCATCGTTGCCACACGCCAACGAGGGAATGCATAGCGGATTCGAAGACCTTGGCTTCGTTCTCGCCCGCGATGCGCAAGCAAGAAAAGACATCCCTGTCGTTTTGCGATCATGTCTTGCGTCAGGCCTTGTTCAGTGAACGTGAACGACGGCGCCCTAGGCCTGCGACAGCCGCCAAGGCCGAACCAAACAGCCACACGGCCGCCGGTACCGGTACCGCCGCGACGGCAGTAGAGAAGGCAGTACCTATCAGACCACGGTTGAAGACGATGTTGAAGGGGTTGGATGTGGCCACGATGTTCGCCGCGCCGGGGGGCAGGTGGTTGCCTTCGCTGTCGGTGGCTAGAGTGGTTTCCAGCAGCCTCATGGCTATCCAGTAGGCACCGACGCTACCACCCAAACTGTCCGATTCAGTACGTACTGAAAACGGCAGATGCGAGTGCAGAGCACCGTTGCTGTCGATCTGGCCTATGATGCCGTGCGGATTGCTGATGCCTGTGCTACGGAACGTGGTGAATCTGTCCAGCGCATCCACAAAACGAACACTTTCGCCAGCGGTGGTATTGTTGACCCAGGCGCTGCCATTCCAGAAGCGCAGAGACCCTAGGCCTTCAAACCACAAAAGATTGTTGGCACCGAACGCGCCGCTGGTTCTGTTCAGGTCGAAGCCAGGGTTGCTAGTGGAAAAAGCGCCACCGGGTAAATCGCCAAAATCGCCCGTGAAAATAGATTTTGCGACAGTAAGCACATTACCGCTTTTGATTGGATGGATGTCGCCACCGTGCAGGCCGACAGGGTCGGCGGACACTACCGAAAAGCTCAAAATCAATCCTGCCATAAGCAGGGCTTTTAGCCATTGGATACTCATTGTCATTCTCCTTTGAAGTAATACGCAGTGTGAAAATCCTGGCTTTCAAGGAAAATTGGTTGCCAGGATGTTTTGTTATAACATAACACAAAGGTCGAATCAAGCCCCACCCTCAACCCGTTTCTTGCTCTCGCGATTGCGCTAGTACAAACAGCCTAAAATATACTGGATAATGCTATGTTTTTGAAACAACTAAGATTATCCATTGGCTCGCCCACTACCCCCGCTGATATTGAGTCCTGAACAACAGGGTATTTTGGAAACCATCGCCCGAAGCCGTGAGGCCTCGCATAGTTTGGTGCAACGCGCCCAAATCATGTTATCGGCCCATGCTGGAGACAACAACAAGGTGATTGGCCAGCGGTTGGCGTTATGTGAGGAGACGGTTGGTTTTTAACCTAAAGGTCACAAGTGGCGAAAACGCTGGCTGACGGAGAGTTTTGCGCTGGAAAAACAGGCCGACCAGCCCAATTAGCCAGTGGACACAACCGGAACTTGCTCGAACCGCCATTGAGCGGGGCATTGTAGACACCATCTCGCCCAGCAGTATCGGGCGTTTTTTATACCCACTGGGGCACAAGAAATCAGGGAGATTTGAAACCCCATCGAATCAAATATTGACTCAATCACAAAGCCGAGGATGATGCGACGTTTCGGCAAGAGATCAGAGCGGTGTGCAAGCTCTATCATCAAGCGCAGGAACTGCATGAATCGGGTGTGCATGTGATCAGCGTGGACGAAAAAACCGGCATTCAGGCATTGGAACGGATTCACCCTGATCATCCCCTGTCCAAAGGCAAGTTGGAGCTGCACGAATATGAGTACAAGCGACATGGTACGCAGACCCTGATCGCTAATTTAGAAGTGGCGACCGGCAAAATCGTCTGCCCCACCTTGGGCGACACACGAACCGAAGACGATTTTGTGGCCCATATCCAGGCGACCATTGCAACCGACCCGAAGGCAAAATGGGTGTTTATTGCCGATCAGCTCAATACGCATAAATCGGCTTCATGGGTGAAATGCGTGACGGAACTGTGCGGGATTGAGACGCCCCTCGGGGAAGTGGCACAGTTTCGCTTGGCGTATAGCCGCCAGATGTTTGTGATCGCCTATCCGCGCGAGACGCAAGAGATGGTAGATGGTAATGGACGCGCATAATCAGGCCTTTGCTTTCTTCGGTGGCGTGCCCAAGCGTATGGTGTACGACAACCTGAAGACCGTCGTCGATGCCATCTTCTCAGGTAAAGAGCGGCAATTTAATCGTCGCTTTCTGACGTTGGCCAACCATTACCTGTTCGAGCCGATTGCCTCGTTATTCTCCTGATTTGTCGCCCATCGAGCTGGCTTGGTCGAAAATCAAGTCCAGCTTGTGCTCCGCTGCTGCCCGTACATTCGACGAGTTAATCGCGGCACTGGCCCAAGCCATCGACACGGTAACCCATCACGATGCCCTGGCTTGGTTTGGTCACTGCGGCTATCGTATCGAAGGCGTGTGAAGCGCTGTAAGCCACGCTGTCATGACCTTGATCGAGCATTCCCATTCACAGGTTTTTGTACATGCCATCCAGAACCAGGGCATTGGGGCTGACCATGCCGATGACGGTGCCATCGTGAACCACCGGTGCGCGTACCAGGTTGTAGGTTGCGAACAATCTGGAGCAATGGCGGATGTCCATCTCCGGGTTCACCTGAATCACCGGGCAAGTCATGACTTCGTAGACATTGACCCGATCCGGCGCTTTGTCTCTGGCCAGTACGTGGCGGGCAATATCGCCCGATGTCAAAAGGCCGTAGTCGTCGAATTCATGACGCTTCTTGACGACCAGCACCGAGGTTTTGTTGGTTTTCATCATGACCAGGGCTTCCTTGACCGTAGCCGAACCGTCGATCATGCGGAAGTCGGTGCGCATGATGTCTCTGACGCGGATGGTTTGACGTGGCTCGCTCATATTTCGTCCTCCAGTTCTTGGGTGAGTTCTTTGACTTGGTGCATGACGCCGATGGCGTCTTCGACATCAATCTTGAACGCAATGCCGGTGCCCGATGTGGTATCGAATTCGCCGACTTTGGCGATTTTTTCCAGAATGTAGCGGCTTAAGTGTTCCTCGACCAGAAACAGCAGCACATCGCGTGATACATCCAGCGTCAGTCCGAAGAAGGTTTTGGCCTGCTCTATGCCTTCGCCACGGGCATGATTGATGACGGTGGCGCCTTTGGCACCGCTCTTGCGCGCGGCATCGAGCACCTGATCGGTTTTGGTTTCGTCGACGAAAGCAATAATCAGTTTGAAACGCATAGGGTGTCCTCAGGATGAAGATGAATTCGAGTTACGTTTTTGGGCAAGCCATACCGCCAGTCGGGCATAGGTCAGAACAGTCATGATAGGGAACAGGCAGGCAAAGGCAATCAGGCCGAAGCCATCGACCAACGGATCGCGACCGGGCACGTTGGCGGCCAGCCCCAAGCCCAGCGCGGTAACCAAAGGCACGGTGACGGTCGAGGTGGTCACGCCACCGGAGTCGTAAGCCAGGCCGATGATGATTTTCGGTGCCGACAGGGTCAGTACGATGACGGTGATGTAACAACCGATAATCAGATAGTACATCGGGATGCCGGTGACGATACGGAAAGTGCCCAGTGTCAAACCGAATGCCACGCCTATGGCGACCGCGATGCGCAGGCCCAGGGCGCTGATGGTGCCACCCGAAATTTCCTCGGCCTTGGTGGCGACGGCCAGCAGCGAGGGTTCGGCCAGGGCAGTTGCGAAGCCAATGCAGGCGGCAAACAGGTAAACCCAGTAATAGTCTTGCCAGGATGGACTTTGCAGCGGGTTGGCCAGTCCCAGAAAATCGACCGTGGTCATCTGTTTGGCCATCAGCTCACCCAGCGGAAACAGTGCCAGTTTCAGGCCTTCCAGAAAAAACACGATGCCGATCAGAACGTTGCAGAAACCCAGCACGGTTCGACCGGGATGTGGCAGCGGATAGCGCAGCACCAATACCTGAAAACCGAGGATGATGGCGACGATGGGTGTCACGTCACTCAAGGTTTCGATCAAGGTGTTGACGAAGTGGGCCAGTCCGTTCATGACATTCATCGCAGCAAAATCCCAAATGACATGACGAAAATAATCGGAGTCAGCGAGGCGAACGCAATCAGGCCGAAGCCGTCGGTAACCGGGTTGCGACCTTTGATCGAATTGGCCAGACCGATGCCCAGCGCGGTCAGCAGCGGCACGGTGATGGACGAGGTGGTGACGCCACCGGAGTCGTAAGCGATGCCGAGTATTTCACGCGGTGCGAACGGCGTCAGACAGATGACGATCAGGTAGCCACCGACGATGAAATAGTGCAGCGGCCAACCTTTGAGGATGCGGATGACGCCGATGATGACGGCAACGCCGACTGAAATGGCCACCGTTAGTCGTAATTCCCAGGCGTAATCGGCTCTGGCGCTGTCGCTGTCGGCAATCATGCCGCCCTGACTGGCGATTTTGGCAGCCTCGTTACCGATGGCAATCAGCGCCGGTTCGGCCACCGTGGTGCCAAAACCCAGGCAGAACGAAAATGCCAGCAACCAGAACAGGCTGCCCTTGCGGGCAAAGGCGTTGGCCATGGTTTCGCCGATGGGAAACAGGCTTTGCTCCAGGCCCAGCATGAAAAATGTCAGCCCCATCACCACGCACACCATACCGACGATCAGGCTGGCGATGTCGGGGATGGGCTGGCGAACCACCAGCAGTTGAAACACCAGCACGACAATCAGTATCGGCAGCAAATCGCGGATGCTGTTGACGATCAGCTTGATTAAGCGGTTGTTCCACAAAACCGGGGTCTCCTTGAGGTTGGCTTGGGCGTGAATCAGTCGATGTAGCGCCTGACGATGTCGCCGTAGGCTTCGATGCGGCGGTCGCGCAGGAACGGCCAGATGCGACGCACATTCTCGCAGCGCACGGGGTCGATGTCGGCCAACAGCAGGTTATCGTCATCGTTGCCTGCGCGGGCGATGAACTCGCCCTGTGGGCCGACGATGAAGCTGTTACCCCAGAAGGCTATGCCGTTGCTGGCGCCATCGGGTGCCGGTTCCAGGCCGATGCGGTTGCAGGCGATCACCGGCAGACCGTTGGCGATGGCATGACCGCGCTGCACGGTGACCCAGGCCTCCAGTTGCCGCTGTTGTTCCGCCACGCCGTCGGTCGGATCCCAGCCTATGGCGGTGGGGTAAATCAGCAGATCGGCACCGGCCAGAGCCATCAGGCGAGCGGCTTCCGGGTACCACTGATCCCAGCAGATCAACACCCCCAGTTTGCCGATCGAGGTTGATATGGGTTTGAAACCCAAGTCGCCCGGCGTGAAATAAAACTTCTCGTAAAAGCCCGGATCGTCAGGGATATGCATCTTGCGGAAGGTGCCCGCGATGCTGCCGTCCTTATCGAATACTACGGCCGTGTTGTGGTACAGGCCGCGTGCGCGTTTTTCGAAAATCGTCGATACGATGACGACCCGGTTGGCTTGGGCCGCCGCGCTCAACACATCGCAACTGGGGCCGGGAATGGGCTGGGCCAGGTCGAAGCTGTGAGTATCCTGGTTCTGGCAGAAATAATGGTCGAGATGCAGCTCGGGCAAGACTACGAGATCGGCACCTTGCCGGGCGGCGTCCTCTATGCGTTGAAGCGAGTGAGCCAGATTGGCTTCACGCCCCCGGTTGCAGGGTTGTTGAACGGCGCAGGCAATGATAGTGCGTTTCATGAGGCTGTTTTATAGGGTGGATGATGGTGTAAAGGCGGCTGTAATTATTCAGCGCAAGCCCTCGCCCTCACCCCAACCCCTCTTCCGGCGGGAGAGGGGCTTTTGTTCCCTCCCTCAAGGGAGAGCGAAGCGAGGGGCGAAGCCGGTTTTCCTCGTTCCCACGCTCTGCGTGGGAATGCAGACCGGGACGCTCTGCGTTCCGAATCCTTACGCCACGCAGCGCGTGGAAACGAGGCAAGCAACCGGGTTTTAAACCTTGCGCGGCGCTTGGAAGTTCAATTTGACGAAAGCCGGTATCTGCATGCTGGCGCAATGCAGACTGCCGTATTGCTGAACCAGGGCAAGACAGGGCACGGCGATGGCTTCGCGACCGGGGAAGCAGGCGGCGATACGTTGCAGTGCCACGGCGTCCATCGCATCGCCATACGTTGGCACCAGGACGGCACCGTTGATAATCAAAAAATTGGCGTAATTGGCAGGCAGGCGGCGGCCTTGATCGTCGAAAATCGGTTTCGGCAGCGGCAGGGCAACCAGTCGGTAAGGGTTGCCGTCTACGGTTCTGAAGGCTTGCAATTGGGCTTCCATGGCTTTCAGACTGGTGTAATGCGCGTCTTCGGCATCGTCGCAACTGGTGTAGGCGATGGTCTGGGTATCGCAGAAACGCGCCAAGGTATCGATATGCGCGTCGGTATCGTCGCCCGCCAGATTGTCCTGCTCCACCCACAGAATGCGCTTGGCTCCCAGATAACGCATGACTTGGCCAGTAATCTGTTCCTGGGTCAGCATGGGGTTGCGGTTGGGATTGAACAGACAGTTTTTAGTGGTCATCACCGTGCCCTGGCCGTCGGATTCGACGCTGCCGCCTTCCAGCACTAGGTTGACGGTAGCCGTGGGCTGGCCTTTGATTGCGGGATGGGCGAACAAGGCCAGATTGAGTGCGTCGTCGGCAGCATGCGGGTATTTGTTGCCCCAACCATTGAAGCGGAAATTGACCAGTTGCAGCGAGGCTTTCGGGTGTTGCCATTGCAGGCTGATGAACACGGTATCGCGCAGCCAGATGTCGTCGTAAGCGGCTGCTATGAAGTGGATATTGGCCTGGTTTTTCAACTGGCTCTGGATGCGCGACTGGTGTTCGGCGTCGCGGCAGATGACGATCAAGGCCTGGAAGCGGCTGATGGTGTCGGCAATGGTTTGATAGGCGGTTTCGATGGCGGCCAGATCGGTAAAGTCGCCGCTCTCATGCGGCCAGGCGATGACGACGGCGGATTGTGCTTCCCATTCGGCTGGAAAACGGATCATGAAGACTCCTTGTGGGGATTTATTTGAATGAAGGATTGGGGCGTAAACAGCATCCCGCTGGGTTCGCTATGCGTTCCCACGCCGATGCGCGGGAACGGAAGCAACAGGCCATCAAACGAGGCCTTGCCACCTCAAATACACAAAGGCGGCGCTGGCCATGCTCAAAAACAGGGCCAACAGCGCAAATCCCAAGGCCCAGCGCGAATTGGCCAGTGCCCGGCGCGACAACGCGGCGGTTTCCGGTTGCGCCAGTGCCTGGTCGCCACTAACGGGTTGAGCAGCGGCTTCAGACGATGCACGGCGAGCAGCATACAGGTTGCGCACGAGTTTTTCAGCGCCTATCACCACATACACCACGAAACCGGCGGCTGCCGACAACAACCATTCCTGGTAACCCAGAGCCTGGGTGTGGAACAGCCAGTTCATGGCCGGTGTGTACATGAACAATACCTGGGCCAGCATCATGGCCGAGATACCACCCCACACCCATAGATTGGAAAACAGACCGACTTTGAACATGGAATGGGTCAGCGAGCGGCAATTGAGCAGATAGAACGATTGGCCGACGGCAAATACGTTGACTGCTGCCGTTCGAGCTTTGGCGATGTCTTCGTTATGCATCATTTCCCACTCGAACACGATGAAGGCTCCAGTCGCCAGCATCAGGCCGACCAGCACGGTACGGAACACCAGCAAACCGGTCAGGATGGGCTGTTCGGGGTGGCGCGGCGGTCGCCGCATGATGTTGTGCTCCTTGGCTTCGAATGCCAGCGGCAAACCGAGCAGCACGGCAGTGGTCATGTTCAGCCATAGCACCTGGCCGGGCAGAATCGGTAACACCATACCGGCGAATACCGCGATCAAAATCACCAGACCCTGGCCGATGTTGGTAGGCAGGGTCCAGGTGATGAATTTCACCAGGTTGTCGTAGACGCCCCGGCCTTCCTCGACCGCAGCGGCGATGGTGGCAAAGTTGTCGTCAGTCAGCACCATGGCGGCGGCTTCCTTCGACACCTCGGTGCCGGTGATGCCCATGGCCACGCCGATGTTGGCCTGACGCAGTGCCGGGGCGTCGTTGACACCGTCACCGGTCATGGCAACGATGTGGCCGCGCGATTGCAGGGCTGTCACCAGGTTCAGCTTTTGCTCCGGTGCCACCCGGGCAAATACGGTGGTGTCTTCGGCGGCTTGCGCCAGATCACCCGGTGCAATGGCTGCCAGGGCGCGGCCATCAAGCGATTTCATCGGTTCGTTGGCATCCACCAGGCCAATTTGTCGGGCAATGGCGGTTGCCGTGCCGATATGGTCGCCGGTTATCATTTTCACATGGACGCCTGCCTGACGGCTGCGCGCCACGGCCTCGATCGCCTCGGGCCGGGGCGGGTCTATCATGGCTTGCAGACCCAGAAAGGTCAGGCCGGTGATGACATGTTCGTGATTGACCTGCGGCGCATCGCCGTTGTTACGTGTGCCGCGGGCAAAAGCCAGTACGCGCAGGCCGCGTGCCGCCAGTTCGTTGACTTGTTGCTGAATGGCATCGGCGTCGAGTGCGACGGGGTTGAGGTTGGCGTCGAAAACCGTTTCGCAGCGTTTCAGTATGCTTTCCACCGAGCCTTTCAGATAAATGTGTCGGGCATTTTCGGTCTGATTGTGGTGCAAGGTTGCCATGAACTGATGGGCCGATTCGAAGGGAATCGCGTCCAGTCGCGGATGCGTCTGCTCGACAGGCTCACGGTGCAGGCCGGCCTTGTGGGCGGAAACCAGCAGCGCACCCTCGGTAGGGTCGCCCTCGATGCGCCAGGCATCGACATCGGCCACCAGACGGGCGTCGTTGCATAACAGACCGGCCTGCAAGGTTTCCAGCAACGCCTTGCGGGAAGCCGGATCGATAATCTGGCCGCCCGATCGAATCTCGCCTTCCGGTGTATAGCCCGAGCCGCTGAATTCGAAGCGTTCACCACCGGCATACACATGTTGCACCGTCATCTGATTCTGGGTCAGCGTACCGGTTTTGTCCGAGCAGATGATGGTGGTGCCGCCCAGGGTTTCCACTGCGGGCAGCTTGCGGATGATGGCCCGGCGCCGGGCCATGCGTTTCATGCCAATGGCCAGGGTGACGGTGACGGCCACCGGTAAACCTTCAGGAATGGCGGCTACCGCCAGCGCTATCGAGGCAACGAAGGTTTCGACCGGATCGGCTCCGCGTATCCAGCCCGCCAGAAAGGTGACTGCGGCCAGGCCGATGATGAACCACATCAGCAGCTTGCTGAAATAACCGATTTTGCGGGTCAGCGGGGTTTGCAGCTCGGTGGCTTCGCTAATCAGTCGGTTGATGCGGCCAATCTCGGTGCGATCGCCGGATTCCACCACGATGCCAACGCCGGTGCCGTAAGTCACCAGGGTGGAGGAATAAGCCAGATTGTTGCGGTCGGCCAGCAGGGTGTCGACCGGTAACGGCGCGGTCTTTTTTTCCACCGGCACCGATTCACCGGTCAGCGCCGATTCGTCGATTTGCAATTCCTTGCTGCGCAGCAGCCGCAGGTCGGCAGGCACTTTGTCGCCCGATTGCAGGAACACCATATCGCCAGGCACCAGTTCTTCCGCCGGGATGACAACGCGCACCCCGGCGCGCAGTACGGCGGCACTAACACTGAGCGAACGCGCCAGGGCGGCAATCGCCCGCAGTGCGTTCATTTCCTGGATGAAGCCAATGATGGCGTTGACCAGCACCACGCCGAAGATGACGCTGGCATCCACCCAGCTTTTGAGGAAACCGGTTATAAAACCCGCCACCAGCAGGATGTAGATCAGTGGGTGATGGAATTGCGACAGGAACAGCATGATTGCGCTCTTGCCTTTTTTCGGGGTCAGACGGTTGAGGCCGTATTTTTCACGGCGCTCGACAACCTCTTGCTCGGAAAGGCCGCGAGCCGCATCGACTTCCAGATGCTGCGGCAAGGTTTCAGTCGCCAGATGGTGCCATAACGGCTGCTTCGTATCGTTCATAGTGTCGTCCATCGTGAGTTGTTGAAATATATTTGGATCGACGCAAGCCATCGCGGGCTTACAACCGCTCGCGAGGATGCTCGTTTCCATGCTTCGCGCAGCGTAAGCGTTCGGGACGCAAAGCGTCCTGGTCTGCATTCCCACGCAGAGCGTGGGAACGAGGGCAAAAAGGCTTTTTCTCGCTACGGTTTCTATTCTCGGACAGTCTCCCTGCCCGCAAGGTAAACCTATTTCACCGCCCGGATCAGTTTGATCATGTCGCTGCTGGCGGGGTCGATGTGGATGTTGCGGAAGCCGCAGGCCTGGACATTCTTGACGGTGTCGCGGTTGATGTTGGCGCCCAGCAGCCTGACTACCAGCGGATTGATCCCGTTCATCAATGTGGCCAGGATGCAGTTGGAACTGATGACATGCTCCAGTAGCAGCAATTGCCCGCCGGGTTTGAGTACGCGGTGGATTTCCTTCAAGCCTTTGCGCGGCTTGGGCACCGAGCAGAAAACGAAGGTGGCGATGACGGTGTCGAAGCTGTTGTTGGCATAACATAAACGTTGCACATCGAGCAGATCGAGGTCGACATTGATGTGTTTGCGGTCGCGTTTGCGCGCCGCCTGCGCCAGCATGTTGGGGCTGAAGTCGATGGCAGTGATGCGGGCCTGGGTTGGGTACAGGCCAAAATTCTTGCCGGTGCCGACACCCACTTCGAGAATGTGGTCGCCCGACACCTGCGACCACAATTTTTTGCGTAACCGACGAAACATCAGGCCTTCAAGCAAACCTTCGATGCTATCGAACCAAGGCGCCAGCCTGTCGTAGCGCTGGCGGATTTCGTCGCTGTTCATGCTGTTAGTCTTCCAGTTGCTGAATGCCATCCAGAAACCATTTGGCCTGTGTGCTCTTGACCGCTTTGGTGAAGTGCCAGACTTCGCGCACCTGGCCGCTGTCGCCGTCGTCTTCGCGCATGATGCAGTCGAACAGCACGGTGGCCTCCAGTTCGCTGCCGACTTCACGGACTTCCAGCAATTCGGCGCTGACTTTCAGCACCTCGGTTTTGTTGGCGGCATCAGACGCTTGCAATTGGCCTTGCAGTTCGGCAAACACCTTGTCGGTAGTCAAGCCGCGTATCGTCGCCAGATCGCGTTTATCCCAAGCTGCTTGCAGGTGGCGGAAGGCGTTTTCCGCACCGGCAAGAAAGGTTGCCTGGTCGAAACCGGCTGGAATGCTGGCCGCTACATCTGTCATCGGCGCAGGCGAGCCGCCTTTACCAAACAACACGTCGGTATTGAAACTGCGGTTGGCTGGCACCGGGTCGTTGTCGCGGTATTGCACGGTTTCCGGCCTGTTCGTGGTGTCTTGGCGACCATAAGCGCCGGGAGTCACCGGCTGGCTTTGATTCCGCGCCCTGGCCGACAACAAGCGATACGCCAGGAAGGCGATACCGGCGAACAGCAGAATATCCATGAAATTGATGCCTTCGAAAGCGCCGCCGAAAAACAAAGAACCCAACAAGCCGCCCAAGGCCAGGCCGCCGAGCATACCCATCAAGCCACCACGGTTGGCCCAGCTTTGCCGGGCCGTCTGATTTTGTGCAGCGGCTTGTTGCTGACTGGCCGAACGTGTCGACTGGCTGGCCGGTGCGGGTGTGGCGGAGCGTTGATAAGATTCACTTTGGCCAGGTTTGCTGCCGAAGGAGCGACCGCCGCCCATGCGTCTGGCCTCTGCCTCGTGCACGCTTGCCATGAGCAGTGCCAGCGATAAAAACGCCGTCGCCAGGATGCCGAATTTTTTGTTCATAAGTGTCTGCCTTGATGCATGGTGGATTGAGTGTCTATTTCGGGGCAAAGTACCGTCGTTCAAGTAGAATACCGACTCGATTCTCTGAGTACAACCTTGGTTTTCACCGTGGCTTTTGGTATCAATTGTTTCATAAGTGCTTGCACT
>Ga0048259_100821_pt1 | contig 17897 bp, 33 predicted proteins | sample SubbioQV12_Dec13_FD_54352 | JGI IMG/M metagenome (GOLD analysis project Ga0048259, IMG submission 54352) | Serpentinite rock and fluid subsurface biosphere microbial communities from McLaughlin Reserve, California, USA - QV1.2_Dec13... | ecosystem: Environmental > Terrestrial > Deep subsurface >... | reverse complement strand
CGCTACGACGTACCGCCTGCACATCGCGGTTGATTTGATCAATCTCAGCCTGCATCAAGTGGAAATCACCACCGATAAAGAAGGCGAAAACCTCGACCATTACACGCTGGCAGCAGGCGATGTGGTGCTGATTGACCGGGGATACAACCAACCTAAAACGCTCGTCCCCTTCATCGACCGTGGCGGTGACGTGGTATTGCGCTACAACCCCCACAGCATGAACCTGTATGAGGATGGCACAGGGGATGAGACCGGACGCCTGGTCAAAATCGATTGGTACACCCGCTTACATCGGCTGGGCAAGCGCCCCGGTTGTGTGCCGGTTCAGTTATGTCACGGCAACAAACGGATACAGGGCTACCTTCATGCAATCCCCTTGCCTGAGGAAAAAGCCGCCGAAGCGCGGCGCAAAGCCCAACAACGCGGCAAAGACCAAGGACGTAAACCCCGCACAGAAACCCTTTGCCTGAGCGGATGGGTACTGATTTTCACCTCATTACCTCCCGAAGTCCTGTGTACCGCCACCGCATCCGCACTCTACCGTGTCCGCTGGCAGGTCGAGTTGGTCATCAAACGCCTCAAAAGTTTGCTGAAGGTTGATGGCCTGCGGGCGCACAAAGATTCAAAACTGGCTGAACTGTATCTACACGGTAAATTGTTGTACGCCACCGTTCTGGAAAAAATGACGCAAAGCCGCTTTGCCAATGCCAGGCGCAAACTCGACAATCCCCGCCAACTCACCGATTGGCGACTCTGGCGTACCGTCGCAGATGACCTCAAAGCAGGTATCAAAGCCTGTTTCCCCGTCGATGTCCGCTTTAGGGATGACAGCATCAAGAGCTTGAGCGAACGCCCCAGAAAACGGACGCTGCAATGCTTGCCAAACCCCCTTCTCGCTCTGCTGAACCAATGTCGATAAATGAGCATTAGCCGTGTTTAATCAATGGGTTAGGGGCTTAAGTTGGCGCGTATGGGGAAAGCCAACCCTGTAGCAATAGAATCAGGATGCGTCTGAAAATAACAGCTATATTTTGCCCCCTCAGGAAAAGGGCCGGTGCGATGGGAATTACGGGTAAGAGGGCTTTCAGCGTCCGGCATGGGTTCCATGCACAGCGACAAGAATAAACTGAGACAAATCAAACGATTAGACCCATTTTTACAGAATAACACAGCACTAGAGCCTGTCCGAGAATAGCGCTATAAAAATTTTTAGCACTACATGTAGTGGTTTAATATGACTTTAGACACTATATGCTGTGGTTAATTTTTGAAGCTTTGCTTTCTCGGACAGGCTCATAGCCGTCATAAGATAATGGCGGAGAGAGAGGGATTCGAACCCTCGATGCGCTTTTGGCACATACTCCCTTAGCAGGGGAGCGCCTTCGGCCTCTCGGCCATCTCTCCTAGTTTTCTTCTATTTCGTTCGAAGCAAAAGAAGATTGCTCTTTTTTGATTCTCTCGTAGATTTCTTCGCGATGAACAGTTATTTCTTTAGGCGCATTTACACCAATGCGCACTTGGTTGCCTTTTACACCAAGAACGGTGACGGTGACGTCATCACCAATCATCAAAGTCTCCCCAACTCTGCGAGTTAAGATCAGCATACTATCTCCCTACAGGTACAACGCTCTTTACATGCAAATAAACTCATCCGACAATTATATTGGTTTTTTTAGAAAAAGAAAGCAAAAAGCCTTGCCCGAATTGCCTCAAATTAAAAGTAACCGAAGACTTCGGTAAAAGAGGGTCGTTGCCTCACATTGTGTGTAACCGAATAGTCACGGATTACACTCATGGGAAAACACGAACGACGCGCCTACTTACAATCTATCCAAAAACGTTATCGACAAAGCGATTGAGCGGCAAAACAAACAATCCTGAACGAATTTTGCGAGGTCTGCGGCTACGTCCGTAAGTACGCGATTCGATTACTGAATCGAATTGATCTTGCCCACCATTCACAGACACCCCGCTAAGAGAGTAATCTCTGAGCATGAGGAGTCTTATGAAAAACAACGATCAAACAGTCACTACCACTGCAAAGCCTAAACGCAATAAATATACATCCCAATTTAAAGAGCAAGCTTTGGAACGGGTCAAGCAAGACGGCGTTCCAAAGGCCGCCAAGGAGTTAGGCATTGCTCAGGCCATGCTGTACAACTGGCAAGCCAAAAGCCGCCAAACCGGCCAACCGCTTGAAGAGCAAAAGCTCCAGCAAGCCGAAATCGCGCGGCTGACACGGGAAAATACTCGCCTGGAAGAGGAAGTGGCTTTCCTAAAAAAGGCCGCGGCGTACTTTGATAAAGTACGCCATGATTCTGTCCCTTGAAGCCAAGTTCACGATCAACCTGATGTGCCGCTGCGTGGCCGTGTCGCGTAGTGGACATTTTCACTGGAAAAACGGCCGCCCTCGCCAAGAGTACAATCGCAAGACGCGATGGCCATTGAGATTAAGCGGGTATTTGATGACGAAAAAGTTCGTGCCGGTTCGCCTCGCATCGTCAAGCGGCTCAACGAAGAAGGCCATTCCGTCAGTCACCATACGGCGGCCAAAATCATGAAAGTCAAGAGCTGGCGGGCCAAGGCTGCGAGGAAATACAAGGCCACGACCAACAGTAATCACGCCCTGCCGGTAGCGCCCAATCTCTTAGCTCAAAATTTTGAAGCGGTAGCGCCCGATCAGAAATGGGTGCCCGACATCACCTACATTTGGATCGATGAAGGCTGGCTGTATCTGGCGGCGGTCTTGGATCTCTATTCCCGCAAAGTCATCGGCTGGGCGATGAGTGAACGGATGACCGCCAAGCTGGCTTGCGATGCGCTGAGCATGCCGCTGTGGCGGCGGAAATTACCGAAATGGGTTATCGTCCATTCAGATCGCGGAAGCCAATATTTGTTCGGCGGCCTGTCAATCTCTGTTCAAACGACACCAATTGATTTGCAGCATGAGCAAGAAAGGCGATTGCTACGATAACGCGGCCATGGAAAGCTGGAATTACAGCCTCAAGGTCGAAGCCATTCACGATGAACGCTTGCAAACGCGAAACGAGGCCAAGAAAGACATCTTCGACTACATCGAGGTGTATTACAATCGAAAACGGCTTCATTCCAAATTGGGTTATCTGCCCCCCCCCTGAAGCCTTTGAACTTAAACTTGTCGCTTAATTCTACTTTGTCAGATTAGGCTAATCCATTGATTTAACAGTCGTTTTTTGCTATTTATTTTTGTTGATATTCAATGAGTTGCGCGAGGCAGGAAAAGTACACACTGCAACAGATTGATTTATCAGCGAAAAGAAGCATAAGAAACCGCCAATCTGACAAAGTAGAATTAACGACCTGGCTGCGAAACGCGGGCAAGATCAGCGAGAATTGGCGGCGCTATTGAAGGAGCAAAAATACGCCATGAAATTGATGAGGTGAATCGGCGCGGGGCAATCTTTGGCGGGGATTATGGCAAGATTCAAACTTAAAATTCGATGCTTGAAAGGGGGCTAAGTTGCGGCAAACGCAACCCCGGCGCAACCCCAGAAAATAAAAAAGCCCTTCGATTTCTCGTAAGGGCTTGTTATATATGGAGCTGGCGATGGGACTCGAACCCGCGACCGGCTGATTACAAATCAGCTGCTCTACCAACTGAGCTACGCCAGCACAATTTATTTAACGCTCTGGCCTATCGACAAATTCTACATATGCCATTGGGGCATTATCCCCCCCCCTAAAACCGCATTTAATAACGCGAAGATAACCACCGTTTCTATCTTTAAACCTAGGCCCCAATTCATTGAACAACTTACTAACCGCTTGACGATCCTGCAGCCTAGCAAAGGCTTGTCTCCGCTTAAACACAGTGTCTTGCTTTGACATTGTTATCACAGGCTCTGCTATCATTCGAAGCTCTTTTGCCTTAGGAAGTGTCGTCTTAATCAACTCGTGAGTTATCAAAGAACATATCATATTACTAAAAAGCGCTTTCCTATGACTACTGTTTTTATTTAACTGCCTGCCTGAATTACGATGCCTCATATCATTACCCCAATTCCCGTTCTAATTTTGTTGCTGACTTTGGTCTGTCAAACCTTCTGGCGGCCAATTTTCTAATCTCATTCCAAGAGAAAGACCCTTCACAGCCAAGACATCTTTAATTTCAGTTAAGGATTTTTTCCCTAGATTAGGAGTCCTTAACAGCTCAACTTCCGTCCTTTGTATAAGATCGCCAATATAAAAAATATTTTCAGCCTTAAGACAATTTGCTGACCTAACAGTCAACTCCAAATCATCAACAGGTCTAAGCAAAATAGGATCAATAGGCTGATCTTTCGACTCTTCCACTGTTAAAACTTGCTCACCGACTTTTTCGAAATCCACAAACACCGAAAGCTGATCATGCAAAATAGCGGCGGCCGATCTTACAACATGCTCCGGCTCTACCGTACCATTTGTCTCTAACTCAATTACCAGCTTATCTAGATTAGTTCGCTGCTCTACCCTGGTTGTTTCTACATAGTATGAAACCTTTCTAACAGGACTAAAAGCTGCATCAATTAACAAAGCTCCCACAGGATACTGATCGCGCTGCTCCCTCCTAAATGAAGAAGGGATATAACCATAGCCCCGCTCAACCTTTATTTTAAGATCAATAGACCTATCCTGAGTCAAATTAACAATTACTAACTCTGGATTTGCAATTTTAACATTTGATTGATGAACTATATCAGAAGCATAAACAGGGCCGACACCAGACTTAACCAAGGAAAGCGTAACCTCATCTTTGCCTTCCACTGAAACTGCCAACTGCTTTAAATTCAAAATAATATCTATTACATCTTCTTGAACACCTTCAATAGAAGTAAATTCGTGAAGTACGCCAGCTATAGAAACTTCCGTTACTGCGTAACCAGGGATAGAGGACAACATAATCCTTCGCAAAGCATTACCCAACGAGTGACCAAAACCTTTTTCTAAAGGATCAATCGCAATGCGCGAGTGGAAAGAACTATGATTTACTACCTCAACCAGTTTAGGCTTAAGCAACCCAGCCAATGAACCATGCATCGTCTATTCCTGCCTACTTATTTAGAGTACAATTCCACTACAAGCTGTTCATTAATTTCGGAGCCCAAATCAACCCTATCAGGCAACGACTTAAAAATCCCACTCATTTCTTTAATATTCAATTCAATCCAATGAGGAATGCCATATTGCTCAGCTAACGCAAGAGAATCTTTAATACGCTGTTGTTTTTTCGCCTTTTGATGAACTGAAACCACATCTCCTGATGAAACCTGAAACGAAGGAATGTTAACTAGCACATCATTAACCATAATTGACTTATGACTTACAAGCTGACGGGCTTCTGCTCTAGTCGAAGCAAAACCCATTCTATAAACAACATTATCTAAACGTCCCTCCAAAAAATTCAGCAAATTCTGTCCCGTCGCTCCTTTCAACATATCAGCAGCTTTGTAATAATTACGAAACTGTCTTTCCAATATACCGTATATTCTTCTTAATCTCTGCTTTGCTCTTAATTGGAGCGCATAATCAGAACTTCTCCCTCTTTTAGCGCCATGCTGCCCAGGCCGCTGTTCAAGTTTACATTTACCCTCAAGCGACTTGCCTCTACTCTTTAGAAAAAGATCCGTACCTTCTCTACGACTCAACTTACAAGTTGGCCCAATGTATCTTGCCATTTTTTAGGACTCCAAATCTTTAATCTAAACTCTACGCTTTTTAGGTGACCTACAACCGTTATGGGGTATAGGTGTTACATCTATTATGTTGGTTATCTTAAAGCCTAGAGCGTTAAGAGACCTAACCGCTGACTCACGACCCGGCCCCGGCCCTTTAACCATAACATCCAGATTTTTCATCCCAAATTCTTGCACTATAGACCCCGCTTTTTCAGCCGCGACCTGAGCAGCAAATGGAGTGCTTTTCCGAGAACCTCTAAATCCAGAACCACCGGAAGTAGCCCAGGTCAAGGCATTACCCTTCCTATCTGTAATAGTTATTATCGTATTGTTAAAAGATGCATGAACATGCGCAACGCCATCAGCAACTTCTTTTTTTATACGCTTCTTAGCGCGAGCTTGACTAGCCATTCAATCTGCCTATCATTATATATGTAATTTACTTAGTCACCGGTTTACGTGGACCTTTTCTGGTTCTTGCATTCGTTCTAGTTCTCTGCCCCCTTAGCGGCAACCCCCTACGATGCCTTACGCCACGATAGCACCCCAAATCCATTAACCGCTTAATATTCATTGAAACCTCCCGTCGAAGGTCCCCTTCCACCATCATTGACCCAACCACTTTCCTGATAGACTCAACTTGATCTTCGGTCAATTCTCTTATTTTAACCCCTTCTTTTATACTGACTTTTTCACAAATCCTTCTAGCGGTATGTCTACCAACCCCATAAATAGCTGTCAACGCTATTTCAGCATGCTTGTTATCAGGTATGTTTATACCAGCAATACGTGCCATTAAAAGACTCCTAAAATCTCATTTCTAAAGGGCGCAATGATATCATTGAAAACAAAAAACACAAAAATTATCCTTGTCTTTGCTTATGCCTACCATCCTTGCAAATAACACGGACGACACCAGATCTCTTAATAATTTTACAATTTTTGCATATAGCTTTAATCGACGCACGCACTTTCATATTAATATACTCCTAAAATTTTTCTTCTCATCTTTTCAACTTCGCCTTCTTCATCAGCCCATCATATTGCACGGACATCAAATGCGTCTGCATCTGGGATATAAAATCCATAACAACCACTACGATAATTAATAAAGACGTACCACCAAAGAAAAAAGGAACATTCCAATAAACTATTAAAAACTCAGGCAACAAACATATCAAAGTTATGTATATCGCACCAACAAAAGTCAATCTAGATGTAACCTTATCAATATATTTAGCCGTATGAATACCAGGCCGAACTCCGGGCAAATAAGCGCCAGACTTTTTCAAGTTCTCTGCTGTCTCTTTAGAGTTAAACACCAATGCGGTGTAAAAGAAACAGAAAAATATAATTGCCACCGCATAAAATGTTACGTAAACAGGCTGGCCAGGTGATAACACAGATGAGACATCAAGCAACCACCCAAAACCCTCAACATTACCAAACCAACCCGCTATAGTTGCTGGAAACAATATAATACTAGAAGCGAAAATAGGAGGGATAACACCCGCCATATTTAACTTCAATGGCAAAAAAGAACTCTGTCCCGCATAAACCTTATTACCCTGCTGACGTTTAGGGTAGTTAATAGCAATCCGCCTTTGGCCCCGCTCAACAAACACTACGATTGCTGTAACCGCAACGGCTATAACAAACAAAAGTGCGACAAAAGCAGCATTCATCTCACCTGTTCTAGCAAGACCAAGCGTAGAAACCACAGCGCTTGGCAAGCCTGAGACAATACCGGCAAAGATAATTAAGGATATACCATTTCCCAACCCTCTCTCTGTCATTTGTTCACCAAGCCACATCAAAAACATAGTCCCGGAAACTAACGTCAAAGTCGTCACCATAACAAAAGAAAATCCAGGGCTTATAACCACAGGAAAATTTCCCGCAACTTGATTTTGCAAGGCAATGGAAATACCAACAGATTGGAATGTAGCCAGTAAAACCGTTGCATACCTTGTAAACTGAGCTATTTTCTTGCGACCTGACTCACCTTCTTTTTTCAACTGCTCCATAGATGGCATGACAAGTGTCATCAACTGCATTATTATAGAAGCAGAAATATAAGGCATAATCCCCAAAGCAAACACACTCAATCGCATTAATGCGCCACCAGAGAACATGTTGAACATATCAAGAATAGAGCCTGATGTTTGAGCAAACATTGCTGAAAGTGCATCTGGATCTATACCAGGAACAGGGATATGTGATCCTATACGGAAAACCACAAAACCACCCAATACAAATAGCAACCTGGCCCTCAACTCACCAAATTGACTCTTCCCAACAGCTATATCATATTCTTTAGTACTCACTTAAGCCTCAATCTTGCCACCTGCTGCAATGAATTCTGCTTGCGCACCTTTGGTAAATATTAACCCAGAAACACTAATAGCATGAGACAAACTGCCACGCTTAATGACTTTAACACGTTTAGAATTAGATGGAATCAAGTTTGCCGCTTTTAGGGCATTAATATCTACATTATTAACACGAGCCTTTGTTAAAGAATCTAACCCAACTTCAGCGACGAAAGGTTTTATTCTAGAAGTAAAACCAACCTTTGGCAGTCGTCTCTGCAAGGGCATTTGCCCACCCTCAAATCCTACTTTATGAAAGCCACCAGCCCTTGCCTTTTGTCCCTTATGGCCACGGCCACACGTTTTGCCGTCGGTAGAACCAATACCACGACCGACCCTTTTCATTTTTTTTCTACTGCCTAGGGCAGGCTTCAAGGTATTTAAATGCATCATACTTCCTCAACTTTCAACATATAGGATATCTTATTAATCATTCCTCTATTTTCAGGCGTATCGATAACATAAACCGTTTGCCGTATTTTCCTTAAGCCTAATCCTAAAAGACACTGTCTATGCAATGCCAATCGCCCATTCTTACTTTTTATCATTGTTACAGACAATTTTTTGCCAGACATATGCTCACCCTATGATATCTTCAACCTTCAATCCACGTTTTACGGCTATTTGCTTTACGTCACGCATTAACGAAAGACCTTCAATCGTAGCCCTAACCACATTTATTGGATTATTGCTTCCTATGCACTTTGCCAAAACATTATGAACACCTACAACCTCAAACACAGCCCTCATTGCTCCACCAGCAATAATACCGGTTCCCTCTGAAGCTGGCTGCATATAAATCTTTGCAGCACCCATACTAGAAGTTACTGGATATTGTAAAGTCCCCCCTTTTAATGCAACTTTCCTCATATTTTTTCTAGCCTGTTCGAGCGATTTTTGTATGGCCACAGGAACCTCTCTTGCCTTGGAGACGCCATAACCAACACGCCCATCTCCATCACCAACCACTGTCAATGCAGCAAAACCAAAAACTCGCCCACCTTTTACAACTTTTGCTACACGACGTACTGATACTAGCTTCTCCTGAAGCCCATCGTTACTAGCTTGAACTGGTGCAGTTGCCATCCTTCACTCCTAAAATTTAAGACCTGATTCTCTTGCAGAGTCAGCTAAAGCTTTAATTCGACCATGATATTTAAATCCGGATCTATCAAACGCAACCGAAGTAACTCCAGCTTGTATCGCTCGTTCAGCAATTAGCTTACCTACATCAGCAGCAGCAGCTATGTTCCCTGTATTCTTGTGAACACTTTTTATTTCTACTTGTGTAGATGAGGCAGATGCTAGAGTTGCCTTACCATCAGTACTCAAAATTTGAGCATATATGTGCTTTGATGACTTATGCACAGTCAAGCGATTAACATTTAAATTTTTGAGATGCGCCCTAATTTTTAATGATCTCTTTAATCTCGATGCTTTATTTCTCATCTCAATTCCTATTTCTTTTTGGCTTCTTTTCGTTGCACAAACTCATCAGCTAGACGAACACCCTTACCTTTATAAGGCTCAGGTGGCCGAAACGCTCTAATCTCCGACGTAACTTGCCCTACTTTCTGCTTATCTATGCCTTTAACTAAAAGCTCGGTTTGGGAAGGCGCATCAATGATAATGCCATTCGGAACTAAATATTCTATCGGATTAGAATAACCCAAGGACAATGATAGATGATCAGCTTTAATTTGAGCTCTATAGCCTACACCGACAAGCTGCATTTTTTTTACAAAGCCTTCCGAAACCCCTTTTACCATATTCTGTATCTGCGCTCTTGTCGTACCAGCAAAGGCAGTAGCATTTTTAACTTTTGAAGCTTTAATTCTGATGAAACTGCTATCAATTTCGACTTCGACAGCGTGATGCAAGTTAAAGCTCAACTCACCAAGAGTGCCTTTTACGAACAAAACATTATCATTAATTTTAATTTCTACACCGCTCGGCACAACCACCGGAGCATTAGCTACCCTCGACATTCTCTTACTCCAATCCTAACAAACCGTGCAGATAACTTCGCCACCATGACCTTTTGCTCGCGCATCTCGGTCAGTCATAACGCCATTAGACGTTGAAACAATAGCAATGCCAAGACCACCTAGCACTTTAGGTAATTCGTTCTTTGATTTATAAATCCGTAACCCTGGTCGAGATACTCGCTTTATCTTGTCAATTACAGGCGCTCCATCGTAATATCTTAAGACTACAGTCATCTGCAAGTGATTCCCGACGTGCTCTACTAAATAATCAGCTATATATCCCTGCTGTTTCAAAACCTCAGCTATCCCAACTTTAAGTTTAGATGAAGGCAAAATTACACTTTTTTTACCAATTGCTTGCCCATTTCTTATACGGGTTAACATATCAGCAATAGGATCTGTCATACTCATTATTTATTATCTCCAACGATCTCAGATTACCAACTTGCCTTACTTAAACCCGGAACATCGCCCCTCATCACGGCCTCTCTAAGCTTATTCCGACTCAATCCAAACTTTCTATAATAACCATGTGGCCTACCAGTCAACTTGCACCGATTACGCTGCCTAACAGGACTTGCGTCTCTCGGCATCTTTTGCAATGACAGTTGAGCTTTTTCTTTTTCTTCAAAATTAGAATTTGGAGACCTAACTATCTCCTTCAAAACCCTTCTTTTTTCATTAAATCTCTTAACCAGCTCAGCCCGTTTATTTTCGCGCGCAATCATTGATTTTTTGGCCATAAACAATCCTTATGCTTTAAATGGGAAATTGAACGCTCTTAAAAGGGCTAACCCCTCTTCGTCTGTTAAAGCGCTGGTTGTAATGCATACATCCATCCCTCTAAGCGAATCTATTTTATCGTAATCAATCTCTGGAAAAATAATCTGCTCTTTAATACCTACCGTATAGTTACCTTTGCCATCGAAGCTCTTGGAATTCATACCTCGAAAATCCCTAATTCTTGGAATAGCAATTGCAATGAACCGATCAAAAAACTCATACATTTTTGCGCCTCGCAATGTCACTTTACACCCAATTGGCATATCGTCCCTAATTTTAAACCCCGCAATAGACTTACGAGCTAAAGTAACTACAGGCTTTTGACCAGAAATCTTTTCCATATCGGACATGGCTGATTGCAATATCTTTTTATCTGCAATTGCCTCCCCAACCCCCATATTTAAAGTTATTTTTTGCAACTTAGGAACTTGCATAATTGACTTATACCCGAACTGTTTAAACAATCCGGGCACAATTTCTGATTTATATTTATCTTCTAACCTGGCCATTCCCACACTCAATCCTTTATGACTTCTTTGGTTGATTTAAAAACACGAAATTTTTCTCCGCTATCAGAGACAACAAACCCAACGCGATCTGATTTTTTTGTTTTTGGATTGAATATAGCAATATTTGATATATGAATAGGCATTTCTTTTTCAACGATACCACCACTAACCCCCGTGTTAGGGTTTCCTCTTTGATGTTTTTTAACCAGATTAACACCTTCTACAATAACCTTCGCATTATCAGGGAATTTAGAAATTCTGCCAATTTTACCCTTATCTTTGCCTGTGTTAACTATAACTTCGTCGCCTTGCTTTAGTTTTTGCATTGCTTTTAAACCTCAAAGTACTTCTGGTGCTAATGAGATGATTTTCATAAACCTATCCCCTCTTAACTCACGAGTCACTGGCCCAAAAATACGAGTACCAATAGGTTGCAGCTGATTATTTAATATCACTGCGGCATTACCATCAAACCGTATGACGGATCCATCAGCCCTACGAACACCTCGCCGAGTTCTAACAACCAACGCATTATAAACATCACCTTTTTTTACCCTAGTCCTAGGCATAGCATCCTTAACACTGACTTTAATTATATCGCCGATGCCTGCGTAACGCCGATGAGAACCGCCCAAAACCTTGATACACATGACCTTTTTCGCACCACTATTATCAGCGACTTCAAGGCTAGTTTGCATCTGAATCATTTTTAAACCCTAGGCTACTTTTAATCTTAACGGCTTGAAGCTTCAAGTACTTCAACCAACTTAAATGCTTTTCTTTTTGATATTGGACGACAGGAAGTTATGCTTACAACGTCACCTTCCTGACATTCATTACACTCATCATGCACCAGAAATTTTGTTGATTTCTTTACATATTTGCCATATACAGGATGTTTAACCAGACGCTCAACTAATACAGAAGCAGTCTTATCCATCCTATTACTGACAACCTTGCCTGTAATTGCCTTTATTTTTTTTGCGTCACTCATTTTGTGCCCCTTTTGATTTCAGCAAGAACTGTATTAATTCTTGCCATATCTTTCCTCAAGCACTTAAATTGACTAGATTTGACTTGCTGACCAGAACCTTTCTGCATACGAAGACTAAACTGCTCTTTAGATAGACTATACAATTCTGACACTAATTCAGACTCGGTTTTATTTCTCAATTCAGATGCATTCATTACATTATCGTCCTAGCAGAAAACGTTGTTTTAATGGGCAATTTTGCAGCAGCCAAGCCGAACGCCTCTCTCGCTAATTCTTCTGAAACACCTTCAATCTCAAATAAAACCTTGCCTGGCTTAATCTGAGCTACCCAGTACTCCACACTACCTTTGCCTTTACCCATACGAACTTCAAGAGGTTTTTTTGTAATTGGCTTATCTGGAAAAACTCGTATCCATATTTTCCCACCCCGTTTTACGTGTCGACTAATTGCACGCCGAGCAGCCTCAATTTGACGGGCAGTCATTCTACCACGAGTTAACGCTTTAAGACCGTATTCTCCAAAACTTACAGAAGACCCCCTCAAGGCTATTCCGTTGTTTTTCCCGGTTTGCTGCTTTCTAAATTTCGTTCTTTTTGGCTGAAGCATTATTTTATCCCTTCAACTTATTTTTTGGACTCAGTGTTTAAATAATCTACGCCATCATCAACATTAAAGACTTCACCTTTGAATATCCAAACCTTGATTCCTATTATGCCATATGTCGTTTTAGCCTCAGCAGTCCCGTAATCGATGTCAGCACGTAACGTATGTAGCGGCACCCGGCCTTCCCTATACCATTCTGTTCGAGCAATTTCAGCCCCATTTAACCGCCCAGCAACAGTAATCTTAATTCCTTCAGCGCCTAGCCTCATTGTATTAGTAACAGCACGTTTCATAGCCCTACGGTACATTATCCGTTTCTCAAGCTGCTGAGCGATACTCTCGGCCACAAGATAAGCATCTAATTCAGGCTTTCTGATTTCTTCGACATTTAGCTGAACAGGAACACCCATCATCAATGAAATATCTTGCCGCAATACATCAATGTCTTCTCCTTTTTTACCTATAACAATGCCTGGGCGCGCTGTATAAACAGTTATGTTTGCATTGTTTGCTGGTCGGTTTATTTGAACACGACTAACAGAAGCATGAGCCAGTTTATGCTTTATATACTGACGAACTTTCAAGTCTTGCAAAAGAAGAACAGGGTAATTTTGGCTATTTGCATACCATCTGGACGTCCAATCTTTAACAATACCAAGCCGAATTCCGGTGGGATGAACTTTTTGACCCATATTTCCTACCCCTACTATCTTTCTTCAACTTTAACAGTAATGTGGCAAGTGCGCTTAAGTATGTAATTCGCACGCCCCTTAGCTCGGGCACTAACTCTTTTCATTGTTCTGCCCTCATCAACAAATACACTCGAAACTCTCAACTCATCCACATCAGCATTCTCATTATGCTCTGCATTTGCTATTGCGGACTCCAGAACTTTTCTTATGATACCCGCAGCTTTTTTTGAAGAAAACCGCAAGAGATTTAGAGCTCTGTCAACCGACAACCCCCTTATCTGATCACCAACTAAACGAGCTTTTTGAGCAGAAAGAGGTGCGTTATTTAGTTTTGATGACACTTCCATCACTGTCCTCATTATCTCGATTTCTTATCAGCCACATGGCCTTTATAAGTTCTTGTCGGCGAAAATTCACCAAGCTTATGGCCTACCATATTTTCAGCCACTAATACTGGAATATGCTGCTTCCCATTGTGAACGGCAATGGTCAAACCCAGCATTTCTGGGATTACCATTGATCTTCTTGACCAAGTCTTAATGGGTTTTCTGTTATTGTTTTTCACGGCTTCTTCGATTTTTTTCATCAAGTGATGATCAATAAAAGGACCTTTTTTTATTGAGCGCGGCACGATAACTACCCCTTACTTTTGCTTGCGTCTTCTGACGATCATACTGTCAGTTCTTTTGTTTTTACGAGTTTTATAACCCTTGGTTGGCGTACCCCATGGTGACACTGGATGACGCCCACCCGAAGTACGACCTTCACCACCGCCATGAGGATGATCAACAGGATTCATTGCGACCCCTCTTACAGTCGGCCTAACCCCCATCCATCGCTTGGCTCCAGCCTTTCCAAGCGACGCAAGGTTGTGCTCAGAATTGGAAACTTCCCCAACCACGCCACGGCAATCAGACAACACCTTTCTCATTTCGCCAGACCTGAGCCTTAATGTAACGTAAAACCCATCCTTAGCAACTAACTGTACAGAAGCGCCTGCACTTCTAGCTATTTGAGCCCCCTTGCCAGGCTTAATCTCGACACAATGCAAAGTTGTACCTAGTGGCATATTTCTTAACGGCATGCAATTGCCTATCTTCACTGGCGTTGAGTCTGCACTAAGAATTTTTTGCCCAACTTCAATTCCTTTCGGAGCTATTATGTACCTACGATCACCATCTTCATACAATACAAGCGCAATGTTAGCTGTCCTATTCGGGTCATACTCAATCCTTTCAATCCGTGCCGACACATCGAGTTTTTCTCTTTTGAAATCAACAATTCTGTAGAATTGTTTGTGCCCACCACCTATGTGCCTAGTCGTTATTCTTCCTTGATTATTACGCCCACCTGTCTTGACTTTTTTGTCTAGTAGCGGTGTAAACGGCTTCCCCTTGTACAAATCTGTGTTCTGTACCCGCACTACAAATCGTGAACCCGGAGATGTCGGCTTTGACTTAAGAATAGCCATATTGTTTTACCGATCCTAATTTCTATAATTTATGCTGATGCTAATTCTATGCTGTATCCAACGGCTAGCTTTACGTAAGCCTTCTTCCAATCAGATCGCTTACCAATACTGCGTCCAAACCGCTTAACTTTTCCTTTTACATTACAAACTTTAACTGACTCAACCTTGACATCGAACATCAATTCAACAGCATGCTTAACTTGAAGTTTCGTAGACTGTTTTTCCACCCTGAAAACAAACTGATTAAAAGAATCAGCTGCATTAGTGCTTTTTTCGGAAATAACGGGAGATTGAAGAACTTTGGTTAATTTAATATATTTCTCATTCATGACAAGCGTTCCTGAATTTGCCTAATCGCAGATGATGTAGCGACTATTTTATCAGCATAAACCAATGAGACAGGATCAAGACTGCTAGGCGTCAATACCGCAACATTAGCCAGATTTCTGGCAGCCAAAAGCAAATTTTCGTCAATACGATCAACAATGACAAGCAAACGCTTAAATGAAAATCCATCGATTTTGGACAAAAATTCTTTTGTTCTTGGTAATGACGGATATATATCCTCTGCTATCGACAACCTATCTTGACGGAGCAACTCGGACATTATGCAACGCAACCCTGAACGATACATTTTCTTATTCAGTTTTTGCTCGTAAGATCGTGGCTGCGCAGCGAAGGTCACCCCCCCCGTTCGCCAAATAGGGCTTCGAGTTGTACCTGCGCGCGCCCTTCCTGTTCCTTTTTGGCGAAAAGGCTTTAATCCTCCACCACTAACGGCAGAGCGGTTTTTTTGTGCTTTCGTACCGGCCCGACCAGCAGCGAGATACTTAGTCACTAACTGATGAACCAACGTCTCATTAAATTCTTGACCGAATACCGACTCGGACACATCCAAACTTAAGTGCCTAGAGCCACTAACAGAGTGTATTTGCAAACTCATTTCAAAAAGCCTTTATCTATTTCTTAACCGCAGGTGTAATCAGAATATCCCCGCCTCTAGCACCCGGAACAGAGCCTCTGACAAGAATCAAACCTCTTTCGACATCAACAGAATGCACGGATAGGTTCTGTACAGTCGTTTTAACAGCTCCCATATGACCACACATCTTCTTACCTTTAAAGACCCTGCCCGGTGTCTGATTCATGCCATTAGAACCAGGAACGCGATGAGAGCGTGAGTTACCATGCGTGGCATCTTGGGTTCTAAAATTGTGCCGTTTCACTGTTCCAGCAAAACCTTTACCGATACTCGTACCTGATACATCAACGTATTGGCCAGACTCAAACATAGTAACTGACAACTCAGAGCCAGGAACGAGATCAACACCAACCTCACAATCAACGCGAAATTCCCATAGACCACGCCCTGCTACCGTATTAGCGGCTCGATAGTGCCCGGCCATTGCTTTATTTACTTTGGATGACTTAATTTCACCCGCTGCGACTTGAACTGCGCTATAACCATCAACAAGCTCTGTTTTAACCTGAACCACACGATTCGTCTCAATGCTTAGCACAGTAACCGGTACAGAAACGCCATCTTGACCAAAAACTCTAGTCATACCGCATTTTCGACCTATAAGACCTAACGACATCTGCTTACCCCTTATTTGGCTTTTTTGTTTTATTTCAGCTTTATCTGAACGTCAACACCAGCCGCCAGATCCAATTTCATCAACGCGTCAACTGTCTTGTCTGTTGGCTCTACAATATCAAGCAGCCTCTTATATGTTCGAAGCTCATATTGATCCCGAGCATCCTTATTAACATGAGGCGAAATCAAAACGGTAAATCGCTCTTTACGCGTTGGCAAAGGTATAGGCCCCTTTACTTGCGCCCCCGTTCTCTTTGCAGTTTCTACGATTTCACCTGCAGACTGATCAATCAATTTGTGATCGAAAGCTTTTAGTTGTATACGAATCGTTTGATTAGCCATTTCTTAATCACTCAATAATTGACGCAACAACACCGGCGCCGACTGTACGGCCACCTTCACGAATAGCAAATCGCAAACCGTCTTCCATCGCAATGGGTGAAATCAGCTTAACGGTTACTGAAATATTGTCACCTGGCATCACCATTTCAACGCCTTCAGGCAATTCAACCGCGCCAGTTACGTCGGTGGTTCTGAAATAGAACTGCGGACGGTAACCATTAAAGAATGGGGTGTGACGACCACCCTCGTCTTTTGACAGAACGTAAATTTCCGCTTTGAAATGCGAGTGCGGCTTGATGGAATTGACGTGCGCCAATACTTGACCTCGTTCGACATCGTCACGCTTGGTGCCCCGCAACAAAATACCTACGTTGTCACCCGCCTGGCCTTGATCCAGCAATTTGCGGAACATTTCAACCCCGGTGCAGGTGGTTTTTTGAGTGTCACGAATACCAACGATTTCGACCTCTTCACCTACTTTGACGATGCCTCGCTCAACCCGACCGGTTACAACGGTGCCTCGACCCGAAATTGAGAACACATCTTCGATAGGCATCAGGAATTTGCCGTCTATCGCGCGCTCAGGCTCAGGAATATAGGAATCCAGCGCTTCAACCAACTTGACCACGGACTGAACACCAATTTCGCTTTGATCGCCTTCCAACGCTTTCAGCGCAGAACCGATGATGATAGGTGTATCGTCGCCTGGAAACTCATACTGATTAAGCAGTTCGCGAATTTCCATTTCAACCAGTTCGATCAATTCAGCATCGTCGACCATGTCGGCTTTATTGAGGAACACGACGATGTAGGGCACACCCACCTGCCTCGACAGCAGGATGTGTTCGCGAG
>Ga0048259_100291_pt1 | contig 17984 bp, 18 predicted proteins | sample SubbioQV12_Dec13_FD_54352 | JGI IMG/M metagenome (GOLD analysis project Ga0048259, IMG submission 54352) | Serpentinite rock and fluid subsurface biosphere microbial communities from McLaughlin Reserve, California, USA - QV1.2_Dec13... | ecosystem: Environmental > Terrestrial > Deep subsurface >... | reverse complement strand
CTGAAAGCGGTTGACGCCAAAACCGGCAAGGAGTTGTACAAATTCAAAACCCCATCCGGCATCATCGGCAACGTCAACACCTGGGAATTCGAAGGCAAACAATACGTCGGCGTACTGTCGGGTATTGGCGGCTGGGCAGGTATCGGTATCGCGGCCGGTATCGACGACGGCACAACATCAACCAGCTCGGAAGGTTTGGGCGCGGTAGGTGCTTACAGAAGCCTGGGTTCCTATACCAAGCTGGGCGGCACCTTGACGGTATTCGCACTGCCAGACTGATTCCGTCTGTCGGCGGATAAACGTCAAAAACCCTGGCCGAGCAATCGGCCAGGGTTTTTTTGTATCTGACGACTTGCTCCTGCGCGAGAATCCGAACAAGGCTTCGTTCTCACGAAGACTGTGGAAACGAAGCCGTAAAATGCAGTAAGCAACGCCCACCGCATCAGAACGCGAGCGCTTCGCGTTGCTCAGCACACCTGCTTGCTACAACAACCGGAATACCGCAACAAACAAACCGGCAACCGATAAAAAATCCCCAGCGCCCACATGGCCAGTTGCCGCATGTCGCGGTGGATTTGCAAAATTTCCTGGTGAACCTGCTCAAAGCGCTTATCCATCTGCTCGAAGCGCTTGTCCATCTGCTGCACCAGCATTTGCATGGTTTCGCGTTGTGCCTTGTCCTCGCCCTGATTTCCTCATTCCCACGCTCTGCGTGGGAATGCAGGCCGGGACGCTCTGCATCCCGCAAGCTCACGCCACGCAGAGCGTGGGAATGAGGAAATCAGCCTCACCGCACCCGCCCAGCTTATGCCCCGGCAATCGACATTTGTTCGACCAGGATGGAGCCGACGCGAACATTGCCACGCAAGTCGACGTCGTTGCCAATCGCGACGATGTTGCGCAGCATGGTTTTTAGATTACCGGCCACGGTGATTTCCTGCACCGGATATTGAATCTGGCCGTTTTCCACCCAAAATCCCGAGGCGCCGCGCGAATAATCGCCGGTGATGCGGTTGACGCCCTGCCCCATCAGCTCGGTCACCAACAGGCCGGTATCAAGCAGCGCCAGCATGGTCTGAAAATCGCGTTCGCCCGGCTCTACCGTCAGGTTATGTACGCCGCCGGCATTGCCTGTCGATTGCATGCCCAGTTTGCGCGCCGAATAGCTGCCGAGCAGATACGACCGGAGTATGCCGTTGCTGACGATGTCGTGTGCCCGGGTGGCGACGCCTTCGGCGTCGTAGCTGGCACTGCCCAATGCGCCCGCCAGATGCGGCTGTTCGTGGATGTGGACGAAATCCGGCAGAATCTGTTGACCGAGAGAATCCAGCAAAAACGAGGCCTTGCGATACAGGCTGCCGCCGCTGACGGCGCCGATCAATGCACCGATCAGCCCTGAGGCCATGTCCGGCGCAAACAGTACCGGGCATTGCCGGGTAGTCAGACCGCGTGCATCCCTGCGGGCAATGGTGCGTTGCGCGGCCTTTTCGCCGATCTGTCTGGCAGGCTCCAGCTTGCTGGCGTTGCGGGCGACGCTGTACCAGTAATCACGCTGCATGGCGTCGCCGCTGCCTGCCAGCACCGAGCAGCTGACGGAGTGCCGACTGGATTGATAGCCATGCAGAAAGCCCAGAGAGTTGCCGAATACGCGGGTGCCGCGATGGGTGTTGACCGTGGCGCCTTCGGAATTGCTGATGGCCGGATGATAGTGACGGGCGGCGTCTTCGCATTCGATGGCCAGTTGAATGGCGGCTTCGGCGTCGATGGCCCACGGATGGTAGAGGTCGAGATCGGGGAACACCGTCGCCAGCAAGTCCGCATCGGGCAAACCGGCGCATTCATCGTCGCTGGCATGACGGGCTATGCTGCATGCCGCTTTGACGGTGTCCGCCAGCGACGTTGATGACATATCGTTGGTGCTGGCCGAGCCTTTCTTCTGGCCGAAATACACGGTAACGCCCAGGCCTTGGTCGCAGTGGTATTCCAAGGTTTCGACCTCACCCAGCCGTGCCGATACCGACAAGCCGTTGTCGACGTTGAGCGCGGCTTCGGCGGCGCTGGCACCTTGTTGCCTGGCTTCATCGAGCACTTGCTGGACGACGACTTGCAGGCGGTTGATTTCATTTTGATTCTGCACGATGGGATTCCTGTCTGCCGCTTATACGCAAGTGCCGCCGACGGTAAGGCCGTCGATTCTCAAGGTGGGCTGACCCACACCCACTGGTACACTCTGACCCTCCTTGCCGCAGGTGCCGACGCCGCTGTCGAGCGCCATATCGTTGCCGACCATGGATACCCGGGTGAGTACATCGGGGCCGTTGCCGATCAGCGTGGCGCCTTTGACCGGGCGGGTGATCCTGCCGTTTTCGATCAGATAGGCTTCGCTGGCCGAGAATACGAACTTGCCGGAGGTGATGTCGACCTGGCCGCCGCCGAAGTTACGGGCGTACAGGCCTTTTTTGACCGATTGGATGATTTCGTCCGGCAGGCTCATCCCCGGCAGCATGTAGGTGTTGGTCATGCGCGGCATCGGCAGGTGGGCATAGGATTCTCGGCGACCGTTGCCGGTGGATTTGACACCCATCAGCCGGGCATTGAGCTTGTCCTGCATGTAACCTTTGAGGATGCCGTTTTCGATCAGCACGGTGTTTTCGGTAGGTGTGCCTTCGTCGTCTATGCTGAGCGAGCCGCGACGGCCCGGCAGGGTGCCGTCATCGACCACCGTGCACAAATCCGACGCCACCCGCTCACCGATACGGCCACTGAACGCCGAGGTGCCCTTGCGGTTGAAATCGCCCTCCAGGCCGTGGCCGATGGCTTCGTGCAGCAGAATGCCCGGCCAGCCCGAACCCAGTACCACGGTCATACTGCCCGCCGGTGCCTCACCCGCTTGCAGGTTGATTTGCGCCTGGCGCACCGCTTCGCGGCCATAATCCAGGGCGCGGTCGTTTTCCAGAAAATAACTGAAATCGGTGCGGCCACCGCCACCCATGCTGCCTTGCTCGCGACGACCGTCTTCGACCAGGATGACGCTGACGTTCATACGCACCAAAGGCCGGATATCGGCGACCAGCGAGCCGTCCTGGTTGGCCACCAGCACATGATCGTAAGCCGCTACCAGACTAATCATGACTTCCTCGATACGGCTATCGAGCTTGCGGGTTTCGGTATCCACCCGTTTGAGCAGGGCGATTTTTTCCTCGTCGGCCAGCGACTTCAGCGGGTTGACCGCTTCGTACAATAGCCCCCATGCACGGGTAGGTTCGACCCTGACCTGTGCGTGCTGCCCCTGCCGCGCGATGGCTTTTACGTTGCTGGCTGCTTCGAGCAAAATCGGCAATTCGATGCGTTCGCTGTAGGCAAAGCCAGTCTTGTCGCCACTGACCACGCGCACACCGGCGCCGTTTTCGATTGAATACGTACCTTCCTTGACGATGCCGCCTTCGAGCGACCACGATTCGAAATGACTGCTCTGGAAGTAAATGTCGGCGGCATCGACCGGTGCGCTGAGCAAAGCCGCCATCACCTTGTCGATGTCATGGGCATCCAGACCGTTGGCGGTCAGTATCGATTGTTTCACTTGCGCAAGTAACGCCATGGAATCCTTGTTTTGTAGTGTTCGCACAACACATTGCGCTTTCAACCCTGCGCCTGGCCTTTTTTCATGCCGGGAGATGGAGGGTAAACAGCGGAGTTTGAATTGCGAGCGATATGGAAAAAATTACGGTAACTATTCAGCGAAAGCTGCATGGGCGCGAAGAGTCATCTGGACGCTGACGTAATTGCTCAAATTACATCACAAAAAAAGAAGCCAGGTAGGCAACGCCCATTATCGTTGCGGCCAACACCAGCTTTCTGGGCAATGATTGATAGTGCCAGTACAGTGTGATTTGCGTTTTACGTTTGACCCAGGCATCAAGCGTCCGCTGGCGAATCGACTTGAGAATTCGGGGGAAAAGCCGCCACAGCAGATACATGATGCCTGCCAGCATGGTCATCAGTATGTAAAAGGTTACCAGCTGGCTGCCGTGCCGTGAGGTATGAAACAAATGCTCGACGGTGTGCTCGATACCCAATTCGAACCATTCGAACAGTATGTGTGCAATTTCGAACAGGGTGTGCATCAGTTCCAGCACAAAATGCAGGGTCACGTCGTAAAAGATGATGGCCAGCGTACTCAGCGCCACTATCAACAAATCGAGATTTTCTTTTATGCGCATAAAACCTGCTCACGAATCTGGAGGTATCTCGCCAACTTGCCACTCTACCCGCCACTGCCCCTGACCTTCGCTCAATATCGGGTCTAGCCAGGTCAGCAGGGTAGTCGCGTGCGCATCGAGCTGCCAGGGCGGGTTGATGACCAAAAGTCCGGAGCCTGTCATGCCGCGCACACGGCCATCGCCGGTTACACACTGCTCGATACGCAACTGCCTGGGGATGCCGGTATCCTTGATGCGTTGCAGCAAGCGCTCGGTCTGCGGACGATCGATCACCGGATACCAAAGCACGAAAATGCCGGTATCAAAATGGCGATGCGCGGTTTGCAAGACGCCAACGACTGCCGAGTAATCCGATTTGAGTTCGTAGCTGGGGTCGATCAAAATCAGGCCTCGTCGCTGAATCGGCGGTAATTTTTTGGGTAAACGCTCCAGGCCGTCTTCCTTGAATACGGCCACTTGTTTGTCACCCGCAAACAAGTGGGCCAAATGACCGTAATCGGTAGCGTGTAGTTCCGACAATTGCATACGATCCTGCGCCCGGATCAATCGTCGCACCAGTTGCGGCGACCCCGGATAACGCTGCAATTGCTTGCCGGTATTTTCGGCACGCACGGCGGCAAGATAATCGCGAATCTCCTCAGGCCGCTCGACAACCGGCCAAATTTTTGCAATACCAGTTTGATATTCACCGGTTTTTTTCGCAAATTCAGACTGGAATGCGTACTTACCGGCTCCGGCATGCGTGTCGATATACACAAAGGGTTTGTCTTTTTGCTTCAGCGACTTGACGATCATCGCCAGTACGCTGTGTTTCAGCACATCGGCAAAATTACCGGCGTGGAAGCCATGGCGATAACTCAGCACAAAACCGCCTGTGACTGGCTTGTCGGCTCAACAGTCTTTTGACCCTGCGAGTGCATCCGCTTGTAGTCATCGACTGCCTGACAGCGTGCCCGGCGGATGGCCGCGCCAATTTCAGGCCCTTTCAAGCCATCGACCGCAACGACGGTTATATCGATAGGCGACACGATGTCGAATACCTGCCGAATGTAATCGGCCTGCGGATAAGCCCGATCCTCCAGCCCAGTACGGCCCCGGGCATCGGCTTCGCAGGCCAGCAGAAAATCGTCCAGATTGGCCACCGACTTGAAGGCACCTATCATTTGCAACAAATCAACCAAAGTATCGGCACGCAAATCAAACGCGCGGTGGCAATGGGTGTGAAACTCCATGACATGGGCACACAATGCCTTGAAGCCATTGGGCACCCGCAGGCGCTGGCAAAGCTGTTCCAGCAAGGCCAGGCCCTTGCGCTCATGGCCATGGTGACTGGGCCAGCGTTCCGGCGGCGTTTTCGCCTTGCCCAGATCATGCAACAAAGCCGCCAAGCGGATTTCGGGCTTAGACGACAGCCGTGTTGCCTGGTTTAGCGCCATCAGGCTGTGAATGCCGGTATCGATTTCCGGGTGATATTGCGGCGGCTGAGGTATGCCAAACAGCGCATCGAGTTCAGGAAAAATCACTCGCAGTGCACCGCAGTCGCGCAACACCTCGAAAAATGCCGCTGGCGTGGTTTCGACCAGCGACTTGGACAGTTCAGCCCAGACCCGCTCGGCCACCAGATGATCGATCTCGCCGCTATCGACCATATCGCGCATCAATTGCAGGGTTTCCGGCGCCACGGTAAAGCCCAAATGGCCGTAGCGTGCCGCAAACCGCGCGACACGCAACACGCGAACCGGATCTTCATTGAAGGCAGGGGATACATGGCGCAGAATGCGCTGGTCGAGATCGGCGCGACCGCCAAACGGATCGATCAATTCGCCGTCTTCATCGAGCGCCATGGCGTTGATGGTCAGATCACGCCGCAGCAAATCGTCTTCCAGCGTGACATCGGGCGCTGCATTGACCTCAAACCCTTTGTAGCCGGGGGCCGTCTTGCGCTCGGTACGAGCCAGGGCAAATTCATCATGGGTTTCAGGGTGCAGAAACACCGGGAAATCCTTGCCGACCAGTTTGAAACCTTGCGTCAGAAGATCGTCGGCATTAGCCCCAACCACCAACCAATCGCGCTCCACCACCGGAAAATCCAGCAAACGATCACGCACGGCACCGCCAACCAGATAGATTTTCATGACACTAGACTCACAGCATGGCTCTTTGAACAAGGTCGCTTAGTATAAAGGACTCGTTTGGACAATGCTGACCTCAATACGCGCCAGCCGCCATGCTGCCAGAGCGTCCCGTACGTTTGCCCAGCCCGCTGAGCTTTAGGTTGAGGGGTAGTCACGAAGCCACACCCAATCATCAAGTTGACGGGACCGCCGTGGAAAAACCTTGCTGACCGCCATTCCAACGCTCGATGACTTGATAGCGAACGCCGTCGGGCGTCGTCACCGATTCGACCAGACACACTTGATCGCTGCACCAGACCACAGGTTCGAATAACAGAGGGAAAACAGGACTTGCCTTGCGCAGCAAGGTTACGTGCGGCGTGTAAGGCCGGGTGTCGATGGTCATACCGCTGTCGATCGCGGCTTGCGATAAGGCATCGACAATGGGTAATAACCGGCTGTCGCCTTGCGATGCGGTCAAACACGCCACCGCCGGTTTTTTCCAGTAGGTCAGCCGGTCGAAAACCAGCGTCATCGTCTCTATGGTCAGACTCGCCGCCACCTGGCTCAACGCCTGCTGCTGACAGACAGTGGTCGCCCCCAGAAAAACCAAGGTCACATGCAGATTGGCCGCAGGCACCACCTGGCCGTATTCACCCAACCGGGTTGCAAGCCCGTGGCATTGCCGCCGCGTATCATCGTTTGGCCACAAGGCGAAAAACAGCCGCTTGTGCATGGCTCAAGTCGGCAGCCAGCGCACAATGTCGCGTTCGACCTCGGGATAATGGCCGAAACGGCTTTGCCGCAACACGCCGTCGGCGTCGATCAACAGCTGGGTTGGTGTGCCCTGCATGCGGTAACGCTCGAAGGTTTGCGACCGGTAGCGTTGGTTTTGCAGATGTTGCCGCACACGCTGGCGTACCGTCTGCTGAAAATCCGCCGCCAGATCGACGAAACCGTCCAGATTGGTGGCGATGAAGGCATCGACTGCCGCATCAGAACCATCGAATGCAGTGTCTACCAGCCGGTCCATCGCCAGCGGAAACGGGATGCGGTGCGGCCAGCGCCCCTGTTGCAGCACACCCTGAGCCTGAAGCGCCTGCAAGCTTGCCCCGACCACCTGGCCGTGCTCTGCCAGCAGACACAAGTTGGCCAGGGTATTGAGGTCGAAATCCTCGAACGCCGTGGCCAGGCCGATCACCGTCAGGCCCTGGTCGCGGTAGCGTCGATCAAGTTCGATGGCCTGCGGCAAGGCGTAGAGAAAACAGCCAGGACAATTGACCTGAAACACCTCCACCAGCACCAGACGACCACGATGGTCGTGCAGACTGCTGGCTTCGCCCTGCACCCAGTCGGCAACGTCCCAGTCGGGCGCCGGGTGGCCAATGACAGCAGATTCGATGGGCGATACCATGGTGTTCACCGCAAGAAATTGAACAACGACAAGTTTTGTATGCGGGCGAAAGATTGCTGGGCTGCCTGCAAGGCTATTTCCTGCAAATTGAACTGGCTGATGGCCTCGGCGTAATCCAGATCGCCGATTTGCGATGCAATGGCCTTGTGTTCGATGATGTAGCCCTCGTTCAAGGTCTGCTGGGCATCGATCGCATTCAACCGCGCACCCAGCGACACGCTGACCGAGGTAAAGCGATCCAGCGCCCGATCGATGTCGGCCAGCGACTGGGGATTGGCGACATTGCTTCTGAAGTCGTCCGCCAAACGTTGCAGGGCCTGAAATACGTTGTCGATCGAACCCGGCGCCGTCGGCGGCAGCGCCACCACGCCGAACACCGCCTGCCCCGGATCGCCATCGGCCACGGTGCGATTGGGACCTATCGTAATCCCACGCTGATTGCCGTCGCCGTTGTAGGCAAAACCCGGAGCTGCGGAAAATGCCGGTCGATCGCTGGCAAAGCCGGAAAATATGAACTCGCCGTTCGGATTCTGGGTATTGGCGATGCTGTGCAAAACCCCGTTGAGCTGGTCGATTTCTTCGGCAATCTGCCTGCGGTTGGCGCCGGAATTGGTGTCGTTCAAGCCCTGCACGGTCAATTCGCGAACGCGCTGCAAGATGTTCACACCGGTATCGATGCCGGACGCGGCCTGCTCCAGGCGCTGCCTGACCGTCACAATGTTGTCCTGATACTGCTCATACACCTTGATGCGCTGATTGAAATCGATCAACGCCGTTGCCGCCTGCGGATTTTCCGACGGTTTCAGGTATTTCTGCCCGGTCGACAATTTCAACTGGCTCTCCGACAGCTTGCTTTGCCGCTGGAGCATTTCATTGACACCCAACTGGTGAAACCAGGTCGTCGAAATACGCATGTCAGCCTCCTATCGAACCACGCCTATCAAGGTTTCGAACAGCGAATTGGCCATCGAAACCGCCTGCGCCGCCGCCTGATAAGCATTTTGAAATTTGATCAGATTGGCCGCTTCTTCATCCAGATTGACGCCTGACAGGCTTTCCCGCGTGGTTCTGGCCTGTTCCAGCAACACTTTCTGCGCGTTGGAGCTGATGCTGGCAGCATGGGTCAGACCGCCAACATCGGCCACCAGTTGACCATACACCTGATTGAACGTGCTTTTGCCATTTTGCATCAATGTGGCATTTTCCAGATTGGCCAGCCGCAGGGCATTGCGGTTGTCGCCCGGCAAACCGGCGGCATCGGCTGCTGCAATCTGGCGCGGATTGGTCAGCGCCACGCTGATTTTACTGGCAACGTCCATCGCAGGCCTGATCACGAAACTGTCGCCCACACTGATGCTGCCAGCAGTCACGTTGAAGTTGAAACCGTGGGCCGGGGTTGCGGCCTGTAGCGCGGCCAGATCGGGGTAACTCGTCATGCTGTTGTCGTTCAGATTGCGCAGTTCGAAGTGGGTCGGCGTCGTCTGTGTGATGCGGTAAGCGGTTGCCAGTGGCGCGGACGACGGCGGCGGCGTGAACGTCACGCCCAGGCGCAAGGCTGGATCGGCCGCCGATCCCGTTACCTGGGGCTGGGCTGTGCCGAAAGCGAACAACGCATTGCCTGCATTGCCATCAAGGTCGACACCGGCGGCATGACGGTTGTTGAATTCGGTGGCAAAGCCCAGCACCAGGGTGCCCAACTGGCTTTGTGCGGCGTTCAGCACCTCGTCGCGGAAGCGCAGATTGGCAGCCAGTTTGCCCCCCGACAATTGGCCGGTGATGGCTTTGTCCTTGTAGACGATTTCGCGCTGGGCCGGATTCAACTGACTGCTCTGCACACTCAGCGGGTAGGCAATGCTGTTCATGACCAAGGGCTGACCCCGACCGATGAATACACTCAGCGAACCATCGTTTTGTTCGACGACCGACACATCGACGTTTTCGGCGATTTTGTTTAGCAATACGTCGCGCTGATCGAGCAAGGCGTTGGGCAACTGTTTGCCCGATGTGCGGCGGATGTCATCGGTGATCTGCACATTGAGCCGGGCGATACCGCTGGCCAGTTGATTGAGGTCTTCGACGACAGTGCTGATATTGCTGTCCACCCGCTGCTGCATGTCTTCGAGGCGGTTGCCGACGATGTTGAAATGCGCCGTCATCGAGCGGGCCTCGGCCAGCATGACGTTGCGAACCGGCATCGAACTCGGGGCGCTGGCGACATCGTTCACCGAATTGAAGAACGACTTCATGGTGTTCGACAAGCCGGTATCCTGGCTGGCAAACAGGTTGTCGATTTCCGCTGCCATGCTGTGGTAAGTGGCGACATCGCTATGCGCCGAGATACTGGAACGCAGTTGAGCGGTCACAAACTGATCGTAACTGCGGCTGACATTGGCGGTGTTGACACCGCTGCCAATGAAACCGGCGCCGGTGTATTGCTCCGGCATGCTGCGCAATTCGACCCGTTGCCGACTGTAGCCTTCGGTGTTGACGTTGGCGATGTTGTTGCTGGTGGTTTCCAGCGAACGTTGAAACGCCGCCAGCCCGGTCAGTGCATTGTTCAGGATGCCAATGGCCATGATGTTTCCCCTACCCTGTTTGCTCCAGCGAACCGGATTGCGCGGCGACTTGATGACGATAAATCGTCATGACTTTTTCGGCATAGCGTGGATCGGTGGCGTAGCCAGCCTGTTGCAGCTCACGCAGATAGTGCGCCGGGTTGTCGGCTTTTTTCAGTGCCTCGCTGTAACGCGGATGGCTTTTGATCAGGTTGACGTAATCGTCGAAGCTGTCTTTGTAGGACTCATAAGCACGAAAACCCGCCGTGGTACGGCTGGGTACGCCACCGTCGTACTCCAGCGTCGAAACCCGTGCCTGCCGACCCTGCCAGGTTTTATCGGCCTTGATGTTGAATACATTGAAACTGCTTTCACCCCGACCATCCTTGATGACGGATTGTCCCCAGCCGGTCTCCAGCGCCACCTGTGCCAGCAACACGCCCGGATTCACCCCCAGTTCACGGGCGGCGGCCTCGGCATGGGGACGCAAGGCCGTCATGAACTGGTCACGCCGGTTGAAACCCTCGCCCGACGCCGGTACCGCCGCAGCCACACTCGTTTCGTGAACCCCCATGCGCTGCCAGCGGCCTTGCAACGCCTGGTGGCTAGCTTCCAGTTTTTCCAGTGTCGCCTGCAAGCGGTCGAGTCCGGATTCGTCCAAGGGGTTTGCCGTATCGCCAGACGTTACCGCAGATGCATGGCGTGAAACGGATGCGCGGCTCCCCAATCCCCGGTCGAGATAATCAGCCACGGCCAGATGGGTCGAGTCGGCGCTATCAGCCTCAGCGGCGGGCATCAACTGCTTGGCGATCATGTCCGCCAAGCCAACACCGGGTTTGGCCGCCAGTTGCAAGGCCATTTGCTGGTCGAACATGTCGCGATAAAACTCGCTTTGCTTGCTATCCATCACGCTTTCGGCCAGTTTGGCCTGACGCATGTTTTTCAGCACCATGTTGAGAAACAACGATTCGAACTGGCTGGCCACCTGCTTGATCGCGTCCGGCGATTGCTCGTGGGCGCCTTGCTTGAGTTTGGCCAGTCCGTTGAAATCGGTGTAAACCGATGCGGTATCGACGTTCAGCATGTCTCTCTCCCGGTTGGTTTACGGCTCGCCATCAAATGACCATCAATTCGGCCTTGAGGGCACCGGCCGATTTCAGTGCTTCCAATATCGCCACCAGGTCGCTGGGTGCCGCACCCACGCTGTTGACCGCCTGGACGATTTCATCCAGCGACACGCCGGGGTTGAAGACGAACATGTGGTTCTTGTCCTCCTTCACCGCCACCGCCGATTGCGGCACCACCACGGTTTCACCCGGTGAAAACGCCCCTGGCTGGCTGACTTGCGGGTCTTCGGTGATGGTGACGGTCAGGCTGCCATGAGACACCGCCGCCGGTTGCACCTTGACCTTGCTGTTGATGATGACAGTGCCGGTACGCGAATTGACGATCACCCTGGCCGGGGCATCGTCGGGCGTCAGGGTGACGTTTTCCAGCACAGAGGCAAATCCGACGCGTTGGCTGGGGTCTATCGGCGCCCGCACGCTGACCGAGGTGGCATCGATCGCCGCTGCCGTACCCTCGCCCAGGGTCTTGTTGATGGCTTCGGCCATGCGGCTGGCCGTGGTGAAGTCGGCGGTATTGAGGTTGAACACGATCTCGTTGCCCTGCTCGAACGGCGTAGCCACGGTTTGTTCTACCGTCGCGCCGCCGGGAATGCGGCCAACCAGCGGATTGTTGACGGTAATCTTCGAGCCATCCTGGCCACCGGCGGTCAAACCGCCGACGATGAGATTGCCTTGCGCCACGGCGTACACCTTGCCATCGGCACCGCGTAACGGACTCATCAGCAAGGTGCCGCCACGCAGGCTTTTGGCATCGCCGACCGACGACACGGTCACGTCAATTTTTTGGCCCGACTTGGCAAAGGCCGGCAAATCCGCCGATATGCTGACGGCGGCAATGTTGCGGGCCAACTGGTTGAAGCCCGACGGCAGGGTCAGGCCGTATTTGCCCATCATGTTGCGCAAGGTCTGGTTGGTGAACAGAGTTCTGTCGCCGGATCGGTCCAACCCCACCACCAGACCATATCCAACCACCTGGTTGGTTCGGACGCCATTCATGGTCGCGATGTCCTTGATGCGTTCGGCGTGGGCCGCAAGACTCATGCACAGCAGCATCACGACGAGGGCTAGCGTCCGGGTTGCCAGGCAGCGCGTGGGAACGCATACCTGACCTCGGGTGCCGTATGGATTCCCACGCAGAGCGTGGGAACCAGAGTGAATAACGGCTGGCGTATGGGTTCCCACGCAGAGCGTGGGAACCAAGATGATGTTCTCGTTCCCACGCTCCCGCGTGGGAATGCATACCTGGCGTCGGCTGCCGTATGGGTTCCCACGCAGAACGTGGGAACCAGGATGGTGGTCTCGTTCCCACGCTCCCGCGTGGGAATGCATACCCGGCATCGGCTGCCGTATGGATTCCCACGCAGCACACGGGAACCCGAAAAGGGCTGATTTATTCATGCTGGCATCCTCAGATTTTATCGCGCAGGCCACCGTCAAAACGGAAACCACGGACTTAGCAGAACCCGGCCTATCCAGCCGACTTTCGCCGAATCGGCCATGGCGCCTTCGCCGGTGTACATGATGGTGGCATCGGCCAGTTTCGACGATGGCAAACTGTTGCTGGCGTCGATGTCGATGGGGCGGACGATGCCGGATACCCGGATGTATTCGTCGCCATCGGACAACGTCACCCGCTTTTCGCCACGCACCTTGAGGTTGCCGCTGGGCAGCACCTCGGTGACGGTAACACTGATGTTGCCGGTCAGCCGGTTGCTTTGCTGGGTATCGCCCTGGCCCTGAAAGCTGCGGTTGGCGTTGACTTCGGTTTCCAGACTGCGGCCCAGCACGGTTTTGGCAGCCATGCCGAACAAGGTGGGTGCTGTCACCGATACGTTGGCTTCCTTGGTTTCGCTGCTGTCGGCCTGCTTGCGCGCCGAGGTGGATTCCCTGAGCTGGATGGTCAAAATGTCACCCACCCGTCGCGCCGAGTAATCCTCGAACAAGCGCATGTCGAAATCGGCCTGATAGATCGCGCCATTGTTCTGCGGCGGTGGCCGCAAGTCGGCAGGTTGCACGGCTGAAAAGTCGGGATCGCGTTTGGGCAGGGTGTCGCAACCGGCCAGCGCGGTGGTGAACAGGGTCAATAACATCAAATTGCGCATGGCGTCCTCCTCAGAGCTGCTGGCTGACGAACGACAGCATTTCGTCGGTCGTCGAAATGGCTTTCGAATTCATTTCGTAGGCACGCTGGGTTTCGATCATGTTGACCAGCTCTTCCACGACGTTGACATTCGAGGTTTCCAGGGCGCCCTGCAAAATCGCGCCCAATTCGTTCTCGCCCGGCGTGCCGATGATGGGTTCGCCACTGGCGGCGGTTTGCCGGTAAAGGTTTTCGCCGGTCGGTTCCAGACCCGCCGGATTGATGAAATCCGCGACCACTAACTGGCCGATTTGCACCGCCGCCGGTGTGCCGGGCTGCTGTATGCTGATGGTGCCGTCACGACCTATGGTCAGGCTGAGGGCGCCGGGCGGTACGGTAACGGCGGGTTCCACCGACAAGCCGCTGGAAGTGACGATCTGGCCCACACCGTCGAGTTTGAACGAGCCGTCGCGGGTGTAGGCCAGATCACCGTTGGGCATCAACACCTGGATGAAGCCACGGCCACTGATCGCAACATCCAGCGAGTTGCCGGTTTGCTGAATATTTCCCTGGGTATGCAGTTTTTCGGTGGCAACGGTACGCACGCCGGTGCCGAGCTGCAAACCGGTGGGTAGCTGGTTGATTTGGGTCGATTGGGCACCGGCCTGGCGGATGTTCTGGTAGATCAGGTCTTCGAACAGCGGTCGGCTTTTCTTGAAAGCGGTGGTATTGACGTTAGCAAGATTGTTGGAAATCACCGCCATCCGGGTTTGTTGGGCATCGAGGCCGGATTTGGCCACCCATAGTGCACGTTCTGTCATAACGGTCTCCTGGCTGACAGGTTTTTGGCTTTACAGATTTTTGACTTTACAAAACCTGAGCATGTTTTATGCCATCTGCATCAGCCGCGCCGAGCGACCGGCATTGTCATCCGCCGTGCGCATGACTTTGCTTTGCAGTTCGAAATTACGCGCCAGCTCTATCATCTCGACCATCGCCGACAAGGCATTGACGTTGCTGCTTTCCAGTGCACCCTGAACCAGACCGATCCGGGCGTCGGCCAGCACCGGCGGGCCACCGCTCTGTTTGAGATACATCAGGCCATCACCGCGTTTTTCCAGCTTGTCATCCCCCGGATTGACCATTTTGATCCGGCCTACCAGTACCGCGTTGGTGGCAATGGCACCTTGCGGAATGATGCTGATGGTACCGTCTTGACCGATGTCGATTTTCCGTGCGGGCGGTATGGCAATCGGTTGGCCGTTGTCGTCGAGCAATTGCTGTCCGGCACCATTCTGTAACTGGCCTTGCGGCAGGATGCGCAGATCGCCCGCCCGGGTGTAGGCCTCGGCGCCGTTTTCACCTTGAACCGCAAACCAGCCGGGGCCGTTGATCGCAATATCGAGATCGCGGCCCGTGGTTTGTACCGCGCCATTCGACACATCGCTGCCGGGCCGTTCGGTCATCGAATAAACCCGGCTCGGATAACCAGGGCCAAAGGCGGGCATGGCTCTAAACTGCTCGAAATCCTGCTTGAAGCCCGAGGTCTGGCTGTTGGCCAGGTTGTTGGCATTGGCGGTTTGCGCCAGCAGGGTTTGCTTGGCACCATTCATTGCGATGTACAGGCTACGGTCCATGGCGTGTCCGGCTCGGTATCAGCTATTGGGTGTTCAGATATTGAGTATGGCTTGCATGATCTGGTTTTCGGTGGTAATGGTCTGGGCATTGGCCTGGTAATGCTGCTGGGCAACGATCAGATTCACCAGTTGCGCGGCCAGATCGACGTTGGAGGCTTCCAGCGCGCCAGACTGAATCGCACCGAAGTTGTTGGAACCGGCCTCGCCGCGTATCGGCTCGCCGGAATTGGCCGCCTGCCCCCAAGAGGTGTCGCCGAGCTTGGCCAGGCCATTACTGTTGGGAAAACGGGTCAGCGCCACCTTGCCGACGGTTTGCGAGCCGCCGTTGCTGAAGCGGGCAAAAATCACGCCGCTGTCATCGATGTCGATGCCGGTCAGACGGCCCGCCGGCAAGCCATTTTGCGACATGGCGTTGACGCTGAATTTTTGCTGCACCTGGGTGGAGCCGGTGTAATTCATGCTGTTTATGCTGATGGGTGCAGCACCAGTGGGCGGTGTGATGGTGTAACTGCTCAATGCGAACGTACCGTTGGCAGGTGACGTCAACCGGCCACCGGAATCGAAGGTCAGCGTACCGGCAGCCGAACCACCAGCCAGGAGCGGGGTTCTGGCACTCGGTGTTCTGGGGTCGCTCATGTAGTGGTGGACAAACCAGTCTGTCGTGGTGGCGGTGGACGGCCCCTTGACGAAAAAGGTGGTCAGAATGTGCGGCGAACCCAGCGAGTCGTAGACCGTCACCGAGGTCTGGCTGTTGTAGGTCGCGCTGTTATCCGGGTCGAAAGTGGTTGCTGGTGTAACGTCGTTGGCATTGACGTTGACGACGATGTTGGCCGAGTCCGTCGCCAACGGCAGACCGGTCAGGGTATTGATCTGCACCGGCTGGGTCACACCGACGCTGAAGCCATCGGCCACAGTGGTACCGTTGGGCGCATATACCAGCAATGCCGCACCGCGATTGTTGACTAAGTAGCCTTCCCTATCCAGCTTGAACTCACCGGCGCGGGTGTAAGACAGGTCGTTGACTTCCGTCGGACTCTTCGCCAGCGTAAAAAAGCCTTCGCCGCTGATGGCCAGATCGAGATTGTTGTCGGTGAACTGCAAATTACCCTGATTGAATTGCTGGGCAACATTGGCAACACGAACCCCCGAACCGGGCGTGATGTTGCTGACGCCGCCCAGGCTGGTGGCATAGACGTCGGCAAATTCCGAGCGAGAGCGCTTGAAACCGACGGTATTGGCGTTGGCGATGTTGTTGCCAGTGACCGCCAGGTTGTTGGCTGCGGCATTCAAGCCGCTGAGTGCTGTGGTAAACGGCATGATGATCTCCTTATAGAATTTGTCTGATCTGATTGAATCTGACCGGCTCCAGGCCCAGCAGATTGACTTGCAGGCCGCCGTTGCCACCCTGGTTCATGGTGACGCTTCTGACTTCCGAATGAATGTTGGTGGCCAGTGCGGTATTGGCACCATCCACACTGGCCTCGGCGCGAATACGGTAGACGCCGGGATTGGCCATCTGGCCGTCGTTGCCCAGACCATCCCAGACGAATTCGGTTTTTCCCGACGACTGGATTCCCAGGTTGATGTCTCTTACCACTTCACCGGTCTGGGCGTTGATGATCTTGACCTGAACATCCGGCGAGCTGGCAGGCAGATCGAAATCACCGGCGATCTGGCCACCCGCCGACAACAAACCTTCGCTGCCGGGCGCCGATACGTTACGCCCGACCAGACTGGCCGCCTGCAATGCCTGGTCGGAACTGATGGCGCCTGCGAAGTCCTTGAACGAGGCCTGCAAATCCTGAATGCCGGACACGGTACTGAATTGCGCCATCTGGCCGAGAAATTCGCCGTTTTCCATGGGCTTCATCGGGTCTTGATGGGTGAGCTGGGTGGTCAGCAATTTCAAAAACTGCTCCTGGCCCAAAGTTTGTTTTTGCCCGCCCTTGGCCTGTTGCGTGGTGGCAAGGCCTAAGCTGTTGAATGCGTCGATTGCGTTAGTGGTCATGATTCAAGCCCTCACTGTCCCATTTTCAGGGTTTGCAACATCAGGTTTTTGGCGGTGTTGAGCACTTCCACGCTGTTCTCGTAAGCCCTGGAGGCCGACATCATGTTGGCCATTTCTTCTACCGTGTTGACGTTGGGCTTGTAGATGTAACCCAGCTCGTCTGCCATCGGGTGATTGGGTGCGTATTCCATGACCGGCGGTGCCTGGCTTTCGACCACGCCCAACACATCGACGCCTGCCGCCTTGTTCTTGTCGAGCAAATTATTCAATTCCGCCGCAAAAACCGGCTGGCGGGATTTATAGACCTGGCCCAGGCTGCTGCTGACGCTGTTGGCGTTGGCAATGTTGCTGGCCACCAGATTCAGCCGCAGGTTTTGCGCTTTCATGCCGCTACCGGCAATGTCGAATATGTGCAATGCCGACATCCTCATTCTCCACGCAGGGCCGTCATCAGCCCTGAAAATTTACCTTCGATGAAACGCAGACTCGCCTGATACTGCACGGCGTTTTCGGCGTATTTGGCCTGTTCGATGTGCTCTTCGACCGTGTTGCCATCGAGAGACGCCTGGTTGGGATTGCGATATTTGACATCGGCGCCCAGCAGCGTCGTCGGTGATGCCAAATGGCCCTGGTGGCTAGTTTTCAGCCCGGACTGCGACGCCATTTTCTGCGCCAGCACGCTCTTGAAATCCAGATCGCGGGCCTTGTAGTCCGGCGTGTCGGCATTGGCCAGATTGGCCGCGAGTAATTCACCGCGCTTTTCGCGCAGTATCAAGGCATTGGGATGTATGCCCAACGCCCGTTCGAAATTGATGGCCATGCCTGTCGC
>Ga0048259_101229_pt1 | contig 18310 bp, 15 predicted proteins | sample SubbioQV12_Dec13_FD_54352 | JGI IMG/M metagenome (GOLD analysis project Ga0048259, IMG submission 54352) | Serpentinite rock and fluid subsurface biosphere microbial communities from McLaughlin Reserve, California, USA - QV1.2_Dec13... | ecosystem: Environmental > Terrestrial > Deep subsurface >... | reverse complement strand
TGAGCATAGCCCGCAGCCATTTCGGCCTGCCGCTCCACCCGCGCCTGAAGATCAAGATCGGTTGCGGCGCCAAACATGTCAGGCAGTACAGTCTGAACCACAGCCAGTGCCACGATGTGGTGATGATAGACGCCTATGGGCAGAACGGCATGGCGCCGGAGGTCAGCAGTCTGGCGTTTTTCGATGCCTGCCGCATCCTGCTGGCCGACGATGGTTTGCTCATCATCAATTTATGGACTACCGATAAACCCCTGCTCCAGCAAGTCAGTTGGAATTTGAACCGGGTGTTCGAAAGCCGCTTGCTGTTGCTGCCGGTGCGTAATCGCGGCAACGTCATTGGTTTTGCCTTCGGCGCCAAATTCGGGAAGCCAACATTGAAAACGCTGATGGACAGGGCGCAGCGGCTTGAACAGCAGCTCGACATCGAGTTTCCGTTGTATCTGTACGACTTGAAACGCAATAACCCCAATACCTTCAACCGGATAATCAAAACGTGATCCACAACGCTCCGCACATTTTCAGCCACAAAAAATACTGGGCGCATCGCTTCGGCCCGGCAGGGGAACTGCCGATGAGCCAGGACGCCATGCACCGGCTGGGCTGGGATGCCTGCGACATCATTCTGGTAACCGGCGATGCCTACGTCGACCACCCCAGCTTCGGCATGGCGGTAATAGGCCGGGTACTGGAAGCGCAAGGTTTTCGGGTGGGCATCATCTCGCAACCCGACTGGCACAGCGCCGACGATTTCCGTCGGCTGGGTCAGCCGACGCTGTTCTTCGGCGTGACCGGCGGCAACATGGATTCCATGGTCAACCGCTACACCTCCGACAAAAAAATCCGCTCCAACGATGCCTACACCCCAGGCGGCGAGGCAGGCAAGCGCCCGGATCGGGCAGTGAACGTTTATGCCCACCGCTGCCGCGAAGCCTACAAGAATGTAGCCATCATCATCGGCGGCATCGAAGCCAGCTTGCGTCGCATTGCGCATTACGATTACTGGTCGGACACGGTGCGCAAGTCGATTCTGCTGGATTCAAAAGCCGATTTGCTGGTGTATGGCAACGCCGAACGGCAGATCGTCGAAATTGCCCATCGCCTGGCCAAAGGTGAAAGCATTCACGATTTGAAAGGCATACGCGGCACCGTGCATTTCGTCAAACAGGTACCACAGGGCTGGATCGAAAAAGACTCGACCGACATCGACAAGCCGGGCGGGGTGATCTTGCATCAGAATCCGTATCAGGACATGCCGAGTTGCAACTCCAGTCCTCACCCTAGCCCTCTCCCAGAGGGAGAGGGGGCTAAAAAACCCTCTCCCTTCGGGGAGAGCGAAGCGAGGGGGGCGAAGCCGCAGGGTGAGGGAATGTTACTGCGCACGCTGGCGGCAACGGCAACCACCACCGCCGCGATTAGTTTGGCTGCGACTCGTGAGCAAGTCATCCACTTCAAACCCATCGCCAACCAGAATCGTGCACAAACCGTCATCCGCCTGCCGGATTACGATGCGGTGAAAAACGATCCCGTCCTGTACGCCCATGCCTCGCGCGTCATGCACGGCGAAACCAACCCCGGCAACGCCCGCGCCCTGATCCAGCGCCACGATAAGCGTGAGGTGTGGATCAATCCGCCGCCGCTGCCGCTGACCACCCAGGAAATGGACGGTGTGTTCGAGCTGCCTTATTCCCGCCTGCCGCACAGCGGTTACGGCAAGGCCAACATCCCGGCCTTCGAGATGATTCAGCACTCGGTGCTGATCATGCGCGGCTGTTTCGGCGGATGCAGCTTTTGCTCGATCACCGAACACGAAGGCCGCATCATTCAAAATCGTTCGGAAGATTCCATCATCCGTGAGATCGAAGCCATTCGCGACACCTCGCCCAGTTTCACCGGCCACATTTCCGACCTGGGCGGCCCGACCGCCAACATGTGGCGACTGGCGTGCAAAGACCCGGCCATCGAAGCCGCCTGCCGCAAGCCGTCTTGCGTCTACCCCGGCATCTGCCACAACCTGGACACCGACCAGACGCCACTCATCAAACTCTACCGCCGCGCCCGCGCCCTGCCCGGCATCAAGAAGATTTTCATCGCCTCTGGCCTGCGCTACGACATCGCCGTCGAAACCCCGGCTTACGTCAAGGAACTGGTGACCCACCACGTCGGCGGCTATCTGAAAATCGCCCCGGAGCACACAGAGCTTGGCCCGCTGTCGAAAATGATGAAACCCGGCATGGGCAGCTACGACCGCTTCAAGGCCATGTTCGACAAGTATTCCAAAGAAGCAGGCAAGGAGCAGTATCTGATCCCCTACTTCATCGCGGCCCACCCTGGCACCACCGACCACGACATGCTCAATCTGGCGCTATGGCTGAAACGCCATGGCTTCCGCGCCGACCAGGTGCAGGCGTTTCTGCCGTCACCGATGGCCATCGCCACCGCGATGTACCATTCCGGCAAGGACACGCTGCACAAAGTCAGCCGTAACGCGCCCGACATCGCCATTCCGCGCAGCGTGAAACAACGCAGGCTGCACAAAGCCTTTTTGCGCTACCACGACCCGAAAAACTGGCCCTTGCTGCGCGAGGCCTTGAAACAAATGGGCCGCGCCGACCTGATCGGTAACGGCAAACACCATCTGATACCCAGCTTTCAGCCAAGAATCGGCGACACGCCGCCGCAAGCTGGCAAACCGGCAAAACAAGCCTTCGCCACTAAACACACTGGCGATACGTTTAGAGGCTCGAAAGGCCGACGCCGCTGACTATCGACGGGGGTAAACAGTTTAATTACAGACTGGGGCATCCACCCCCGGCCAACCGGCTTCGCTCCTCCCTGAGGAAGAGCGAAGCGAGGGATGACGGGAGAGCGAGAGGGCGAAGCCGGTTGTTGGGAAGGGGGCTAAACGAGGACGCTATTTGTCGATCTTGACAGCCAGGAAGATCGGGCTGCCGTTGCGTTGAATCAACATGGCAATCGATTTGCCGACGGGAAGTTTGGCGACGATGGCATTGAAGTCGGCAGCATCTTTGACAGGGCTGTTTTGAATGCGCAGGATGATGTCGCCGGGCTGAACGCCTGCTTCAAGCGCAACGCCTTTACCCACTTTTTGCACCAGTACGCCGTATTTTTCGATCTGAAATTGCTGACGTTGCTCGCTGGTCAAATCGGAGGCCAGGATGCCCAGCCGGTTATTGCCGATTTCACCCGGCAGGCCACCGTTCTGCGTTTGCGCCATGGCTTGATTCGGCAACAAACCAATTTTGACGGCAAGCTCTTGCTTTTCACCCTGACGGATGATCTGCAATCGGGCTTTTTCGTCAACCGGCGCCATGCCTACACGCGGCGGTAATTCACCAGATGTTTCGATGGTCTCACCGTTGAATTCGACGATGATGTCGCCAATCTGAATGCCGGCTTTTTCCGCCGGGCCACCGGGGATGACTTTGGCAACCAGTGCGCCGTGCGGCCTGTCCATGCCGAACGATTCGGCCAACTGACGGGTAACGTCTTGAATTTGAACGCCAAGCCAGCCACGCGATACTTTACCCTTGGTTTTGATCTGTTCGACAACGTGCATGGCGACATCCATCGGGATGGCAAACGACAAGCCCATATAACCACCCGAGCGGCTATAGATTTGCGAGTTGATGCCGACGACCTTGCCCTGCATGTTGAACAATGGCCCACCCGAGTTGCCGGGATTGATGGCCACGTCGGTCTGGATGAACGGCACATAGTTGCCATCAGGCAGGCTGCGCCCCTTGGCGCTAACGATACCCGCCGTGACCGATTGTTCGAAACCGAACGGTGTACCTATGGCCAACACCCATTCGCCAACCTGCAATTGATCGGGCGAACCAATTTCGACAACGGGCAGGTTTTTAGCATCGATTTTCAATAAGGCAACATCGGTGCTTTCATCGGAACCAATCAATTTGGCCACCAGTTCGCGCCTGTCTTTCAGTTTGACGACGATTTCCGACGCATTGACTACGACATGGTGGTTGGTCAGCACATAGCCGTCAGGGGAAATGATGAAGCCAGAACCCAGCGAGTTGGTTTCTCTGGGTACAAAGCCACGCCCCGGATTCTGGAAAAAGTGCCGGAAGAGTTCCTCCATTTCTGGCGGCATGTCGGGCGGCAACCCCGGGCCTGGCTGGCCGTCCTGGCCGTCCGGCGTATCGGGTGTTTTTTGCGTGGTACTGATATTCACCACGGCATGGCCAGCTGTTTTCACCATTTCGGTGAAATCGGGTAACTGGGCGTACGACTGCCCGGCAAACAGTAATAAACAAACAGTGAGTAAAACCCTGTTTAACATGAAGACTCCGAAAATTGGATTCAAAAAGCGGGGACAAACGTTGCACAGTGGCTGTGCAAGCGTGCGTTATCTGAGGACGATGCCTTTGGCAATCAGCTCTACGGTTCTGGCAGGCACTTCGCCAAGAACGGTGACGTGGATATCGCCCACGGTGCGGCTGAACGAGTTGACTGCGCCCAGTGTACGCAAGCCTTCGAGGCCACGTTCCCGTGGCTCTTTGGCTTCGAAATAGATGGACAGATTGGAGAAGCCGTCGCTTAGCAGCAGATGTTCGACGGTCTTTTTCGACGTCAGCATGGCTTTGTCGGCGAAGAACAGGGCTTCGAAGCCTGGTGGCCAGTATTCGAGCAAAAAGCGTGATTGGTTGAATTTTTCCGCCGCTTGTTTTTTGACGCGCTCGTGGTATTCGACGTGTTTGGCATGAATGGCGGGTTCGCGGGATGATCCACTAACGGTCAAGTCGGCGAACATCACTTGCTCCAGCACGGTGCCGTCCAGTCCGTAAACTTCGGCACGTAAAGGTAAAAAGGTTTCGGTGTCGATCCAGATTTTTCTGGCGTAACGCAAGTCGTCTTTCGGCAATACCGCAATGACTTGCGTTGGCCGCAGTGCAACGATTTCCTGGCCTGCGGTCGTCAGCAGATACTGGTCTTCGAGCACCTGCGAGTTGATTGGCAAATTAACGATGAGCGAGCGATCTGTTGGCCGTGGTGCCTCGACTTCCTGTTGCGTGTCTTTGAGCGTGCAACTAACCCGGCTGCCGTGCCGGGTGATTTCCCGAAGCGGTGAGTTGAGTGAGGTCAAGGTTTCGATTTCGTCGCCATTTTCAAACGAATGGCTGTGTTTCATGATGTCGACACGGCCATTCTTCAAAAAAACGACCATGCCTTGGTAAGTCGATGACTGCATGGCTACGTCGGCCTTTTCCAGCCATTGCTGGCCTGATACGGCTTGATCGTCCGCAGCAAGAGCGGCCTGGGCGATGAATAATAAAAAAACAAGCAAATACGGCATTTCGCGCTTACCTGTCGCTATAACCAGCGACTCGTGCATAGGGCTGAGAGCCAGTTGCATTGTTTACATACCACACGTTGTCATGATCCTGAAGATATTCATTGAATCGGGTGTTATCGGCTGTTCGGTAGTGCTTGTTTGTTTGGGCGAGGGTCTGGATGCTGCCAAAAGGCTGGGCCTGCTCTCTTGCAGTCATGAACGTTACCACCGATACGCCCAAGAGCACCGATGCGGCTGCGGCCCAGGCGGTTTTTTTCCAGTTTGCCGGGGCTTTCCGACTCGGGATCAGGTAGGTAGGCTCGTTACGGATTTCTTCGCGGATACTGGCAACGAAATTGGACGAGGCCACCTGACTGGCGTCGTTTTTGATTGCCTGACTGATGAGTGAATAACGTTGCAGCTTGGTTTGCAGCGCCGGGTCTTTGTTAATCGCCTTCAGAAGATGCAACGACTGCTCTGAGTCCAGTTGATTATCGAGAAAAAGCGATAGTTTTTCGTTGTCGAGTTGTTTCATCACAATACCTTTTTAACCTTAGGGGGTCAAGTTTGGCGTCGATGGCTTCACGAGCGCGGAAAATTCTCGATCTCACCGTACCAATTGGACAATCCATCGCTTCCGCGATTTCTTCATAACTCATGCCTTCGAATTCCCGTAGCGTAATGGCTATGCGCATTTCTTCAGGCAGTTTTTCAATGGCCGAGCGGATAACCTCGACAATTTGTTCGTTCATCAACATGTTTTCGGGCGTATCCATGTCCTTCAGTTGCGGCGCATTTTCCACTTGCTCGGCATCTTGAACATCGATTTCGTACTCTGAATGACGCCTCGAACGGGACAGCAAATAATTCTTTGCCGTGTTGATGGCAATTCGGTACAGCCAAGTATAAAAAGCACTTTCGCCGCGAAAGTCGCCCAAGGCACGGTAAGCTTTGATGAAGGTATCCTGGGCCACATCTTGCGCTTCGCTTGGGTCTTTGACGTAGCGATTCACCAGATGAACGATTTTGTGTTGATACTTGATCACCAAAAGATCAAAGGCGGCTTTATCGCCTTGCTGGACGCGCCGCACCAGGCCCTGATCCAAATCTTCCGATACGTTGAATGGTTCGCTCACAGCTCTATTGTCCTGATTCGCTAGACAGAACTAAACTCTATTTAGTTCTTACGGTACAAAAAAATTACCCGCACTGGAAAACACGTTATGATTTTTTGACAAAAGCCACAACAACACCAGACAGACTAAAGAATACGACATTGACACACCGTGAAAAACCCCAATTCGATGTTCTGATTGTTGGCAGTGGCGGAGCAGGCCTGAGCCTTGCCTTACGCCTTGCCGACCACTACACGGTTGGCGTTCTCGCCAAGTTTGCACTGACCGAATGCAGCACATTTTACGCACAAGGCGGCATTTCTGCGGTATTGGATGACAGGCATGACTCGGTTGAGTCGCATGTTGAAGACACCCTGGTTGCCGGTGCCGGACTTTGCAACCCGGATGTCGTCAGGCTGACAGCCGGAAAAGCCCGCGAAAACATCGAATGGTTGCGCCAGCAAGGTGTGCATTTTACCGAATTCAAGGATGCCGAGGGTCATTCGCAGCTGCATTTGAATCGCGAGGGCGGGCACTCGCATCGTCGCATCGTACATTCCGACGATGCGACCGGGAAAGCCGTTGCGTTGTCACTGATCGAACGCGCCCAGGCACATGGCAATATCAGCCTGCTCGAAAATCACAACATGGTCGAACTCATCACGACGGACAAACTCGGGCATGCAGACAAACGCATCTGCGGCGCCTATGTTCTTGATATCGCTACCGGCAACGTCAAGTCCATTGCCGCCAAAATCATCGTACTGGCAACGGGCGGCGCCAACAAGGTTTACCTCTATTCGACCAACCCGCACATTTCGACAGGTGATGGCATTGCCCTGGCCTGGCGCGCAGGCTGCCGGGTTGCCAACATGGAATTCATGCAATTTCATCCAACCTGTTTGTATCACCCGTCCGCCCGCTCGTTTTTGATCAGCGAGGCCGTTCGTGGCGAGGGCGGTCGACTGATCCTGCCCAATGGTGAACGCTTCATGCACCGCTACGACGAGCGCATGGAGCTGGCCCCGCGCGACATCGTCGCCCGCGCCATCGACAACGAAATCAAAACCCATGGCTTCGATTGCGTTTATCTCGACATCAGTCATAAATCACGCGAATTCATCCGCCAGCACTTCCCGACCATTTACAGCCAGTGCCTGGAACTCGATATCGACATCAGCCAGCAGCCCATACCGGTAGTGCCTGCCGCGCATTACACCTGCGGCGGCGTCATGACCGACATCAACGCCCGCACCGACATTCCCGGCCTGTATGCCATCGGTGAAGTTGCCTGCACCGGCTTGCACGGCGCCAATCGCATGGCCAGCAATTCGCTGCTTGAATGTCTGGTGTTCGCCGAACAAGCCCATCTCGACATCGTTCGGCAGTTTGACAAGCTGCCACCACCGCCCACATTGCCGCAATGGGATGAGTCGCAAGTCACCGACTCCGACGAAGAGGTCGTCATTGCCCACAACTGGGACGAACTACGGCGCTTCATGTGGGATTACGTCGGCATCGTGCGCACCAGCAAACGCTTGGAACGGGCAATGAACCGGCTGCTTTTGCTGAAAGACGAGATTACCGAGTATTACGGCCAATTTCGCATCACCAGCGACTTGCTCGAACTACGCAATCTGGTGATCGTCGCCGAATTGATTATCCGTAGCGCCCAGCAGCGCAAGGAAAGCCGTGGCCTGCACTTTATCAAGGATTACCCGGAACCCTGCACGGATAACCCGCCACAAAACACGATTCTGATTCCAGAGCGGGCAGGCATTGCGCCCACGCGCGTCTGAGCGCAATCAACAAGCTACCCCTTCCTGCTCGCTGCGATCAGCCCCGCTGCACAGCTTTTGGAAATCAACCGATGTCGTCGATCAATAACTGGGCGGCTTGCTTTTGCTCGTTGTTGCCTTTTTCCACGATCTCTTCCGCGATTTTCCGCGCCGTTTCGGTGTCACCCATGTCGATGTAGGCTTTTGCCAGGTCAATTTTGGTTTCGAACTCGTCCATGTCGGTTAAATCGCTGACACCGAAGTCGAGGACGTCATCGTTGCCGGTTTTTGGGCGCGAATCCGGTGTTTCGAAATTGAAGTCGAAATTAAAGTCGTCGTTGTCCGCAACGATAGCGCCGGTTTTGCTGGCCGAAGGTGATGGTTGGGCTTCGATTTCTTTTGCGAGTGTTGCGAAATCGGGGAAATCGAAGTGCTCCAGGCTTTCGATGCCGGGGTTATGGCTTGCAGCCGCTTGACCATGAGGTTTTGCTTCGGGCAAATCGAAATTGAAGTCGAAATCGTCGATGGTTTCGTTGGCGCTTGTCTTTTGCGGTTCGGTTTGTGGCGATGCAGGTTTGCTGGATTCGAGCGACAGCGTGCTCAGGTCGAAATCTATGGATTCGATATCCGTGGCCGCCTTGGCCTTATCAGGTGCGGCAGCGGATTCGACGAAATCGAATGCGCTCAGATCGAAATCCAGGCCATTGTCGTTTGTTTGCTGGTGGCTGCCATCCAGTTTCAGTTCCGCGAGATCGGCGTCGAATTCGATCATCGAATCGAGGTCTGCCAGGTCGTCGTCGGCAGCGATGTCGAAGTTCGCTTTGGCGGGTGGGGCAGGCTTATTATCAGCCGCTAACGATCGGATATTCGCTGCGCCAGAACCACCAAACAAAGCGGAATCCGGGATGATCTCCCGGGCCATTTCGCTGACTTTGGCCCAGAATACGGCATCGGATTGTTTACCTTCGCGGGCGAGGTCGTGCGCATAGATTGAAAACGCATCGCGATTTTCGTTGGCGTAAAAAATCTCCAGTAATTTGAGTTTGTACTCATTTTTATGGGGCTGCTCTTTGATGGCCTTGCGAATCAGGTCTTCCGCCTGTTGATAGCGGCCATACGCCAGATAGACATCGGCTTCGGACAGTGGATCGATTTCGTTCTGATCGGTATCGAAGGCATCGAAGTCGCTCGGAGTGAAATCGCTGATGAACGAGCTTTCGCCGACGGTGCCTACGTCGTAGCTGCTGCTTGCTCCCATGTCCAGAACCGGTACGGAAAGACCGCTGTCGGCTTCAGGGATTTTGATTTGGCTGGCCGATGCAAACATGCTGTCGGTATTGGTTTGGGTTTCAATTTTGCGTTTACGCCACCACAGCCAGCCCAATCCACCCAGCAGGGTGGCGCCAATTCCACCTGCCGCGAACAAGTAAACGGGTGATTCGAGCAGGCTGTCTTCTTCAGGAGCCACTACCACTGCCGGTTTGGGGGGGGCTGGTGTTGCCGGTTCTGGTGCGACGACAGGAGGGGCTGGCTCTGCGATGACCGGGGGCGCAGCGGGCGCTTCTGCCGGTTGAATAGCGGCAGGTTTTTCCGTCGGCACGCTGGCGACCTCTGTCACTGGCGGTTGATCGACAGTCGGGGCTGTTTGGGGCGCGGCTTCCTGCGGCTTCTGGTCTTTGTTTTGCAGGGTAGCCAGTTGCTGATCTTTCAGCGCCAGCAGTTGTTGCATCATGCCGAGTTGCTGTTCGAGCTTTTCGATACGCGCTTGTAACGCTAAATCCTGGCCGCTCGGTGATGCACCTGCGGAAGCGACTACGCCACCTTCAGCGCCTGTACTGTCCGTCGTCGGCTTTGCGTCGCTGCTGGTTTCGGGAATTTTGGCTTCGCTGGGCGCAACCAGTTCAAGGGATTTTCCGGCGTTTTTCTGTTCTGCCGCAAACGTTGGTTGCCTGGTGGCGAGTTTGGCCTTTTTGGCAGAGGGGGTAGTTGCCGCTTGCAGGGCATCGGTTTCAGGAATCCTCAGGACGACGCCGATCTTCATGGAGTCCATGTCGCCCCGATTGAAGGCGTCCGGATTGGCCTGGAACAAGGCATACATCATTTGCCGTGTCGGCACGTTGTGTTCGGCACCCAGGCGTTCGGCGATACTCCACAGCGTTTCCGCTGCACGGGTTGGCCCATATTCGCCCGCAGCAGGCGTGTCGGCAGTAATGCGTGGCTGTGTATCCTTGGCTTCTGGTGCCGCGCGGCGACGTGGCGTGTAGGGTCTGCGAGCGGGTCGATCGTCGTCGTTCGACAGCGTTGCCGCCGCAGTCGGAATGCCTGCGACAGGCGGCAAGGTCTGTGCCGACGGATGAATGACGGGTGGGTCGACCAGAAGCGTGAACTCCCGCGTCTGGGCGCCTTGCGGCCAGGTGACTTCCAGCAGGAAGTTGAGAAAAGGTTCGGTCAAGGCTTCGCGGGAGGTGACTTTCACCACCATGCTGCCGTCAGTGCGGGTAACTGTTTCGAAGTGGAGTTTGGATAAGAAGTAGGTCCATGGCACACCTGCCCGGTCGAATTTTTCCGGCGGGGCTAGGCGTACGTGAATGTCGGCCGGGTTTTCGCCCGGCGCCAGCGTCAGTACGATTTCGGCATGGAGGTTTTGATCGAGTGAGGAATGCAGGCGAATATCGCCTATGCCCAAAGCCTGCACGCCGACCGGCATTAGCAACGTCATTGCCGCCAGCGTTTTAGCCAAACCAATCACATTCTTTTCCTTCACGGTTTACCTCAGCAGAGTCGATCAGACCGAAAGCGACGGGCGCATTCGAAATGTGGGCTAAATGTTAGCCTAGATGTAGTTTTTTACCAGAACCTCCGCGATCTGGATGCTGTTAAGCGCTGCACCTTTTCTCACATTGTCAGCAACGACCCACAGATTGATGCCGTTGGGATGCGAAATGTCTTCACGGATACGCCCGACGTACACATCATCATGGCCTGACGATTCGGTGACGGCGGTTGGGTAGCCACCATTGACCCGTTCGTCGACGACGGTAACGCCCGCTGCTTTCGATAGCAGATCGCGCACACGCTCGGCGCTGATTTTCTGTTTGGTTTCGATGTGCACGGCTTCGGAATGACCAAAGAACACCGGCACCCGCACCGCCGTGGGGTTGACCTCAATGCTGGCGTCACCCATGATTTTGCGGGTTTCCCAGACCATTTTCATTTCTTCCTTGGTATAGCCGTTGTCCATGAACACATCGATTTGCGGCAAGCAATTGAAGGCGATCTGCTTGGGATAAACGCTGGGTTCGATTGGCCTGGCGTTGAGCAGATTGGCGGTTTGTTTGGCCAGCTCCTCGATGGCGTCCTTGCCGGTGCCGGACACTGCCTGATAGGTGGCGACGTTGATGCGGCGGATGCCGACTGCGTCGTAAATCGGCTTCAATGCCACCAGCATCTGGATGGTCGAACAATTGGGATTGGCGATGATGCCGCGATTTTTATAATCGGCGACTTTCTCCGGATTGACTTCCGGCACCACCAGCGGAATGTCGTCGTCGTAGCGGAATTGCGAGGTGTTGTCGATGACCACGCATCCCGCTGCCGCCGCCTTGGGCGCGTACTCGGCGGACACCGAGGCACCCGGCGAGAACAGGCCGATCTGCACCCTGGAAAAATCGAACGTGGCCAGGTCTTCGACGATCAGCGACTCGCCTCTGAACGCAATCCGCTTGCCCACCGAACGCTCGCTGGCCAGCGCATACAGCTTGCCGACCGGAAACTGGCGCTGCTCCAGAATTTCGATCATGGTTTCGCCAACGGCGCCGGTAGCGCCGACGACAGCGACATCATAAGTTTTCGACATGATGATTTCCTGTTGCAGCCTTAGAACAGCCAGGGGGCACGTTGGGCGCGTTCGGCTTCGTAAGCCTTGATTTTATCGGCGTGTTGCAGAGTCAGGCCGATGTCGTCCAGACCATTCAGCAAACGATGACGACGGGTTTCATCGACGTTAAAGGCAATGTTTTGTCCGCCAGGCGTGGTAATGGTCTGCGTACTCAGGTCTATCGTCAGTTGGTAGCCGTCATCGAGTTCCTTGAATAACTGATCGACGGTTGCCGCAGGCAACACGATGGGCAAAATGCCGTTCTTGAAGCAGTTGTTGAAGAAAATATCGGCAAAGCTCGGCGCGATGATGGCGCGGAAGCCGTAATCCTCCAGTGCCCATGGCGCGTGTTCACGCGACGAACCGCAGCCGAAATTTTCACGGGTCAGCAGAATCTGTGCTCCTTGGTATTGCGGTCGATTCAGCACGAAATCTTTGTTCAGGGGGCGATGGCTGCAATCCATGTCGGGTTCGCCATGATCGAGATAACGCCATTCGTCGAACAAATACGGGCCGAAACCGGCGCGGCGGATCGATTTCAAAAATTGCTTGGGGATGATGGCATCGGTATCGATATTGGCTCGATCCAGTGGGGCGACCAAGGCGGTCAACGTGGTAAAGGCTCTCATGCAGCGTCCTCCGCGACATTGACAAAGTGGCCTGCAATGGCCGCAGCAGCAGCCATTGCAGGACTGACCAGATGGGTACGGCCACCGTAACCCTGGCGACCTTCGAAATTGCGGTTCGAGGTCGATGCACAGTGTTCACCCGCCTCCAGTCGGTCGGCATTCATCGCCAGACACATCGAACAACCCGGTTCGCGCCATTCGAAATCGGCGTCGGTGAATATTTTGTCCAGACCTTCGGCCTCGGCTTGCTGTTTGATAAGCCCGGAACCGGGAACCACCAACACCTGTTTGACGGATGCCGCTTTTTTACGGCCTTTGATCGTCGCTGCCGCCGCGCGCAAATCCTCGATGCGCGAGTTGGTGCACGAGCCAATGAAAACCTTGTCGAGTTTGATATCGGTGATTTTCTGACCAGCGTCGAGACCCATGTATTGCAACGCGCGTTCGATGCCTTGCCGCCTGACCGGATCGGCTTCCTGGGCAGGATCGGGAATGCGGGCATCGACCGGCAACACCATTTCCGGCGATGTACCCCAGCTAACCTGCGGCTTGATGCTGGCGGCATCGATTTCGATGACCTTGTCGAACCGGGCATCCGCATCCGAGTGCAGTTTTTGCCAGCAGCGGACGGCCAGGTGCCAGTCGTCGCCTTTGGGTGAATACGGGCGATCACGGTAGAAGTCGATGGTCACGTCATCGCAGGCAATCAAACCAGCGCGGGCACCGGCTTCGATAGCCATGTTGCAGATGGTCATCCGGCCTTCCATGCTCAGTGCGCGTATGGCGTCGCCGCCGAATTCGATGGTGTAGCCGGTGCCGCCGGCGGTGCCGATCTGGCCGATGATGGCCAGAATGATGTCTTTTGCGGTGACGCCGGGGCCGGTTTTGCCATTGACGCCAATCAACATGTTTTTGGCTTTTTTCTGCACCAGACACTGGGTTGCCAAGGCATGTTCGACTTCTGAAGTGCCTATGCCGAAAGCCAGCGCGGCGGATGCGCCATGGGTCGAGGTATGCGAGTCACCGCAGACCACGGTCATGCCGGGCAGAGTGGCACCCTGCTCGGGGCCGACGACGTGGACGATGCCTTGACGAATGTCGCTCATGTGAAATTCGGTGATGCCGAATTCCTTGCAGTTGCTGCCCAGGGTTTCGACTTGCAAACGCGACACCGGATCGGCGATGCCTTGGGCGCGGTCGGTGGTGGGGATGTTGTGATCGGCAACCGCCAGATTGCGTGCCACCCGCCAGGGCTGACGGCCCGACAGGCGCAAGCCTTCGAAAGCTTGCGGCGAGGTGACTTCGTGCAGCAGTTGGCGATCGATGTAAATCAGGCACGAGCCGTCGTCTTCAGTGTGGACGACGTGATCGTCCCAGAGTTTGTCGTATAAGGTTTTACCTGCCATGTTGCTTCTCTCTCGTAGGCCACGCATCGCGTAGCTGATTGAATGTAACCGTTCAGCCCCCACCTTAAATCCCCTCTCCCTGTGGGAGAGGGCTAGGGTGAGGGCACAAAATAGACGGGGGCTGAACGGTTACGATTGAATTGGGTATTTGTCGGTCGGGACGGTACGCCGTGCGTGCCCGGCGTTGTCAATCCAGGGCTGCGAACAATTTGTCGGTTATGTCCTGAACCGTACCCACACCGGCAATCGATGCGAATGCCGCATTTTGCCCGGCAGCCGAATAAAAATCGACCAAGGGCTTGGTTTGTTCGTGATAAACGCTCAGGCGTTTACGCACGGTGTCTTCCTGGTCGTCGTCGCGCTGAACCAGAGGCTCGCCGCTGATGTCGTCGATGCCTTCGATCTTGGGTGGATTGAACGCGATGTGGTAGCTACGCCCTGAAGCCGGATGCACACGGCGCCCGCTCATGCGCTTGATGATTTCCTCGTCATCGACTGCAATTTCGATCACATGATCGAGTTCGACCCCCATGTTGGCCAGCCCCTCGGCCTGGGCGATGGTTCTGGGGAAGCCATCGAGCAAAAAACCGTTTTTGCAATCGTCCCGCCCGATGCGCTCCTTGATTAGCCCCAGAATGATGTCGTCGGAAACCAAGCCACCGGCATCCATGACCTTCTTGGCTGCCACGCCCAATGGCGTACCTCCGCGTACCGCTGCGCGCAGCATGTCACCGGTGGAAATTTGCGGGATGGCGAATTTTTCGGTGATGAACTGGGCCTGTGTGCCCTTGCCCGAACCGGGGCTACCTAACAGGATGATACGCATTGCATTCGACTCCGAAGCTTCATTGATGACGGGATGACTGGTGCGGTGCAAACGGGAGGCCAGGCGATGAATCTGCTCTAAAACCCACGTTGCTCAGCCGGTGGAAAAACGCGGCATTTTAGCGTAAAGCCATGGGGTATGGCGCGAAAAACAGGCAGTTCGCCGAATACCCAGTACACCGCCCGGGTGATCCCGTAGCCGATCCATGAGCAGGTTGGGAGCATACCCGGCACGAAGCCCAAGCTTGATTGGCTGCCGGGTTATTCGTATGAATCCATGTGTGGAATGAATAAACCGTTCATGGTGCGACATTACTCACCACGAACGGCTTGACGTAAGGCTATCGGAAACCAGAGCCGCATAGATCGACTATTGGCACCCAGGCCCTTGCTGCAGCGTACCTTCGACCGTGGTTGCGCCGACAAAACAAATGGCGCCATTGTTATGGTAGACATCGTAAGAAAAGCTGCTGCCGCCACTGTAGTTGTAAACGACAGTATTCCCACTTCGCCCCCAGGAACCAAGAACCGTCGTCGGATCAACGCGATCATTCGGCCCTTTTTTGTAATCCGACAAGGTGCCGTTCGCGGCATGTATTTCTTGCGCAGCCCAACCGCCTGTGCTCGGCACACAAACCGTTCTGCCCGCCAACAACGTTTCAATAGCCTGATCATTGACCCTATTTTGATTAGTTTGCGAAACGGTCGCGCAATTTGCCTGGGCTTGCGCCAAACAAAATACCGATAAACCTGCTGTAACCAAAATGCGATTCATAACAACCTCCAGAAATGGACAAAATTGACACACACTACACGCCGATCATCGGCGATAAAAATCAGCCATCGCATCGATGAACGCCGCCACCGATTCGTCGGCCAATTGGTTGATGCCGGCCGCCGCCTTGCGACCGCCACCGCCGGGAAAGCGCGAACAGACTTCGTCCGCACCGGATTTGCTCGATAACGGCGCACGAACGCTGACGACATGACCGCCCGCCGGGTGGCGGCTCAACACCGCATGCGCCCGCTCGGGATGGCGATTGGCCAGTTCGTTGCTCCACACACCAGCCACACGCCTGGCCCAGGCCTGGTCGGGCAACATAAAAATAGCGACCTGCTCGTCGCGATAAAGGCTTTCGACATGCCAGGCCAGCGCCATATCATTGTGATAGCCGTCCAGCAGGCGCCGGTACAGGGCGGGTTTGGCCGCCAGAAAGTCGAACGGCGTCGTGAAAGTCGCCAGTTCCTGGTACAACTCGACCGGGTGAATGTGCAGATCATCGATGCTGGCGCCATAGGCGTTGTAATTGATGCAAACACCCAGTTGCTTGAGTTGCTCGGTCTGCCCGGCATTCAAGCCCAGGTTTTGTGCCAGCTTCAATGCAGCAGGGTGCAAATTGTCGCCAAAGGCACCGGTTATCGCCCAGGCAGAGAACCGGTGCTGAAGTAAGCGGTCGATCAGCAGACTGGTGCAGACATCGGCATCGGTGTCGATGATCGCGCTAAAACCCTGATGACTGGGCACGTCGCTGGCTTGGTGATGATCGACATAAAACACCGACACCCCTCGCGTCAGCAAGGTCAGCAAAGCAGTGCGGTTTTTATCCAGCGACACATCCAGCACCGTCACGCTGTCGCCTGCCGTGGCCTCGACCCGTTCGAGCAAGGCAATGTCACGCTTGACACCGCTAACCCGTGTGGCCACCCTGGGTTCGGCCAGGCGCAATTGCACCAAGGCACAAATACCATCGGCGTCGCCATTGAATACATCGAAATTCATGGGCATGCCTTCAGTCGGTTAGGTTGGGCATAACGATACCCCGGTTTGCCAGTAAATCGACGACGAGTTCGACACAATCATCCAGCGATTGGCACCCGGTATCGATGCGTAACTCGGGGGCTTCAGGCGGTTCGTAGGGCGACGAAATACCGGTGAAATGGCTGATCTGGCCTTGCCTGGCCTTTTGGTACAAGCCCTTGACATCGCGCTGCTCGCAAATGGCCAGATCGCAGGCGCAGTGGATTTCGATGAAGTCGCCATGCGGCACCAGGCGACGCGCCATGGCCCGTTCGGCGCGAAACGGCGAGATGAACGCCGTCAAGGTAATAATGCCAGCCTCCAGCATCAGCTTGGCCACTTCGGCGACACGGCGGATGTTTTCCTGTCGGTCGGCATCGGTAAACCCCAGATCGCTGCACAAGCCGTGGCGCACATTGTCGCCGTCCAGCACGAAAGTCCTGCATCCCTGATGGTGCAGACGCTCCTCGACCGCATGTGCCAGTGTCGATTTGCCCGCACCCGACAAGCCGGTAAACCACAAGATCACCGCCCGATGATTATTTTGCTGCTCGCGGCGGCTGCGGTTGACGGTGGCGTGATGCCAGACTGTATTCGTGCTGCGTGTTGTGGTCATTGCAAATCGTGGCAACTCGCGTCAGTGGCCATAACCCAGGTCACGAATCTGGGTCAGAATGCCGTCCTCGAAATAAAGCTGTTGCTTGAACCTTCGCGGGCCAAAGTTATAAATCCATTCTTCAATCGTGATTTCGTCGAAGCGTTCCAGTTGCACGACACCAGTGGAATGGCGGAACCTTCCGCCCCTGACGGCACGACGCTCGGAAACCGAATCTGGGTCACCGCATCGGTCGAGTACATCGAGTTTGTGATCGCCCACCTGCACCAGTTGACGACCACAGCGCAATGCATGGGCTGGGGCGATGGGCAACAAAGCCATGAGCAAAACCCAGGCAAGCGTCCGTATACCCGTCAGGACGCCACTGCTACGACTGCCCATCACGCCTGCTCCCGCTGTTTCAAAAATTCAGTTTCCGCAATGATGTCGCGGTTGCTCTCGACCCGATCCAGGAAAACCAGGCCCAGCAGATGGTCGTATTCGTGCTGAAAAACCCGTGCCGGGAAACCGTCAAGCACACACTGGCAGTGCTCGCCGCTCTCGTTTTGAAAACTCACCTCGACCGACTGGTAACGCGGCACCCGTGCGCGTATGCCCGGCACACTCAGACAGCCTTCCCAATCGGTCACCACCGTAGCATCGATGACTTGATAAACCGGGTTGACCATGACCAGCGGCGCCATGAGCGGCGCATGGGGATAGCGCGAGCCGGGACGTGAGGCCACTATGATGATTTGTCTGGCGTGATGAACTTGTGGTGCGGCAATGCCGACACCGTTACCCGCCATCATCAAGCGCTGCATGGCGGCCAGCGTCGTGCGGAACTCCGGGCAATCGAAATCATCGACAGGCAGGGCTTGCTGGCGCAGTACGTCGGCGCCCAGTTGTGCAATCGCGTTGTGCTCGGTCATGTTCGCCACCTGTCGGTATTCGTCGACACCCAAATCAGTTG
>Ga0048259_101542_pt1 | contig 18496 bp, 16 predicted proteins | sample SubbioQV12_Dec13_FD_54352 | JGI IMG/M metagenome (GOLD analysis project Ga0048259, IMG submission 54352) | Serpentinite rock and fluid subsurface biosphere microbial communities from McLaughlin Reserve, California, USA - QV1.2_Dec13... | ecosystem: Environmental > Terrestrial > Deep subsurface >... | reverse complement strand
CCCCGCGTGGTACGGCGGACCGGCGCAGACTCGACTGGCGTCTGCGCAGGCTCCCGTGCAGTCCGGCCACGACGCGGGGCCTCGGCCGCGGCGTCGCGATCACGTGCGGTCTTGCCACTACGCTCGGTGGGTCGGGACGTGCCTTCGATCAGGCGGAAGTCGATCTTGTTGGTCTCTAGATCGACCCTCACCAACTGGACCCGCACCCGGTCCGACAGACGGTAACGCACATTGGTACGCTCACCCACCAGCTCATGGCGGGTCTCGTCAAAGTGGAAATAATCGCTGCCAAGATCCGAAATATGGACCAGTCCCTCGATGAAAATATCGTCCAAGGCAACAAAGAGGCCGAAGGGTACCACTGCCGACACGCTACCGGCGAACTCCTCGCCAACCCGATCCTGCATGTAGTAGCACTTGAGCCAGGCCACCACATCGCGCGTGGCATCGTCGGCACGGCGTTCGGTCATCGAACAGTGCAGGCCAATCTCATCCCAGTCGCCCGGCTGATACTGCTCGCTCGCCAGCACGGCCTTGATCGCCCGGTGCACCAACAGGTCGGGATAACGCCGGATCGGTGAGGTGAAGTGGCTGTAGGCCTCGTACGCCAGACCAAAGTGACCGACATTGTCGGGGCTGTACACCGCCTGACGCAGCGAACGCAGCATCACCGTCTGCAGCAACTGGGCGTCCGGGCGGTCCTTGACCTTGTCCAGCAAGGCCGCGTAATCCTTGGCATGGGGCTCCTCGCCGCCGCCGATGCCCAACCCGAACTCGGTCAGGAAGCCTCGCAGCTTTTCGAGCTTCTCAGGCGTCGGCCCTTCATGCACCCGGTACAAGGCGGGATGCGCACGAGTCTGCAAGAAGTCCGAAGCACACACATTGGCAGCCAGCATGCACTCTTCGATCAGGCGATGCGCGTCATTGCGGGTCTCGGGCACGATGCGCTCGATCTTGCCCTTGTCGTCAAAGATCATCCGTGTTTCGGTGGTCTCGAAGTCGATCGCGCCCCGCTTGGCGCGCGCCTTGAGCAGCACGCGGAACAACTTGTCGAGGTTCTGCAGGTGGGGCAGCAGCTCACCGACCTCCTCAAGTGCGGAGGCCTCGCTGTCGTACAACGCGGCAGCCACCTTGGTGTAGGTCAGCCGGGCATGCGAGAACATGACTGCCGGATAGAAGCGATAGGCCTTGATCGCTCCCGTCATCGAGATGCTCATGTCGGCGACCATGCACAGGCGCTCCACCTGGGGATTGAGCGAGCACAAACCGTTGGAGAGCTTCTCGGGCAGCATCGGGATCACCCTGCGCGGGAAATACACCGAGTTGCCGCGATCGTAGGCGTCCTTGTCCAGCGCACTGCCCGGTGCGACGTAATGCGAGACGTCGGCAATCGCAACGATCAGGCGAAAGCCACGCCCCTGACGCTCGCAATACACCGCATCGTCGAAGTCGCGGGCGGTCTCGCCATCGATGGTCACCAGCGGCAAGCCGGTGATGTCTTCACGCCCCACCCAGTCCTTCTTGCGCACCTTGACCGGCAGCTTGCGGGTCTCGAGCTTGGTTTCGGCCGAAAACTCATAGGGGAGCTCGTGCTTGCGGAGCGCAATCTCGATCTCCATACCAGGATCGGCATAGTTACCGAGCACTTCGACCACGCGGCCGATGGGTTGGGCAAACTTGGTGGGTTGCTCGACCAGTTCGACAGTGACAATCTGCCCCGGCAGGGTTTTCTTGCCACCAGGCGCTACCAGGATGTCCTGCGCCAGACGCCGGTTTTCCGGCACCACCAGGGTGACCCCGTGCTCGACCAGCACGCGCCCGACCACCCGGGTATTGGCGCGCTCGAGCACCTCGACGATCTTGCCTTCGGGACGCCCGCGGCGATCCTGCCCGGCAATGCGGACGATGACGCGGTCGCCGTGCAGCACTTCGCGCATTTCCTTGGGGCCGAGAAAGATGTCGGCGCCACCGTCGTCACGGCGCAGGAAACCGAATCCGTCGACATGCCCTTCAACCTTGCCGCGGATCAGGTCCGCCTTGTCAGGCAGTAGGTAGGCATCGCGCCGATTGCGGATCAACTGCCCGTCGCGCTGCATGGCTCGCAAGCGGCGATCGAAATGTTCAAGCTCTTGCTCGGTGATGTCGAGGGCAGTTGCCAGTGCCTCAAACGTCATCGGCACACCCTGCTCGGCCAGCACCTGCTCGATGTATTCGCGACTGGGCAGCGGCAGTTCGTACTTGAGCGACTCGCGCTCGAAAAAAGGGTCGGCCTGGCGGATGGCACTCGGCCCAGCCGCACGAGCCTTGGACTTTGCGCGACTGCGTGTGGGCGACTTGGAAACCTCGGCAGCGGGTGCGGAGGGATTTACGGATTTTTTTGGTCTTGTAGTCATTGACATTCTTCTAAAGGTACTTATAATGCGCGGCTCTTGCCCAGATGGCGGAATTGGTAGACGCACTAGTTTCAGGTACTAGCGCTGCGAGGCGTGGAGGTTCGAGTCCTCTTCTGGGCACCAGTTTCACGGAAAAGCCGCTCTTCGGAGCGGCTTTTTTCTTGCCTGCCGCTCCACAACCATCAGCGTGACACTGCACCAGCCCGATTGCAATGGTGGCAAACACCACCGCCGGCACATACCCGCAAGGGAACAAACCCTCACTCGCGACACACCAGGCTGCATTTTTTTGATCAAAGGGCTTCCATCCAGCAAAACCCCTGGCTATAATGCGCCTCCCTGCCCAGATGGCGGAATTGGTAGACGCACTAGTTTCAGGTACTAGCGCTGCGAGGCGTGGAGGTTCGAGTCCTCTTCTGGGCACCAGTTTCAACAGAAAGCCGACCTTGTGTCGGCTTTCTGCTTTTCCAGCCCCCCTGTCACAGCTGCGGGCAGGCGACGCCTCGACGCACAGTCCCGCCCTCAAAGTGAAACCGGCCTTGCGGCCGGCTTCGGATACCCAGGATTCAAACACCAAAGGGGTGACGACGCAGGATGGTTTCGTCACGCTCGGGCCCGGTCGAGATCACGTCGATCGGGATTTCGCAGATCTCCTCGATACGGTGCAGGTAGGCACGTGCCTCCTGCGGCAACGCATCCCAGCTCTGCGCACCATAGGTCGTACCGCTCCAGCCCGCCATGGTTTCGTAAATCGGCTCACACCGGGTGACCTCCTCCGAGCCCATCGGCAGCAGGTCGATACGCTTGCCATCAAGCATGTAGCCAGTGCACAACTTGAGCTCCGGGAGGCCGTCGAGCACATCGAGCTTGGTGATGCACAACCCGGTCACACCATTGATGATGATCGAACGTTTCAGTGCCGCCAGGTCCAACCAGCCGCAGCGACGCTTGCGCCCTGTCACCGTGCCGAACTCACGCCCCTTGGTGGACATCTGCTCACCCGGCACACCCTTGGTGTCGATATCCAGTTCCGTCGGGAACGGACCGCCACCAACGCGGGTGCAATACGCCTTGGTGATCCCCAGCACATAGTGCAGACGCCCCGGACCGACACCCGAACCTGCCGCAGCCTGACCCGCCACACAGTTGCTGGAGGTCACGAAGGGATAGGTGCCGTGATCGATATCCAGCAAGGTACCCTGGGCACCTTCGAACAGCAGACTGCCACCGTTCTTGTTGACCGCATAAAGTTCGGCCGACACATCACACACCATCGGCAGAATCTGCGCAGCGTCCGCCATGGCCTGGTCGAACACTGACTGGAACTCCACCGGCTCGGCGCCCAGATGTTGAGTCAGCACAAAGTTGTGATACTCGAGATTGGCCTTCAGCTTCTCTGCAAAACGCTCACGGTCGAACAGGTCGTACACCCTTAACGCGCGACGTGCCACCTTGTCTTCGTACGTTGGGCCGATACCCTTGCCAGTAGTGCCAATCTTGTCGTCGGCGGACTTCGCAGCCTCACGCGCGCGGTCCAGCGCCGAGTGATAGCTCAGGATCAGCGGACACCCCGGACTGATGCGCAGGCGTTCACGCACCTTGATGCCACCGGCCTCCAGCGTGGCGATCTCGGACAGCAGATGATGCACATCCAGCACTACACCATTACCGATGTAGCAGGCCACACCCTCACGCACGATGCCCGAGGGCACCAGATTCAGCTTGTACTCGTTCTGGCCGATCACCAGCGTATGACCGGCATTGTGACCACCCTGGAAACGCACCACGCCCTTGGCGTGATCGGTCAGCCAATCGACGATCTTGCCCTTGCCCTCGTCACCCCACTGGGTGCCGACCACCACTACGTTCTTTGACATCTCTTTACTCTCCCTGAAGCGGCTCGACCGTCCATCGGCCACCCCGCATCACAAGCTGCCGATCGCAACCGGCTTCATTCCAGGTTCCGTCATGCCCCGGCAATGCAGCCACGACGATTTCGCCCCGCGCACGCAAGGCGGTCACTTCTGCAGCCAGACCCGCATCCACCACAGCGGGAGCCAGAATCGCCCCGTCGGTGGCAAGCTCGGGCAAGCCCAAGGCCAGCTCACGCAGATCCAGACTGAATCCAGTCGCCGGACGGGAACGCCCGAACGCCTCAGCCACCCGGTCATATCGCCCGCCCAGCGCAAGCGCTGCAGGCGAACCCTTGCCATAAGCGGCAAACACCACGCCACTGTGATAGTGATAACCACGCAAGTCCGACAGATCGAAACTGATCGGCAAATCGGACAAGGCCGCAGCCAGACGCTGCAGATCATCGAGCGCCGCGAGCACCTCGGCATCCTTCGGCAACCTTGCCGCAGCAATGTCCAGCACCTCTGCGCCGCCGTAGAGCTGTGGCAGCAGCAGCAAGGCCTCGCGCACCGGTGCCTCGACCCCCGCCAGCATGTCGCGCAAACCGGGCACGTCCTTGCTTTGCAGGACATCGAAAAGCATTTCCTCGCGCTCCGGCACAAACCCGGCGCGCGCGGCAAGTGCATGGAACAGGCCCACGTGGCCGATATCGATGCGTGTTGCGGGCACATCAGCAAGCCGCATGACCTCCGCCAGCAAACGCAGGATCTCGATATCCGCCTCGATACCCGCGTGTCCGTACAACTCGGCCCCAAGCTGCAGCGGCTCACGCGTTGCCGTCAGCGTCGACGGCAGGGTGTGCAGTACGCTGCCGCAATAGCACAGACGCGATACGCCCTGCCGATTCAGTAGATGGGAATCGATGCGCGTCACCTGCGGCGTCATGTCAGCCCGTACCCCCATGGTACGCCCCGACAGCTGATCAACCAGCTGATAGGTGCGCAGCCGCAGATCCTGTCCCGCACCGGTGGTCAAGGAATCGAGATACTCCAGCAGGGGCGGCATGACCAGCTGATAGCCATGCGTACGAAAGGCGTCCAGCAGCTTGCGCCTCAAGGCTTCGAGCTTCTCGGCTTCGGACGGCAAGGCGTCCTGGATGTGATCGGGTAATACCCAGCGCATGAAGGAATTCAACTGAAGATGTACAGCAGGATCAGCCCGACCAGCATCGACGACAGTCCAATGAACCGGATCTGACCGTCAGCCATGCTGGCGAGCCGCGAAAAGGTTTCGCGCCAGGCAGCTGGCGCGACAAAGGGAAGGATGCCTTCGATGATCAACATCAGCGCGAAGGCAGTCAGCAGGGTGGAGCCCATCAGGAATCAGTTCCGCTTGGTTCCGCGTGAGTCCTTCATGAACTTGAAGAAATCCGAGCTCGGATCCACCACCATCACGTCATCCTTGCCGGCAAAACTGCCACGATAGGCTTCGAGACTGCGGTAGAAAGAGTAAAACTCCGGGCTCTGACCAAAGGCTTCGGCATAAATCGCAGTTGCGCGTGCATCGCCCGCACCCTTGAGCTGCTGGGCTTCGCGATAGGCCTCTGCAATGATGACCTCACGCTGACGGTCGGCGTCGGCACGGATCTTCTCCGCCTCTGCCGCACCCTGGGATCTCAGCTCGTTCGCCACCCGCTTGCGCTCGGCTTCCATCCGGCGGTAAACCGAATCCGAAACCTCGGTAGGCAGATCGACACGCTTGAGGCGGACGTCGATGATCTGCACACCAATGGTACGGGCATCACGGTCAGCACGCTCGCGCATCTGCTCCATGATGCGATCGCGCTCACCGGACACCACGTCATGCACGGTACGGCGACCGAACTCTTCACGCAGACCGGCGTTGACGGTCTGGTTCAGACGGGTGCGCGCACGTGCTTCATCACCTGCCACGGACTCGTAGTAAAGGCGCGGATCGACAATGCGCCACTTGACGAAGTGATCAACCAGCACGTTCTTCTTTTCGGAGGTGATGAAACGCTCCGGCTCGGGCGTATCCATGGTCAGGATGCGCTTGTCGAAGTAACGCACGTTCTGGATCAGCGGCAGCTTGACGTTCAGGCCAGGCTCGCTGATGACTTCCTTCACCTCGCCCAACTGGAACACGATCGCGTACTGACGCTGATCAACGGTAAACAGCGACATCGAAGCCACTGCAGCAATCAGCAGCAGTACGCCACCGATAACGGACATCTTGTCACGCATCAACGCTCTCCCCGTTCGCGACTACGCAGCAGATCGCGGCTGCGCGGATCAAGCAGACCTGCCGGCGCATTGGTCGAAGCCGGCAGGGTCGCCTGCGCATCCACCGCAGCACTGGCCGCCGCTGGCGTACCACCAGCCTGCTGGATCAGCTTGTCGAGTGGCAGGAACAGCATGTTGCCGTTACCCTTGGCGTCGATCATGACCTTGCTGGTGCTGGCCAGCACCTGCTGCATGGTCTCGAGATACATACGTTCGCGGGTGACCTCTGGCGCACGCTTGAACTCGGCATACACCTGATTGAAGCGGCTTGCCTCACCTTCTGCGTTTGCCACGACCCGTTCGCGGTAGGCGTTACCTTCCTCGATCAGTCGGGATGCCGTACCACGCGCACGCGGAATGACATCATTGGCGTAGGCCTCACCTTCGTTCTTCTGCCGCTCACGGTCCTGACCCGCCTTGACGGCATCGTCGAACGCCGCCTGCACCTGTTCGGGCGGCTGGGCATTCTGCATCGTCACCCGGCTGATCTGAATGCCGGTCTGATAGCGGTCAAGGATGCGCTGCATCAACTCTTGTGCGGTGGCGGCGATCTCTTCGCGCCCCTCATACAGCACGAAATCCATCGGGCTCTTGCCAACGATCTCGCGCATGGCGGTTTCGGCAGCCTGTGCCACCGATTCGTCCGGGAAGCGGTTGTTGAACACGTAGTTCTCAGGATTGTTCAGCACGTACTGCACTGCAAACTGGATGTTGATGATGTTCTCGTCATCCGTCAGCATCAACGATTCGCGCAGCACCTTGTTGCGTTCGCTGCCGCGATAGCCCACTTCAACGGTGCGTACGCCCGTCAAGTCGACGATCTCATGCGTTTCGATCGGTGCCGGCAGGCGCCAGCGCAAGCCCGGCTCGGTGGTTTCGGTGAACTTGCCAAGACGCAACACGACTCCGCGCTGATTGGCGTCAACCGTGTATAAACCACTGGCAAGCCAGACCACCGCCACCAGCGCAAGCAAGGCGCCGATACCGCCACCGAACTGCTTGAACGAAAAGGAGGGAAGCTGCGGCCCATTGCCGCCGCCACCGCCATTGTCGCCACCACCGGAGCCACCGGGACGACCGCCCCGTTTGCCACCGAACATGCCGGAAAGGCGCTGATTGAAATCCCGCCAGACCTCCTCGAGATCAGGAGGTCCCTGGTTCCCGCCGCGATTGCCTTCGCCACGGTCGCCGTCGTTACCGCGGTTGCCCCAGCGTGGATCGTTGAGTGACATGAGAATGCCTGTTATCACTGTTGTATTGGACTCTTGTTGTCGGAATCGGTGTACTGCCCGGGGTCGGACGCGACTGCCTGCTGCGCAGCCTCGGCCAATGCATCGCGAATCAGACCCAGCCCATCGCCGGTTCTCGCGCTCAAAAAAACGCGCCTGATTCTATCACAGTCGTCCCGCTCGACCGCCGCGGCGGCATGAGTCAGGTCGATCTTGTTCCAGATCATGATCTGCGGTACATCGGCCGCGCCAATCTCGGCCAGCACTTCGTTTACTGCAGCGATCTGCGCATCACGGTCATCGCTGGCCGAATCCACGACATGAAGCAGCAGGTCGGCGTGAGCGGTTTCCTCCAGCGTGGCCTTGAAGGCCGCCACCAGCGCATGCGGCAGATCACGGATGAATCCGACCGTGTCCGATAGCACGACGTTCCCCGACCCGACAAAAAGTCGACGCGAAGTCGTGTCCAGCGTCGCAAACAACTGATCCGCAGCATAGCTGCCCGCCTTGGTCAGCGCATTGAACAGCGTGGATTTGCCGGCGTTGGTATAGCCCACCAGCGATACCGACAAGACTTCATTGCGGCTGCGCGAGCGACGCCGCGTCTTGCGCTGCTTTTCAATCTGCGCAAGACGCGTCTTGAGCAACTTGACCCGGTTACCAAGCAGGCGGCGGTCGGTCTCGAGCTGGGTTTCACCCGGCCCACGCAAGCCGATACCCCCTTTTTGCCGTTCGAGGTGAGTCCATCCGCGAACAAGCCGGGTCGCCAAGTGGCTGAGCTGCGCCAGCTCGACCTGCAATTTACCCTCGTGGCTGCGAGCGCGCAGCGCAAAGATATCCAGGATCAGCGCAGTACGGTCAACCACACGACGCTCGAGCGCGCGCTCGAGATTACGCTGCTGCGCCGGTGACAAGGCATGGTTGAAGATGACCAGGTCCCCTTCGTGCACACGCAAGGCCTCGGCAATCTCCTCGACCTTGCCCTTGCCGGCAAACAACGCAGGATCGGGAGCCGCGCGACGACCAGAAACGACGGCCTCGACCGAAGCACCGGCACTGATTGCCAGCAGCTTCAGTTCGGACAGGCGCTCTTCGCACGCGCCCTGCCCAAGATCAAGCTGGACGAGCACTGCACGCTCGCCGGTCGCGGGACGCTCAAACACGGCGAACGGTACCGACCGGAAAGCGCCGGCCGGCCAGCATCATCAGCACTATCAGTTGCCGCCCTCGCCATCCTGCTGCTGAATGGTGACCGGACGTGCGGGCACGACGGTGGAGATTGCGTGCTTGTACACCATCTGGGTGACGGTGTTCTTGAGCAGCACGACGTACTGGTCGAAGGATTCGATCTGGCCCTGCAGCTTGATGCCATTGACCAGATAAATGGAGACCGGCACATGCTCGCGGCGCAGGGTGTTCAGGAACGGGTCTTGTAGAAGTTGCCCTTTATTGCTCATTGTGGAACCTCGTTATTTTGTGTTTATAAGAATGTAAAGGATTTCGTGTTGCACTGCCACATGACAAGTATGCAATGAAATCCCGGTGTGGATATAGGGTATTTCCGCAATCAGGGTTTGCTCGCGTACGGATTGTGCGCAGTACGGAACTGGATGCGCAAGGGCGTGCCCTGCAATTTGAAGGCTTCCATGAACGCCCGTTCGAGGTAACGTACATAGGAACTCGGCAGGTTTTCCAGCGAATTGCCGTGAATCACGATGATGGGCGGATTCATGCCGCCCTGGTGGGCATAGCGCAATTTCGGTCGCGCAGTGCCATGCCGTGGCGGAGCCTGCTTGGCAATCGCCGTCTGCATCGTCCGCGTCAGACGCGGTGTCGACAGATTGGACATGGCCGCCGCGTAGGCCGCATCAACCGACTTGAGCAGGCCGGCCACGCCTTCGGACTTGAGTGCAGAAATCTGGTGGAATCGGGCAAATGACAGGAAGCCGAGCTTGCGTGCCACTTCTTCCTTGAGGCGATCGCGCTGGTAGTCATCCACCGCGTCCCACTTGTTGATCGCCACCACAAGCGCACGCCCGGCCTCAAGAACGAAGCCTGCGATGTGCGCGTCCTGGTCGGAGATATCCTGCGCAGCATCAAGCACCAGCACCGCCACATTGGCTTCCTGAATGGCTTGCAAGGTCTTGATCACGGAGAATTTTTCAACCGCCTCGAACACCTTGCCGCGTCGCCTCAAACCCGCGGTGTCGATCAGGGTATAAGCCTTGCCGCCACGCTCGAATGGAATCTCGATCGCATCCCGGGTGGTCCCGGGCATATCGAATGCAATCACCCGCTCTTCACCGATCAAGGTATTGACCAGTGTGGACTTGCCGACATTGGGGCGACCGACAATCGCCACTTTGGGGCCGCTTTCCTCAGGCGCGTCCTTCTCCCCATCTTCAGGGAAGGGCGCCAGCACCAACTCGACCAACTGCTTGATACCATCGCCGTGCGCTGCCGAGACAGGCAAGGGCGCACCAAACCCCAGGGCGTGGAAATCGGCTGAAACCAGCGCACGCTCCAGCCCCTCGGCCTTGTTGACGACCAGATGCACCGGGCGTCCCGCCCGACGCAAGCGGGCGGCGATCTGCTCGTCGTGCGGCGTACGACCTGCGCGGCCATCCACCAGGAACAGCAGCACATCAGCCTCGGCAATGGCTTGCTCGGCCTGCCGCGCCATCTCGTGCATGATGCCGTCCTTGGCAACGGGGTCGAAACCGGCCGTATCCACCACCAGATAATCACGCTCTCCCACCCGACCGATGCCGTAGTGGCGATCACGGGTCAGCCCCGGCTGATCGGCCACCAGCGCATCACGCGTGCGTGTCAGGCGGTTGAACAGGGTGGACTTGCCGACATTGGGCCGGCCCACCAGTACGATGGTTGGTTTCACGATGACAGGCCCGCCTTAACGCACTTCGTAGGCGACGACATCGCCGCCACGCGTTTGAACTACAAAACCACTACCCAGCCGACGCAGATCGGCAGTAATCGCGCTGCTATCGGCACGCGAACGCGCGGCAAACGCGCCGTCTTCACGACCAAGCAGATGGACATGCCCTTCGACATCGCCAACCGCCACATGATCGCCGACAAACAGGGGGCGCGAAACACCCCTACGCGCCAGCGCATCCTGCTTCCAGACACTGGCTCCGCTATAGACGTCCAGCGCGTGCACCGCATCCTTGTCGTCGGTGATCACGACGAAGCGGTTGTCCCGGTCCATCCCGACGCTACTGGAAAAATCGCGCGCCCACAGCGCGTTACCGTTTGAACCATCAAAGCAGGCAACGCGCCCCTGGTAAGTGACTGCGCACACTTCGCGCCGCCCCACCACAGGCAGGCCGGCAACGTCGGCGATACGTTCGAGCTCGGTCGCCCCGCGCGGTGCTGCAACGCTCAACTCCCACAGCGCACCGCCGTTTGCCAGGCTGATCGCGACCAGTTTGCCGCCGGGAAAACCGGCCAGCGCCACGCCGCTTTCGAGCAACACCCCTGCGTAACTACGCAGGGCCAGCGGCGGGTTGGTACGCTGATACACCCAGCGTCGGCTACCGTCACTCGGATCCAGCGCGATCAGACGATTGTCCGACGCCCGCAGCACCACCACATCGGCATTCACTGCCGGTGGTGCCAGCACTTCAGCGCCCAGTGGCGAACGCCAGCGCTCGGAGCCGGTCGCCGCATCATAGGCAATGGCCACACCGTCGGCACTCACCACCACAGCCAGACGTCCATCGCTACCCACTCCGGCGGACAAGGTTGTCTTGGCGTCGGCACGCCAAGCCTCACGCCCACCATCGATCCTCAGCACACGACCATCGGCTCCGGCAGCAAAAACGCTGTCTCCGGCCACTGCCGGATGAAACACGTAGGCCCCGGACTTACCGACAGAAGTGCGCCACAGGGTCCGCAACTCCGCCGTCGGCTTGAGGTCGACCAGCGCAGCCGGCTTGGGTGCGCTGCTTGAGAACGGATTGAGCGACGAGCATGCGCCGAGCAACACGGATACCGCCAGCACCGGCAATACACGCTTGAGAGAAGTCTTCATGGTTCAGCCTTCGAGCGATTCGAGTTTGATGCGCAGCACCTGACGCTGCGTCGCCGCTTCATCACCTGCGCCACCCAGGGCGTCGATCGCGGACTGGTACGCGGCACGAGCCTCTGCAGCCTTGCCCTGGGAGGCAAGAATGTCACCACGCAGATCCTCAAAGCGGGATTTGTAACTGCCCGCCGGAGCCGGACTCAGACGCGCCAGGGCCTGGTCAGCCTGGCCCTGCTGCAACATCACGACGGCCAGACGCAGACGGGCCAGATCGCGCAAGGCGGGATCCTTGCCCTTCTCGGCAGCCCATTCCAGCTGTGCCCGGGCATTATCGAGATCCTTGGCGGCAAACTGCACCGACGCCGACAACAAGGCTCCCAGTTGCGCGTAGGCAGTGGAGCCATACTCGCCGATCAGCCGTCCGGCAACATCGCGGGTCTTCTGCGCATCCTGCTGTTCAACCGCTTGCTGCAGCCCGAAGTAGAGTGCGCCGGCCTCGACCGCATTGCGGTTCTGATACCACTGCCAGCCCTGCCAACCCACCGATGCCACCGCTGCGGCAAACAAGGCTGCTGTCACCAGTTTGCCATACTGTGCCCACCAGGCCTTGAGCTCGGAAATCTGTTCCTGCTCTTCAAGGTCATACACCGCCATTGCTTGCCCCTTCTTCGTTCTCATCACTGAACAGGACCTGCGCCACCGCCTCCGGCAGCGCCTCCAGCGCCACCCGCTGCTGGGCCCCCGGCCCACGCAAGGGCTTGACGCCGATCTCGCCCTGCGCCGCTTCATCCTCTCCGATCACCAGCGCGATTGCCGCACCGCTGCCGTCGGCCTTCTTCATCTGCGACTTGAAACTGCCGCCACCACAATGCGTCACGACCGCAAAGCCATGCCCGCGCAGGGCTTCCGCCGCGCGGAATGCCAGACGCTGGGCGCTGTCACCCAGGTGGACCACATAGACATCCGGCACCACACGATCGGTTTCACCGCCACATTCACGCCAAAGTGCGAGCAATCGTTCCACACCCATGGCGAACCCGGCAGCCGGCTGTGGCTTGCCACCCAGTTGCGCAACCAGACCATCGTAACGACCGCCGGCACACACCGTCCCCTGCGCCCCCAGCTTGTCGGTAACCCATTCGAACACGGTACGATTGTAGTAATCGAGCCCGCGCACCAGACGATGGTTGATGCGGTAGGCAATGCCTGCATCCTTGAGCAGCACCTGCACAGCCTCGAAGTGCGCACGCGACTCCTCGCCCAGGTAGTCCGCCAGGCGCGGCGCAGCTTCGACCACGTCCTGCAGGTCAGGATTCTTGGTGTCGAGGATGCGCAAGGGGTTGGTGTAAAGGCGGCGTTTGCCATCCTCATCCAGCCGTGCCTGATGCTGTTCAAGATAGGCGATCAGCGCAGCTCGATGCTGGGCGCGTTCATCGGCCGAACCAAGCGAGTTGATCTCGAGACGGACATGTTCTTCCAGACCGAGATCGTCCCACAGCCTCGCGCACATGATGATGTGCTCGGCATCGACATCCGGCCCGGCGAAACCGAGGGCCTCGATACCGATCTGGTGGAACTGCCGGTAACGTCCCTTTTGCGGCCGTTCGTGGCGGAACATCGGCCCATGATAGTAAAGGCGCTGCGGCCCGTTTCCCTGCACCAGATTGTGCTGGATCGCGGCGCGGACGCAGGATGCCGTCCCCTCGGGCCGCAAGGTCAGGTGTTCGCCGTTCAGCGCATCCTCGAACGAATACATTTCCTTCTCGACGATATCGGTGACCTCACCGATGGCGCGTTTGAACAAGGGCGTCGGCTCGACGATGGGCATCCGGATCGGGCGATAGCCGTAGCTGCGCAGCCAGTCGCGCACGATGTCCTCGAAGTGCTCCCAGATTTCTGCCTCATCGGGCAGGATGTCGTTCATCCCGCGCACGGCCTGCAAGGTTTGACTCATGGATCTCGCGTTCTGTCTTATTGTGAATGATCTTCGGACTGCCGGCCTCAGCCCGCCTTCCGGACGTAGCGGGTGGCGACATAGTCGTCCACGATGGCCTTGAATTCGGCAGCAATATTGTCACCGCGCAAGGTCACCGTCTTGACCCCATCGACAAACACCGGCGCCGCGGGCGTCTCGCCAGTGCCGGGCAACGAGATGCCGATATTGGCATGCTTGCTCTCGCCCGGACCATTGACGACACACCCCATCACCGCCAGCGTCATGTTCTCGACACCGTCGTACTGCTCGCGCCACTGCGGCATCTGCTCACGGACGTAGCCTTGAATACCCGACGCCAGCTCCTGGAAGAAGGTGCTGGTGGTACGCCCACAACCGGGGCACGCCGTCACCATCGGGGTGAACGCACGCAAGCCCATGGTCTGCAGGATCTCCTGCGCCACCACGACCTCCTGGGTGCGGCTGCCACCGGGCTCGGGCGTCAGCGAGATACGGATCGTATCGCCGATCCCCTCCTGCAACAGCACGGCCAGCGCCGCCGTAGACGCGACAATGCCCTTGCTGCCCATGCCAGCCTCGGTCAGGCCAAGATGCAGGGGATAGTCGCAGCGCAGTGCCATATCACGATAGACGGCGATCAGATCCTGCACACTGGAGACCTTGGCCGACAAGATGATGCGGTCACCTGCCAGCCCCAGCTCTTCAGCCTTTGCAGCGGACTCCAGCGCCGATACCACCAGTGCCTCACGCATCACCGCACCTGCATCGCGAGGTTCGGCCCGACTTGCGTTCTCGTCCATGATCCGCGCCAGCACGGATTGGTCGAGGCTGCCCCAATTGACGCCGATACGCACCGGCTTGTCGTACTTGCAGGCAATCTCGACGATGGACGCAAACTGCGGGTCGCGCTTGGCGCCGGCCCCGACATTGCCAGGGTTGATGCGCAGCTTCGCCAACGCTTCGGCACACGCCGGATGCCTGGACAACAAGGTATGACCGTTGTAATGGAAATCCCCAACCAGCGGCACATCGATGTTCAAGGCCAGCAAACGATCACGGATATGCGGCACGGCGCGCGCCGCATCCTCGTTATTGACGGTGATGCGCACCACCTCCGAACCCGCGCGAGCCAACTCGGCCACCTGCATGGCAGTGCCCAGCACATCAGCGGTATCGGTATTGGTCATCGACTGCACGACAACCGGCGCAGTACTGCCGACACCAACACGACCGACATGCACAAGACGGGTCTGACGGCGCGGAAGCGGGGCAAAAAGCGGACTGGACTGACTCATTGGACTCGCATCATGTCATTGAACGGTCAGACGGGCGACGGAAACCCGGGTATGCGGAACGAGATCCACGGGTTTGCCGTTGTACTCGAGACTGACACTACGGGCATTGCCAACCACCAGGGCAAACGGTGCCTGCCCCTGTACCACGCGGGATGAACCGGACGTACCGACGCCCGAAAAAAGGACAGCACCGCGGGCATCACGGACCTCAATCCAGGATTCGCCGGCAAAAACAAACTTGAGCCCCCCTGCGCCACTCGCCTCGGCGGTATCCACGGCCGCGGGCGCCATTCCTGTCGCGACCGGAGGCGCCGGCTGCGGAGCTACGGCAGACCCTGTCGCAGGTACAGCAGGCGGCAGCCCCGTGGTGGGAGGCGCTGCAGACTGTGCCATGCCGGCAGGCCCATCCACGACTGCTTGCGGCTCGCTGGCCGTATCGGGGGGAACATCGACGGCCACATTGCCCGGCACCGGCTGACCCGGCTCGAACACCGGCGCATCAACAGGCTCCACGACGGCCAGCGGCGCTTCCTGCGTCGCAAACCATCCAAAGTGATTGCCCGCAAACATCACCGCAAGCAGCAGCGCGGCGACCAAGCCAGCCGGCAGCAGATTGAATCTGGCACCTGCACCGGTAGGCATGTCTCCCTCGGCATTGGAGACCGGCGTCAGATCGACAGAGGCCGGCGCCCCCGATCCCAGTGCTGCCAGCACGGGCTCCGGATCGATCCCTAGGTGGCGGGCATAATTGCGCAGAAAGCCGCGGACAAACGCAGGGCCGGGCAGCGCCTCATGGCGCCCGCTCTCCAGCGCATCCAGCTGACGAACCGACAGTTTCAGCGCTTGCGCCACCTCGGCGAGTGACTCACCACGCGCCTCTCGGGCATGACGCAACATGACCCCCGGCGGTACCGCCTGCCCTGCATCGACAGCGACCCGGGCGTCGGACTGAGGATTGCTCACTCGTACTTCCCCTGCAACATCAACACATGCTCGGCCGAATCCGCAAACCGGCCGCGTAACTGCTGGGCGTAACTGGCCTCGGCGTCATGCTCCCCCAACTGGCGCGCAGCCCGCAAGCCCAGCCAGACCGAGGCAGACGTCGGTCCGAACTGTTGATGGAAGCGGTTGAGCTGCTCGTGCGCAGCACGATAGTTCGCCTTGCGGTAGGCAATGGAGGCCAGTTGAAACTGCGCCTCGCCATTGGCGGGATCGGCCTGGATGGCGCGCAGGAACTGTCCTTCGGCCAGTTCGTCCTGATTCTGCCGCAGGTAGCACTGTCCCGAATTGTTCAGCGCACGGGTCGGGTAACGGTAATAGGGGTTGCGTGCAGCACGATCGAAGCGCGCCTGAGCATCGTCTGCCCTGCCCTGCAGGCACAGGAACCACCCATAGCTGTTGTTGAAATCCGGATCACCCGGCGCAGCATTGAGCGCGTTGCGGAAGTTCTCGTCAGCCGAACCGTTCTCGCCGATCATCATGTACACCAGCCCCATCAGATGATAGGCAGGGGCATAACCGGCACGATCGCGCAACGCAACCTTGGCCTCATCCAGGGCAACGTCATAGCGCCCCACCTCGAAGTAGGCCAGCCCGAGGTCCACATGCACACGGGCACGCGCCTCGGCATCGTTGGCCGGCTGCATGTCCGACATCGGCCGGGTCACACCAACCGCATCCCCACCACCGACCGGCGTCGTGACGCAGGCGCCCAGCGCAAGGGAAGAAAACAGCACGAACAGCGAGGCTTTCCAGCCGATCATCAGCGAATCTCCGTTGATTGCTTCAGACGCACCATCGTACGCCGCGTCTTGTCCTGAACCTGACCTGCCAACTGGCCACAGGCCGCATCGACATCGTCACCACGCGTCTTGCGCGTGGTGGTCACGATACCGGCATCAATCAGGATACCTGCAAAGCGCCGTATCCGCTCCGCCCCCGAACGCAGAAAACCCGAATTGGGGAAGGGATTGAATGGAATCAGGTTGAACTTGCAGGGGACGTCGCGCACCAGCGCGACGAGTTCGTGCGCGTGCGCGTCACTGTCGTTGACACCGTCGAGCATGACGTACTCGAAGGTCACGAAGTCCCGTGGCGCGCGCTCCAGATAGCGCTGACAAGCGGCCATCAGTTCGCGCAAGGGATATTTCTGGTTGATCGGCACCAGACGGTCACGCAGCGCGTCGTTCGAAGCGTGCAGGGATACCGCCAACGCCACTGGACACTCATCGCGCAGGCGATCCATGGCCGGCACGATGCCCGAGGTTGACACCGTCACCCGCCGACGCGACAGCCCGTAAGCGTGGTCGTCCAGCATCAGCCGCAACGCAGTGACGACATTGTCGAAGTTGGCCAGCGGCTCGCCCATGCCCATCATCACCACGTTGCTGATGATGCGGCCGTTATCCTTGTCGCCGGCCTCGAGGTCGGCAGCGGTCTCGCGCGCAGCCCCGAGCAGCTTGTTGGCCAGCCACAACTGGCCGATGATCTCCGCCGCACTCAGGTTGCGGTTGAAACCCTGCTTGCCCGTAGAGCAAAAGGCGCAGTCGAGCGCACACCCAGCTTGCGAGGACACACACAAGGTGCCACGGCTCGTCTCCGGGATGAATACGGTTTCGACCGCATTGGCATTGCCGACATCGAGCAACCACTTGCGGGTACCGTCGGTCGACACCGAATCGCGCACCGGAACCGGCGGACGAATCACTGCGATGTCCTTCAGACGGGCGCGCAGCGATTTGGCGACATCGGTCATCGCGTCAAAATCGTCGCAGCCTTCACGGTGCATCCAGCGCATCACCTGCCGCGCGCGAAAGGGCTTCTCGCCCAGGCCCGCAAACCAGGCGACGAGACCGTCGACATCGAAGTCGAGCAGATTGACCGGTGTATTCATCTTCATCTCCAACGCAAACGGCCCGCCCGCGCGATTCGCGGTACTCACCGCGAAGCGGGCGCGACGGGCCGTCCGGATGGACCGCTCAGCGGCTATAAACGTTCATGCCGGGGAAGAAGAAAGCCACTTCCACAGCAGCGGTTTCGGGCGCATCGGAGCCATGCACGGCATTGGCGTCGATCGAATCCGCGAAATCAGCGCGGATGGTGCCCTTGTCGGCCTTCTTCGGGTCGGTAGCGCCCATCAGTTCGCGGTTCTTGGCGATGGCGTTCTCACCTTCCAGTGCCTGGATCATCACCGGGCCGGAGGTCATGAAGGAAACCAGATCCTTGAAGAAGGGGCGTTCCTTGTGCACGGCGTAGAATTGACCGGCTTCCTGCTCGGACAGGTGCACCATCTTGGCGGCGATGATCTTCAGACCGGCGGCTTCGAAACGGGAATAGATCTGGCCGATGACATTCTTGGCAACGGCGTCGGGCTTGATGATGGAAAGGGTGCGTTCGATGGCCATGTGGACAGCTCCGGGC
>Ga0048259_100897_pt1 | contig 18505 bp, 15 predicted proteins | sample SubbioQV12_Dec13_FD_54352 | JGI IMG/M metagenome (GOLD analysis project Ga0048259, IMG submission 54352) | Serpentinite rock and fluid subsurface biosphere microbial communities from McLaughlin Reserve, California, USA - QV1.2_Dec13... | ecosystem: Environmental > Terrestrial > Deep subsurface >... | reverse complement strand
ACTCACTGTTACGCCATCTGGCCGCTGGCGACGATGACGAACTGGTGCGTTTGATCGAACGCAACCCGGCGCTGAGTGAAGATAATGTGGCTTATCTGATTTATGCCGGTGCCGACAGCAACCGCGTGCTGGCGGTGTATCACCTGCGCCGTCTGACCGACTTCATCGAAAAACGTCAGCTCAACCCCAATGCATCCGGTGAAACAGGTTTGCTGCACAAACCGACGGCACTGGCGTTTCATGTCGACCCGCTGGCCAGGGAGGCCTGGGTGACCCGTCTGCAGGGTTCGCAGGAATGAGCACCCTGCCCCTAGCGCAGGGCAGGCACAAGGCCTGCCCCTACGGTGGCACTGATATTCTGAGCAACGGATTTCGTCGGCTTTTCCAATCCTTTCAGCCGTTTGCGCTGAATAGCCACTAAACCCCAAGGAGTCAATCAACCATGGCATTGCAACAAACCATAGAACCGATCTTTATCAGCGAGGCCGAGTATCTCGCCAGCGAGGCGGAATCAGCCGTCAAACACGAATACATCGGCAGCCAGGTACATGCCATGGCAGGTGCCAGCTACAACCACAACTGCGTCGCGGCAAACATGCTGAGAAAATTCGGCAATCATCTGGAAGGTACGCCATGCGCACCCTTCATGGCCGATATGAAAGTCCGCATCGGCCAGGATTACGTCTACCCCGATGTACTGGTCGATTGCAGCAAACTGTCGGGTAGCGACAGCGTATCGACCTCGCCGGTCATCATCGTCGAAGTGCTGTCACGTTCGACGCGCAAAACCGATACCACCACCAAATTGCTGCGCTACATCAACCTGCCGTCGTTGCAGGAATACGTGATGATCGAAGCCGACATCGTATCGGTGCAGGTATTGCGGCGGAAAAACCAGTGGCTGCCGGAATACTACTTCCTGGGCGATGTAGTGACATTCGAGGCTATCGGTCTGGACTTGAGCGTCGAAGCCATTTACGACCGCGTCGACAACCCCGACATCGATGAATTCAGGCAACCCGGCTATCGTGCATGAACAGCAGTTTGCCAGCCAGTTTTTCGGCGACGATGGGTTTTTGCAGCAAGCGAAAACCGGATGCGGCAAAGGTCTGAAACTGCTCGGGTGCCCTGTCGCCGGTAATGATGAGCACCGGAAAGTAGCCGTGGATTTGGCGCAAGCGGCTGGCCATGCTCAAGCCGTCTTCCGGCTCGCCAAGGCGCAGATCGGCAATCAACCAGTCGGGTTTGCCATGTTGCTCGAACAAGGCCTCCGCTGCCACGATGGACGCCGCCGTCCGCACCTTCAGTCCCCAGGATTTCAGCAACAGATTCATCGCATGAAGGATGTCGGTTTCGTCATCGACCAGATAAACGCTTTTGCCGCGCAGGCTGTTCAGATTGGCCGTGGCGGTACCGGTGTATCGATGAGGACCGTCATCCCGGCTGTCGAACAAAATTTCGAAACGGGTGCCGCGCCCAGGTTGTGAAACCAGCCCGATGTCGGCGCCTATCAAATCACACAGCCGCTTGACGATGGCCAACCCCAGCCCGACGCCGCGCCCGTAATCCCGGCCAGGATTGCCCAACTGGTAAAACTCTTCGAAAATGCGATCCTGTTCGCTCTGCGGAATGCCTCTGCCGGTATCCGTTATCGCCAGCACTGCGCGGCTGCCGGTTTTACAGGTCTGGACGCCGACATGGCCGTGATCGGTGTACTTGATGGCGTTATCCAGCAAATTACGCACGATGCGGCCAATGACGAGCGGATCGTCGTACAGGCGCACATGTTGCAGGTCACGCCGCAGTGTCAGGTCTTTGTCGGCGGCCTGGGCGTCGAACTCGCGGCAAATATCCTCCGCCAGCCGATCCAGCGACACGCGCTGCCTGTCCACGGCGTAATGCCCGGCAGACAGCCGCGACAAATCCAGCAACCCATGCAGCAAGCCGCCCAGATTGCGCACCAGTTTGTCGATGTTTTGCGCGATTTCCGGCAGCACTTCCTGACTTGGCCTGGCTACCAGGATGGCGCTGTACACCGACAAGGCATGCAGCGGCTGGCGCAAATCGTGGCTGGCAGCCGCCAGCACCCGATCACGCGCCTGCGATGACTGTTCGGCGCGTTCCATGGCAGCCTGCACATCGGCATTGCGTCGTTCCAGGTCTTGCAAAGTCTGGTCGCGCTGGTTACGGATCAAAACGGCGCGGCGCAGCAAATGCTCACCGTCACCAGCCACGCCTAGAATAAACAGCCAGTACAGCGCGGTCAGCGCACTGGCCGGGCCTGTGTGTTGCGGATACAGCATAATCCAGCTCAGCCCGCACGGCGCCAGTATCAATAGCGAATAAGCCGCCAGAATCTGCCGGGACGACACCGCGACGGAAACACCCGCTGCGGGTGTGGCAAACAGCACGATGACCAGTACCGCCTGATCCGCTATCGGCATGAAGCGCAGGAACAGCACCGGACAAAGCCCGACCATACCTCCGGCACACGCGGCCAGCCAGGTCAGGCGGCTATGCACCTTGTCGGGATCGAGGCGATGAATGTGTTGCAAAACCCGTTTGGCGTAGGCCGCACGCAAGCATTCCGCCGCCACCGTGCCACCAGCCCAGGCCACCCAGGATGAGACCACAACATGGGCATGTATCAGCCAGCCTATGCCGCAGGCCATGAACAGCAGCACCCAGGGCAGACGCAACAGCATACCGGCGTGCAGCCGTATCAGCTCCAGCACGACAGCCCGCCGCAACGAGGGGTCATCGCGACTGGCTGGCTGCGGGTTTGCGGATGTTGTCATCTCAAGCCTCGCGCAGCAGACGCAGACGGTTGGTTTTGATGACGGCTTCGGTACGGTTGTGTACATCCAACAGCTTGAAAAGGCCGGAAATGTAGTCCTTGACCGTGTGTTCGGATAAATCGAGCGTGCGGGCAATGGCTTTGGTCGACAGCCCCTGACACAAGCCCGCCAGCACGTCCCGTTGCCGGGGCGTCAGTTTCAATGAATCGGCCTCGGCAGCATGGCTGTCGAACAAATGCGGCGGCAAATACACCTGGCCTGCCAGCACGTAGCGCAGCGCGGTTGCCAACTGCTCCGGCGAGGCGGCTTTGGAAATGAAACTCATGGCACCGGCATCGATACAGGCTTTTACCGTTGCCAGCTCGTCATGAGCGGAGACCACCACCACGCCAAGCGTTGACGTCGGTTGCCTGATGCGGGCGATCAGGCTCATGCCGTTCTGCCCGCGTAAATCCAGATCAAGCAGACACAACGCCGTATCGGCATGTCGAGCGATCAGCAACAGCGCACCGTCCATGTCGCCTGCTTCCAGCACCTCGACGGCAGGCGCCAAGGTTTGCAGCAACAGCCGTAAACCGGCGCGAAACAAGGCATGGTCATCGAGCAGCAGTATTTTCATTATCCACCCGTGAATCTGTGACCTGCGATGATGCGACCACCATGCCAACATTGCAATACCCCCCGTTTGGCGGGATTGTCAAGGGTTTGAATCATGAGTAAAACCTTACGCCGTGCCAGACGGCACTGACATCGACGAATGATTTTGGGGAGAACCGACATGACGATTCGACATAAACAACACTGGCCAAAAGTCTTTTGCCTGGCTTGCCTGGCGCTGTATGGACAGTCCGCTGCCGCCTACCTGCTGTTTGAGGGTCAACCGAAATGGGGTGACTTCACCCTGGGCACCGGTGCCACCGTCACCTGGAGCCTGATTCCAGACGGAACCGACGTGTTGCGCACAGCCGACCTGCCCAGCCTGCCCGCAGGAACCAACGAATTCCTGTTTCAGGATTTCTGGAGCGGGCCGAGCAATCTGACATCCATCTACACCCAACTCGACAGCAACCCTGCCAATGGTGCGCTGATCTTCCGCAGCGCCCTGACCCGAGCCTTCGCCACCTGGGCAGCGGTTGCCGATTTACAGTTCGTCGAAATCGTCGATAGCGGCCTGCCGATGGCGCATCCGGACGCAAGCGGCACCAATGCCGGCGACATCCGCATCGGCGCGTTTCCATTGACCGACCCTTTCGATTGCTGCGCCGGATTTGGTTTCGAACCGCCGGGTGGCACCAACTTCCGCACGACATGGAACCCGACCACCACTGGCGACATCTCGTTGAACAACCTGGCATTTTTCTCGCACTTCCCCGGCCTGCAGGACGGCGATGCGTCCGGCGGCTTTCCCAACGACATCGAAGGCCTACTGATACACGAACTGGGCCATGCCCTGGGCTTGGGACACCCGGAAGCCGACGGCCTGTCGCCGGGTGAAGAGCTTGCCATCATGTACGTCGGTGCAGGCTGCTGCGACGCCCTGCAACGAACGCTGGCAGCCGACGACATCGCGGGCATCCAGGCCTTGTACGGCCCCAACCCCATCCCGTTACCCACCTCGGCCTGGAGCTTCATATCAGGCGCCATCGCCATCAGCCTGTTGATTCGGCGCAGACATGACAACCGCATCAACAGCTGATGGCCGATGAGGCAGCCGCTTTGTTTTATCGTTTCCGTACGCAGCAAAGGAATGCAGGCCGGGACGCTCTGCGTAGCGAACGCTTGCACCGCGCAGAGCGCGGGAACAAAAGTATTTTTTATTTTAATTGAGGAGGATTTATGACCCAGAACAACCTTTTATTCAGATTATTCAGATGGCTCTGGTCTGTCGGCCTGTTTTTGACTGCGTTCAGCCCGGTTCATGCCAGTACCGTGTTCGACAGCTATAACGAAGACAAAAGCCCCGGCTATGCACTACCCAGACCACCCTGTTGCACCTGGAACGTCGACACCATAGGCTGGTACTGGACAGCCAATGAAACCCTGTTCCTGGAAAGCATACAGACCAAACTGGCCGATATAGATACCGGCTATGACAACGGCTTTCACATGACCGTGCGGGTATTCACCGACCGCCCAGCCGTTGGTGGTGTTGAGCTGGCCAGATTCCGCTTCGATGCAGCCCATTTTTTGCCGGGCTATGAACCCTGGCGCGGCGGTTTTTTTGAAACCCCGCTGCTGGTCAATGCCGGTACCCGCTACTTCGTCGGCATGTCCGGGTGGATCAACGACCGTTACAGCAATAACGGAAGAGGCGGCATCAATTGGATTATCGATGGCTTCAGCGGCCCACTGCCTGCCGGTGCCGAGTTTCCCGGTGATGGCACCAGTTACAACGGCGGAGCCTGGGAAAACCTGATGGGTACGAATACGGTCACATCCGCGCCGGTGCTGCAATTCGTCGGCTCACCGGTGCCACTCCCCACTGCTTTCTGGCTGTTTGCCTGGGGGTTGGCAGGCTTGCTGGGTTGGGGTAACCGGCGTTTTGTGATCCCATCATCCTGACGACGTTTCACTCCAGAACCTGCCGTGAATCTGGCCTACGAGCCTGTCCGAGAAGCGGGAACAAAGCCTAAACCGTAAACAGTTTCTCGATGCCCGCCGGTGTCAGCGGGTAGCTGAACAGATAACCTTGCGCTTCGTTGCAACCTTCTCTGCGCAGGATGTCGAGCTGGCCTGGGGTTTCGACGCCTTCGGCGATGGCGCGCAGGCCGAAGTTGTGTGCCAGTTGTATGATGGTGCGGACGATGGCGACGTCGTGGTCGTCGACTTCCAGATTGCGCACGAAGGAATGGTCGATTTTTAGCTTGTCGACCTTGAAGCGTTTCAGGTACGACAGGCTGGAATAACCGGTGCCGAAGTCGTCGACCGACAGGGTGAACCGCAACGATTTCAGTTGATCGATGACATCGATGATGTAATCGACATCCTGCAACATGATGGTTTCGGTCAGTTCCAGTTCCAGATGTTCCGGTAACAGGCCGTAGTCGCGGGTGAGATTGGCCACCATTTTCACCACGTCGCCGCGTTTGAATTGCAGGGCAGACAGGTTGACGGCGATGGTAACCGGCGGATACCCGGCGTCTTGCCATTGCTTCGCCTGACGGCATGCCTCATTGATGACCCATTCGCCAATCGGCACGATTTGCCCGGTTTCTTCGGCGACAGGAATGAATTTGCCGGGGTAGATCAGGCCGTCCTTGGGGTGCTGCCAGCGTATCAGGGCTTCCAGCCCTATCATCTTGCCGCTGTCCAGATCGAATTGGGGTTGATAGTGCAGCACGAATTCCTGCTTGCGGATGGCTTCCGACAGGCCGGTGCGCATGCGCAGCCGTTCCATGGCATCGATGTTCATCTTGTCGGTGTAGAAACGGTAGGTGTTGCGACCGCAATCCTTGGCGTTGTACATCGCGGTGTCGGCGACTTTCAGCACGGTTTCGAAATCGTCGCCGTCGTCGGGATACAGCGCAATGCCGATGCTGGCCGACGAGGTCAGGCGGTGCGGTGTGATGTCGAAGGCAGCCGACAGATGATCGAGGATTTTTTGCGCGACGATGGATACCGAGTGGGTGTCGCTGACGTGGCTGAGCACGATCACGAATTCGTCGCCCCCCAGGCGGCTGACGGTATCGACTTCGCGCACACAGCTTTGCAACCGGTGTGCCACCGCCACCAGAAAACGGTCGCCGGTTTCGTGGCCCAGGCTGTCGTTGATGGCCTTGAACTGGTCGAGATCGAGAAACAGCAGCGCCACGCTGCCACCATTGCGGCGGGCGATTTCGCCGGTGGCCTGATAAAAACGGTCGCGCAGCATCAGCCGGCTGGGCAAACGGGTCAGCGGGTCGTGATAGGCCAGGAAGGCCAGCAATTCTTCGTCGGCCTTGGCCTTGGAAATGTCGGTGAAGATGCCGATGTAATTGCTGATACGACCGTCGTCGTCGCGTACACAACTGATGTTCAGCCACTTGGGGTAGACCTCGCCGTTCTTGCGTCTGTCCCAGATTTCGCCATGCCAACTGCCTTCCGTCGTAATCTGCCGCCACATGTCATCGTAGAACTTCCGGTCTTGTCGCCGCGATGACAGGATGCGCGGGTTTTTGCCTTTGATTTCGTCCTGGGTGTAACCGGTGATGCGGGTGAAGGCTTCGTTGACGTAAACGATGTCGTTGTTTTGATCGCTGATCAGTACGGCTTCGTCGCTGTGCGCCAGCACCCGGTCGGTCAAGCGTATCTGGCGTTCCTTTTCCAGTTTGTCGGTGATATCCAGACCGAACACCACCAGCGCCTTGCGGCTGCCATCGGCTTCGAACAGCGGATTTTTGACAATTTCGAAGGTGCGGATATCGAAGCCGTTGACGGCATTGGGCAGAGCAACTTCTGTCAATGTCAGCGATGATTGCCACGCCCGTTCGTCACTCTCGATGCTGGCCCGGAAATAGGGCTGGTACAACGGCTCGCATAATCGGGCCAGTTCACGGTCGGTTTTGCCCTGCCATGGCTTGCCATTGAGTCCGTACACCGACAACGCCACATGGTTGGCAATCTGCCAGCGACCCTGGCCGTCTTTCAGCGTAACCAGGTTGTTCGATGAGTTGATCAACAAGAAAAAGTTTTCCTCGTTGACGAAGCTTGCCGGTTTACCAACCTGGCCGATGAAGCGATACCCCTGACCGTATTCGGTTTTAATCAGGCTCTCGGCGCCAGGGTTGGCCTTGCGTAAGGCCGATTTCAGCATCGACAGACAGCGCGATATGCTTTCGTCGGAAATAGACGCGCTGTTCCAGACCGTTTCGATCAGTTGTTCCTTGGTGACGCGCTGACCGGTGTTTTTCACCAGTATCAGCAGCATGCTGAATTCTTTCGGTGGCAGATTCACCGGCTTGCCGGCAAAGCTCAGTCCGTACTCGCTGTCGATGACGAAGCCGTGAAAATCGGCATGGAAACGTTTTTCCATTGCTAGTCAATGTACCTGGTAGTCAAAAAGTTACAGAGTCACTGCGATGCGGTGCATGTGGTAAGCGAAGGATGAGATAAGAATTTGGATGGCATGATTTATTGTTTTTATCAAGGATGTGACGCAATTTGACTGGGGAGTAAGGGTAAAGTTTTATGCGCTTGAAATCTTTATGAAATGTTGAGGTTTGAGCAGCGAGCGCAGAATTGTTGCAATTTCGCGCTTTCTCGTTCCTATGCCCAGTGTGGGAACGAGAGCAAAAAAAAGGCCGGTTACCCGGCCTTTTTCCTGTCAGACAGCTTACCTCAACAAGCCCTGCAACAAACCATTCAGCGTGTGCACGAATGCTGCCGGGTCGTCCAACTGGCCGCCTTCGCTGAGGATGGCCTGATCGAACAGGATGTGGCTGATGTCGGCAAAGCGGGCATCGTCCTGCTCGTTTTTCAGCGCCTTGACGATGGCGTGATCCGGATTGATCTCGAAGATGGGTTTGCTGCCCCCCATGCCGAACATACCACCCGCCTGACCGGCTTCCTTCATGATGCGTTCCATGTGCAAACTCATGTCGTAGGCACCGGTGACCAGACAGGCAGGTGAGTCGGTCAGGCGGTGGCTGACTTTGACGTCACTGACTTTTTCACTCAAAACCTCCCTGATTTGTTTCACTACCGATTCGAAGTCTTTGCTGACGTCTTCCTGGTGTTTTTTCTCGTCTTCCGTGTCGAATTTGTCCAGGTCGAGTTCGCCTTTGGCGATGGATTGCAGGTGTTTATCTTCGAACTCGGTCAGGCTGGACACCAGCCATTCGTCGATACGGTCGGTCAGCAGCAAGACTTCGATGCCTTTTTTGCGGAACACTTCCAGATGTGGGCTGCTTTTGGCGGCGGCGAAGTTGTCGGCGGTGATGAAGTAGATTTTATCCTGGCCCTCTTTCATGCGGCTGACGTAATCGGCCAGCGACACGTTTTGGGTTTTGTCGTTGGTGTGGGTGGACGAGAAGCGCAGCAGTTTGGCGATGCGATCCTTGTTTTTGTGGTCTTCGATCGGGCCTTCCTTGATGACGTTGCCGAACATGTCCCAGAAAGTTTGATACTTCTCGGCATGGTTTTCGGCCAGGTCTTCCAGCATGCCCAGTACCTTTTTCACCGCACCGGATTTGATGGCACTGATTTGTTTGCTTTGTTGCAGGATTTCGCGCGATACGTTCAGCGGCAGGCTGTCGGTGTCGATCACACCACGGATGAAGCGCAGGTAGCGCGGCATCAGTTGTTCCGGGTCGTCGGTGATGAAGACTTTCTTGATGTAGAGTTTGGCGCCGTGTTTGGCGTCTCTGTCCCACAAATCGAACGGTGCGCGGGTCGGTACGTACAGCAGCAGGGTGTATTCGTTGGTGCCTTCGACTTTGCTGTGGACGTGGGTCAGCGGATCCTGGAAGTCGTGGGCAACGTGTTTGTAGAACTCGTTGTACTGTTCTTCCGTGATTTCATCCCTGGATTTGGCCCACAAGGCCGAGGCGCTGTTGACGGTTTCGTCTTCGACGCGAGCCGGTGCGGTTTCGTTGCCATCGTCGTCTTTTTCTGCCGGAATGTCCTTGCTCATGAGAATGGGCAGGGAGATGTGGTCGGAGTATTTTTTAATGATGGAACGCAGTTTCCAGCCGCTCAGAAACTCGTCTTCGCCTTCTTTCAAATGCAGCACGATTTCAGTGCCGCGCGCGGCTTTTTCCACTGATTCGATGCTGTACTCGCCCAGACCGTCGGATTCCCAGCGCACGCCGTCACTGGCCGAATCACCTGCTTTGCGGGTGGTCAGCGTCACTTTGTCGGCCACGATGAACGACGAGTAAAAGCCGACACCGAATTGACCGATCAGCTCGCTGTCCTTGGCTTGATCGCCGGTCAGCTTTTCGAAGAATTGTTTGGTGCCGGACTTGGCGATGGTGCCGATGTGATCCTGCACCTCGTCGCGGTTCATGCCAATGCCATTGTCGGTGATGGTGATGGTTTTGGCTTTTTCGTCGAAATCGACGCGGATTTTCAGTTCGCTGTCGCCTTCATACAGGCCGTCGTTGGCCAGTGCTTCGAAGCGCAATTTGTCGGCGGCATCGGAAGCGTTGGAAATCAGCTCGCGCAGGAAAATTTCCTTGTTGCTGTACAGCGAGTGAATCATCAGATGCAACAGATGTTTCACTTCGGTTTGAAAACCCAATGTTTGTTTTCTGGCTTCGGTAGTCATGGTGTATTCGTTAAAGTTAAAGAAATTGGACTTTGGCAATCTGGGGGGGCGGACGGCGTTTTTCAAGGGCGGTTTGCGGTTTTTTGCCGTTCGGTCGTTAAACCTTGCGCCTGGCCTCGACGACGTTGGGCAGTTGTTCGATGCGGCTCAGTACCTGGCTCAGTTGCGCGGTGCTTTCGATGTCGATGCGCATGTCCAGGGTGGCCGATGCGTCGTGGTGGGTTTTCAGCGAGGCCTCGGTAATGTTGATTTTTGCGGCATGCAGCAGGCGCGAGACGGCTATCAGCAGATCATGTCCGCTGCTGGCTTCGACGATGACCGGCACATTGTGGCTGGCCTTGTGCTGACCGCTCCACTCGGCCTTGATGAGTTGTTTTTGCTGTTCCTGCGACAAATGGCGAATGTTGTCGCAATCGCTTCTGTGGATGGTGATGCCGCGACGATGAGAGATGAAGCCGATGATGTCATCGCCTTTGACCGGCGAGCAGCAATGCGCCAGCGTGGTGACGATGTTGTCGGCATCAGCGACGGTAATCACCGAATTCGAGCGGGTTTTCAGCGGGGCGAGTTTGAAGCTGGCGGGCGCCAGTTCCGGGATACGCAGAGCGGCGGCAAGTTGACGGCTGTTGATGTCGCCCCGGCCTATGGCCTGAAACAACTGGGTTTCGCTGGTCAGTTTGAACGGTTTGAGCAGGTCGGCAGGGTCGATGTGTTTGACTCCCAGACGCTTGACTTCCTTGTCGAACACGGCTTTACCGGCGGCGATGTTGTCGTCTTGTTCCTGATGTTTGAACCAGCTTTTAACCTTGCCGATGGCGCGCGGCGTTTTTAGATAGCCCAGGTTGGTATCCAGCCAGTTGCGGTTGGGCTTGCCGTTTTTGGCGGTGATGATTTCAACCTGTTCGCCCGAGCGCAGGGTGTAGGTCAAGGGCTTGATCTGGCCATTGACTTTGGCGCCACGGCAGCCATGGCCGATGTCGGTGTGAATGGCATAGGCAAAATCCAGCGGCGTGGCGCCTTTTATCATGTCGATCAACTTGCCTGCCGGCGTCAGCACGAATACCCGGTCGGAAAACAGCTCGGTGCGGAAGTTTTCCAGCAGGTTGTCGTGATTGCGTTCCTCCAGCAATTGCCGCAGCGAGGCGATGTTTTTTTCGGTGGCGGCGTTGTACTTGCCGCCTTCCTTGTAGCGCCAGTGCGAGGCCACACCGAGTTCGGCGAATTCGTGCATGGCTTTGCTGCGAATCTGAATCTCGATGCGGTTGCCCTGGCCGTCGATAACCACGGTGTGCAAGGACTGATAGCCGTTTTCCTTGGGGTTGGCAATGTAGTCGTCGAATTCTTTGGGGATGTATTGCCATTGGTTGTGAGCCAGGCCCAGAACGCTATAACAGGCGGCTTGGTCGTCGACGATGACGCGCACCGCCAGCAGGTCGTACAGTTCGTCTATGGTCAAACGCTTGCGGCGCATCTTGCACCAGATGCTGTAGATGTGTTTCGGTCTGCCATGCACCTTGGCCTTGATGCCGTGACTCGCCAGTTGGTGGCGCAGGGTTTCCACAAACTGCGCAATGATGGCTTCGCGCTGGTCGCGGCTATCGGCCAGCGATTTTTCGATGGCCTGATAATGCTCGGGGTCGAGCTGGTGAAAGGCCAGGTCTTCGAGTTCCCACTTGAACTGGCTGATGCCCAAACGATTGGCCAGCGGCGCGTAGATATCCAGGGTTTCACGGGCGATGAAACGGCGGATGCTGGCGTCTTCGCGGTGAAGATTGCGCAAACGCTGGATGCGGAAGGCCAGTTTTATCAGCACGGCCCGGACATCGTGTGTCATCGCCAGCAGCATGCGGCGCAGGATTTCCGCCTGATTGGGCTGGTTGGCCATATCGGGGCTGTAAATGTTGACCGTGTTCAGCCAGCGCACATCCTTGACCAGAGACGCCACCACCGGGCCGAATCGTGCCGCGATGCTGGCCTCGTCCTGGCTGGATTCCATACGGGAATCACTCAGCAGCGCGGCCAGAATCGACACCAGGTCGATATGAACCGTCATCAGAATGGTGGCAACGTCTATGCCTCGGGGGCGCGGTGGCGCATCGCTTTGCGGTTCGCCTGCCTCATCCACCAGCGCCAATGCTTTGGCGACCTGTTCGAGATCATGGTCTGAAAGGCCGGGAAAACGTGGTTTTGCGATGGAAAAACGGTTGCTCATGGCGGCCATTGTATACCGATCGCGTAGCGAATTTAGGGCCTCAGTTGGCGCCGCGACAGGGTTGGCGTCGAAGTCATTGCGAGTGTGTTGGGCAAAGCACGATCATGAAACGGCTGCACCGTCCCAACCAATGGGAAGCAAAACTGGAAGGGGGTGACTATCAAAAATGGCGCGCCCTAGAGGATTCGAACCTCTGACCTCGGCCTCCGGAGGGCCGCGCTCTATCCAGCTGAGCTAAGGGCGCAATAGAATGCGGGTATCGCTATAGGCAAGACCCGCTGATTGACATTGCGATGTTTGAACACCAACGGACGGTTTTTAGCGGATGGCAGGTTTTTGGCTTTTCAAGCCAAGTGCTACATCACTGGGTGTGCTACGTCATTGGGTGGGCGGCATTATAAAAGCAAACGCGTTTTAAGTCATGGGAGGAACTTGCAAAATGTAGCGAGCAAATAAACTGTCCCTGTTTTGTGGCGGGTGGGCGAAGCCAAGGGGAGAATTCAGCCAAACTGTGCGGCAATCTGGGTCTGAATGGTTTCGGCCATGGCTTTGCGGTCTTTGGCATCGCGGATCGGGCGACCCACCACCAGATAATCGGCACCGTTCTGGATGGCCGATTCGACGCTGACGGCGCGTTTCTGGTCGTCGTCTTCGCGGTTGTCGACAGGCCGTATACCGGGGGTGATCACCAGCAATTTGTCGCCGAGCCGGTCGCGGATCATCGCGACTTCCAGACCCGACGATACGATGCCATCGCAGCCGATTTGCAGGGCGCGTCTGGCGCGCGACAGTACCAGTTCCGCGATGTCGCATTGAAAGCCAAGATCATCGAGGTCGCCGCGATCCAGGCTGGTCAGTGCGGTCACGGCCAACACTTTAAGGTCGCCCTTGGCGCTGGCGGCGGCTTCCATGATGGCATCGTTGCCGTGTATAGTCGCCAGATCGACACCTTTGCTGCTCAAGGCCTTGATGGCGCGGCCAACCGTGGCCGGGATGTCGAAAAACTTCAGGTCGACGAACACTTTTTTGCTACGGGCTTTCAGCCATTCGATCAGGCCGAAATAATCGTCCGACATGAACAGCTCCATGCCCACTTTGTAAAACAGCACCGAATCGCCCAGTTCTTCGACCAGCGCCTTGGCTTCGGCTACGCTGGCCACATCCAGCGCCATGATGAGACGTTCGCGAACGGGGATGGGTTTGCGGGATACGAAAGAGCGGGTCATGCCGAAGTCCTGTAAATGGTGGGGGGTGAAGGCGGCGGATTTTAGCCGATTGTCGCAGCCTGCGTCGTGTTGGCAAGCCGCCACAGCGGCTCGGCACCATGAGTCGCCTGTGGATTTGTGACATAATCCGCTGCCGTTTTTTCTGCCGTTTTTGCTCATGAATACCCGAAAAATCCTGGTCACCAGCGCCCTGCCCTATGCCAACGGCCCCATCCATCTGGGTCATCTAGTCGAGTACATTCAAACCGACATCTGGGTGCGGTTTCAAAAAATGCGCGGCCATGAATGCCATTACGTCTGTGCCGACGATACCCACGGCACCCCCATCATGCTGCGGGCCGACCGTGAAGGCATCAGCCCCGAACAGCTCATTGCCCAGGTCGAACAGGAACACCGTGCCGATTTCACCGACTTCGGCGTCGCCTTCGATCATTACCACAGCACCCATTCCGACGAAAACCGCCAACTGTCCAGCCAGATTTACCTGAACCTGCGCGACGCCGGTCATATCAGCAGCCGCAGCATCACCCAGGCTTACGATCCAGTAAAAAACATGTTTTTGCCGGATCGTTTCATCAAGGGCGATTGCCCCAAATGCGGTGCGACCGATCAATACGGCGACAATTGCGAAGTCTGCGGCGCCACCTACTCGCCGATGGAGCTGAAAAACGCCGTATCCGCCATTTCCGGCGAGAAACCCGTCGAAAAACAATCCGTACACTACTTTTTCGAGCTGGGCCACTTCAGCGCCATGCTGAACGACTGGATACGCGCGGGCCACTTGCAACCCGAAGTTGCCAACAAAATGGCGGAATGGCTGCAAAACGGTTTGCAGGCATGGGACATTTCCCGCGACGCGCCGTATTTTGGTTTCGAAATCCCCGATGCGCCCGGCAAGTATTTTTACGTCTGGCTGGATGCGCCCATCGGCTACATGGCCAGTTTCAAGGCACTGTGCGAACAACGCGGGCTGGACTTCGACGCTTACTGGCAAACCGACAGCCAGACCGAGCTGTACCATTTCATCGGCAAGGACATCATTTATTTCCACGCGTTGTTCTGGCCCGCGATGCTGCACGGTGCTAGGCTGCGCACGCCCAGCGCCATTTTTGCCCATGGCTTCCTGACCGTGAACGGCGAGAAAATGTCGAAATCACGCGGCACCTTCATCAAGGCGCGTACTTACCTCGACCATCTGAACCCGGAGTATCTGCGTTACTACTTCGCCGCCAAGCTCGGCTCGGGTGTCGATGACATCGACCTCAATTTCGAGGACTTCACATTGCGGGTCAACGCCGACCTGGTTGGCAAAGTCGTCAACATAGCCAGTCGTTGCAGCGGCTTCATCAGCAAACGCTTCGACGGCCTGTTGTCTGGCGAGTGCGCGGAACCCGGGTTGTTCCAGCAATTCGTCGATGCCCATGCCACTCTTGCCGAACTCTACGAAAACCGCGAATTCGGCAAGGCCATGCGTGAAATCATGGCGTTGGCCGACAAGGCCAACCTCTACATCGATGACAAAAAACCCTGGACTATCGCCAAGGCAGACGGCAAGGACGTCGAACTGCAACAGGTATGCAGCGTCGGCATCGATCTGTTCCGCTTGCTGGTCAGTTATCTGAAACCCGTGCTCCCAACCTTGGCCGCCAACGCCGAACAGTTCCTCAATATCGAATCGCAAGCCTGGCCCAATCAGGCCCAGCCGTTACTGAGCCACAGAATCAACACCTACATGCCGTTGATGACGCGGGTGGAGCCGGAAAAAATCAACGCCATCATCGAAGCGTCGAAACAAAACCTGCAAAAAACACCACCCGCTCCGGTGAAACGCAGTCACCCCATCGCCACAGCCATAGAAATCGATGACTTCGCCAAAATCGACTTGCGTATCGGCAAAATTCTGAAGGCTGAATCGGTCGAAGGCGCCGATAAACTGCTGCACCTGACCGTCGACATCGGCGACGAAAGCCGCAGCATTTTTGCCGGCATCAAATCGGCCTACACGCCGGACGAGCTGGTAGGCAAGCTGACTTTGGTCGTTGCCAACCTCAAGCCCAAAAAGATGCGCTTCGGCCTGTCCGAAGGCATGGTGCTGGCGGCAGGGCCTGGCGGCAAGGACATTTGGCTGATGTCGCCCGATTCAGGCGCGCAACCCGGTATGCGCGTCAAATAGCCCGCCACGCATGACACTGTCGCTGGCGGATCAGATCGACGGCCTGCTGCCGCAAACCCAGTGCAGGCAATGCGGCTTCAACGGTTGCAGGCCCTATGCCGAAGCCATCGCCGACCGCCAGGCAGACATCGATCGCTGCCCGCCGGGCGGTGAAATCGGCATCGTCAAGCTGGCGCAGTTGCTGAAGATTCCCGCCAAACCTCTGAATCCGGCATTCGGTCTGGAACGGCCACGTCAGGTGGCCGTCATCGACGAAAACCTCTGCATCGGTTGCACCTTATGCCTGCCGCCCTGCCCCACCGATGCCATCGTGGGTACAGCAAAACACCTGCACACCGTCATTGCCGCAGAATGCACCGGTTGCGAACTTTGCATCGCCCCCTGCCCCGTCAACTGCATCCACATGCAACCTGCGGCTGTCACCGAATGGACACAGGACGATGCCGACCGCAGCCGACGCCGTTACCAGGCCAAGCAGCAGCGACAAGCTCGTCTGGCGGACGAAAAAGCCGAGCGCCTGGCCAGACAAAAACAACGGCTTGCCCAATTGAAGCAGCCCTGAAAAATCCAGCGCTGGCGCGTTTACCCCTATTCGGCTTCGACGCTGTGTAGCCCTATGTCATCGATGGTAATTTTGCGAGCCTTGTACAAGCCGCCCATGGCCTGTTTGAACACTTTTTTACTGACGCCGAAGGTGTCGTAAATCACCTGCGGGTCGCTTTTGTCGGTCAAGGCAAGGAAACCACCCCGTGCTTCGAGTAATGACAGGATTTTGTCGGACGTGCTGTCCACCTTGTCGCCATAGCGGCCTTGAACCAGCATCACATCGAGCTTGTGGTCAGGTCGGAGTTTTTTGATGAGGCCATCGAGAGACTGGCCGCGCTTGAGCGGCTGGAAGACCTCGTTTTTGTAAAGCACACCCCAGTATTTGTGATCGACGATCACCTTGAAGCCCAGATCAGTGTGTTCAGCAACGATCAGGCCGACGGCCTGGCCGTCCTTGTAATAAAACGCCTGATCTTGAATGAACTCGTCCAGTCGCATTGAGGCGGCGATGCGATTGTCCTCATCCAGAAACAACCGAACCAAATAGCTGCGCCCTTCCACCACCTTGCCTTTGTGCTCACTGAACGGCAGCAGTAAATCCTTGGGCAAACCCCAGTCCAGAAAGGCGCCAGCGTGGCTCAGCGACACACATTTCAACCAAGCGACCTCATTGACCTGTGCTTTCGGATGTTGTCGCGTTGCAATCAAGCGGCTCTTGCCATCGATGTAAACGAACACATCGACACGTCCGCCGATGGCTAAATTGTTTGTATCCGCCTCATCCAGCGGAATTTCGCCATGGTCTTCGCCATCCAGATAGCAGACGCCGTCGCGATGCGCCTTGATTGACAAGCTGTTGATTTTTCCAAGTTCGATCATAAACACTCCGCCAAGGCGGTAAATCAGGTGAGTAAAAAAGTTCGGCGCAACTATTCAGAGTCCAGTCGCCTCCTCGTTCCCGCGCCCTGCATGGAAGATATGCGGTCATGGCAAGGGCGGCAAGCCCAGCTCTTTCAGAAAATCATTGTGCCTGTTTCGCGCGGTGTCGATTCGCTGAGCCGCGTTTCCAGTTCAGCATGGGTTGTCATCAAATCAACTTCTGCTTCCGCCTGCGCCGTGCTGATATAGCGCGAGATATTCAGGTTGTAGCCTTCTTTCTCGATTCGCTCCATCGATACACGCAGGGAATAACTGGCAGCCGGATAGGCCGAAATGAGCGTCAAACTCTGGTCAGTTTGGGTCGCATGGCGATCAGCTCGGACTGTTTTTGGCTGTGTACAATCCGGAAACTTGTTTTGCGATCCGCACCAACCACTTCACCTACCTGGCCGCCCCACAAAACCAGGCAGCCAATTTTATTGTCCGACAGGCTCCTAGGAGCCTGTCGGACAATGCAAAACTTCAAAAATTAACCACAACATATAGCATCTAAAACCATATTAACCCACTACATGTAGTAATAAAAATTTTTATAGCGCTACTCTCGGACAGCCTCCTAGATTTCAACCACTTTGTTGATGTCGAAGTTTGTCACGGTTTTTCGTCCGACATAGCCACGGGTATTGCTCAAAATCCGCGCATCGGCAATCCGGTAGTCGCCCATGTTGTGCACATGACCATGAAACCAGGCGGCGATTTCATACTCATGAAACAACGGCTTGAGATCATTGCAATAAGCGATTTTCTTTATCGAGTGTGAGGTGTCTATCCAGCTCCACTCGGTGGGCGCATGATGGGTGACGACAACGGTTTTGCCCGCATACGGTTGGGCCAGTTGCGACTCTAGCCAGGTTTTGCTCTGGTGGTACAGCGATGAAAATTGCCGTGGGCCAAACCGCTCGCTGCCCATGGTTATCCTGCGAAAATCGTTCAGTGTTTTTTCAAGCGCCTCGGCTTTGGCGTCGCCATCGACGTAAAGATCGGCCCACAAGGTACAGCCCAGAAAACGAACGCCCTGGAACTCGAAGCGGTCATTGTCGAGAAAACGGATGTTGCTGCCTGCGCACTCCCGCTTGAGCATGGCCAGCACCTGGTGATACTCGTTGTTGTAGAACTCGTGATTACCTGCCACATAAATCACAGGCTTGTCTATGGCTTTGAGCCAGGCCACGCCCTGATTGAATACGCCGATGTCGCCAGCGGCCACCACGACATCGGCATCGGTGACAGGCAATGTCTGTTCGCCAAACTCAAGATGCACATCCGAAAAATAGTTTATTCTCACGCTCGACTCGTTCGTCTCGCCTTCATGGCGTTATAATCGGCAAACCCAAGCAAATTGCTGGGTATTTTTCAGCAACCCCG
>Ga0048259_100898_pt1 | contig 18547 bp, 16 predicted proteins | sample SubbioQV12_Dec13_FD_54352 | JGI IMG/M metagenome (GOLD analysis project Ga0048259, IMG submission 54352) | Serpentinite rock and fluid subsurface biosphere microbial communities from McLaughlin Reserve, California, USA - QV1.2_Dec13... | ecosystem: Environmental > Terrestrial > Deep subsurface >... | reverse complement strand
AATAAAGCGGGTAGCAGTAGACGTGTAAAGCGACAACGATTACCTAGCTAAATCGGGAGGCATTATACATACCTCGGGCCAATGGCAAAGCAAAAATCCGCAATTACGTCGAATCCTGTGCCACGACTTTTTCGGCGATTCGCGGCGGCGGCCTGAGATTTTGCAGACTCCCGACAGAAGAAGGGGCAAAAAGCCGGAATCCTGGCCGCGAACACTATAAAATGCCGCTCCTCGAACGCGCTCATACCGGGCGCGATTTTCTTCATTGTCTTCGCTCGTCGCCGTTTTGAACCCCACCCCTGTCAATGCTCAATCCATCGCGCTGGCCGCCGAGTTACTACGCCAGGACAAACTGGTCGTCATACCCACCGAAACCGTCTACGGCTTGGGGGGCGATGCGTCCAATCCGGCTGCGGTACGCAAAATTTTTGCCGCCAAAAACAGGCCGGTCGATCATCCCTTGATCGTCCATTTGGCCTACCCGAAGCAAATGGCCGACTGGGCTTGCGATGTGCCCAACCAGGCCCGACGTCTGGCCGCGCAATTCTGGCCTGGGCCTTTAACACTGATTTTGAACAAAAAAAACTCGGTGCCGCTGGAAGTCACCGGTGGCCAGAGCACCGTGGCCTTGCGTGTACCCAGCCACCCCGCCGCCTTGTGGTTGCTGCGCGAATTTGGCGGCGGCATCGCCGCGCCGTCGGCCAATCGCTTTGGCCGCATCAGTCCGACCGAAGCCCGCCATGTCATAGCCGATCTCGGCGATGCCGTGGCCTGTGTGCTGGATGGCGGGCCGTGCATGGTGGGCGTGGAGTCGACGATACTCGACCTGAGCGGCAATCGCCCCGTACTGTTGCGACCGGGCCGCATACTGCGTAGCGAGCTGGAAGCATTCCTGCAAACCGACATCGCCGTCAAGACCGCACATACCATCCGGGCCCCCGGCATGATGGCCGTACACTACGCGCCCAACACCACGGCCTATCTCTGCCCGTCGGACACTTTGCTGGAAAATGCCCGCGAACAAGCCGCCCAGGGCCGACGTTTAGGGTTACTGGTATTCGAACGCCACGATGCCGACTGGCCTGACCACCCCACCATTGCCTTGCCGTGCAAACCAGAGACTTACGAACCCGAACTGTATCGCGCCTTGAGGCAACTGGATCAAGCCGTGTGCGATCTGATTCTCATCGAACAGCCACCGCAAGACGAGGCCTGGCAAGCCGTCAACGACAGGCTGGCAAAAGCCACCGTTCAAGGCGAATAAGGCCATGGATGCGGACTTTTCCGAACAGGACGCCGCCTGGATGCGTCACGCCATTCGATTGGCGCAGCGTGCCGAACAGCAGGGTGAAGTGCCGGTAGGTGCGGTATTGGTTCAGGGTGAACGCTGTCTTGCCGAAGGCTGGAATCAACCGATTCAAACCCACGACCCCAGCGCCCATGCCGAAATCGTCGCCTTGCGGCGCGCTGGCGCGATGGTCGGAAATTATCGCCTGATTGATAGCACGCTGTACGTCACGCTGGAACCCTGCGTCATGTGCATGGGCGCCCTAGCGCATGCCAGAGTCAAGCGCCTAGTATTTGGTGCCTTCGACCCCAAGCGCGGCGCGGTGTGCCATGCCTTGCAACTGAGCGATGCGCCCTTTCTCAATCACCGCATCACCTGGACAGGCGGAGTTCTGGAATCGGCGTGCGCCACCTTGTTGACCGATTTTTTCAAGTCCCGCCGTTAGCCGCAGACGGCAGGCGATAGCAAAACAGGTCTTTCTGCGCCCCGCCCATCAACGCAAGCCGGGTTTCCGGCGTCCAGCCGGGAATGTCGAATGCCGCCGACAGCAACAAACCACCACACCGCATATCGCGGGCGGCCTGCTCACCGAGCCGCACCATCACCAGCGGCGACAGAAAGGCATAAACCACCGAATAAGGCTTCAGACTGTGTTGCCAGAAGTCTTGACGCAGAACTTCGACATTGTCGAATGACCGGCAACGCCAGCGTAAAACCAGCCAGGGCAGCGGCGCCTTCTCGATGGCGTGTATTTTCAGATCGGGAAAACGTCGCGCCAGCGGAATCACCACGCTGCCGATACCGGCACCCAGCTCGGCAAGCCGGGCGGGACGTTCCTGCTCGATGATGGGAACCAAGGCCTCGATGACCGCATTCGACGACAAAAACAGCGGCACATCACCCCACGCCGTCCCCCAGAACACCAGCACCAAAGCCAAGAAGCCCAAGAGATACAGCCAGGGTGGAATAGACAGCGTGAGCAGCAGCCAGGCGCTGATCGGCAACAGCAGATGCAGACCTTGCCACCAGCGCTCCTGACCCCAAAGCCGGGCCAGGCAGGCAGCGATCACGCCTTGCGCGACAAACGGAACGACTGGGTGAGGAAGAATGGCAAACAAATGCCCGGCCACAAGCCGGGTCAATCCGAATGCCAGCAACTGGCAGACAACAGCCTTGGCGAGCCGCATGACGATCTCAGACCAGATCAGTGTGGCATGGACGGTGTTATCACCATGCTTTTCTGGGTTTCGCCGCTGACACCTTGCAGACTGGGTTCGGCGACAGGCGGCGCTGCGCCTTCGTGGATGACCTGGTTTTCCGCCTTCTTGTTCATGACGATGATGGAAATCCGCCGGTTCATCGGATCGTTCGGGTTGGCGGCATTGTAAGGAATGCTCGATGCCAGGCCGACGACTCGCAGGATTTTGTCTTCGGCCAACCCGCCCTGGGTGAGTTCATGGCGGGCCACGTTGGCCCGGTTGCTCGACAGCTCCCAGTTGGAATAACCCGACGAATTGGCGGGAAACGGCAAGGCGTCGGTATGGCCATTGATGGTGATCTTGTTGGGCAGCTCGTTGATGACCGGTGCCAACTCTCTGATAATCATCCGGGCGTAATCCTCGATACCGGCACTAGCCAGCTTGAACATGGGCCGGTTTTTGGCATCGATGATCTGAATTTTCAGGCCCTCGGGGGTCGATTCCAGCTTGACCTGATCGCGAAATTCGGCCAGCCGCGCGTTGGCATCCAGCATGGATTCGATTTTCGTCTGCAATTTTTCGAGCTGTATCTTTTCCTGCTCTTCGGCCAGTTTTTCGACGTCTTCCGGCGTCGGCTCCGCCGGTGTTTCTTCGCCTTGATGAACCTGGCCGTCGTCCTGCCTGGTCAGATCGGTGCCGCCACCCTGGATGATGGCCGTCCTGTCACCGATGCCCTCGCCCGCGTTCAGCGACAGGGCGGTAGGGTCTTGAAAGTAATCGGCAATACCTTTTTTCGTCGCTTCATCGGTGGAGCCGAGCAACCACATCAGCAGGAAGAACGCCATCATCGCCGTCACGAAATCGGCATAGGCAATTTTCCAGGCACCGCCATGATGGCCATGGCCGGCCTTTTTCTTGATTTTCTTGATGATGATGGGTTGTTCTGCTGTCGCCATTTATTTGCCACCTTTGAGTTGGGCTTCCACGTCGCTGAATGAAGGCCGCAAGTGATGAGGAATGATGGTGCGCATGAACTCCACCGTCATGGCGGGTGATGCGCCCTTGGCGCAATTCAGCAAGCCTTTTTGCGCACATTTATAGGCATTGGCCTCTTCCTCCAGCCGGTCTTCCATCACCGCCGACACCGGCGCGATGAAACCGTAGGCCAGCAAGATACCCAGGAACGTACCGACCAGTGCTGCCGCGATTAGTTTCCCGAGTTCGGCAGGCGGTATACCGACCGATTCCATGGTATGCACCACCCCCATGACCGCCGCGACGATACCGAAAGCAGGCATACCATCACCGATACGCTGCACGGCTTTGATTGGCGCATGACCGGCCTCGTGGTGAACCTCTATCTCGGCATCCATGATGTCTTCGAGCTGGTTGACATCGACGCCGGTCAAAATCAGCCGCAGCTTGTCGCAGATGAACTCCATCAGATGATGGTCGTGCGCCACCTTGTCGGCGAAAATCGAGCTGCTTTCCGGGTTGTCCACCACTTTTTCCAGTGACAACAAACCTTCCTTGCGCGCTTTCTGGCCCAGCGCGTTGAAGCTCATCAGCAAGTCCATGTAAAAATCCTTGTTGTAGGTGCTGCCCTTCAGCGTACCCATGCCGCCCGCGATGGCCGCCTTGACCGTATTCATGCTGTTGCTGGCCAGAAACGCACCAAACGCGGCACCGACGATAATCAAAACTTCGACGGGTTGCATCAATACACCCAGGTGGCCGCCCGCCATCAAAAAGCCGCCAAGTACGCAGCCCAGAATGACGACATAACCAATGATTACAAACATGTGAGCCTCGAATCGAAAAAAGGTATCAGGTAGTTGTTATTCAGCGAAAGCTGGTATTCAGGTGAAATTCGACAGGCGCCTGGATGACAAGCTCAAGCCCCCATCTGTTTTTCACCGCTGACCGACCACAGCTTTTCAAGCTGATAAAACTCGCGGCTCTGCACCGTCATCAAATGCACGACCACATCACCCAGATCGATCAACACCCAGTCGGAACCCGTCGCGCCTTCCACTCCTAACGGCAGCAAGCCGTTTTCCTTGATTTTTCCGGCCAGATGGCCCGACAAGGCACTGGCGTGTCGCGAGGATGTCGCCGTGGCGATCACCATGTAATCGGTAACGCTGGTTTTGCCGCGCACGTCCAAAACCGTAACGCGCTGAGCTTTGTGATCGTTCAGCACCGTTTCAACCAGGTTCAATAATTGTTCAGCTTGCATTCAAAATCCTGTATCGGAAGAAAAATAAAGACGATGCTGGTGTATGTAGGCTATCACCGCATCGGGCAGTAAAAATTTGGGGTTACGCTGTTCAGCAATCATGGCCCGGATTGCTGTTGCCGAAATAGCCAGCGCCGTCACTGTGGTAAAAAACAGCTTGCCAGCGTTGTGGACATTCAATGCTGACGGCTCCTGTGTCAACCGCACCTGCAGAAACGTCGGCAAGGCCAAGCACTGATAACCGGGGCGGGTCATCACCACGACATGGGCATGGTCGAACAGATGTTGCCAGCGATGCCAGCGCATCAAACCTTCGAAGGCGTCCTGCCCCATGAACAGCAACAAAGGCGTTTGCGGGTATTCCTGCCGCAACGAGACCAACGTATCCACCGTGTACGAAGGCCCCTCGCGCGCCAGCTCCCGGCCATCGACGACGAAGCCATCGATGTCGGCACAGGCTAGTTGCAGCATGGCCAGCCTGTCGGCAGCCGATACCGACGGCTGGCAACGGTGAGGCGGCAGCCGACACGGAATCAGCCGTAACTCGTCCAAGCCGAACTGCTCCCTGACTTCAAGCGCGGTACGCAAATGTCCGAAATGAACCGGGTTGAAAGTGCCACCGTAGACGCCGATCATCGTGGGAGCGGCGACTTTCATTTCCTGGGGCGATAGACCGGCTTCATGAGCATCAAGTAACGTAGCTGCCCAATGTGTGGTTGAGCTAGCGATACTTGAGCAAGTCATCCACAGTGATCCCAATATCCTTGGCAATTTGCCGAAGCAAGATTGGCGAAATATCCCTCCCCTGATGAAACGGCACGGTGGTGAAACGCCCAGTATCGTCACGAAACTGCTTGTGCGAACCACGCTGCCTGACCTCCGAGAAACCAAGCGCGACGAGAATAACCACGACCTCTACCGGCTTGAGAACCGGGACACTGCCCATGCCTATGCAACAGCAACGTTCTGAATCCCTACAAACTCAGACTCAAGCTGAGGTTCTCCATCTTCCAGCAGCATGGCGATCACATCCTGGAGATTGCGATTGAGCTCATCGAGCGTTGCACCTTGGGCATGTGCTCCAGAAAAACCAGGAACGAAGCCAACAAACAGCCCAGTTTGGGGACAGCGTTCGATCACAGCAGAATAAACTCTCACGACCAAGCTCCAAATTTCAAATTGATTGGCGATTATCAGCCATCACGTCCGGCTTTCCAGCAGTTTGGCGTGTGCTGCCGCCAGCCGCGCCACCGGTATCCTCGGCGCCGAGCACGACACATAATCCAGCCCCAGGTCGTGGCAGAAGCGGATTGATTGCGGATGGCCGCCATGCTCGCCGCAGATGCCGACTTTCAAATCGGGACGCTGTGCGCGCCCCCATTCCACAGCCATTTTCATCAGTTTGCCCAAGCCCTGAATGTCCAGGGTTTCGAACGGGTTATCCTGTAGCAAGCCGGAATCCTCGTACAAGGGCAGAAACTTGTTCTCGGCATCCTCGCGCGAAAACGAGAAGGCAGCCTGGGTCAGATCGTTGGTGCCGAACGAGAAGAAGGCGGCGATTTCGGCCAGCCGGTCGGCGCGGGTGCAGGCGCGCACGGTTTCGATCATGGTGCCAAATTTGAAAGTCAGACTGATGCGGTACTGCGATTCAACATCGGCCTGAATCTCGTCGACGAACTGTTTGACCTTCCTCAGCTCCTGCGCGGTGATGACCTGCGGCACCATGATTTCCGGTTCGACCGGGATACGCTGCTTCATGCACAACGCGGCGGCTTCCAGAATCGAGCGTATCTGCATTTTGTAAATTTCCGGATAGCTCATACCCAGGCGCACACCGCGATGCCCCAGCATGGGATTGACTTCATAAAGCTCCAGCACCTTGGCCAGCATCATGTTTTTCTTTGCGATGGCTTCCAGCACCACTTCTTCGGTCAGCCTGTCGAACGGTGACGGCAGGCTGGCTTGATGACCCAAGGTTTCCAGCGTCACCCGCTGCCCCCTGACCACCGTCAAATACTGTTGCAATGCCGCAATTTCATCGATCAACTGGCGTTCGTCGGGCAGGAATTCGTGCATCGGCGGGTCGAGCAAGCGAACGGTGACGGGATGGGGCGACATAGCCTCGAACAGTTGCTGGAAGTCGCTGCGCTGAATCGGGAACAATTTGGCCAAGGCTTCTTCGCGTTGTTCGGTATCGTTGGCCAGGATCATGTCGATCACCAGCGGCAAGCGGTCGACGGCATTGAACATGCGTTCGGTACGGCACAGGCCGACACCCTTGGCACCGTAACTGACGGCCAACCGCGCCATGTCCGGCGTATCGACGTTGGCATGGACGCGCAAGCGGGCAATGTCGTCGGCCCAGCCCAGCAGGGTTTTCAGCTCGCTGGAGAATGACGGCGCTAGCGTCGGCAGACGGCCAAGATAGATATTGCCGGTGCCGCCGTCGATGGTAATCAGATCGCCTTCCTTGATCTGAATGTCGCCGACGATGGCCAGACGAGCGCGCACATCCACCTTGATGTCCTCGGCACCGGCAACGCAGGCTTTGCCCATGCCACGAGCAACCACCGCCGCGTGCGAGGTCTTGCCGCCACGACTGGTCAACACACCTTGCGCAGCAAAGAAGCCGTGAATGTCTTCCGGCTTGGTTTCCTCGCGCAGCAGAATGATGTCTTCGCCGGTCTTGCCCAGACGAACGGCGGTGTCGGCATCGAACACGCATTTGCCGCAGGCAGCGCCAGGCGATGCAGGCAAACCCTGGGCCAGGGCTTTTTGACCGTGATCGGCGGCCAGTTGCGGATGCAGCAACTGCTCCAGCAGCTCCGGGTTGATGCGCAGCAAAGCGCGTTCCCTGGTGATCAGGCCTTCGGCCACCATGTCGATCGAGGTTTTCACCATCGCTGCCGCATTCATCTTGCCGTTACGGGTTTGCAAACAGTACAGCACGCCGCGTTCGATGGTGTATTCGTAATCCTGCACCTCCTGGTAATGTGCCTCCAGCTTGTTGCGCAGCGCCACCAGTTGGCGGTACTGCTCGGGCATTTCCTGCGCCATGTCCTGCACCGGCTTCGGGGTACGGATACCGGCCACCACGTCTTCGCCCTGGGCATTGACCAGATATTCGCCATACATTTCGTTGACGCCGGTGCCGGGGTTGCGGGTGAAACCGACGCCTGTAGCGCAGTCGTCACCCATGTTGCCGAATACCATGGTGACGATGTTGACCGCCGTGCCGTTGGCAATGTCGGGGGTGATGTGGAATTCGCGGCGATAATCGACCGCCCGGCGGCCCATCCACGAGTTGAACACGGCCTTGACCGCGATTTCGAGCTGTTGGTAAACGTCTTCCGGGAATGGTTGGCCGGTTTCCTCGCGCACCACCTGCAAGAACAGTTCACTGATGTCCTGAAGCTGGTCGGCGCTCAGCGCCACATCGGCCTTGATGCCGACATTGCGTTTGACGGCATTGAAACACTCGTCGAATTTTTCGTCGGCTATGCCGAGGCCAACCTTGCCGAACAATTGAATGAAGCGGCGATAGGCATCGTAAGCGAAACGGGGATCGGAGGTTTCCTCGATCAAGGCTGCCAGGGTTTGCTTGTTCAGCCCCAGATTGAGGATGGTATCCATCATGCCCGGCATCGAAATCGCCGAGCCGGAGCGCACCGACACCAGCAAGGGATCGGTCGAGCCACCGAAAGTCTTGCCGGTTTTACGCTCGATTTCGCTGATCTGCCAACGCACCTCGTCCATCAAACCCGGCGGTAATTGCTTGTTTTCCAGGTAGTGCAGACAGGTGGAAGTCGTTATCACGAAGCCTGGCGGCACGTTCAGGCCCAGTTGCGTCATCTCGCAGAGATTGGCGCCCTTGCCGCCCAGTAACACCTTGTTTTTGCCGTCGCCCTTATCGAATGAGAAGCTGTATTGCGGATTCATTACACACCTGGATAGTCATTGCGGGAAACTTGCTGAATGGATATTGATTGCCTCAAAAGCGCCCGACCTTGGTGTTTTGAACCTGCCGTACAAGAACTTTTGGGGAATTCAATGCGGCAAATTATAGTGCCACCGTCCATTCGATGTGCAGCTTTGGCACGCATACCCCCACGCAGAGTGCGGGAACGAGAAACCCTGGCCTTGCCGGTTCAAACCAGGCTGGCCGCCAGGCGGACGGCGTTTCGACTCTCGGCCTTGACCTGGTACAAGGCCTTGTCGGCCAGTTTCATCAGATTCTGCCAGCCTGCGGCAGCGGCATCGGTCTGCGACAGCGCTGCCGTGGAACCGGCGACACCGATGCTGACGGTCAGGGGCTTTGACAAATCAAGGCTATCCGGTTGCCGACTGTGAATTGCGCTGCGTATGCGTTCAGCCAGGCGGGCGGCTGTGGCACCGTCAGTATTGGTGGCGATGACTACAAACTCCTCACCACCCAGACGACAGGCGACGTCCGATGAACGACAGGCTGAGCGGATGACTTTGGCGGCATGGATCAGCGCAATGTCACCGGCATCATGGCCCAGTGTGTCATTGATGGACTTGAAATGATCCAGATCGAGTATCAGCACGCTCAAGGGCCGATGATAACGCTGCGCCGACTCCCATTCCTGCTTCAGCCGTTGCAGTGCGTAACGCCGATTGGGCAGGCCAGTCAGCACGTCGGTATTGGCCATCTGGCTCAAGCGGCGGTTGGCCAACGACAATTCGTCGCTGTAGCGCAATATGGCCTGCTTTTCCAGTTCCACTTCGGCTTGCAGCGATACGATACGCTGACCGGCTCGCAGTCGAGCCTGCAATATGCGGATGCTGACCGGTTTGGTGACGTAATCATCGATACCGGCATCGAAGGCCTCGACCAATTCGTCTTCGCTTTCGCTGGCCGTCAACATGATCAGATAGATATCCTTGCCGATCTCGGTCTGCCGCAAGGAACGGCACAAAGCCAGGCCATCCACCGGCTTCATGTGCCAATCGGTGACAATGACCTGGGGTTTTTGCTCTATCACCCGCTTCAACGCCGCTTCGCCGTCCTGACACGTCGCTACCCGGTGACCGACGGCGGTGAGTTGCTTCGACAACCGCATCAACAGCATGGGGTCGTCGTCCACCAGCAAAATGTCGAGCCCCGCCGCCGCTTTTTGCTTGTCCACGTCATCGGGCGCGGACTGACGCAGCTCGGTGCCGACATCGATCATCCGCCCCCACTGGTACCAAGCCTGCTCGATGCTGGCCAGAAAATCCTGCAACACATCACCATTCAAGCCATGTAGCGGGCCAAGCTCTGCCAGCGCGGGCATGAGTTTTTCGCGGTAGTCGTCATCGGCAACGCAATAACGTGCCGTGAGCCGAGCCATGGCCAGTTGCTGGGCCAAACGTTCGACCCGGCCCTCAGGCGCCACTGGCGGATCGAAACTGGCTTTCAAACCGTCGAGAAAAATCGCGGGCAAACCCCAGTCCTGGAGTAACAGCAAAGTGAGTTCTTCGTGATCGACGGCAAAACGCTCGCGCTCCAGATGCAGCAAAGCCTCGCCATTGGCCGAACCCAGGCAGTCGCCATACTGCTCAGCCCAGGCAGTTGCCAACGCCAGACGACCGATGTCCGACAACAGCCCCAAGGTAAATGCCTCTTCCTGCGGCACCGTGCGTTCGCGGGCGATCAATGTTGAAGCCGCCACCGCCATGGCCAGCGCCTGGCTCCAGTAAGCGTCGTAATCGAACCCAGGACAACCACTGCGGTAACGGCTGAGCACCGACAAGCTCAAGGCGAAATTGCGCACCGCCAGCATACCGGTACGGATGATGGCATCGTGGATGCTGGCGACCGGTCGCCGGGCACCCTGCTCGGCCGAGTTGGCGAAGGCCAGAACACGGGAGGTCAGTGCCGGGTCGGTCTTGACCAGAGCAGCCAGGGCTTCGACGGTGGCATCGCTATCCTGCACCAGCCGCATGATGGCCAGCGCCGTACCGGATGGCGACGGCAGACGCTGGGCAGTTTTGAGTTCGTGCAGATTGAATTCGCTATGCATGGCTTAAATTACTCCTGAATCTCCCCAGCCTTGCCGCATCGCATGCGCCAAGGCGTACAACATGGTTTCGACAGTCTGACACAGTGGCCGGTAGTCGACAGTATCGCGCCGTCTGGCCTGCTGTTCCAGACTGGCGGCAAGCTGGCACAAATCATCGACACAGAAATGAGCCGCCATGCCCTTGATGGCATGAGCGGCATCGGCCAGTGCGGCCAGGTCATTGCTGGCGACAGCGTGGTTTAGCGCCTGCAAGCGTTTGGGTACTTCCGCCAGAAACAGCCCTATCATGTCGTCGAGCAGGTCGTGATCGTCGTCGACCTGTTTCAGCGCCGCCTGCCGGTTCCAGCAGGCGCTGACGGGTGACACCGCATCGGTTGTCTGGTTCACGGCAAGGGACATGTCACCGGCCACCGGCGCCAGCCAGTGGGCCAATAGCACCGACAACGCGGCGCGGTTGACCGGTTTGGTCAGAAAATCATCCATACCGGCGCTCAAACATTTTTCGCGCTCATCGATGCCCGCATGGGCGGTCAATGCCACCACCACGGTGCGGCGCTCCGCAGTGGCCAGTTCAAGACCGCGCAAGGTACGCACGGCTTCATAGCCGTCCATCACCGGCATCTGGCAATCCATCAGCACCAGGTCGTAGTGGTTCTGCGCCAGTTTGTCCAGCGCCTGCTGGCCGTCATCGGCCAGATCGCAGCGATAACCGAGTTTTTCCAGCAAACGCACGATCACTTTCTGGTTAACCGGGTTGTCTTCCACCACTAGCAGGCGCCAGGTGCTGAAATCGGCCATTTCGTGCGCCAGCATGCGCGATGCCTCGGCTGCCGTGCCTTTGCCCAAGGCATGAACAATGGCATCGCGCAGTTGTGTCTGACGGACTGGCTTCAGCAGACACTGGGCAAAGCCCAGTTCGCGCCGGGTGCCTTCATTGCCCAGACCACCTGAAGACAGCAGTATTTTGGGCATGGCAGCGAGCGCTGAACTGGCGTTGACGGCCCACGCCAAGGCGTAGCCGTCCATGTCCGGCATGTGCAGATCGCTAAGCAGCAAGGCGTAGGCTTCGTCCTGTCCGGCGGCCCTGTCCAGTTCCGCCAGCGCCGCCGTCGCGCAGTCGGTGGTGGTGACATCCATGCCCCAATGCCCGAGATAATGCAGCAGGATTTTGCAATTGGTCGGGTTGTCATCGACCAGCAGCACACGAATGTCGGTCAAATCGACAGCTTCACTGCCGTTGCCCACTGCGTCATCGGCAGCCGTCAACGGCAGGCTGAACCAGAAACAGGCACCCTGCCCCGGTGCACTTTCGACGCCGATCACGCCCCGCATCAAAGTGACGAGCTGTTTGCAAATCGACAAGCCCAGCCCGGTGCCACCGAAGCGGCGGGCGGTGGAACTGTCGGCCTGGGTGAAGGGTTGGAACAGCCGCGCCTGGGCATCGACACTCAAACCGATACCGGTATCGCGCACTTCGAAGCGTAGCGCCGACCCGCTCTCCGACGACGTTTGCAGACTGATGGACACCGAAACCTCACCCTGATCGGTGAATTTGACCGCATTGCCAATCAGATTGGTCAAAATCTGCCGCAAACGACCGGGATCGCCCAGCCAGCGTTTCGGCAAATCGGGCGGGACGAAGCAGTGAATCTCCAAGCCTTTACCATGCCCCCGGCCAGCCAGCAAGGCACATATTTCTTCGACCAGCGATACCAGATTGAACTCGATGTGTTCCAGATCGAATTTACCGGCTTCCAGCTTGGAGAAGTCGAGAATATCGTTGAGGATGTCGAGCAGTGCCTCAGCCGATTGCGCGGCGGTTTGCAGCAAATCGCGCTGCTCACGGCTCAGTTCGGTGTCGGCCAGCAATTCCAGCATACCCAGCACCCCATTCATCGGCGTTCTGATTTCATGACTCATGTTGGCCAGAAATTCGGCCTTGATTCGCGTGGCCTGTTCGGCTTCGTGGCGGGCCATTTCCAACGTCTGCCGCGCCTGCTCCTGCAACAATGCCAAAGCGATGGAATCGCCGACCTGTTGCAGCATGGTCAAACGAGCATCATCACGGGTCGGGTACGGGTCGGTGTACAGAAACAAAACGCCGTGCAGTTGGCCCGCCCAAACAATCGGCACGATGTAATGCCCATGGGCCTGCATGTTGTCGAAAACGTGCTCGTGGTTGGGGTCGCAAAAACAGTCATCGGACACCTGCAAGGTCTGGCTGACGGCGGCGCGTCCGCATAAACAGGCGCCGAACACCACCCGCTGCTCGCGGCGAATGAAATCCTCGCTGAATTCGCCTTCCAGCAGAAACAGGTTGAGCACATCGTGATCCGGGTCTTTCAGGAACACACCGGCCTTGCATTGCAGCGAGAAGCCTTCCAGCGTGAACAGCAGCTCCAGGGTTTGCCGCAGGCGCTGCTCAATCGGAACGGGTTGCTGCAACACATCGACAATGCGCAGGCGGACGGCGGTATCGGCATGGGCCTGGCGTTCGATCTGTTGCTGCCTGACCTCGGCGGAAATGTCGCGCTGGATTTGCAGATAGCCCTGCAAGGTGCTGCCACTGTCATCGAAGATCGGCGTGATGCTGGCAAACACCCAGAAATCGCGGCTATCGGGCGGCGTGGTCTGGCCTGCGATACGGAACGGCTCGGCAGCGCGTCGGCGATAAAGCAATCGTCCCGACCAGGACAGTCCCTGCCGCAGGCAGTGTTCCAGGTCGTTGAGCGTGCCCGCCGCCATCGCCGGGCTGTCGAATAGCGTCGGCGACTGTCCCCGCAAGTCATCGGCCTGCCAGCCGGTTGCAAGGCACAAAGCCGGATTGGCGTAGAGGATCAGGCCATCGGTATCGCACAGCATGATCATGTCGCTGGAGGCGGCCAGCCCTTCTTGCAGCAGCCAGGGTGATAACACGGGGGAGGGTTGGTTCATAGTCCAGCCTCCGTCATTCATCGAGCGCAATGCACGATTCCAGTTGCACCAACAACCTGTCGCCCAGTATGCGCAATTCTTTCAGGGCCAGCGTTATGTCCTCGGCATCGGGCGATGACCGCCAGCCGATCAGCACACCAGCCAGGTCGTGCAACTGGCGATGGGTTTCGCGCAGTTCGGCGAACACCGGTTGCTGACTGAAATACACCGCGCCGTCGTCCTTCAGCCAGTGTTCCAGTGAGCAGTCGTGCACCCTGGGTGTAGACGGTGTTGGCGACGTCAGCCAAGTCGTCAGTTTGGCTATCCAGTCGCGGTGTTCCACCATGGCGAACAGCAAGGGTAGATGGCGACGCCCCAGGCGCCGCTGTGCCTGCCAGTCGGGATAGGGCCGCCAGGTGGCCACCCAGCCGGGGATGTCTGCCGCCGACATGGGCCGGGCAATGCCATAGCCCTGCGCCAGATCGCAGCCCAGACACAACAGCAGATTGCCTTGTTCCACGGTTTCCACGCCCTCGGCGATGACCCGGGCATGAAAGGCGCTACCGATACCAATGACGGCGTTCAGAATCGACAAATCCAGCGGATCGGCATCCATGTGGTGGACGAATTCGCGGTCGATCTTCAACAGATCGACCGGCAAATGCTTGAGATAGGCCAGCGACGAATAGCCGGTGCCGAAATCGTCCAGCGCCATTTCGATCTGCTGTCGTTTGCAGGTGGCGATGATGTCGGCGATGTGGGCCAGGTCTTCCAGCGCGCTGGATTCCAGAATCTCCAGCCCCAGGCTGTCGGGCGGCAGCTCCGGGTGATCGGCCAGCAAGCGGCATAATTGTTCGGCAAAATCGGCTTGCTGCAAATGCTGGGTATCGACATTGACACTGACCGGCAGAATCAAACCCTGGGCCTGCCAGGCACTCATCTGCCGCAGGGCAGTGGCTATAACCCAGCTGCTGATGTCGATCGCCAGCGACGGATCGGCGTATTGCAGACTCAGCAAAAACGCGGCGGGCGGCAACAAGCCTTGTTCGGGATGCTGCCAGCGGATCAGGGCTTCAGCACCGATCACCTGGCCGCTACGCAGATTGACCTTGGGCTGGTAGTACAACACCAGTTCACCGCCCTCCAGTGCCTGGCGGATACGATTCAACGTGGTGTGATGGCGCTGCTGCTGATCGGCTTCCTGATTATCGAAGAACATGTAGCGGTTCTTTCCTGCCAGTTTGGCGGCATACATGGCGTGATCCGCCTGGCGCAACAACTGATCGGGGCTGATGTCGTTGGTTTGCGGAAAGGCACTAAGACCGATGCTGGCCGATACCTGCAATTTTATTTCACCCACCAGCACCGGCAGCGCCGCTTGTTCGATCAACCGTGATACCACAGCTTCACAGGTGGATACCTCATCGAGTTCGTCGATCAAGACAACGAATTCATCGCCACCCAGCCGTGCCAGGGTGTCACCAGCCCGCAAGACCAGGTTCATGCGTTTGGCGATGGCAACCAGTAGATGATCGCCCATCTCGTGGCCGTACAGGTCGTTGACGGCCTTGAAGCCGTCGAGGTCGATGAAGGCCACCACCAGCGTCCGGGCATGGCGCAGATTCTTGTGCATGGCTTGTTGCAGGCGATCGGTAATCAGCATGCGATTGGGCAGGCCGGTCAGCAGGTCGTGCCGGGCCATGAATTCCAGTTGGTCGAAATGACGTTTGAGTTCGCTGATGTCGGTGTACAGGGCAACGTAATGCCGCACCGTGCCGTCCTGGTTATGCACCGCGCTGATGGTGACACGTTCGGTAATCAGGGCGCCGTCCTTGCGGCGGTTGCGGATTTCACCCTGCCAGTGGCCGTGCTCGGCCAGATCGCGCCATAACACCTGATAAAACCCCGGTTCGTGCAAGCCGGAGGCGAACATTCGGGGATTGCGGCCTATGATCTCGGCACGGTCATAACCCGAGATGCGGACGAAGGCGGCATTGACATCGCGGATGGTGCCGTCGGCGTCGGCAATCAGAATGGCTTCGTCGGCATGGTCGAACACGCTGGCCGCCAGTTCCAGCTCTTCCTGTGCCCTGTGGCTGGCAGTGATGTCGCGGGCGATGCCGAGTATGCCGGTCAGCTGGCCTTGCGAATCGCGAATCGCGATTTTGCGGGTTGCCAGCGAGGCCCGGTAATGGCTGGAATTGATGGTTTGCCATTGCTCGTCGACCGGAGCTGCTGTCGATGCCCTGACCCGTATGTACTGATGCTGCAAGAAATCAGCCAGGGCCGGTTCGATGAAATCAGCGTCGGCCTTGCCGATGATGTCGGCCTGCCGAACCCCGAAGAAACGTTCGAACGCCGGATTGCACATCAGATAGCGGCCTTCGGCATCTTTTGCCCAGATCAGGTCGGGCAGGGTTTTGATGAGGTCGTTCATCAGCCGGTTGTGGCGAAACAGCTCGGCCTGATACGCGGCCTGCATCTGATAGCGACGCCTGTTCCAGTACAACAGCCCATAAAACCCCGGCAGGATCAGTACGGTGACGGCCATGACATCCAGCCACGGCAACAGCGCCGTACTGACACCGGTGTGGGCCAGCCACCATTGCATGCCCTGCATCACTACCGTTTGTGCCAGCAATACGCAGGTGGCCAAGATCAACACCTGACAAAGGAATGCAGCACATCGGTAAAGAAAGCGGAATCTGGACATGAGGCTGAATGGACGGTCGGGAAAGGCGGATTGGCCGCAAGTCTAGTCCATCCTTGACCGGACGGTGAGCGTCCGGCGGGCGTCAATTCAACATGTGCCGAATGGCTTCGATGTCGTCGCGCACCTGATCGAGAATGTTGATGCTGAGACTGGCATCGAGAGTACCGGCGGCAAGTTTTTTGTAGGCGGGCAGCTCATCCATGCGCGGCATTTTTTTGATGTCGACCTTGCCAATAAAGCTGTGCAATTGCGAAATCATCACGATGTCAGCGTAGCTGGCCTGGCCACCACCGTCGTGGCACCAGTCTTCGGCGTGGGCGATGACGTCTTCGAAATCGGCAGGAAAATCCCATTTGCGGATGATTTGCACACCGATGGGAGTGCGCAATTCACGCACGGCTTCGACCAGATCGACCGGGTTGGCCAGAATCTCGGGTTGGCGGTCGGCATAGGCCAGAATCGGCACGATGCCGATGTCGTGAATCAGACCCGCCAGCATGGCGCGATCCGGGTCGAAGCCGGGCGTCTTGTGGGCCAGCACGGCACTGATGGCGGCCACATGACTGCTGTGCGACCACAGCTCTTGCATCTTGCGCCGAATGACGCCGGATTTGGCATTGAACACGGCTTTCAGCGCGAAAGCGGTGATGATGTCCTGCGCGGCTTTCAGGCCGAGGCGGGTCAAGGCTTCCGGACAGCTTTCGATCTTGCGGCGGCCCCGGTACAGCGGACTGTTGGCAATGTTGACCAGGCGGGCGGTGATGCTGGGATCGACCTGCACCACACGGGCGATTTTGGCGCTATTGGCGTTGGGTTCGTTGATGGCTCGACGTATCTTGACGGCGACATCGGGGATGGTCGGCAGCACCAGTTCGTCGGCCTGCATGAAGCGGTGACAGTCGAGATACAGCCGGTTTCTGGCCAGGTTTGCGGGGTTGGTTGTGGATGGGGTTTCGGTCATCGATTTTCGGGTTGTCGAACTCAAATTCGCAGGATGGATAGAACGTAAGCGTAAGCGAAACCCATCCTGCGGTTCTGCTACGCCAGCTAAGCGGTGCGCCGCTTGTCGGTGCGTCCGTTTGATCGCGAAGTCAGACTGGATGTTTTCTCAATCAAGCGACCAGAGACATATTCATGCAACACGCTGGCGATAAACGTTTGTCATGGGATGCCCTCCTCCAATGCTCGCGCCTGTATATCCATCGGATCGGGAGAAGACAAGCGGATGTTGATGCGCCTATCCTTGGTAAAGGTCGCGGTGGCTGCTGCTTTGAATTTGGATAATTCGGCTTTTGAAGGGCAAGTAGATTTAAGCCCGCCCTTTTCATAGGCCGTTACGATTTCTTCTTCATATTCATCAAGTTTTTCCGGGGTTGTCCCTCAACAACTTCGCAGGATGTGCCGACACCAGAACGCATCCGACTCTAACTACTGATGCCCCCTCGAAACAGCCTTGAGTCGGCGCCCCCTTTACCGATGGATTAAACATTGACCTGGCTTACAAGTGGAAACTTTTCGGGATGACGAATTGACTCAACGTCCAGGTCAATATCCAGTTCGGGCCAATACAGGTGATTTGAGGATGGGTGCTCGACATGCAAGATATTTTCAACCGAGGCATTCCGAAACCAGGGGAATTCAGAAAATGGCAGGAAAAGCTCCTCATCCCCCAATAACAGCCACAAACCATATTGAGAGATGTTGGTAACCTCAACCGGGGAAATGCTTGTGCCAAGCGCTGCGGATGTCATATTCATGTTCCTGTACAAGACGAAGTGCTTCATTGATTTCACGCTGGGAAAGACCCACAGATTGAGCAAGCTCAATTTTAGGCTCAAGCCAGTACTTGGCTTCACCGTTTTGCCCTTGAACATGGACATGCATTCTCGGCTCTTCCCGAGAGAAAAAGTAAAATCGGAAACCTGCTTCGCGGAAAACTGTTGGACTCATCAGCCGCACAATACACGCAAGCCTCATTCATGGAAATAGCGTCCAACACTATATCGGGCAAGCTAGCACGCTTTGGTTTAAAATCGCCCGCCATTTTGACGGATGACGTTCATGACTATAGCAGCGCCTGACCTTATCTCAACCCTGACGACGATACGGGATTACATACGCTGGGGCGCCAGCCGCTTCACCGAGCAGGGCGTGTTTCTCGGCCACGGC
>Ga0048259_105785_pt1 | contig 18699 bp, 10 predicted proteins | sample SubbioQV12_Dec13_FD_54352 | JGI IMG/M metagenome (GOLD analysis project Ga0048259, IMG submission 54352) | Serpentinite rock and fluid subsurface biosphere microbial communities from McLaughlin Reserve, California, USA - QV1.2_Dec13... | ecosystem: Environmental > Terrestrial > Deep subsurface >... | reverse complement strand
TTGCCATTTGGCTTCAGCGGCACCGACCAGAGCCTCGGCGTCAAACGGACACAGTAGCCACAGGAAGCGGCGGCGCAACGCGAAGTCGATCTGCTCAATGGACTGGTCAATCAGATTCATCGTGCCAATCACGAACAGATCGTCCGGGATGCGCAACTTCATTGCTGCCCCATCGCCGTTGCGTGCAGGAAGCTCAATTGTCTGATTGCGATCCTCAAGCAACGAGAAGCATTCGCCGAGCATCCGGCTCAGATCCGTCCGGTTCATTTCATCCAGGATCAGGATGTGCGGCAGACGTTCCACACGTGGCTGTCGCTCGATGTCCTCAATCAGTTTGGGAAGGTAGCCAGCTCGATATTCCGTGCCACCGCTATTCGAAATGTGGAGTGCGCGGATGAAGTCCTCGTAGCTGTAGGCCGGATGCAGCTGTAGTCGATGCACGTTGTCGCGGATCGCGGACTCGATAGCAGATTGCGACTGGAAGTAGCGAGCCGGGCCCATTTGGCTCAGTGCCGCAGATCGAATGACCCTCTCAGCCAGCTTCTTGGCGCGGAAAGTCTTGCCAGTACCCGGAGGGCCATAGAGGACGATCTGCTTCTTGTGTTGGATGATTTCTAGCGGTGCGCCTTCAGATGCGCCCTCGCTGTCGTCGTACCAAGCCTCGACCAGGGGCGACCAGTAAAAATCTAGCTCCTGGTTGGGTAGCAGCTTTTCGAGCTCTTGCCGGATGGCCAAGATCGCCTGGTCATCGTCCTCTGATTCGGCCGTCACCAGACCCGCAAAAGCCTTGATGACTCTGCGCTTGTGATTGCCACTTGCTATGCGCTCGAAGTGCTCGGGGAACAGGAGGTGGAGAAGCATGTGCCGGAGCTGCTTCGACTCGGCATCCTCAATGCTGTCCACGATCTCTTGAAAGAGCCACGGATCGGCCGCTACCTCTGTCTGCCGATCCTGCGGCAACTTCTTCCACGCGATGGCGAGTTCGATCAGAAAGGCGATCTCGAAGGGGCGGCGGGTGTTGTAGCCCTGACCTCCACTGCCGATCCCGTTGGCGAACGCGGCGGATACAAGGTGGAACTCTGGCAGGGTGTCGCCGCCCCAGCTGAGAACCTCATTCACGACCTGCCGCTTGCGCGCACCACCAACACTGGATGGAAATAAAAAGTACACGCTCAAGATTTCTGCGGCGAGACGGGACACATCTTGTCCGGCTTTGCCGACTTGGTCTTTGAACTTGTCGATGAACGTCCGGTCGCCTTCGTCGGGGGTGGCAACGAAGGCTTTGTGGATGCGCTCCAACACGTCGGGGCGCCAAACAGATGCATCACTGAACAGTAGAGAGCCATCGCTCAGTAGGCAATTGGCGCGGAATGAGTCCGCCGCTTGGTAGATCTTGCTGGTATCGTGTTCTGAATATCTCGCCATCTATATTTCCCTCCTCAATAAGCCCAGCGGGCCACTACCGCCGATCCCCCGAACGGGGAGCCTCAGTCCAAGCAGGCTCAAGCCGCCAGCGATGATCTCGTCACTACTGATCCATCCGGGAGCTTGAGAGTCCTTGGCGATCATCATCAAACCAGAGACACAATTTTCGTGTCGACGAGTGAGCGCAGGTGTTCATCAAGCAGCCGTGCAATGCGCCCGCCAGAGATCAGCACACCAGCCTCCATGTTCTTTTCCATTGCGTGCCCGGTGAGATTCGCGCTGGTGATGAAACACATCCTGCCGTCTGCGACAGCGACTTTGGCGTGGACGCGGCCGTCGGAAAACGGATCAGCCTTGTCGTGCCAGGCATAGAGATTGGCGGCCGGAACCAGCGTCCTCATTTTGCCGATCGCGTCGAAGGTAATACTGCCGCCGTGCTCTTGGGACAACTCAAGCAGCATTGATATGGCCACACCGCGATCATTTGCCGCGTTCAGCGCCTTTACGATGGTGGACACGTCGTAGGCCACGAAGCTGGTGATGAACAGGGACTGTTCAGCAGAGTTGATGACCTGCAGAAGCGCCTGTTCTGTTCGGCGCGCCGATACGAACGGTGTTGTCGGGCCAGTCCACACGAGTTCGGTGGATTGCTCCGAAGCAGCTTTGGTGTAGACGTGGCTGGCAGCGAGAAGCATCGATGCCAGTTCGTCTGAGCCGACCTCGGTGTTTTGCCACGCGGTCGCAAGTTGCTCGACCACGGTGCTGGCCACCGGGGTTCCCACCACGCTCGGCAACGTCGACACAGCCTTGCTGGCTTCGGTTCGACGAACGCGGGCGGCAACGGCCTACCTTTTCCGGCGAAACGAGAGAGACCAAGGCTGCAATGGCATCCAAGAGCTCATCCATGTCAGAAACCCTTGAAGAAAGCAGCGTCGGCGCGTTCGAGTGTCGGTACGAGCAACGATCGATCCAGATAGCGGTTGCCACGCTCACACGAGGTCTCCGCTACCAAACTGCACGCATGGCAGGCAGCACCATGCAGGGAGCGATCCTTCTCCGGATCATGTTCCGAGCAGAGTGGATCAGAGGAGCAGATCTTCGAGCGATTCAACGCTTGCTCCAGCAAACGGCCAAGGTTCTCAGGTTTGCCGAGATCGACGAGACCGCCCAGCGTTCCGTCCGAATCGGCTGCTGCCGTGTAGATGAGGATGCCTGCCTGCGGGCTATCGCCCGATGTGTCGGCATAGATGCGTTCACGAATGCTCGCGGCGTTGTATCCACATTCCAGCGCCAACTCCCGAATCAGCAGATGAGAAAGCGTGTGCAGCATTGCATACCGAATGCCGGGGTAGCCTTCGTTCGGGTCGAGATGACGCGAGTTGCGCCATCCCTTATGACCACCACGGAGCATCTGGTCGACCTTTTTCACGCCATCCAATGCTTCCCATTTGACGAGCGCGGCTTCGTCAAACTGCACGAAGATCCCTTCGCCGTGAACCTGATTGGCTGGCACCCAGTCTGGCCTGCTGCGCGACAGGCTGGCCATCTGCGGCCGCTCATTGGGATCGCCAGACTCTTCGGGTGCTTCGACCCGGGTGAAGCCCAGCAGCGCATTCACCTCGCGCAAACGCTCGAGGAGCAAGACTCGACCGATATGGCCACCGAGTCCCGGTGGCGTGCCGACCTTCTTGCTCATGAAGTGCGGGTAGTCCGTGGGCGGGTTGGCCTCTGTCAGCACATCCCACTCGGGCCCTTTGATGTCGGCCTCTCCCACGACATCCTGCCCACCGCCGGAGCGGTGCGCCTCGATGGCCGCCCAGATCGCGGCTGCATCGTACTTATCGATTCCAGGCAACGCCCCGGTCTTCTTCAAGGTCTTCACCGTCACCGATACCTCGGCTTCGGAATCCAGATCTTCGAAAAACTCCCAGCCATCCTGGATCAACTGACTGAGCGGGTCTTTGGTCTGAGGAATCGCGAGCGCCGAGAGTGTGATGGGGAACCAGCTATTCGTGGCCCCCAGCAGAACTGCGCGAGCCTCTTCATCACATTCATTCTCGAAGTGATCCAAGTGGGGGTGACGCCCTCGGCAACCCGGCAGATTTTCTTTTCCGGCTTTTCCAAAGGCGTGCGCCATGCTTCGGGATGCCCCACAGGCATCACACTTCACCCACAGGTTTTCCGTTTGCAGCGACGCACCGCTCTCAAAGAAACGCAGCGTGCCCTTGCACGAACTGTTGCCGCCATGGACGAAGTAGTGCCAAGGAAAGTCGTCGAGGTGACCGTCGCGGCAGGCCAGCAAGAAACGTGCGGGAACGGCATCCGCATCCTTGGCCGGTTGGTCGCCTTTGGAACCACGGCAGCCTTTGTGAACGAAGCGGGTTCGCTCGGGCCTGAAGCGGTTCTCCTTGATCTCGAATAGACCGGCATCAAAGGGCGACAGCAGGCCGCACTTCACGCAACGCATCCAGCGCGGGAATGGCCGGACGGGAACGCCGATGTTGGCCTCGGCCGACCAGACGTCGACGAGTTCACTCTTCTGGAATGGCGGCATGCGCAGGTTTTCGACCTGCACCCCCAGAACCTTCCGAACGGCAGCGAGCAGTCGTGCCTCTTGAATCGGCTGGCAGCGATCCTTTTCCCATCTATCGATGCCGAGTGTCACTACGGAAAGGCTGGGCAGGTCGATCAGCGCACCGGGGCCATAAGTCCACAGCAATTGGCTTGGGCGTACTTCGCCGACTGGCGTTTTGTTGTTGATGATCATGTTCAATCCTCATCCTTCGTTGCGGGGCGAGGCTTCCAATCGTGATCGTCCGTGATATGGCTCGTGTTCATGATCAGACGCACGCCGGGCTCGACCTCTCGCATCGACATCGGCACGGTCCAGTTGTCCCAGGCTTGAATTCCTGGCGACTTGATCAATGCCACGGTCTTGTCTTTCTCGGGGCCGCGCTTCTCATACGCCAAGATCCGTCCGCCCTTGCTGACCTCTTTTGCCCATTCGTCGGCGCGCTCTTTCAGCTCGGTCTCAGCCAACTGCTTACGCGAGTTGTCTTCAGCGACATTGCCTGCGCGAGTCGCCAAAATCTTGATGGCATCCGTCATCTCGGCTTGGTTGGACATGCTCAGTTGGCCAGCGCCTTCGTTCGGACTGAAGACATCGTTCTCAAGTCGCATCAAACTCAGCATCGCGCCCGTCAAACCACGATCCATCGCGCGTGGCGAGAATGGCGTCACTGATTGCGCCTCGACGTGTTTGTAGAACGTGGCGTGGTAATGCTCGAAGGTTTCGTAATGCGACAGGTCGCGCGGTCTGGCCCACGTCAGCACCGTGCAGACCAAGCCCGGAAAGGAACGCCCGACACGACTGGTGGCCTGAATGTATTCGGCGGTTCCCTTGGGCTGCCCGTTCACTGCCATCAGGCCGAGTCGATTCACGTCGACACCCACCGACAGCATGTTGGTCGCCAGCACCACATCGATGGCGCGCGTGTCACCCTCCTGCCAGCGGGTCACGTACTTGCCGGTTGCCGTGTCGAACTCGGACTTGAACTTGACCTCCAGGTTGTCGAGGTACTTGGGAATATCCTGACTCGACACCCGCGACGTCAGCTCGCGAATGTTGCTGATGCTGCGTTGTGCCAGTGCGGGTCGCTCCACCATGCTCATCTGCACGCGGTAGGAACGTGTCTGCACATCGTCCTCTGCTAATCGCTTCATCCCGCCCAATTCACGCAGGGAGTTGAAGTAGCCGACCATGGTCATGTATGGGTCAGCGGGTTCGCCAAAGTGATCGAATAGTTCCTGCGCAGCCGTCAAAAATGCGGTGTAGACGCGGATCAACATTGCAGGGCGCGAACTGCCGGGCGAGCATACCCCGAGGTAACGCCGTCCCGGTTTTTCCTCGATCGGGCGTTGCACCGAGAAGAAGTTGTCTTCCACGTCCAGACCGTGCGGTGGAAACACCGAAACGCGACGCATGAAGACGTTGTTCACTTGCTCCTTGGCTTTGCGAACCGTGGCTGTGGAGGCGATGATCTTCGGCTTGACCGTTTTGCCATCGAGCGTCCAGCCGCACAGTTCATCGACGGCGGTCTCGTACAGACCAACCATGGTGCCCAGCGGCCCACTGATCAGGTGGAACTCATCCTGAATGATCAGGTCGGGTGGGCGAATCGGGTTGATGGCCTTCACCTTGGAGGAAGGAAAGCCCTTGCCCGCTTGGTGATTGCCATTGCAATCGGCACCTTGCCAAAGCAGGCCGTGGCGCTCGCATTCCTGCCCCACGCGACCAAACAGCGTGCGTACCTGACCACGCCACGCCATCATGGCGAACTTGTCCACGGTGGCGATCATCATGGTGGGTGGGCGGTGGTAGATCTCTTCGTCCACGACCAGCACCGGAATCCCCGGGTGCGGCTGCTTGCTGGACTTGCCCTTGGAAAAGTCGCAGCGGCCCTTTTTGTCGCCACAGTAGACGAAGGTTCGGCCAGAGCCTTTGTCGACCTCCACGTCGCGCCCTGGGGCCACTTCCGAGCCGCACCACGGGCAACTGGTGAGTTGCGCGGGGGATGCCGCTCCGGCGTTGTATTTGCCGGGGTTGCGCACATCCTCGATGGCTCGGTGACTGTCCTCGGTCGTCCCCGGCGTCACCTTGTTGCCTACCCAGAGGCCGATGGTGAAAGGTTCCGTGCCGAGGGATTTGTCGCCTTTGTCCAGTGCTTCGCGCCGCAGCATTTCCATGGCGCAAATCAATGCCGTGGCGCGCTGGAATTGCTGAAGCGTCAGCAAGCGCAGCGTGTATCGCATGATCACAGCCAAGCCGCGTGAACTGTCGTACCCGCCGAGATTGCCCTGCATGCGCCGAATGGCCATGGTAAAAGCCGCAACGCCCAAGTAGGCCTCGGTCTTGCCGCCGCCGGTGGGGAACCACAAGAGATCGGCATAGGCCTCGACGGGCTGGACGCGATCCGGATGACTCGGGTCTGCCAGCGACGGAATCGAGAGCAGCAGAAACGCCAACTGGAATGGACGCCAGCTGCGATTCTTCAGCACATCGAACTTGTCGAGGGTGACCTCCTCGCCCCGGCGCATGGCCAGCGCGTATTGGCTGCGCACGCGTTGCGTGGCCATCGCCCGGTTGGCAAAGCGAAAGGCCGCCAGCGCTTTTTCATCGGCTTTCAGCGTGTCGATACCCTGCTGCAGGCGTGTGTGGATCTCCTGGCAACGATCCATCGCTTGTTGCGACTGGGGGTCGTAGCCGGTCACTTCAGCACCGACACGGGTGCGTTGTTCATCGATCCATGCGGCGTAGTCCTTGGTCAGCATGCTCAAGGCATCTACCAGCGGGGCGATGTCCAAAGTCGCCAGTCGCTGCATATCCAGCAGTCCGCTGCTGACCATTTGGCGCATCGCCGGGCGATCGGATGGATCGAGGCCGGGCGTCTCCGTCACCTGCACCTCGTACTGCGGCATGACCGTGGTGCGCACCTCGGTGGCCAGCGTCACGTCGTCGGCAACTTGAGCATGGACGCTGACGCCATGGCCCACGGCGAATTCGACGCGGTTGCGGTAGATCATCTCCAGCGCTTCGCGCTCCGGGGCCATACCGTCGGCGTCCAGTACCGGCCTGCGCCGGAAGATGGCGCGCTTGGTGGCATCCTTCTCCGAACGAACGATCAATTCCGGCTGGAACACCCACGCCGTGTCGCGGTTGGTGTCAGGCTCTTCCTGTGCATTCACCAGGAACAAGGTGACCAGCCGATCGCCATTGGCATTTTTAGCCCGGATGGAGCCCTGCACGCGCACTTCGGGAAACTCGTTGTCGGGAGCCTGATGTGGAATCACGCCTTCGGTCAGCGGCAGCACGATCTTGCCGCCACAAGGAATGCGCTGCCACACCTTGGCCTTGGTCTGCACTTCGGCACCGGTTTCCTTATTCTTGCGGGTGCGGAATATCTCGTGCTCGTCGCTGCGCTCATACCGGCCCCAGCGCGCTTCGATCTCGATCCGGTCGGTATCACCATCCACACAGAAGGTCATGCCGAGGCTGCTGGGCACCAGCGACTGGTTGCTGGCGGCATCGATCTCGTCAGCCGAATCCGATTCCGGCTCCACACGCCCGGTGGCCGTTCCAAACTCCGCACCGGGCTCGTGCCGTCCGGGAGCCTTGGCCTCCGTGGGCGGCTCAAAGTCGTCATTGGCCAGTGGCCCGTCCAACCCCTCGATGCCGCCCTGTGCGGCCTCACGCGGGGCCAGTTTGCCAACCAGGTAGCGATCCCGCACACCCATGTCGACGATGCGTTCACGCGGGCCGCCAGCGGGGCCGAGCAGATCGTCCATCACGGCCAGTTGCAGCAGCTCGCGGATATAGGCCTGATCCTCAATGGTCGGCACTTCGGCAATGGTCTTGTGCAATGCCTTCGGGAGTGACTCCAGAAAGCCCGTCCATTGAATTCGGCCAACGCTGCCGGACGAAGGCGGGGTGAGCGACGTAAGGCCAATCGGAACCGCCGGATCGACCAACAGCATGCGGTCGAAGTAGATCGTGGTGGTCTCCAGATCAGAACGAACCCGCAGTACCCGTCCTACCCGCGTGATGTGTCCAGTGGTGTTCAGAATCAACACCCAATCGTCATCGGCGATGGCTTGATACAGCGAACGCTCGCCTTTCAGCTGCAACGTATAGGGCGCAAGCGTGAGATCGGCAGCAAGGCCATGATCAATGGCGATCCAAGCGTTCGGATTTCTGTTCTGTATCAAGTCCATCATCACTCCACCCAAAAGTCTGTTTTTTATGCCGTGGCAGTATTCGCATTTACGGCATGCAAATAACTTCTGGTCGACAAATAGTCTGAGACGCCATCCAGTACCGCTTTGATGAATATTTTGATTTCATCAAAAATCGCAACAAGCTCATCTACGGAGGTGTCTTGACCGCAATCCTCAAATGAAATGCCGCCATGAGCCAATTCATTTCGTTTTGTCTTGACGTTGAGAAGCCTGACACCATCGCGCGAAGCTGCTTTGTCATGATCGGCGAGCTGAAATCCGTACTCTTTCGCCTTGTCCTTGATCAGGCGGCCATCCAGATTGCCGGAAAACAGGTCTTTTTTATCAAAGCCAAGCCAGATCAGCGCGCTGGATATCGGGATGGCCGCATCAAGCAATTCAGATGGCGTATCTGACGACACCGCTTTGCGAAGACCCTTGATGGCAATTTTTCTTACATCCTCTTTGAGCTCATCAAAGCCGACTTGCTCATCCGCGATGTGTTGATGTATGGCATCTATCGCATTTGTCATCGTCGCTTCCACCAAGTTGTACAGCATCAAATAGGCGGAAGCTCTCAGCGTCTTCTCGAGGTCTCTGCCGACAACATAAGTGTTCGAGTTCGCCACCTCAGATGGCTCGCCGCCGTACAACCTCGAATCCCGGTTGTCTCTCATGAACTGCAGCATTTCGAAGAAACGCTCTATCTCACGGCAGCGAGAGTTGTATGTCTCCTCTGCGCCAACCATTGCTGGAATTGATGTGGTCATACCGTTGGCTCGACCCCATTTGCCCATTCGATATCTCGGCCAAGCAAGCTATCTCTGACAAAATTAATTCGATTGATTACCCGAGGGCGCGAATTGCTTGCGTCGGATCGGGTCAAATAGCGGAACATTTCGCTATCGAGCCAATCCATGTTGCCGGGCTGAATGTTCGGATTTTCAGCGAGGGCAAGTGCAACGCCAATGGCGATCGCCTCAAACCTTATGCGAGGCACCGACGAATTATTTGCATTCTTGCGGAAATGATAGGGGAAGTGCTGACGAACAAATGAAAGCATCCCCATGAAGCTGCTCTCGAAGGCGGCTCTGTCAAAGCCGTTTTGATTCTTGTCGTCGAGATAGTTGTCCAGGAACTCGTCTACGCGGCGGTCAAAATTCTCGTATTGATCCCGGTAAGCGAAGAAACGCAGCACGAGTTCCGGATACTCCCTGCGCTTCACGCGAGCGTCGCTAATCGGGCACAGGTCTTTGAATTCTTGAACGTCGGACAACCCACGGATAAACGTCAGGAACTGTCCGTCGCGAGACCCCATCCGTTTTTCCATGTCTTCCAGTTTTGATCCGCCACTGTTCAGTCGATCAAAAAGTTGCCGCCTTGCTTCCTCGTCAACTTCGATGAGTTCGATCATGCGAAGGGTTTTGCGCCCGAAGCGAAGCTGCCTGGGTAGCGGGAGATCTTTGAAACGAAAACCGATCAGCTTGTCCAGTATTTCAAGCCGATCGAGCTTCAGCTCGTTGCCCATGAACCGCACCAGGGTTCTTATTCTTTGCGAGCCGTCGACGATCTCAAGTCGGCCAGCATCCTCTCCGGAAGTTATATCCGCCACGTACAGATAAGGGATCGGCAAATTCAACAAAATCGACTCAATGAATCGAGACTGTTGAGCCTCACTCCACACCAGTTCACGCTGGTAATCAGGAACGAATATCTCAGCCTTGTCACCTTCGATCTTGTCGGTGAATTTTTTGACAATGACTTCTACGGGGTACTCGCGAATGTCAAAGTCAGTTTCCTTTTGCCGAAGGGAAATCTGCGCCTCTGCATCATCTTTTTGTTCTGCGCTAAACGCATCGATGAGATTCATCTGCTCATTCTGTTCCATGTTATTCCTCGGTGTGATCAATATGCAGTCCGCGTGATCTGCAGCCCGACGCATTGGCGTCCCATGCGTTGGCGTTGGCCACCACCTCGGTCAGGACGGCGGCGATGTTGCTATGGACGTTGATGCCGAGATGTTCGAGGACGTTGAGGTCGACGGTCATCTTGTAGATGCTGGTATTCATGCTTATGCCTCGCGTATCGGAGAGGATGGTTTTGCTTCGCTCATGGCGACCGCGCGTGCAAATAGCTGTTCGACCGACTCATCTAACTCAGTCATCATTTTCGAGCGGGATACCTCATCCACATTTTTTGTATGTAGGCGCTTTGACAGAACGGCAATTGCAGATGCCAAGTCCTTAATGGTCTGATCCTTTGAATTCGGATGAACAGCCGGTAATTCGGAAAGAACTGTCGGCTTGACCTGGGCCATCACACGTCCCTCTTCCTGGGAGAAGACTCGATATATTCGTGTCATGACGCTCGAGTTGAGTAGCCCAGCCAAATAGTAAGCATCGACTCCGTCCTCCGGAGACAGGACGAATACTCCATCTAAAGCAAATAGTTGCTCCGTATCGACTGCCACCTTTGGGCGATCAGCCGTTATGACGCCAAGCAGTTTCTCTCTCCGCTCGAATATGCCTTGATCTCTCGGCCTATGAAGGGCGTAGATTGGATGCTTGCCCTGTTGCACTTCTTTGCAGGTGATTTTTGAGGCGTTTCTGCCCACCCAATCAACGATTTTCGGAATCGACTCTGGTGGTGTTTCTCGGGTGGTGTAAATGAGAAGTGGAAGATTGTCAGAAATATCAAAAGGCTTCAGATGAACACCTCCTGTGACCACCTTCTTCAGAAACAAAGCCTCTAGTTGTTCGCTTTTTGCCTGCTCGCCGGGTATGACAAAGACGTCTTTATTGTCAGCACTAACTCCGCGCTGGATTCCATTGTCATTGACAAGGTTCGCCAGCTTGCATGGAATGGCTGAGACCAAGCGCGCAATCTCGGAGTATTCACGAAGATTGTTTGTTGGAATAATGCAGCCCGGAAAATTTCTCAACGTTGCCTGAGGCAACTTGAATTCAACGTCTTCTTCTGAGGATGATGTTCGCCACCTTCCAACGGAAATTTCAGAATCTCTTCCTTTTTGTGCTGAAAATACGACGTAGCAACATGGTCTCGTTACACGAGCAAATACACCGTCGCCGATGTTGCAGACGTGGGTAATGCGATGCTCAGAAAGTAACGCCTCTCGGAGTTTTTGCGAATATCCTTGATAAAGCAACACGTCCGGCACCAGCAATCCAGCGGATGCCTCGGCCTGCTGATTTAGAAGCTGACAAGATCTGATCAAGAAAAGATGGAACGAATCAATCATTCGATCTAACTTGTCTCCGTCGACGCTCTTCCACATGGTCTGTAACTCAGACAACAAAGAAGCTCCCCAAGGGGGATTGGATACGATCGCATCAAATCCGGGTTTAGCGCCCGCGAACACCTCTGGGTATTCAAGCGGCCAATGGAACGGTTTAAGGAAGGATATGCCCGGCATCAGATCAATGCTCAAGGCTTCGCGCCCCCGCTTCACGAGGGCATCAAAGGCGTCCCTATCGCCTGAAGCCGCCTGATCAGCGTGAATGGTCAGCATAGCGACGGCAGCATTGACCACAGTTGCGCGCCCCCCCGAAGCCAGAGCTTCCCCGATGAATGCATCGGCGATGCATTCCGGTATTTCGAGCCTGCGACGCGCATCCACATCCAGCTGCGCCATGGCTTCCACATCCCGGATATCGCGGATTGGCATTTCGCGTAGGCGTATCCGCAGTTCGATGGCATCGCGCACGGATTGCTCTATATTCTGGCCAAACAGATAGCGCGTCTGTTCACCCCTGCGCTCCGGCGTCATGCTCAGTTCGGTGAGCTGATCCAAGCGGTGAATGCCTAACAAACTGTCGCCACACCGCAGGTTGTGGTCGAGAAAGCCAAAGGGACGTCCCTTGGCCAGCGTCACCAGCCAGATCGAGAGCTTGGCGAGCTCGACGGCCAGCGGGTTCAAATCGACGCCGTACAAGCAACGCTCGGCGATGAGACGGCGCGCGATAACCGTGCGGGCTTCGCCGTCGCGGGGTAGAGGCTCCTTGGCCACTCCGGCATCCAGAACTTCACCATCCGCGCTAACGGTTTTGCCCGCAGCCTCGACCTGCGACCACGCCTCGACGAGGCGATCGGACAACCAGCGGCAGGCTTGCACTAGGAATGCGCCCGACCCCATGGCAGGATCGCAGATCTTGAGATTGAGCAGTTCAGCGGGGGATTTCAGTGCCCATTGATCGCGCGCCGCACCCTCCGCCGGGCCGACATAGGCCACCGGCGTGAGCGTCTCGGCGACGATGGCCTCGGTCAGCGATTTCGGGGTGTAGTGGGTGCCGGTTTCGCGCCGGTCGGAGCCAGTGGTGACGATGAAGGCACCAGCGGGATATACCAGCGGATAGCCCCATGGATCGGTTCGCAGCAGATGGGCATAGGGTTTGACGCGATCGCGCAGCTTGGTGTCGCCTTGGCAAGCCGTCAGCAGGCGGTCGGCCAAGGTGTCGTCGACGGGTTTGGCCAGATCATTGCGCACCCGGCTGGCAGAACTGCCAGAGCGTTCTTGCAGCAACTCGGCGAGTCGCACGGTGCCATCCAAGCGGGCCGAATCCAGCTCGGCCAATTTGATCCATGGCGTCTTGGCGCTCTTGGTGGCATCCAGTTCCAACGTGACTTCGTCGGTGCGCTTGACGGTGCGTTCGAGCAGACCCTCGTACACGTAGCCGATCTGTTCGACGTCCAGCGCGCGATAGGACAGCGTGCGGCCTTGGAATTGCTGGATGGCCTCCAGCAACAGCAGCACGGTGCGGTTGTCGATGGGCAGCGGCTTGGCGGCATCGGTGCGCCAGTTGGAGCCTTTGGCCCGACCTTCGAGGAAGGGGAAGCGGTCAGGATCGAACAGCGAACCGCCCAGCGCAGGTAGGCGCAGGTTTTCATGCTCGATGCCGCCGAATACGGCGCGGAAGATCGCCAGCAGTCGTGACCATGCATCCCAGCGACGCTCGAGGATCTCTTCGGACTCCTTGCGCAACTGCATGCGCAAGGTGGAGAGCGCGTAGTTAGCCTCGTAACGTTCGTCGCCCATCAGGAGCAGGCCGCGCTCCTCGGCGGAGAGCAGGAATACCAAGCGCATCATCACCGTGAGCGCGGCTTCGTACAGCTCGGGTTCCTTGACGTCGTGCAGAAGCTCTCGATTGCGATCCTGGTCGGCTTTGTCGAGCGTCTGAATTAACACCTCGACGGCGCGGCGTACTTGCTCGCCAAGGGCGTCGGTGACTTCGTCCTGGAACTTCAGGGAGCGATCGAACAGCGTGGGCAGTTGTTCGGATTCATCGACAAAGAAACGACGAATACCGAGCAGATGCACGAAGGCCTGCAGGGTGATGGGCTCCTGGCTCCAGATGCGGGCATACCAACTGGCAAAGGTACTGACGGCACCGACCGGGGCATCTACCAGCATCCAGCGCTCGCCGTTGGTCACCAGCCCAAGGCGGCAACCCAGTGAGCGGCACAATTGAACCATGCGATCGGCGGGTGTGGCGGCCCAGCCGTCTTGCTTCAGGGTGGCATCAAGGTCGACATCCTGCGCATAGGTCTGGATCAGCAGCAGCGGCTTGTTGGCGCGTTGCTCATCGATCACGGCAAGAGCAGGCGACAGCGTCACGCCGTGTTCGGGCAAGCTGGCCTGAAGGTTGGTGGCGCACCAGTCGGCGCGCTTGAGCACGTCGCCTTTGCCGTCTTCATCGAGTTCGAGACCGCGCGACAGCACTTCGTCGATCCATGCCGCGTGCAACTCGGCGAATTGGGCATCTTCCAGCTCCAGCGCTTCGCGCCATTCCTCATAGGCTTGGCGCAGACGTTTGCGCTTGATGCCATCAAGCTCTTCCAGCCCTTGCGGAAAGGCTTCCTTCAGAACGGGAACGGCGAGGAAAGGGCCGGAGATCTCGATCAGCGACAGCCAATCATCATGCACGCTGGGAGCACTCATGCGGCACCTCCTTGAACGGCAGATGCAGGCACCAGAAAAATGACGGCGACCGGGAAGGTTCGGTCGTTGAGTTTGGCGTAGCGGGTTTCGATGGCTTCAGCCTCTTGCTGGCGCTCGGCCGGAATGCGGGCAAGACGCGCTTCCAGTGCGGCGGTGTCGCGCCTGAGCTGTGTTCGTTCGTCTTCCGAGAACAGGGAAAGCTGGGCCGGTTGCTGATCTTTTTTCAGCTCGAGCTGAATGGCTTTTTCAAGCTCATCAAGCACGGAGCCAATGTCAGCCACCTCTTGCTGCTTGCGGGATTGCAGTGTGTTGGTCAGGAACTTGAGCCGGTCTTTTGAACGGGCGTCTATCGCTTGCAAGATGGCGCTCTGCGCACGGTCGAAGCGAACACGGATGGCATCAAACAGAGAGTCTGCAGCGGTCAGCGGCTTGGCTTGATCCAGCCATTGCTGGACTTTGGTGACGCCTTCTTCGCGGCGGAATGCTTTGTCGCCCAGGTAACCACCGGCTACCGTCAGTTCCTCATGAAGGCGATGATGATTGCCGCCAGTGACGACCAGCCGCGAGATGACGACTACGGCAGGCCCGTCAATCAGGGCATCCGGCACCGAGCGCACGGTGACGCGGTGCAGTTTCTTCACGTCGTCTTGCGCCCAGACCTCGGCGCGCAGCAAGCGCAGGCACATCTGCACCAGTCGGTGGTTCAGGTGAACCAGCACCACGTCGTCACGCCCGGTGGCGACGGCGTGATCGAAGGTGATGGGTCGAATCTGCAGCGTGTGGGGGTGACGCAAGCCTTCGAGGCAGCGAGCCCACGAACCCGACAGCGCGGGCATCTTGAATACGGTGTCCGCCGGAGCGTCAGCCAAGGCAAAGGGCTCGAGCGGCGGGCGACCTGCCAACTCGAGACCGGTCTTGACCGCCATGAGGATGTGCTCTGGCGTGAGGTGAAAATCCTGCTGCGTGGTCAACAGCCGTTCGTGCAGCTTGGCGACGCGGTCTTTCAGTTCGCGCTCGGCGCGCACGAAGCGTCTGGCCTTGGCGATCTTGGCTTCAGCAAGGCGGGTGTCGAGGTCTTTGAGCGAACCTTCGATCAGCCCCGACATCTGCGGCGCGATGACCGGGTTGACGCTGCCCATGTCCGCCCGCATGGATTCGAGTTTGCGCAGCGCCCGAATAATGTCGTCGCCGTGGCCACCAATGGTCGCCTTGCCCTGTTCGCCGCCATCGACGGGGTGCCAGATCAACACTTCCTTCTGGCGTTGACCGTGCCGGTCGATACGACCGTTGCGCTGCTCCATCACATTGGGGTTGTAAGGGATCTCCAGATGGATGAGGCAATTACAGTGGTTCTGCAAGTCGATACCTTCCGACGCCGCATCGGTGGCCAGCAGGATGCGAACCGCCGAATCCTTGGGCGAGGTCTGGAAGGCCGCTTTGACCTTCTCACGTTCATCCTGCGGCATGCCGCCATGGAGGATGGCCAGTCGATCACCACCGAAACCGTGGCTGGCGAGGATCTCGTGCATCCACTGGTGGGTGGTGCGGTACTCGGTGAACAAGATGACCCGGTGCTCGTTCCACTGACCGTCAGTCTTGAGATTGATCGTGAGCCAGTCGAGGACAGCCTTGGCTTTGGCATCGACCTGGTTCTTGGCGGTCTGTGCCCACGACCGCAGCGCGTTCAGCATTTGTTGCTGCTCTGTCGTCAGCGGTTGCGCGCGACGTGAGGCCTCTTCGACGGCCTCGGACTGTGCGTTTTCGACCTCCTGGTCGTTGGCGTAGTCTTCTTCGACTCGCAGGATGGCTTTGCGCAAAATGCGGTCGGCCATCGCATCCTTGTCCTTGCGCTGGCTGCCATTGGCCAGGCTGGCGATATGCTTCTCGAGCGTGGATGCGAACGCGGCGGGAGAGGAGAAGAGGCGCTTCTTGAGCAGCTGGTTGACGAACGACGTGCCGAACGCATTACCGACCTTCTCTGCATCTTGCTCGCGGCTCGCGCAGTAGTCGTTCAGTGTTTGGTGAATGGCGCGCTCTTGTGCGGAGTACGCGGCTGGCAGCGCTTGCAACTTGCGCTGTGCATAGAGCGGCTTGCCTTCGGCATCGACCAGATCGCTTTTGAGGCGGCGGATCATGACCTGACTCAACTGCTTTTCATCGGGCAGGATGTTTCGGGCAAAACGCTGGTCGTCCAGCAACTCCAGCAGCGAAGTGAAGGATTCGGTGTAACCGTTGTGAGGGGTGGCCGTCAGAAACAGGCGATGCTGGAAGTGTGGACTGATGGAACGGATGAAGCGTGTGCGCTGGCTCTCCAGCGCGTAGTTCGCACCGGCAGCGGGGGCGATGTTGTGTGCTTCATCGACTACAAGCATGTCGAATTTGCGCGGGTAGCTGGTGTGTGCGGGCAGGACGTCGCGCATGGCACGCAGTCCTTCGCCGCTCTTGACCCAGTCCATGGATGCGATCAGGCGCGGATGCGAAGTCCAGGGATTGGCATGGATGCCGCGATCGCGGCGCAACTGCTTAATGTAGGCCGTGTCGACAACCCGGAAATCAAGGCCAAACTTTTCCAGCATCTCGACACGCCACTTTTCTTGCAGCGATGCGGGGCAGATGATCAGGACGGTCCGAGCACGGTGCCGCAGCAGCATCTCCTGGATGACGAGACCGGCCTCAATGGTCTTGCCCAAGCCGACGTCATCGGCGATGAGCAGATTGACGCGGGCCATGTCAATGGCGCGTACCAGCGGGTCAAGCTGGAAGTCCTCAATACTGACGCCACTGCGGAAAGGTGCTTGCAGAAAACCTCTGTCCGCGTTGGTGGCAGCACCCCAGCGAACCGCATCAAGAAAAGCGTCGAGGGTGCTGGAGTCATCCTGGCCAGTAATTGACAGCAGACCTGCACGCTCAATGATTTGCGCGCCGGGCTCGATCTCCCAGATGACCTCAATCTCCTCACCCAGACCGTCCTCGTCGATGGATGAGAGGGTCACCGCATTCTGTTGCGCTGAGGTTGATGTCAGCTTGGATGAGGCGACTTCGGCAACGACCCACTGGCGCCGCCTGACCTCGACCAACTGCCCAGGCTCTGGGCGGGCCCGGTAGGCCTGGCTATTCTGTGCGTTCGAAATTTCCATGCGGTCTACCGTTTTCCTGTTCTGTGGGTTCTATGCGCCCTAGCAAATAGCCGGGGCGGCATTTATCGGGTCATGGTTGTGGCGCAATCGCGGCAAGATGGGAGTTGATGCTGCGTGCGATCGCGCGACCAAGGTCCACAGGAACGGCATTGCCGATCAGGCGCCCCAGTACTTTGAAGCTCACCTCACCGTCATCGGGAATGAACGCGTAGTCACGCGGGAAGCTCTGAATAATTGCCGCTTCCCTCAAGGTGATCGCGCGATCTTGTTCAGGATGCCCAAACCGGCCATTGCCGAACCCATAGCACTGCGTCGTCATGGTGGGGGCAGGCTTGTCCCACTCCATGCGGCCATAGACGCCGGGGTAGGTCCTGCCGCTTTCTGCGCGATGGCAGTCAGCGACGAGATGCTCCGGCCAGTCGCGCCACGTGCCGCCAGGCTTCGATACCTTGATGCGTTTGAGATTCTTTTCTGACAAGGTAGATGAAACGTGCAGCTTGTCTCTCGGTGCTGCTTCACCTGCGCTCAGTGCGCGCAGGCGACCAATCGCCTGCCTCACGGTTTTTGGCTTATCGATAGTAGGTTCGATCATCCTGATGTCGCCATGCCTTGATGCCAGCAGAACCATGCGGCGGCGAGTTTGTGGCACGCCGTATTGCGAGCTGTCGACGACATCGAACCAGACGTTGTAACCAAGTCGCTTGAGCGTGTCGACGAAGTCGTGAAACACCTCGTGCTTGGCAACGGTTGGGACGTTCTCCATCGTGATGACATCTGGTCGAGCGCCCTTTGCCAAACGAGCGAACTCGTACAAAAGCCCCCATTTGCCATCCTTGCCATCCAGCTCATAGCGTTGCGCATAGGTGGAAAAAGGCTGACAAGGAGCACACCCTGCAAGGATCTTCAAATCGGCATCGCCGAAAAGCTGATTCAACTCATCGGTGGTGACTTTGCTGATATCTCGCTCTACAAATTTGGCGCTGTTGTTAGCCTCATAAGGAAAACGGCAGGCAGGGTCCATGTCGATACCCGCAACGACTGGCACGCCTTCGAGCACGAAGCCATGCGTCAGCCCGCCAGCTCCACAAAACAAATCAACACAAGAAATTTTCGTCATTTCAACAATCCTCTTTTCGTTTCGACCGCAGGATGAGGCGATCGAAACCCGTCGATAGCAAGTCATTCATTCTTTGCCTCGACCTTCGTTTTCTGCTGCTCCACCAGAGCGCACCCACTCATCGACTTCCTCAGACTTGAACTTCCAAAGTCGACCGATTCGGTGAGCAGGCATGTTCCGTTTACTGATCCAGGCATAAACGGTGTCCTTGCTCACGCCGAGGTACTCGGCGATCTCTTCGACCGACAACCAGCGATCTGACATGGCAGGGGTTTCCATCAAAAGTCGGA
>Ga0048259_100796_pt1 | contig 18960 bp, 18 predicted proteins | sample SubbioQV12_Dec13_FD_54352 | JGI IMG/M metagenome (GOLD analysis project Ga0048259, IMG submission 54352) | Serpentinite rock and fluid subsurface biosphere microbial communities from McLaughlin Reserve, California, USA - QV1.2_Dec13... | ecosystem: Environmental > Terrestrial > Deep subsurface >... | reverse complement strand
CCGAAAGAGCCGATGCCGTCATCGTACAGCCTGCTTTGCTGCATGGCTTGGAGCACCATATTTTGTTCGAGGACGAGGGCTTCATCGTGCTGAACAAGCCCTCGGGTTTTGCAGTTCACGGCGGCAGCGGCATCAACGCCGGTGTCATCGAAGCCTTGCGTCAGATTCGGCCACAGCAGAAATTCCTGGAGCTGGTGCATCGCCTGGACAAGGAAACCTCAGGCTGTCTGCTGATTGCGAAAAAACGCGCAGTCCTCAAGCTACTGCATGAACTGTTTCGTGGCGATGGCATACAGAAAACCTATCTGGCCTTGCTGGCCGGGCAGTTCAAACGCACACAACAGACGGTCGATGTGCCGCTGCTGAAAAACGTCGGCCAGGCGGGCGAACGCAGGGTGACGGTGAGCCAGGCGGGCAAGTCGGCGGAAACCGTGTTCACCCGGCTCAAATTATTCCAGGCTGCGACGCTGGTACATGCAGCCCCCAGAACCGGTCGCACCCATCAGATCAGAGTACATGCCGCGTGGCTGGGCCACCCCATCATCGGCGACGATCGCTACGGCGAAAATGACGTCAACAAGGCTTTCAGGGCACGGGGCTACAAGCGCATGTTTCTGCATGCCGAACAACTGCGATTCCTTCACCCAGCAACAGGTGTTGCGCTGCATTTCGTGGCGCCGCTGCCAAACGACCTGCAACAATTGCTCGATCGGGAATGATCGCGGTGCCTTCGGGCCGTGTGCCGCTTTCTTCCTCGCCTTGTGCAGCAGGCGACCATATCACTCTACGTACCGAAACGGATGTAACGCCTGAGCGGCGAACCCGCCGACCAGATGAACGACTCGGTGTAGTAGTGCATCAGCGCCAGATAGCCAATGATGCCCAAGGTTGCGGCCTTGTACAGTTTGACGTCGAACAACGTCAGCGTAATCCAGTTGATGACGGCATCGCCATGGACTTGCAACACGACGGTCAGCAGCAGTGACAGCACGGGCAGTACCCAGGCCGGTGACAACCGACAGGCCGCCGCCAGCCGATACGGCATCGCCTGCGGCGCATTGCCGTGGCGATTGACATCGTGGGTCACGTAAAAGCTGTAGGCCGTGATGTCATGCACCAGCCTGGGCATCAAAATCGCCAGAAAATAGTAGTGCTGGCTGTAGACATAAAAACTCGCCACCACTAACAGGGTGTTGGCCCACAGAAAATAACGCCCGAACGCTCCCGGCACCTGGCGCTGGTTCACCAGTGTTGCGGCCACCAGCAAGGCGGTGAACAGGGTGGCCAGTGTCAGCATCCACTCGGCTTGTTCCGGCGTCAGCGTGTTTTTCAGAAAAATGCCCAGGTAGATGAAAACACCGGCCAGCACACTCAACCACATCTGCATGTAAAACGCCCACGGCGGCAGGCGACAAACCGCTTTGGCGATGCCATGCTGCTGTTTAAGAACGTGGTAAACCGTCCAGATCGCACTGATGATGTACAGTACGGTGTACGGAATGAACAGACTACCGATGCCAAACACCAGCACGATGAAGGCGCTCATGCCAAGCAGCCGGGTTTTGAAGGTTGCGAGGTAGTCCCGATGATGCAGCAGCAACAGATTGCTGGCGATGATGTGCGGTGTGCCGAACAACACCTGAAACAGCAAAAAATGACCGGGGCTGCTGGGCAGCGCCTGGCGTAAGGCGTCATCGAAACCGATACGATCGAACCACAGCACCAGTACGCACAAGGGCACGATGGCGTAAAGACTCAACAAAAAGCGGAACGACACGGCCCATGGCTTTTCAGGCTCGGTCTGCGAAAAAGAAAGAACGTGTGCCGACATGATTCACCTTGCCTCCAGGAGGCTGTCCGAGAATAGAAATGCGGATGTCGCCCATCCCGAATAAGCGCCAACGCCGACATCCTGCCGTCATTCTGGGCGGCGAGGATAAACCAATTTGCCGATTGACGACAATCGCATCGCAGGTGCCCGATGAAAACCCTGTACTACAGCCATGACGACTACCTGAAACACGATACCGGCATAGGTCATCCCGAGAATGCCCGTCGTTTGCTGGCCATCGATCAGGCATTGGCAACACCTGATTTCGACGACCTCGTGCGCATGTCTGCGCCCTTGCCCGACGACATTCTGGACAAGCTGGCGCTGATTCATTCGCAAACGATGATAAAGCGGGTTTTGCACGGGATTCCGTCGCATGGCTATCATCATTTCGACGGCGATACTGTGGCCTCGCCAGGCAGCAAGGCCGCCGCCTTGCGCGCGGTTGCGGCGGTTTGCGATGCCGTCGATCAGGTGTGGCATCGACAGGCCAATCGCGCATTTTGTGCGGTGCGACCACCAGGGCATCACGCCATGCCCGATCATCCCATGGGGTTTTGTCTGTTCAACAATGTGGCGATTGCCGCTGAATACGCCCGTCGCCACTGCGGCCTGACGCGGGTTGCCATCGTCGATTTCGACGTTCACCATGGCAATGGTACGCAAACGGCTTTTTATGACCAGCCCCAGGTGTTTTATGCCTCGACCCACCAGTCGCCGCATTACCCGGGCACGGGGCATTCTGAGGAAACCGGACGCGGCAACATCGTCAACGTGCCCTTGCCCGCTGGCACCGCGGGCGAGGTATTCCGCGCCCGCTACCAGAACATCATCCTGCCCAAGCTCGCAGCCTTCAAACCGCAATTGCTACTGCTGTCGGCAGGTTTCGATGCCCACAGAGACGACCCACTGGCCTCGCTGCAACTGGTCGAAGACGATTATCGCTGGCTGACGCGCGAGCTGGTGGCCATTGCAAAGACTTGCTGCGATGGTCGTATTGTTTCCGCGCTGGAAGGGGGGTATGACTTGAAGGCACTGGCGGCCAGTGTGTCCGAGCATTTGGTAGCGCTGATGGCGGAGTGATTGAATGGCGAATAATTGGGCAGAAACACTGAGTGCTCCCGCCCGACGATCATTGATAAACCGGTAGGGTGTAGACGTAGTCGGCGTCTTTCACCGGCATGTGACAGGCGAAACACTCTGCCGATTTTTCCTTGTTATTCATCACCAGTTTGCGACCTTCCCAGTGGCCAAAGCCCCAGCCACCGGTTTCTGCGTATTTCTTGCTGTCTTTCACCATGGCCTCGGCGGCGGAAAATTCGCCGGGAACGATGGCCGACGGCCAGTGGGGATGAACCCGCTGCTTCCACACCACTTTCGCGATGATGCTACCGTCGGGCCACGGCTGGGTGTTGCCGGAACGCGCCGCCTTGATGGCAATCTCGTTACCCACGATGGCGCGCAAGGTGTTCTTTTCGGTTCGATGCGACACTCCCAGCACCGGCCAATCCTTGTACTCGCCGTATTCCATCTTGCCGCCCTGCCCCGCCGGGGTTTCGGCGTAAGCTGCGATGCTGACTGCCGATAATCCGGCAACCAGAATGCCCAGTGTCATGCTGCTCGTTTTCATGCCATCCTCCATAGTGGGTTTATTTGCTAACTAAAGCACTAGGGATTTTAACGACTAACGAGCAAGATTGCTAACAAAGCCTGTATGGCCCCATGTAGCAACTGATTGCACCCACTGAAAATCCGCTTCCCGATTTCTTCTGCATGCCTTGTCGGCAAGGCGTCATCATGATCGTCAATCTGTTTGCACAATTTTTGATAAAAATACACACTACCCAATAGGAAACAATGCGTTATATTTTCATTAAATCGTGCAAAAACATCTAAACTTTTGACGCCATGATCTTGACCGTAGAAACCCATCGTTCTGGCATCTTTACGTTCCAAACCGGATTGAAGCTTGCGCAGCTTCAGCCATTGATCGATAAAATCGATTACGGACACAGGCTGTTTTCTTCATTACCGTTGCTGCCCGACGTAACTGCAACGCTGGAAAAAGAGACATTGCTATCGAGCATACACGGCACCGATACCATAGAGGGCGGCACACTGACTGAAGACGAAATATCGCAAGTAATCGAGTTCACGCAGGAAATCACGCAGGAGGAACATAAACGCAGAATCAGCAATTTGGCGCAGGCTTACCGATTTGCCGAAAACGCCGCCATTCAAGCTCCGACGACTCAACACTCCGCATTCCTGGTGTCGGAAATTTTTATCCTGACTCTGCATCGTTTAATCAGCGGCGGCATCAATGACGATCGCTATCAGCCCGGTCAATACCGTGACAACCCGAAGGGCCAAATTACCAAAGTGGGCGACGAAGACCATGGCGGCATATACAGAACACCGCAGGCCCATATCGACATCAAATTACTGCTGGGCAAGCTGATCGAATGGCTGAATAGTGATGAAATTTGCAGCCTGCCCAGCCTGATTCGCGCACCGTTGGCACATTACTACTTCGAACGCATCCACCCTTTTCAAGACGGTAACGGTCGTGTCGGCAGATTATTGGAGAAAACCATCTTGATTGCATCGTGCAGCCGATACGCCAGCCGGGGAATTGATCGGTATTACCTGGAAAACATCGACACCTATTTTTCCGCGTTCAATCAGGCACGTAAACAGGAAAAGACCCGTCCAGACACCTGTAATCAAGACTTCATCGAATTTGTGCTGAAAGGCTTTGAAATCAGCATTGAAAGGCTGCACCATCGCGCCAATCAAATGATGCGGCATTTTCTGGTACTGGCCTGGCTGGGTGACCTGTTGCGGGACAAGCACATCAACAACAGACAGCATGTCATTCTCGATTACCTTGGCGGCAAGCAAGAAACGATTACCCTGCATTCGCTAAAAAAAATGCCGTGGTATCAGGCGCTTTATCGGCGTTACTCGCCCGCTACCGAAAGCAGGGACTGGGCCGACCTGGTCAATCAAGGCATCATTACCAAATCCGACGAAGGCGCGATCCGGTTAAATGCCTTTCGCCATTAAATCGGCCAGCAGCACACAGGGTAATCGCCGCGTTGACCGCCTCTGTTCTCGTGCAGCTCCGGCACGGGAAAAGCGCTGCATCACAAACCCATACTTTTGGTCTGTTACCTGCCGAAACGGCGACATAACCAAGAAATTCCAGGGGTTCAGTTAAATATCGATTCGGCTGACAAACCGTTGCTTTCCAAGATTTCTTTCAGCCGTTTCAGGCCATCCATCTGAATTTGCCTGACCCGTTCGCGGGTTACGCCCAGCTCAAGCGCCACTTGTTCCAACGTGGCATTTTCGAAACCACATAGGCCATAACGGCGACAAATGACTTCCCGTTGTTTGTCGGCCAGTTGATAAACCCAGTGCGTTACGCTGGTTTGGATGAAGTTGTCTTGCAGGATTTCGGCGGGGGTTCGAGCGTCTTCTTCCGCCAGAGTCTCAAGCAATGGTCTGTCGAAATCCTTGCCCAGGGAGACATCAACGGAGGTCACGCGCTCGTTCAGTTTCAGCATCTTGTCAACGGTTTTTACCGGTTTATCAAGATGTTTGGCGATGTCGTCGGCGGTAGGTTCATGATCTAGCCGCTGCGCCAGATTGCGCTGGGCTTTGAGGTAGACGTTCATTTCCTTGACGATATGAATCGGCAGGCGAATGGTGCGTGTCTGATTCATGATGGCACGCTCTATGGTTTGCCTGATCCACCATGTTGCATAGGTTGAAAAGCGGAAGCCGCGATCGGGATCGAACTTTTCGACAGCTCTGATCAAGCCAAGATTACCTTCTTCGATCAGATCAAGTAGCGGCAGGCCTCGATTGAGGTAGCGCCTGGATATTTTGACGACCAGGCGCAAATTGCTTTCGATCATGACTTTTCGGGCTTGAGCATCGCCATTCAGAGCCAGCTTGCCGTAATGCTTTTCCTGGTCAACCGTCAGCAGCACCGACTTGCCAAGCTCGTTCAAATAGGCGCGCGTCGCATCGAAATGGCTGTCTGCGACGGTATCGGCTGCTTCGACGCTGGGTAGCTTGAACGCTTCAACCGATTCCATACTGGCGTCGTCGTCGATATCATCAAATGTGACAAGGTCTGGCGCATCCATTTCCATCTCTTTTGGCATATCGATCATGTCTTCCATCATGGCTTTTCTCCTGAGCAATGTTTGAATTTTTCGCGGTTTACATTGAATATCTATGGGGTTTTGCTGTTGCTGTATCGGTACTTTTTTCGCCGACCTGATGCTGGCTTTGTCAAAGTATAACTTTAATTATATTGCGCTATCAATTGAAAGAATTGGAACTTTTAGCTTGAAATGCGGCGAGGAACGCACTTTTCATTTGTGACAATTTTGCGACATCCACTCAACTTTCCAGCAATACTTTTCTAGCCAGATTGATGCGCGACGCCAGATAATCCGATCCACCCTTGTCAGGATGCAGCTTTGCCATCAGCCTGCGGTGTGCCATCACGATCTGTGCCTCGGTGGCATCCGGTGCCAATCCCAAAACCTGAAAAGCTTCCGTTCGTGTCATCGGTTCGGCCTGTCTTTTATGAGCCGACTGACGAAAATTGTCAGAAACGTGCTCTTCTGGTCGGGTTTTCCCACCGACAAACCCAGCCCACAACCGATGCAACTGCGGGGCATAGCGCATGATGACGGGCAATGAGCGCATCAGAAACGCAAGCACTGCCCCTATCATGGCAAACAACCAGTGCAGCTTTCCCGTTGCTGCAAGCAATACCAGCAGACCAAAAGCAATTAGCAAGCCAGTTTTTTTGAGAAACTGACCCGACAATACCGATGACAACAGCATCGGGCGCTTGATGAGCAGGTAAATCATGAAAAAAACTAGAATAATCAAAACGATGCGAAACACAAAAATCACTCCGAACGGGACAGATGGACAGGATCGATCAACACCAAAACCTGCAACAACCTTGACACCGATGACGATTCTTTGGCATCGGCAGCCTACAGTTTTGGGATAATGCACAGAAAATCAGCCTGAATTGCCACAAACTCATGCCTGCTACCAACCCGCCACTCATACTCGGCTTTGCCGCCTACAGCGGAACGGGTAAAACCACACTGCTGGCTAAAATCATTCCATTGCTGCGCGACCAGGGATTACATGTCGGCGTCATCAAGCACAGCCATCATGATGTCGACATCGACCATCCCGGCAAAGACAGCCATCGCCTGCGCATGGCCGGTGCCACACCGGTCATGCTGGTTTCGCCGTATCGGCGCGTGGTCATTTCCGAGCGGCCCGAAGCCTGTGATCCCGATTTTTTTCGGGAACTGGCCCACTTTCCGCTCGAAGGCTTGGATTTGGTATTGGTCGAAGGCTTTCGCCAGGCCGCCATCCGCAAAATCGAGCTGCATCGACCATCCCTGGGCAAGCCGCCGCTGTACCCCAACGACCCCAACATCATCGCAATCGCCAGCGATACCATGCTCGAAACGCCTGCGCATTTGTGCAAACTGGATTTGAACCAGCCAGGTGCTATCGTCGAATTTATTATCAGCCTTGTGAACGCGCCATGAATGACGTTTGTTACCCGACAACCACTGGTTTAATCTCGATCGAACAAGCACGGGCTTCGATGCGCACGGCCATTCTGCCGGTGTCTGAAGTGGAACGCATCGGCATCGAACATGCACACGGACGCATTCTGGCCACCCGTGTGCGATCAGCCATCGCCATTCCGCCGCAACGCAATGCGGCGATGGATGGCTACGCCTTCAATGGCCACGCATTACCACCAGCCGATGACGCCAGCACAGCAACGCTTACGATCGTTGGCACGGCGTGGGCGGGTCAGCCATTCGACGGCGAACTGAAACCCGGCGAATGCGTACGGATTTTGACCGGAGCCGTCGTGCCCGACACAGCCGATAGCGTGATTGCCCAGGAACAGGTCGAACGGCATGACGGCAACATCACATTCCCCCGCAGTCTGCCGCTTTTCAAAAACATTCGGCCTGCAGGCAGTGACGTGGCTCTGGACGAAGTTTTGATCGACGCGCCACAAAAACTGGGCGCCCGCCACCTGGCCTTGCTGGCATCGGCAGGCATCGGCCACATTGATGTCTATCGCCGTCTGAAAATTGCGTTTTTTTCGACCGGCGACGAGCTGGTCGATGTCACGCAAACGCTGAAGACCGGCCAGATTTACGACAGCAATCGTTATTTGTTATCCGGCCTTCTACACGCCCCTAACCATGTCGTCACTGATCTGGGCATCGTGGCCGACCAGCCGGAACGACTCGAACGATTATTGTCCGATGCAGCCACCCATCACGACGTCATCATCAGTACGGGTGGCGTCTCGGTGGGCGATGCCGATTTCGTCAAACAGACGCTGGCACGCTGCGGCAAACTCGATTTCTGGCAATTGGCGATCAAACCGGGAAAGCCGCTGACCTTCGGACGCATAGGCGAATGCTGGTTCATCGGCCTGCCTGGCAACCCGGTAGCGGTCTGGGTGACTTACGAGCAGTTCGTCAAACCTGCGCTGCAACAGCTAGCGGGCGCAGCCGCAACACAAAAACTGAGACTACCAGCACGTTGTCTGGACACATTACGTAAAACAGCCGGTCGCCAGGAGTATCAACGCGGCATTTTGCAACAATCGGCAGACGGCAGCCTGTCCGTCAAGCGGGCGGGTGGCCAGGATTCGCACCAGATGCAAGCAGCAAGCCGCGCCAATTGTCTGATTGTGCTGGATGTCGATTGCCAGGGAATTGAAATCGGCGAAAGCGTTTGGGTGGAGCCGTTATCCACCGAACTTTAGATCAGGCTTCGGTAGTAACCCGCAAGACTTCTTCCAGTGTCGTCGAACCCTGAAGCGCCTTGCCGACACCATCTTCGTACAGGGTTTGCATGCCTTCCAGAATGGCGGTTTGCTGAATGACGAAGGCTTCCTCGTGCGTCATGATCTGTTTGCGTATCGCCTCCGACATGACCAGAAACTCGATGATCGCCAAGCGTCCCTTGTAGCCAATGCCGTTACAGGCCGAACAGCCAACCGCTTTGTGCAGCAAGATGTCACCCGTCGGCTGCCAGCGACGCAACTGCATTTCCTCGACCAGCGCATCGGATGCCGGATAAGACTGCTTGCAAGCAGGACACAAGCGGCGCACCAGGCGTTGAGCCAAAATGCCATTGATGGTCGAACTCAATAGATATTCTTCCAGCCCCATATCTTGCAGCCGGGTGACACCGGCTGCGGCATCGTTGGTGTGCAGGGTGGACAGCACCAAATGACCGGTCAGCGCCGATTGCACGGCAATTCGGGCGGTTTCCAGATCACGCATTTCGCCGATCATGATGACGTCGGGATCCTGGCGGACGATGGAGCGCAATGCCGATGCGAAGGTCAAACCGATTTGCGGCTTGGCCTGAATCTGGTTGATGCCTTCCAACTGGTACTCCACCGGGTCTTCGACGGTGATAATCTTGCGCTCCGATGTGTTGAGCTGCTTGAGCGCGGCATACAGCGTCGTCGATTTACCGCTGCCGGTAGGACCAGTGATGAGGATGATGCCGTGAGGCTGGGCCAGGACCTCTTGAAAACGCTGAGCCTGTTTGCCCACGAAACCCAGAACGGCGAAATCAAGTACGGCGTTTTCCTTGTCGAGCAAGCGTATCACCACGCTTTCACCGAACAGGGTGGGAATGGTCGATACCCGCAAATCCAGTTCCTTGCCTATCATTTGCAGCTTGATGCGGCCATCCTGCGGCAGCCGCCGTTCGGCAATATTGAGTTTGGCCATGATCTTGATGCGCGACAGCACCGCCGCCGTTGAGGCCACCGGTGGCGCATCGATGTCCTGCAATACGCCGTCGATACGCAAGCGCACTTTCAGGCTTTGCTCGAACGGCTCGATATGAATGTCAGACGCCCGACTCTCGACGGCTTTTTGCAAGATGAAGTTGACCATGCGGATGATGGGCGCTTCGCTGGCCAGATCCTTCAGATGCTCAAGGTCTTCGTTGCTGTCATCCTCGACCAGCAGGCCGTCGAGCAATTTGTCCATTTGTGACTTGCCTTCGCCGAATTGCAATTCCAGCGCGGCATCGATATCAGCCAACTGGCCGACATGCAGCCGGATGGTTTTGCCGGTAGCAAGGCTCAGGGCATGAAGCGGGTAGGCGTTTTCCGGGTCGGCAACGGCAATGTCGAGAAACTGCTCGTCGGCCAGTAGGCCGACGGCATGGTAATACTTGAGAAAACGCTGCGACACCGTTTCCGGCAGCGGCGATTGCGCGGGATAGGTTTCGCCACGCACCCTGGGAAGGCAGGAAGCAATTGCAAAGCTGTCGGCCACATCGCCATCCGAGCATAACCCGAGCTTGATTAAAAGCTGGGCTATCGATTCATCGGGCGACGATTTCTGCATACGCCGCGCCTTGGCCAGATCATTGTCCGACAACTTGCCTTTTTGCTTGAGTACGCTCAAAAAAGCGCTGTAGTTTTCTTCCGATTCAGCAGTTTGCATGACGTTGCGGCGTGCGCTTCAAGCGGGCGGGCCTGATTTCACCTGGTCAGAACCCGCAGCATCCTAAGTAACCAAGCAACAGCAGCCTCATTCACTGCCCAGTACTTTGACCAATTGCTCAGCCGGCACGTAACCGGGCAACACGTTGCCTTTTTGCGTGACGATCATGGGCGTACCCGACATACCGAAGGCTTCGCCCAGATTCATGTGGTCGTCTACGGGGTTGCTGCATTGCTTGGTTGCAACCGATTCGCCCTTTTTAGCGGCAGTCAATGCCTTTTGCCTGTCATCGGCACACCAGACCGATACCGCTTTTGCGTAAGATTCTGAGCCTTTACCGGCTCTCGGGAAAAACAGGTAACGAACACTGATGCCTTTGGCCATGTATTGGTCGATTTCAGCATGCAGTTTCCGGCAGTACCCACAATCGATGTCAGTAAACACCGACACCTGATATTTCGCATTCGGCGCTTTGAAGGTAATCATGTTGTGTTCACCCACTTTGTCCAACGCCTGTTTGCGCATCCCCGACAATCTGTTTTCGGTGAGGTTTTCTTTCGCGAAGGCGTCGTATAACTGCCCCTGAATCAGGTACTTGCCGTCCTCGGACGCATAAAAAATGCTGGCACCCACGACAACTTCATACAAGCCCTTGATTTCAGATGGGCTGATGCTGTCGACTTTGGCCTCGGGCATGAACTCGGATAGCGCTTTTTTGATGGCGGCTTCATCAGCCCAGGATGACGACGACAGCGTCAATAGCGCAACAGTCAGCAGTGAATACAGTTTTTTCATGGCTTGATTTCCATTTAGGGAGGGGGGGACAGGTCGACGCGGCATGACCGTGCCGGGCGTTACTATTGAGCAATGCGATCAATGTCGATGACCAGCGACAACATCATCAGCGAAATCAGCAAAAACATGCCCAGTTGCTGGAAATACATTTGCACCCGATCGGATATGGGGCGGCCCTTGATGGCCTCCAGCGCAAAAAACAGCAGATGGCCGCCGTCGAGTATGGGGATGGGTAGCAAATTGAGTACGCCCAAACTGACGCTGACCAAACCGAGAAATTTGAGAAAGGCGGTGAAGCCCATTTCGGCGGATTGACCGGCATATTGCGCAATGCTGATGGGACCACTCAAGTTTTCGACCGATGCCGCGCCAATGAACATTTTGCCTATCATTTTCACGGTGGTGATGGCGTAAAACCAGGTTTTTTCGCTTGCCACCCTCAGCGCTTCACCCACCGGCAAGGTGTAAGTCACTCTCATGCCCTGTAGGGTATCTGGCGGAATATGGACACCGGCACCGATTTTGCCTATCACACTGCCATCGGCCTGCTGCTCGGCACGCGGCGTCAGCCGAATTTCCTGCTGCGCCTCGGCCCGCTCGATCAACAGCTTGATTTCCTGATCCGGTCGACTCTTGACGATATCGACCCACTGCAGCCATTCCGCAACAGCCACGCCATCGGCTGACAGAATCAAATCGCCGGTTTGCAACCCGGCGGCTTTGGCAGCGCCATCACTGGTCAACTGACCGATAATGGGCTGAATTTTCGGCATCCACGGATTGAATCCCAAGCGTTTGCCCAGCATTTCAGGGCTTTTGATGTCATCGCCGGTGAGCGTGATCCAGCGATTGATTTCATCACCCGCCATCGTCTTGACGCTGATTTCTATGGTCTGGTCGCCATGGATGGCTCTGGAAACCAGTTGTTCCAGAACGGTAGCCCAGGTTGGCGTGTTTTTCTGATTGACACGCATGATTTCATCGCCTTCGACAAAGCCTGCCTGCGCTGCCAGCGTATCGGCTTCTACGTTACCAACGATGGGACGTATGCCGGTTTCACCGATGACCAGCACCAGCCAGAACAGGACGATCGCCAAAAGTAGATTGACCAGCGGGCCAGCGGCGACGATCGCACTACGTACAGCCAGGCTCTGCCGGTTGAAGGCAAACGGCAAATCCTCCGGCGCAACCGGCTCTTCCCGCTCGTCGACCATTTTGACGTAGCCACCCAGTGGGATGGCGCATATCACGAATTCGGTATCGGCGGGCGACTTCTGGTAACCCCAAAGCCGTTTGCCGAAACCTATGGCAAAGCGGGTGACCTTGACACCGGTTTTCCGCGCCACCCAAAAATGACCAAACTCGTGAAACGCTACGAGTACGGCAATGGCGACCAGAAAATAAAACAGGGTGTGCAAGGTTTCCATAAGTTTTTCAAGGTTCGAGTAAGCGGATTTCTTCCCTGGCAACGGTGCGGGCCTGCCCATCCGCTGCTAAAACCAATTCAAGGCTGTCGGCGCTATCGGGTTTGAATCGAGCCATGCTGCGTTCGATGACGACGGCAATGTCGGTAAAGCGTATGCCCTCATTCAAAAACGACTCGACGGCTACTTCGTTGGCCGCATTCAATACTGTCGGCATGATGCCTCCGGCACGGATGGCCTGGTAGGCCAGTCTCAAGCACGGAAAACGCTTCAGATCCGGGGCTTCGAAATCCATGTGGCCCACCTCGAAAATATCGAGCGGTGTCACGCCGGACTCGAAGCGTTCCGGCCAGGCCATGGCATGGGCGATGGGTGTGCGCATGTCCGGGTTGCCCATCTGCGCCAGCACCGAGCCGTCAACGTAATCCACCATCGAGTGAATGATGCTTTGCGGATGGATGACGACCTGAATCGCGTCGGGTTCGACGTTGAAGAGCAAACAGGCCTCGATAAGTTCCAGGCCCTTGTTCATCATGGTGGCCGAATCGACCGAGATTTTCCGGCCCATATCCCATTTGGGATGAGCCACCGCCTGCTCGGGGGTGACGTTGGGCAGGCTGTCCAGCGCTGTTTTACGAAACGGGCCACCCGATGCCGTCAGCAAAATGCGCCGCACTTGCGCGGCGCTATGGCCCGGCGTGTAACCTTGGGGCATGCATTGAAAAATGGCGTTGTGCTCGCTGTCGATGGGTAACAGCACCGCGCCGGATTCGGCAACGGCCTGCATGAAAATCTGGCCCGACATGACCAAGGCTTCCTTGTTGGCGAGCAACACCGTTTTGCCTGCCTTGGCGGCAGCCAGGGTGGGCAACAATCCCGCCGCGCCGACGATGGCTGCCATGACCACATCGACCGTATCCAGCGTCGCCACGGTCTGCAAGGCTTCGGCACCGGCATGAACCGTGATGTCGGCAATGTCGGTACCGTCTATGGTCTGGCGGAATTCATCGGCTTTTTCGCAATTGACGATGACGACGTGCTGAGGGCGATGGGTCAGACACTGCTGAAACAAGGTTTCGATATTGCCGTTGGCCGTCAATGCCACCACCTTGTATCGATCGGCATGTCTTGCCGCGACATCCAGGGTGCTGACGCCTATCGATCCGGTTGCGCCGAGTATGCAAATACCTTTCATGAGAACACGCTCCGACCAATCAGAACGACACCGGCGTAAAAGAACGGTGCCGCCGCGATGACGCTGTCGATTCGATCGAGGACGCCGCCATGCCCCGGCAGCAGCACACCGCTGTCTTTGACACCCTTGCGGCGCTTGACCAGGCTGAAGAACAGATCGCCATAAATCGAAATCAGCACGGTGAGGATGGACAGAATGATCCAGTCGAACGCCATCAGGACGGCAAGCTGAGGCATCTCACCCAGAAACGACTGGATGCCCCCATAAAACACCCATAACCCCATGGCGCAAACGACGGCCGACACCAAAGCGCCGTACATACCTTGCACGGTCTTGCCGGGACTGATGTCGGGCGACAGCTTGTCCTTGCCCCAACGGTGGCCGGCGAAGTAGGCACTGATATCGGCCAGCCAGATCACAATCAGAAAATACAACACCATGTCGGGGCCGTAATAAGAACGCAGCTTGGTCAGGAACATCCAGGCCGACAACAGTACCAGCCAGCCGATGAAGGCTTTGAGTCGTGGCGACACGTCGACCACCAGCAATTGCGCACTGGCCTGGCGAATCAACAGCATGGCCAGCAGCCAGAACAGTACCGGAACGATGACGAACCATTCGAGCGCATCGGAATAGTCTTTGACCTCGGGCCATTCCATGACGCCGGCCAACCACTCCAGGAAGTGGGTCCAGAACGTCACCCCTATCATCGGGGCAATGAGCGCAGCGAAGAACAGCCCTTTGCTCACGGGTTTTTCGACGTCGGTCAACGCCAGCCATTCCCAGGCTGCCAGAAACGTAATGGCTGCGATGAACAGCGAAAAATAGATCGATGAAAGTTGAAAGATCGCCAGCAGCGCGACGGTCAGTAACACCAAAGCCGTGATTGTGCGTTGAAGTAGCATAGGTTTCTTGTCGTTATTTTATTGAAGTAAAGCGTAACCATTTTGGTTATCCAGCATTTGTTCGCCGGTATGGCCAAAACGGCGCTGACGTCCTTTGAAACTTGCAATGGCTTCCTGCAACAAGGCGCCGTCGAAATCGGGCCACAAGGTTTTGGTGAAATAAAACTCGGTGTAGGCCAACTGCCAGAGCAGAAAGTTGCTGACCCGCTCCTCGCCGCCGGAGCGTATGAACAGATCCGGCTCGGGCAAACCTGCCGTTACCAGGTAATTGTCGATCAAGGCTTCCGAGACGTCGCCGGGGGCTATCGTGGCGTTTTGGATACCGGCAACGATTTGCGTCACGGCTTGGGTAATGTCCCATCGGCCACCGTAGTTGGCGGCTATCACCAGGGTAAGGCCGGTGTTGCTTGCGGTTTGCGCTTCAGCATCGCGAATTTTGAGTTGCAGCTTGTTGGAAAACCCGGCTCTGTCGCCAATGATCTTGAGCCGGATGTTGTTCTTGTCGAGCTTGTCGACTTCGGTTTGCAGGGTAGACAGGAACAAGTCCATCAGCAAATTGACCTCTTCCCGGGGACGGCGCCAGTTTTCGCTGCTGAAGGCAAACAGCGACAAGACTTCGATGCCTTGCTTGGCGCAGTATTCGACGATTTTGCGCACTGCCTTGACACCGGCATGATGCCCCATGACCCGGGGCATCATGCGTTTCTGCGCCCAACGGCCATTGCCGTCCATGATGATGGCAATGTGCCTGGGATTATCGTGACTATCGTGTGCCGTTGGATTCAAGTCGGTCGCCATGGCTCGCACGCCTTACATCGAAAGCAGATCGGCTTCTTTTTCTTCGAGATGCTTTTCCACTTCCTTGATGTATTGGTCGGTCAGTTTCTGAATTTTGTCTTCCGCCTGACGGGCATCGTCTTCCGAAATCAGTTTGTCCTTGAGCGCATCCTTGATCGCCGCATTGGCGTCGCGGCGAATGTTGCGGATGGCCACCCGGCCTTGTTCGGCTTCGTTCTTGACGACTTTGACCAGTTCACGGCGACGCTCCTCGGTCAGCGCGGGCAGCGGAATGCGGATCACCATACCCTGGGTGGCGGGATTCAAGCCCAGACCCGATGACATAATCGCTTTTTCGATGGCCTGGATCATGCCCTTCTCCCAGGGTGTAACCTTCAGCGTTCGCGCATCTTCGACGGATACGTTGGCAACCTGTGACAACGACGATTCCGTGCCGTAGTAACTGACGGTGATTTGATCGAGCAAGCTGGGGTGAGCGCGTCCGGTGCGGATTTTGGAGAAGGCTTTTTGCAAGCTTTCTATGCTTTTTATCATCCGTGTTAAGGCATCCTGTTGAATATCGCTAATCATGTCATTTCCTCACGATAAGAGAGCCGATGTCTTCGCCACGCATCAGCCGCATGACGGCACCCGGCTCAAAAATGTTCATTACCCGCATGGGCAGATTATTATCCCGGCACAACACCAGCGCCGTCGTATCCATGACATTCAGGCGCTGGTCGATCGCCTCGTCATAGGTCAGACGCGAATAAAATGTTGCATCGGCTACTTTATGGGGGTCGGCAGAATAAACACCTTTGACTTTGGTGGCCTTAATCATCAGTTGGGCGTCAATCTCGATGGCGCGAAGGCTGGCCGCGGTGTCGGTGGTAAAAAACGGGTTACCGGTACCCGCAGCGAAGATGGTCACCCTGCCCTTTTCCAGATGACGCACCGCCCGGCGGCGGATGTAATCTTCGCAGACCTGGTTGATTTTCAACGCCGTCATCACCCGCACCGGCTGCCCTAGGTATTCCAGGGCATCCTGCATCGCCAAGGCGTTGATGACGGTGGCCAGCATACCCATCTGGTCGCCAGTCACCCGATTGAGACCTGCCGACGCTTTTTCGGCACCGCGCAGGATATTGCCGCCACCGATCACCAAACCGACCTGAATACCGGCATCGCACAAGTCTTTGACCTCGTGCGCCAAGCGCTGAACGATATCGGGGTCTATGCTGCCACCCTGCGCACTCATCAAGGCTTCGCCGCTCAGCTTGAGCAAAATTCTTCTACAGATCAATTGACTCATCACACTATCCAGGCTCGGTAAGGGGTAATCACAAAGGTGTTTTGATGCCGAAAAAAACCCGGTAAAAACCGGGCTTTTAGAGAGGGCCTTAACTTCCTCTGACTTGCGCCATGACTTCGGCGGCAAAGTCCTCTTCTTTTTTCTCTATGCCTTCACCTACTTCGAAACGGGCAAAGCGTACTGCCTCATTGCCTTTTTCCTTCAGCAACTGGGCGATGGTTTTGCTGTCATCCTTGATGAAAGCCTGACCCAGCAAAGTGACTTCGGCCAGGAATTTGTTGATGCGGCCAGACACCATTTTCTCGACGATGTCGCTAGGCTTGCCCTTGATTTTGTCTTCCTGTTGGGCCAGAAAAATTTCTTTTTCTTTTTCGATGGTTTCAGCCTCGACCTGGTCGGCAGAAAGACAGATGGGTTTGCTGGCGGCGATGTGCATGGCTACATCCTTGCCCAGTTCGGCATCGGCTTGGGCCAGCTCCACGATCACGCCAATTTTGCTGCCGTGCAGATAACAGGCCTGGCCGCCGTTTGTCGTGGCAAATTTTTCGAAACGACGCACGGTGATGTTCTCACCCAGTTTCGCAATCATGGCGCGACGGGTTTCGTCCACGCTGCTGCCGTCTGCCAGAACCAGGGCTTGCAGTTGTTCGTCGTTTGCGACATCGGCTGTCAACAACGCGGTGGTGACGTCGTCGACGAATTTGACGAAGTCGTCGTTCTTGGCAACGAAGTCGGTTTCGCAGTTGACATCGACCATGACGACCGATGTGCTGTCGGCAGAGACTTTGACACCAATGACGCCCTCGGCAGCGATTCTGCCGGATTTTTTATCGGCCTTGGCCAGACCGGCTTTGCGCATGTTTTCAATGGCCAGCTCCATGTTGCCGTCGGCTTCAACCAGGGCTTTCTTGCATTCCATCATGCCGGAGCCGGTTCGCTCGCGCAGTTCCTTCACCATAGCCGCACTAATACTCATCGTTTTGTTTCCTTAAAATTGCTCATCTAAAAAAACGCCTCACGATGGAGGCGTTTGAGATATTGATTTAATCTGTCAAGTCAGTCTGATTCGGTTCTGAAATACCGACTCAGTGCAAAGCGCCGCGTATCAACCTTCGGCAACCATTTCCTCGACGAATTCGTCCGCTTTGTTTGCAGCATCCATACGCACCGCTTTGGCTTCCAGAACGGCGGCGGATGCGGTCTGGCAATACAACGTAACCGCACGAATCGAGTCGTCATTGCCAGGAATGATGTAATCAATGTTTTCGGGAGAGTTGTTGGAATCGACGATACCGATCACCGGAATGCCCAGTTTTTTGGCTTCCATAATGGCATTCTTCTCATAACCGACATCAAGGATGAACAAAGCGTCGGGAGTGCGCTGCATGTCTTTGATGCCGCCCAGGCTGCGTTCGAGTTTTTCCAGCTCACGCTCCATGCCCAATGCTTCTTTTTTGCTGAAGCGTTGGTACAAGGTGCCATCGTTTTTCATCGCTTCCAGCTCTTTCAGGCGGTTGATCGATTTTTTGATGGTCTTGAAATTGGTCAGCATTCCGCCCAGCCAACGATGATTGACAAACGGCATGCCGCAACGGATTGCTTCATCGGCAACCGCTTTTCGGGCAGCTTTTTTGGTGCCGACGAACAGGATGGTGCCTTTGTTGGCGGTCATCTGCCCCAGGTAGTTCATTGCGTCATTGAACAGGGGGAGTGTTTGTTCCAGATTGATGATGTGGATTTTGTTGCGGGCACCAAACAGATAGGGGGCCATTTTCGGGTTCCAGTAACGGGTTTGATGTCCGAAATGAACACCCGCTTCCAACATTTGACGCATGGACACTACTGCCATTGATTTCTCCTAAGGTTTTGCCGATGATTCGGCGTTGGGTTACGCCTCCGCACTGTCCCGACTGATGACCGACATGTCCTGAGACATTACCAGCACCCCACCAATCGTGCCGACAGGCGTGAGTATTGTATAAAGTGAGCCGCGCTTTATACCATGTTCGCAATTTCGCAACAATAGCAAGTCTGTTAGACTGCCCCCGGCAACGTCTCGATCAAGGCGTCAGAGCAAGTACCGAATCATCACAGACCGTTCATGAACATCGCCATCAAAACTGCTGAAGACATCGAAAAAATGCGTATCGCCTGCCG
>Ga0048259_100399_pt1 | contig 18977 bp, 20 predicted proteins | sample SubbioQV12_Dec13_FD_54352 | JGI IMG/M metagenome (GOLD analysis project Ga0048259, IMG submission 54352) | Serpentinite rock and fluid subsurface biosphere microbial communities from McLaughlin Reserve, California, USA - QV1.2_Dec13... | ecosystem: Environmental > Terrestrial > Deep subsurface >... | reverse complement strand
GGCGTTCGCGATAGCAGGCTTGGCAGCGTCAGCGCTTGTCGCAAGACACTAGGCCAACACCGCTTTGCTCCAGTGGTCGCTGCTGGCGTTGATCGAACATGACGGTGGCGAAAAACTGGGTCGTGGTTTCGGTTCTTGGTTGCATGGCCGCCTGAATGCCTTGCGCCATCAACTGATTTTTGAAGCTCATCGCCCGTTGTGCGCTGGAAAACACACCTAGCGACAATCCGCCCTTGTTGTCTCCCGAAGTCACCATCCAGACCCCATCAAAGCCCTGGGCTGCCAGCATGGCTTTATCCTGCCTGGTTTGTTCGGGCGAGCTGGCAGGCGGATAGTAAACCTGATAATCCCTGATCGAAGTCGTTTGCCGTTGCGTTGTGCTCAGGCCGCGCAAGGCGTTGTGCTTCAGCCAGATTGTCATCGCGCGTTCATCGGGGAATGGCCCGGCCACGAAACACGAATGCTCACTGGCCAATAACGCCGCCGGGCCTGGATTGCTCAGCTCCGGCGGTTTTGTCGAGCGGGTTGCCTTTGACAGCCAGTCGTCATTTTCAGCCATCCGCAGCCGGGTCAACGTGGTTTCCAGATTGCTCGACTGCCAGTCGGTCATCATGGATTCAACGACACGCTGGACATAAACACCGCGTTGCGCCGCGCGGTATTCCGCTAGCAACAACAAGCCGGGAAGCGGCGTCTGACGGTGTTGTTGCCGAGCTAACGGGTCGAACTGGCCGACATGGAATTGCCATGACAAATAGCCGATATTGAGCGCACACAAGAAATAGAACAGGTTTTTCATGGTGCTTTACCGCCACGGCACAGCATGGCAAGGCCTTTCATCACCAGTTGCGGGTCGATGATGGCTGCAATTTTCAGGTTTGCAGCGATGACTACGGCATCGCCACCGGTCATAATCAGGCTGCACCGTGCGTCCAGTCTGGCGTGTAACGCCTCGATGAAGCCAACCGCCGCCATCATCGCACCGTTGGCAATACCGGCTGCGGTATTCCGTGCCAGGTGTGTACCGGCTTGCATCGCGGCACCAGCATCATTGAGCTGCGCCGTGCTCACCGATAACGCGGTTTGCATCGCGTTCAACCCTGGCGCAATCAGGCCGCCTTGATGAAAACCCTCGGCATCGATCATGTCGACGGTCATCGCTGTGCCGCAGTCCACCACACACAACGGTGCCGGATAAGCATCAAAGGCGGCCAACATCGCCAGCCAGCGATCGACCCCCAGGGTTTGCGGGTGGGAATAGCCGTTGATGACGCCGCAGGCCTCTCGCGGGGTTTCGGCCAGGCGGATGGGTACCTCTGGCCATACCTGATGGACGACATTGATGAGCCATGCGCGTATTTCAGGTGTGCTGACGCTGGCAATACCGACGCAATCCGGCCTGGCCATGGCCGACCAGGCCTTCGTCAGCGCATCGCAGGCATTGTGCTCGCGGTAATCCAGTGCAACCGTGCCAGTCAGGCCTGTTGCGATGTCGCTACACCATTTCAGCCGACTGTTGCCAACATCGACCAGAACATTCATGGCCGCTGGAACGTCACGTCGCCTGAAGCAAACGGCCTGAGGGTGCCGTCAGCCAGCGTCATCAGCAACATGCCGACGTCGTCTATGCCTGTGGCAATACCTTCGAACGGCTGGTTACCGGCCATCAGTATTACCGGTTTGCCTTTCAGTGCATCGAGTTGGCGCCATTCCGGCAAGTAATCCTGCAAATTCGCCGCATCGAAATCGGCAACCACCGGCAACAGCGCATCGATGATGGCTGCAAGCAAGCGATTACGAAATGTGGGCGGCAATGCGCCGACGATGGTTTCGAGATCGACCCAGGGTTGATCGATGGCTTTTGCCGACTGCTGCGGCATGTAGACGTTCAAGCCCAGGCCAATCACGGCGAAACACGGGCCGCCGGTTTCGCCGGACACATCGATCAACACGCCGCCCAGCTTGTGCTGCTGCCAGTAGATGTCGTTGGGCCATTTCAGCATCACGTCGTGAATGCCAAGTGCGTTCAGCGCCCGGATCACGGCAACGCCGACAGCCAGACTCAAACCGGCGATGGACGCCGGGCCATCCGGATAGCGCCATAGCAAGGACAGGTAGACATTGTGGCCAAAAGGCGAAATCCAGCGTCGGCCACGTCGCCCCCGACCAGCGCTTTGATATTCGGCCAGACAGATATGACCCGATGCTGCGCTCTGCAATCCGCGTTCCATCAAGTGAGCGTTGGTAGAGGCAATGGTGTCGTGAATGTCGAGCACGGCCAGCCGGGATGCAGACGGTGGCGCGAGGTTTGCCAGAATTTCGGTTTTCGACAACAGATGCAGCGGACGGCCAAGACGATAGCCTTTACCGGGCACGGCTTTGACATCAAGCCCTAGAGCGGTCAAGCCTTGCAGATGTTTCCACACCGCGCTCCGGCTCAGCCCCAGGCCAGCAGCCAGCTCCGTCCCGGAATGAAACTTTCCGTCAGAAATAAGCGAAATCAACGGCTTATGAACTTGCTGCGCCATGGCTGATTCGTTGCCGCTTCAACCCTTACCTTTCTCGCGCAATTGGTGCAACTCGCGTTTGACGATGTGCTTGATGAGCAGCTCTTGATCGTCATCCGACAAATTGACGAATTCGGCTGAAATTTGGTAGACGGGCTGGTCATCGTCGGTTGAGCGTTTTTTGCTGTCGACGACGCGCGCATGCACCACGATGATGGCCAGCATGGAACTCAGCAGCAAGCGTAATTCCAGCAATGCGCCCACCGGCAGGGTCTGGTCGTTGCTGAAACCGATGCCGGATGCACTCAGGCTGACATCCTGTTTTTCGCGTTGCGAAAGCGCCTTATCCGGCATCACCGCCCGACTAATCAGATTGATTTTGGCTTCGATGATACGAAGGTAGGCAATCAGCTCGGGGTCTCGCCGCTCGATGCGCAATGCCAGTGTCTGCGATTCCTGGTCGAGAATTTCCAGCGCCGTCGATAGCGAACAATTGCTCAACACATCGTTGGAAACGTGGCTGGAAGCACTCAAAATTGCATCATCCACAACTTTGTGCGCCAGGTTGACCGAGTCATTGACTCGAAAGAACCGCCTTCTTTCTTCAAATTCGTCTGTCATTAACCCCATCCTCTCAAATTTAAGCCGTTTTCCAATGGTTCATTTTAATTTCAATGTTTTATATTAGCCACACACCTGAATGGGCGCCTTCAGCCAGATGCTGGGCTAAAAATTTCGATAGCGCTATTCTCGGACAACCTACCAGAATTCGTTCACAAATAACTTTTATAAACTCTCATCCCGATCCTCTCCCGGAGGAAGAGGGTGAATAATACGGATGTTATTTGTGGCCAAATCCTTATTGGGAAAATCAAGTCAGCTCAAACTCAGCCGGGTCAAGAGCAAGTTCCTTGGCGATGCGTAATGCCATTTTCTTTTCATGCGTATCGAAATCGCCATCCGAAGCCGCAATCGATATCACCATACGCAGGGTAAGCCGGGCAGCAGGCACGTTGCTGGCTATTTTTTTCAATGCTTCAAAGGCCTTGGCTTCGCCGACGTCCTTGTCGAATTGCAATTGATTGACATGGGTTTGGAAGGCGGTAATGACGTCCGTAGTCGTGAAAACGGACAAGGCGTCATGGTGCTCGATGAATTTGATCATCTTTTGCTTTTCTTCGGGGGAAATAAGACCATCGGCCATTGCAATCAAAGCCGAACCGGCCATGGTTGCATTCAAAAAATCCTTGTTTTTGAACTTCAAGGCTTCGGTTTTGAGTTCGGATGTTTTCGTTTTGAGAGTGTTTAAAAAGGATTCAAAGCTCATAAATATTTCCTGTATTTAGTATTAGGACGATAGAAACACAACGGATGAAAGGACGCTTTAATTGGCATACGGCGCGAAGATGCTAAAACTATCGGCATTTTTCAACAAACTGCGCTCAAAGCTTGAATGTTGAGCCGATTTCTCGGTTTGACACCGATCCGAGTCATCCAGGCCAAAATAGTCATAACGGGCAACGATTTGTCTGGCCCAGTTGATATGAGTCGAAATTTCGCACATGGCTTGATGTCGTTTGAACACCGCAGGGCTGTCTGTATTCAGAATATCCAGCGCTTGCTCATACTCCATTTGCGCAACACGGTAATGCCGTTGAATCATCGGGATTTGAGTGGGATGTATCGCGGTTTTGCCGATCAGTCCATACGCCAAGTCGGAGCGTATCTCCCGATCCAGGGTTTCGGTGTCGTCCAGGTATTCATAAACCGGGGCAGAAAGTGGAAAGCCCAACGGTTTGAATGTGGTGACAAGCTGGGCAATCACATGGGCAAGCGGCGTTTCGTAGAGGCTGACACCGCGCGGGCGACGCATACTTATTAAGTTCAGCAAATCGTTACCGCCGATGCGTAGCAACACGATGTTGTGTTTCAGATCGCTTGAAGCCAACGTCAAGGCCAGATCCCGCATGGCGGAGGGGTTGAACACATCGATCGTTTCCAGGGTCGGCATGATGCGGAAGCGGGTGTGAATCAAAATACGATGGTAGGCATCTGAGTTGCTCAAATCGAATTTTGGCAATACGAAGCCGTCGATATTCTCGATGCCTGGCAAATCCAAAATGCGTTTGAGTGTCTCGGGATTTCGAACCCGAATGAAGCGGTACCGGCTCTCGATACGTTGAATGAGCGGTAGAAAGTGCTTCAGGTTGGCTATGGATTGCACTAAATCTTTTTCCGCAACCGCATCTTCCGTGCAAATAATCATGGACTTGATGAGCGGGATTTTTTCGGCATTCGCTATCTTCAACAAATCGGGATGCAAGGCAGGCACGTACAGCGGAGCGCCTAATTGCCAACCGGTTTGAACACTCGAAAAAACTTCTGAGGTCCGTGTTGTGGTGCTCATGAAATCTCCTTTATCAAAGCAGTGGCGCGATAAGGCAATTGAGGATGGTGTTTGATTTCGATATTTTTTTCGGTGGCCAGATACAGCAGATGTTTCACGGATTCATGCTGCATGTCCTGTATCAACAGCAAATTGGCTTCTCGTCTCAACAAAACGCGCGTCGCTTCGCCAATACCGGGTTTGATCAAATTACTATTTTTGGCTCCATACATTTCAGCTACCCAGGCTAAAAAAGTCCTGGATTTTTCTTGCAAAAGCCATTTTTCTTCGCCGTCATCCCGATTATCAACAGCAGATGCCGATTGTTCGTGGATATTGGCCAGAACAGCATCGATAAACGCATTGGATAAATCGCAGTCCAGATAGTCCTGATAAAAGTGACAGCCATGAAAGTCCGTCGCTGACAATTGATTTTTGTCGATGACAGAGCGGCTGACCAATCCGGAAACTGTTGCATTCAGGATGCTGGAAGGAATCAGATAGTCTTCTTGCGAGGACGAGACGAAAGCGGCTCCGGATAAATCGGACAGCACATAGAGTTCCGGCGGGATGGATATGCCATGCTTCTCGCCAAAATCATGAAGACTCTTCGCCAATTGCCCGGCAATGACACCTTTTCCGGTCCAGCCATCGACGAATACCAGTGACTCAGAGGAGTGGTGTTGCAGTATATGATGTAAGGCGTTTTCATCGATGCCAATATCCCGAATGATGGAGATCGAATAATGCTCCACAGCCAAACCAAAAATTTGCGCGAATATTCTTTTTAACAGCACACCTATCGGGGTCCCCGCCCTGGCGAGAGAAATCAGGGTAATACCGGAAGGTCGCCGTTCCCGTATTTTGTGTGCCAATATCAGTACATGCTTGGCCATCAGTGCCTGGTTGTCTTTTAGTGCTGTCAGAAACAAGTCCACGTATGGTTGGCTGGGCGGGCGTTCGTGGGTCAACAGTTCGGAATAGTGTTTTTGTCCGCTTTGAATCAAGGCTTCCTTGACTGCCACCGGGGTGGATTCAACCCGTATCGGTTTGAGTAAAAAACGGACATCGCCCGGCGGATAACTTCCTGAAAAATACGGATTGGGTTTCACGCGAACATGGCTCTTAACTGAGTGTTTTTGGGAACCATCGCATAATCACACAAAGACATGAAAGGCAAATCGGTCTCGCTATCGCCTATTCCTATGGTCGTAAACTGATCGAAGTGCTTACCGTAATATTCAATCAAATAATTCACGGCGTACGCCTTGCCAATGATTTTAGGAAGCACGGCCAGATTATTGCCGTTGAAGTGGCAGTACAACAGACCGCTGGTCACTGTGTCGTGGGTCATGACAACGCTTTGTCTAAGGTTGTCGAGAGCCGCTTCGTCGCCGTCGGCGTGCTTGATGACGCCGTACCAATCGATACCAAAATCCTCGATCAGTCTGGGTTTGAGTGCGCTGTCTTGATGCGTATGGGCAAGAATGGCATGCCATAGGTCGGCAAGCGCTTCGGCATAGGGTGGAAGAAGATTGGTCATGTAATCATGCCACTCCAGGTTGATCTGCCGATTTTTATCGAGTATGACAGCACCATGGTTGAGTATGGCTTCCGCCTGAAAAGGAAGATCGACACGAGTAAGTGCGTCAAAACTCCGCGCCGTTACCGGGATGACATGGCTTTGGTGATTTATCCATTGCCACAGCCAGTTTTGCTTGGACGTAGCGTAAGAAATGATCGAACCATCCTTGAGGTAAGCCCTAGGATCCAGGTCGGCCAAAGCATGATCGCCACATTTTCTCAAGGTTTGAAACAAGGTATCGTCAAGGTCTGTGAAAACTAAACTCTGCATAACGATTTTTATGTAAGGAAAACCAGGCGCTTACGCCGTTGAATTGTTTGATAAGCCCGATAAAACTCAGCGCTACGTCGTCTGCTTCGTCAAGCAGTGGGGTTTCATGACAGAAAACAATCAAGCGAAACGCGGCAGGATCGATGTTGTATAAGAAATTATCAATCCCGTCCTGGTAATTATCGGTGAAACGTATTTTGGACGCGATATCAGCGCCCAAATGTATAGGTGAGCGGGTGGTTGCCTGTACGATTACCGGCAGTCCCGACCGTTCGAGCTGCCGCCCCAGCAAATAAGCCGGCGGGTTGCATTCACCGGTACCGAGTATCAGTAGCGGTCTGTGATCGGTTGGCACAGGCGGCAAAAACGCCAACAACGCAGCAACATTGGCTGGGTCAAGTGTAATAGGGTGCGAGATACCCAGGCGACCGGGCCAGGACAAAATAGCCTTTTTACAGGTGTCGTCGCCAATCACCCGTATGGAATCGTCCCTAGCTGGCATTCTGTCAGCCGCTGCGGGTTGAAATTGCCATTGTCCTTCCAGTAAGGAAACCCAGCGTACCGGGATGGTGGCTGACCGTTCAAATCCACATTTGTCGGCCTCGGAAGCGAAATTGACCAAGCTGGCCACGACAACCGTTTTAAGCTGTGGGTTGATTTTGCGGTATTGGTCGATCAGCCGTAAAAACGTCGAACCGGTGCTGATTTCATCGTCGATCAACACCAGATGCTGAGCGGTGAGAAATAGCTCGCGATCCAGTGGGTCTTCCGGCCAATACAGAAAGAAATCAGTGGCATGGCTGTGCGCTTCGATAAATTCCAGGCGCTGGCAGCCAGACAGTTGATAGCGAGTCGTTTGTAGGAACAAGGACTGGCCCAGGCCTGATGCGCGAGCCGACTCATAGACGCCATAGCCGAGTCCGGTTGCAGTTTCGGCCATGCCGATCCAAAGAGAGGATTGGCCGATGTTTTGCCGTTGCAAAATACGTCGGGCCAGAGACCGATAAGACCAGGCCATTAGGCGCGGGCGAACCGGATAATGCTTGCCGAGGATTTTGCTGACAAACAGGAAAGAGCGTTTACTGTTCTGGCGCGAGGCGAAACCGAGCAGGCGCCGCAAAGGAATGCGGCTTTTTTTGACAGTGATTTTTAATTCACCGTCGAGTAATGATACGGCCCAGGTTTTAAATTCGTTCATAGCGGATTCAATGTCACGGGTGTATTGATTTCGGAAATCAGGCGTCCGTAAATCTGTTGCTCATTGGTAAGGGGGGGCTTGTGTTGCGTCAGGGTTTGTATGGCCATGCTGGCCAGATTGATGCCGGATTGACAGGCCATGCCAACACCGCCGGAGGGGCGGGCATTGATTTCCAGAAGGCATGGGCCATCGACGCCTTGTTTGAACTGGATATTGAACAAGCCGTTCAAGCGGTAACGGGCGGTCAGCCGCTCGACCATGGACGTAATAGCCGGGTTGTCGTCGATAGTCTGAGGGTAACCCGCTTTTTGCGGTTTTTTACGTTGCACGGCAAACCAGAGATCGCCGTGCCTGGCGACACAATCCACACTCCATTCTGGCCCCGGCAGATATTCCATGACCAACAAGGAATCAAAACGTGCTATGTCCTGCATGCTGGAACGTAGTTCCTGCAAGGGTATCTGATACTGCACACCTCGCAGAAGATGCGTGATACTGCCATGATCTTCATCGATCACTTTGAACCCCAAGCCATAAACCGACACGGCGGGCTTGACGCATACACGGGAGTATTTTTTGCGTAGCAGAGCAAAGGCCTGATCGAATTCGGCAAGAGTATTGACAGTGACGGTTTCTGGAGAAATCGCGACAGCAGGACTCAGCGCTTCATAAAAGGCTGACTTATCGTTCAGCAATCTCAATGCATCAGGTTCTGCCACCAGGACCAAATCGGTGCCCAAGGCTAAAAAACGTGACCGGTTCTCTGCCATCAAAACGGCGGCTTTTCCTGGCCAGAACCAGTCCACACCATGGTCTCGGCAAAACGCCAACGCCCATTCCAGATAGCTGTCACCCTCCAGGCCTGAAGGTTCGATGAATGTTTCATCGCCAATCATCATGCCGGGCGCATGCGGATTCGAATGAGAAAACAATAGCGTTACATCGTGATCCGCATCCGCTTGGCGGATATTGCGCAGAACGGCATGAATAGAGGAGAAGGTCTGGTTAAACCAAATGCGCATGTAATTAGATCAGTGGATATTTACAGATAAGCCAAGATTGCCGATATCAATTGTTCTATCGTTCTACCTTGTGCTGGCTCGCCAATGGCATGCATTTTCCATTCACCATTGTGCCGATACACTTTGGCCATGACTTGAGCGGTATGCGACCCTTGGGTACTCAGACTATAGCGAGCAATTTCGCTTTGATTATTGGCGTTCATTATTCTGCAATAGGCGTTGGCAACAGCATCGAAACTCTGGCCGGTGTATGAGCTGACGGTAAACACCAAAGACTTGACATTAGCTGGCACGCTCGATAAATCGACCACGATTTGTTCATCGTCGCCATCACCGTCGCCAGTGAGGTTGTCGCCAGTATGCGCAATGCTGCCGTCCTTGCTTTTCAGTTGCCGGAACCAGATCGTATCCAGCACTTTATTATCTTCGCCAAACGTCATACAGGAAGCATCCAAATCAATTGTGCCACCACTTTTGGCCGCATCCCATCCCAGCCCCATGATGACTTTGGCGAGCGGAGTGCTTGCGGTTTTGTCCAATGAAATTTTTTGACCTTTTTCGAGCGAAATACCCATAATTATTTCCTTAACGATGAATAATGAAAAAGCGATAAAGATTCGGGGATTGCCCAGTTTGAATCTGTATCGCTATCATGAAAAATAGAGATTCGACTACAAATAATGTCCCTACATATTTTATATTCCGCTCATCCCCGCAGGGTTAGAGGGGAGAATGCGTGTTTTGATCAAACATTAACGCCAAATGATGCCGCTAGTGGGCCAAGTCCACCGGCAAAACCCTGTCCTACTGCCTTGAATTTCCAGTCAGCGCCGTTACGATAAATTTCACCGAAAATCATGGCTGTTTCGATCGAGGCATCTTCACTGAGATCGTAGCGTGCGATTTCACTACCGTTATCTTCATTGACGATGCGGATATAGGCCCTGGATACCTGTCCGAAATTTTGACGACGCTGGTCGGCGTCATGAATTGTCACGCTAAAAACGACTTTATCGATATCGGCTGGAACCTTGCTTAGCCCTACCTTGATGCATTCATCATCACCGTCGCCTTCGCCGGACAAATTATCACCTTGATGAACCACAGAGTTATCACCGACGCTTTTGTTATTGTAAAAACAGAAGTCGCTATCAGTGCGTACCTTGCCATTGGTTTTGAGCAGAAAACAACTGGCGTCCAGGTCGAATGCCGCCCCGTCGGTGACGCGCGCGTCCCAACCCAAACCGACGATTATTTTGTCCAGACCGGGAGTCTCTTTAGTTAAATTGACGTTGCCGCCTTTGGAAAGTGATACTGCCATGGTTGCACCTATTGGATTAAAGGTTATTGGATTAAAGATTGAAAATTGCCCCTACCATGACTGAACAGTCGGGCCGAGTTTTGGTTATTACTGGACGTTAATGCGGAGAGGTTGATATGGCATTTTTATGCCGAATCGATGAAAACACCGACAAAACGATCAGCACAGCGCCAATCAATCCAGTAAAGACTTCGGGGATGTGTGTGTGGATGGATACGAGCATGATGACGGCTAAAATGCCGATCGCATAATGCGCACCATGTTCAAGAAATACGTATTCGTCCAGCGTACCCCGATTAACCAGATAAACAGTCAACGACCGGACAAACATTGCACCAATACCCAGACCCAGCATGATAATCACAATGTTGCGGGTAATCGCGAATGCGCCGATGACGCCATCGAACGAGAAGGAGGCATCCAGTATTTCGAGATAAATGAAGGATATTGCTCCGCCTTTTTTGATTAAGTCGGCGGTGGATTCCTGGTCGTCAGCCTCGGATTCGAAAAAGCTGTCCAGACTACTCACCAATCCATAGAGAAATATGCCTGAAATACCGCCGATCAGAACATCTTGTTGATGAAGAGTTGGCACGACCCGATAAGTTATTAACAATAACAATAGCGCCAAGGTCGTCGCAATGGCATCAATTTTGCCGAGCTTTTGAATTTTTTGCTCGATTCGGCCAAGCCAGTAAATGTCCCTGGCTTCGTCGAACAAAAAGGAAAATGCCACCAACAACAAAAAGGTGCCGCCGAACGCCGCTATGAACGGGTGTGCATCATGTAAATGCTGTGCATATCGGTCAGAATCGGTCAATGCCATTTCAATGACTTGCATAAGGCTGATCTCAGCGGCAAAAGCGACGATCAGCACCGGAAACACCAGGCGCATACCAAACACTGCGATGACAATACCCCAGGTTAAAAACCGTTGTTGCCATAATGGTGACATTTTTTTCAACACGGAGGCATTGACGATAGCGTTGTCGAACGACAAGCTGACCTCAAGTATTCCTAAAATGAGAGCCAAAATCGCCGCTTGGACTCCCCCAAATAAAAAGGCTGCAATCAGACAGATAAGTGTGAAATAGAGTGATAGTTGAAAATGACGCATAAGCATTCCTAAAAGCAGTTATCAATTTCGTCAAGGCAGAATGTTCAGGTTGTGAACTGCCCAAACTGAAGAATCAAAATTATATTCGTGTTTGGTTCAATGTACCTCATCGCCAACGAGGCGTTGTTTTGGCCAAAGCCTAATCCGCAATCACGATATCAAAACCACGCATCAGCTCGCCGACAGCCGCACGGGGAATAGATTGCAATACCAAAGACGATTCCAAATCGTCCATGGCCAAGCCTAGTTTCGCCAGCGACTCCCGTTCCACGTAAAGCTGTTCGACACCGTAAATGCCCAAGGCCCCGAGCGTGGCCGCCGTATCTTTCAGTGCCCTATTATCGACCGTTTGTCTGCCGACGAGCTGCAAGACGCCGTCATCGAGAAACAACAGCGTCACGGGGCAATCGAAGGCACCCGTCGTCAGAATCTGATCGAGCACCTCTTGCACGCGCGCACTCTGATGGGGTGGCTGACGCAAAACGAACAGATAACGCTTCATCGTCCCACCTCAGACAAAAACCATAAAGCGGTCGGCCTTCTGCGTGGCATCCAGCCACTGCCCCAGACCGACGACGCGAAAGCCGTCGGCCAGCATGGGGTCGGTGACGCCCTGGCGCCTTGCTTCATCGACACCCAGCAAGCCGCGACGCTGCGCCGCCGAAATACACACCGCCAGATCAACGCCCCGTTTGTAGGCCAATTCGCTCCAGGCCCGGGTCAGGTTAAGTTCATCATCCGGCGGTAAAGCATAGCGCAAGGCATGGTAGATGCCTTCCTGATAAAAAAATACCTGGATGACATCGTGGCTTTTGGACAGCGCGGCCTCGGCGAAACGGTAGGCGCTCAGCCCGCCTTTCGATGCGTAAGGGCTGGTATTGACCTGGATGGCATAGTACATGGCTCTTTGGACGAAAATGTTTGATATGACGATCGAAGACGCATCAGCCGGGAATACGGCATCTAATTGTCAATGCGCTTCGTCCCAATTGGTGCCCCGGCCAACATCGACAAGCAAGGGCACGTTCAGCGTCGCGGCATGGGTCATCAAGTGACGAATATGGCCTATACAATCATCGACAACCGAATCGGCCACTTCGAACACCAGCTCGTCATGCACTTGCATGATGAGTTTGATGTCGGTGCCGCTTTCGCGTATCCAGCCATCGCAGGCTATCATCGCCCGTTTGATGATGTCGGCGGCGCTGCCCTGCATTGGCGCGTTGATGGCGGTGCGTTCGGCATACTGGCGTTGTGCCTGATTGCGGGCGTTGATGTCGGGCAGATACAAGCGTCTGCCGAACAACGTCTCGACATAGCCCAGGGTTTTGGCTTGTGCCCGGATGTCGTCCATGTAGCGTTTCACGCCGGGGTAGCGGCTGAAGTACAGGTCGATGTAGGCCTGCGCCTGATTGCGCGGCAGCCCGAGCTGCTGCGCCAAGCCAAAAGCCGACATGCCGTAGATTAGACCGAAGTTGATGGCCTTGGCTGAGCGGCGTAAGTCGTTGGTGACTTGATCGACCGCGATGCCGAATACCTCGGCAGCGGTGGCGCGATGGATGTCTTCGCCTTGCGAGAAGGCCGCCAGCAAGCCGTCGTCGCCCGACAGGTGCGCCATGATGCGCAGCTCGATTTGCGAATAGTCGGCGGCAACGAGGCTGTAACCCGGTGGCGCGATGAAGGCCTGGCGTATCTTGCGCCCTTCCTCGCTGCGGATCGGGATGTTCTGCAAATTGGGATCGGATGACGACAAACGCCCGGTTGCCGCTACTGCCTGGTGGTAGGAGGTATGCACCCGGCCGGTCTTGCGATTGATCTGCTGCGGCAACTTGTCGGTATAGGTCGATTTCAGCTTGCTCAAGCCCCGGTGTTGCAGAATCAGCCGAGGCAGCGGGTAATCGACTGCCAGCTCCTGTAATACCGATTCGTCGGTCGATGGCTGGCCTTTCGGCGTTTTCTTCAAAACCGGCAAATGCAGGCGGTCATAAAGAATCTCTTGTATCTGCTTGGGTGAACCCAGATTGAAGGTCGAACCGGCCACATCGTGCGCCTGCATTTCCAGCGCTATCATGCGATCGGTCAGCACCTGGCTTTGCTCGGCCAGCATGTCGCTGTCGATCAGCACACCGTTGCGTTCGATGCGGGTCAGCACTTCGACCAGTGGCATTTCGATGTCGGTGTAAAGCTGCCACAGACGCGGATGTTGTTGCAACTGCGCCGACAGGGTTTGATGCAGACGCAAGCTGATGTCGGCATCCTCGGCGGCGTATTCGCTGGCCTGTTCGATGCTGACATCGGCAAAACCAATTTGCTTGGCGCCTTTGCCACAAACGTCTTCGTAATGAATGGTTTCGACACCAAGATAATGCTTGGCCAGATCGTCCATGTTGTGTTTGGTGGCCGTGCTGTTCAGCACATAGGATTGCAGCATGGTGTCGTGACGTATGCCTTGTAAATCTATGTCGTGGTTGTGCAGAACGTGGGCGTCGTACTTCAGATTCTGGCCTAATTTGGCTTTGCCCGCGTCTTCCAGCAATGGCTTCAGTGCGGCCAGTACACGATCGCGGGCCAGTTGTGCTGGGGCATCCGGCCCGGTGTGGGCCAGCGGCACATACGCTGCCTGCCCGGCTTCTACCGCAAATGACACGCCGACGATCTCGGCCTGGCTGGCATCCAGGCTGGTGGTTTCGCTATCGAAAGCGAACAGCTCGGCGCGTTGCAGTTTGTCCAGCCAATGGTCAAAATCGGCTTGCGACAGAACGGTTTGATAATCGCGCGTGGTTGGTGCTGCGGGCCTGGCGGGTTCTGGCGCGGTTGCCGGGGTTGTCGTCGATGTCGTCGCCTCACCGTTCAAGGTTTTCAGCCAACTATTGAAACCCAGTGCGCTCAAGTGGGTTTTCAGCGCGGCAATGTCCGGTGCCTTGCGCTTGAGATCGTCCAGGCTGTAATGCAGCGCCACATCGCATTGAATGGTCGTCAGTTGCCGCGACAACGGCAGTTGATCCAGGGCATCGCGCAGGTTGTCGCCAACCTTGCCTTTGATGTCGTCGGCATGGGCGATCAGATTGTCCAGTGTGCCGTATGTCTGCAACCATTTGGCGGCGGTTTTGGGGCCAACCTTGGCCACGCCGGGAATGTTGTCGACGGCATCGCCCATCAATGCCAGGTAATCGATGATCTGCTCGGGCCTGACGCCGAATTTTTCCTCGACGCCCGCAATGTCCATGCGCGAACCGGTCATCGAATTTTCCAGGGTGATTTGCTCGCTGACCAGTTGCGCCATATCCTTGTCGCTGGTCGAGATGATGACCTTGAAACCCTGGCGTGCGGCGTTTTGCGCCAGACTGCCCATCACATCGTCGGCTTCGACACCGGCTTCGACGATCAACGGTAAGCCCAGGGCGCGAATCAGATCGTGCAAGGGTTCGATCTGCACACGCAGATCATCGGGCATCGGCGGGCGGTGTGCCTTGTATTGCTCATACAAGTCATGCCGAAAGGTCTTGCCCGGTGCGTCGAAGATCACGGCAAAATACGCCGTGGCGTAGTCGTTGAGCAATTTTCGCAGCATGTTGGACACGCCATACACGGCATGGGTGGGCTGGCCCTGGGCGTTGGTCAGCGGTGGTACGGCATGGTAGGCGCGAAACAGAAAGGACGAGCCATCGATCAAAACCAGCAAGTTGGAATCGGACATGGGATGTAATGTGAGTTTTTGCGGCAACGATACAGGCCGACCCAGCAGGCCGCAAGCACACAATGCCCCGTCGCCGATACCGGTCATGGCTGCCGTGCCAGCCATCATTGTTTAACCATTTTCCAGCGGACGACCATGGACAACTTGAACGACATTCCAACCGTGGCTCACGCCATTCAACAAGCTGTAGCTCCGGTGTTTCTGCTGACCGGCATAGGCTCCATTCTCAGTGTGCTGACCAACCGCCTTGGCCGGGCGATCGACCGTTTCCGCAAACTCGGCGAACAGGGCGAATGTCAGCAAGGCAGCAATCAGGCGCGCGAAATGTATACGCTATGGCTGCGTGCGCTATGGATACGCCGCGCCATTGGCTGTCGGCACTCTGTGTCTGCCTGTCGATTGCACTGTTGTTCATCGGGGTCGAGGTGCGGGTGGATATAGCGGATGCCGTTGCACTTGCATTCGTCGTGGCCATGCTGGCTCTGGTGCTGGGGCTGCTGTGTTTTTTACGGGAAATTGCGCTGGCAACCGGCAGCATTCAAATGCGCCGAGACAAACCCTGAGCTGCCGATAATATGTTTAGGATTCGGTCGTAAATAACCTCCACATTATCCTCGGCTTCGCCCCCCTCGCTTCGCTCTCCCCTCCGGCTGGGGTGAGGGCGATAGACAGGGCCGTGCATGCGGTGACTGATTCCGGAAACCACGCTCACCGTTGCAGTACACCCAGGTTCACCGCAATGTGCGCCAGTTCGGTCACGGTGTCGACCTGGAGTTTTTTCTTGATCTGCGTGGCGTAATTGGCCACGGTCTTTTGGCCCAGGCAGAGTTGATCGGCAATTTTATGCACGGTCAGACCACTGGCCAGCAGCACGAACACATCGAATTCCCGCGCTGAAAAACCGCTGATGATGTCCTGGCAGTCGTGCGGCGCCTGGGTTTCTTCGGCGTGTTTTTTCAGTGCCTGTTCGACATAAACATCGCCCCGCATGATGGACTCGATGGCCTCCACCAGAATTTCCGGCGCACTGTTCTTGGTGATGTAGCCTCGGGCACCGGCGTCCAGGGCGCGGCTGACGTACACCTGTTCGTGATGCACGCTGAATACCAGAATCCGCGCCTTGTCGTCGCGCTGCAAAATCCGTCGGATGGTTTCCAGGCCGCCGATGCCGGGCATGGATAAATCCATCACCACGATGTCGGGTTGCTGTTCCTGGTAAAGCTGAATGGCCTGTTCGCCGCGCGAGGCTTCGGCGATGACGTCTATCCTGTCGCCAGCCGATAACAGCATTTTGAAACCGGCGCGTACCACCAGGTGATCATCAACCAATATGATGCTGATTTTATTCATAAAAAACCGGAACCCATGCTTCTATGCTCATGCCCGCTCCCGGGCTGGATTGAATGCTGACGTTGCCGTCCAGCGATTTGATGCGCTCTTTCATGCCGCGTAATCCAAAGCCTTGAGTAACGGTCGACAAGTCGCAGCCCCGGCCATCGTCGCGCACCCTCAGCATCAAGCGGGCCGGGTTATCGCCGGATAATGATACGGCGATGTCGACCTGTTTGGCCCCTGCATGGCGGACGACATTGGTGAGGCATTCCTGAATGACGCGGAACACCTGGATCACGATGGTTTTATCGAGCATGTCGACCTCATCGCTGCAAGCAATGCGCAATTCGAGTTCGGGGTTGCGCTCGGACCAGCGATTGACCGTGTCTTCCAGCGTGGCTTTCAGGCCCAGTTCGGTCAGCACCAGGGGGTGCAGTTGCTGCATCATGGAGCGGACGACGCTCATCAGGTGATCGCAAATTTCGGCAATGGCCTGGGTGATTTTTTGATTGTCGGGCTGCTTGTGGCCTGCGGTTACTGCCATGACTTTGATGGCGGTCAGCGACTGGCCGAATTCGTCGTGGAGTTCCTGCGACAGTCTTTGTCGCTCGTCTTCCTGTATCACCAGCGAATTTTGGGTGAGCGCCCGATTTTCCAGGCGCGTTCTTTCCAGCTCGGCAGTCATGTGATTGATTGCATTGGCAATGTCGTCGAATTCGGTGGTTTGGAAGGGCGGCAATTGCTGGCTGTAGTCGCCGGTTTCGACGATGCGCAGGGTGGTTACGATGCGCTCTATGGATTGCAATGACTTATTGAATACCAGGTTGACGAACAGAAAGGTCAGTAAGGTCAACAATGAAATCGAAGCGAAAAAGGCGACACTTTCTTCCCACACTTCGGTGATTTCATCCATGGGCTGTGCGCTGATGACCAGGGTTACCGATTCGCCGTCCTGGGTTTCGATACGGCGTTCGACTTTCGGGTAGTCGCTTTTTACCAGTCGGGTGAACCAGGCAGGTGGCAGGGTTTGTGGGTCGATGGGCGTATCTTCACCGACGAAATGCAGGCGTTCGCCATTGGCCTTGACGACTTCGATATTCAGATGCCGGGTTTGACGCAAGGCCTTGAAGCGGGAAAGATCGTCGATCTGCTGGACATTGGGCACCTCGGCGATACCTAAGGAAATGATCTGGAGGGCCAGATGAATCGAGGCATCGACTTCCTTGGCGACAGAATGGCGGGCATGCCAGATGGCCATTGCGCCGCCCAATATCAGAATAACGGTGAACGACAGCAGAATGCGATAAAGGATTTGATAACGCAGGCTCATGCGGGCACCGGGGAAAAACCGGCCATTATCGGGACGAAGCCGGGCGACCGTCATGGGAAAATTTCTTTTTTATGGGATGCCGGGCTTTCGGGTCGTTTCGAAGCGATGCGGCTTCGAAACGACCCGGCATCGTAAAAACGGTCAGATGTTTACGACGCGCTGTTGCAGGTAAGCGGCAAATTCCGCCTTGATTTCAGGATGCAGCAAACCGTATTCGACATTGGCCAGCAGGAAGCCGAACTTCGAGCCGCAATCGTAGCGTTTGCCTTCGAATTCATACGACAGCACGGTTTCGTCCTGCATCAGTGCGGCAATGGCGTCGGTCAGTTGAATTTCGCCACCGGCACCGCGTCCGGTATTTTCGATTTTTTCGAAAATGGCGGGGGTCAGGATGTAGCGCCCGACGACCGCGATGTTGGAAGGCGCCACCTCAGGCTTGGGTTTTTCGACGATGGATTGCAAGCGACCCACGCGCGGCGCCACGGCGGTATGTTCGACGATGCCGTATTTGTGAGTTTCAGACGGATCGACCCGCTCGACACCCAGCACACTGCTTTGCTGTTTATCGAATAGTTCGACCATCTGTTTCATGCAGCCACGCTGGCCGTCTTCGATGAGGTCATCGGGCAAAATCACCGCAAAGGGTTCGTTGCCGACGACGGGTTTGGCGCAATGCACGGCATGGCCCAGCCCCAGGGCTTCGGCCTGACGCACGAAAACGCATGACACATGCGCTGGCAATAATTCGCGCAGCATTTTCAGCAATTCGGTCTTGCCGCTTTTTTCCAGCTCTTTTTCCAACTCATAGGATTTGTCGAAATGATCGGGAATCGAATTTTTGTTGCGCCCGGTGACGAAGATCATGGTGTCGATACCGGCGGCGACAGCCTCTTCCACGGCGTATTGAATCAGGGGTTTATCCACCACCGGCAGCATTTCCTTGGCAACCGCCTTGGTGGCCGGCAACGATCGTGTGCCTAAACCGGCGACCGGGAAAACCGCTTTCGTTACTTTTTGCGTCATAAAGCCTCTTTTAGGTTGTTGTCTTGGAATTTTGACGAATCGAGCTTCGTTGCCTAACCTTACACGGTGCTTAAATGAAGCAGCCGAAGTGTCTGTATTTTAGGCGATAATGGTTTCTATGCTTATCTTCTCCCCACGAGACATCACCATGATAAAACCGATGGCGACGCTGCTGCTAGCGGCTATGGC
>Ga0048259_101893_pt1 | contig 19527 bp, 14 predicted proteins | sample SubbioQV12_Dec13_FD_54352 | JGI IMG/M metagenome (GOLD analysis project Ga0048259, IMG submission 54352) | Serpentinite rock and fluid subsurface biosphere microbial communities from McLaughlin Reserve, California, USA - QV1.2_Dec13... | ecosystem: Environmental > Terrestrial > Deep subsurface >... | reverse complement strand
GAGGGCGAAGCCGAGAATAATGAGGATGTTATTTATGACCAAATCCTAAATAGTTACAGCAATTGCTCATAAACCTGACGATAACGCGCCACCATGGTGTCGATCGAAAATTCCCGCTCGGCGCGTTGTCTGGCGGCGTTGCCCCACGACTTGCGTTTGTCATCGTCCAGCGTCAATTCCAGCAAGGCGGTTGCCATGGCCTCGGGATTTTGTTTTTCCACCCAACGCCCGCATTCGCCATCGACCACCAGTTCCGGGTTGCCGCCCACAGCGGTTGCAATCACCGGCAAACCACTGGCCATGGCTTCAAGAATAGTATTCGAAATGCCTTCCGACTGGGATGGCAGTACAAAAATATCGAGATTGCGCAAAATCTCCGCCACATCCGACCGTTCACCCGGCAACCATGTCTGGTCTGCCACACCCCGCTCTGCCAGCAATTGCAAGGCAGGCTGTCTCAGCGGCCCGTCGCCCACCACCACCAGAACCGCCCGCGCGGAAAACTCCGACGATTGTTTACAGGCTGCGATGAAGGCACGCACCAGCGTCAATTGATCTTTGACGCCGTGCATTCGACCCACCGTGCCGATTGCTATCTTGCCGTCGAGATCGACATGGCAGCCTTCGATCAAGGTCTTTGAACCGGAACGAGGATAAAAAACCTGTGTGTCAACGCCGTTACAGATGCGACTTATCTTGCCTGGCGCGATGCCAACCCGGTCGAGCAGGTAGTGTTCGAGCTGCAACGACAGCGGAATGAAACGGTGAATGACCATGCCGACGATGCGCCGCAGCCACTGATATTTGACATTGCCACCATCGGGGTCGAACACGTCCCAGCCGTGCTCGCCGTGAATACGATGGCGCACACCGGCAAGCAGCGCACATAGCTGATATTCGATGGCTGCAAGATTGCGGGTGTGCACGATGGCGGGCTTTAAGCGGCACAACAAACGATAAACCGTGACCAACGAAAGCCAGTCCTGGCCGGGCCGTTTGTGGATTTCATGAATCTCGACGCCGCTGCGGCTGATTCTGCTGCTGAACGCCGTGCTTTCGGTCAGGCAAATAATGGCATGACGAAATTTGTCTTCCGGCAGACGATTGATGAGATTGACCAAGCCGTTCTCCAAGCCTCCAACTCCCAGCCGATAGATGATGTGAACGATTAGTGGTGGCGATGGGGCTGGCGTCGTCATGCGTTCAAATAGTCACAAAGCCGTTGACCATTGGGCAGCCAGCCAAAATGCTGCATGACGTAATCGCGATTGCGGCTTGATTGCCTGATGGGCTGGCGCAATTCGCGCAACACACAATCGGCAAAGTGTTGCGGCTGGTCGGTCACGAAAACGTCCAGGTTTTCGCTTTCCGGGATGCCTTCCATGCCGGCTGGCGTGACGACGACGGGACGCGCCATGGCCATGGCTTCCAGCACTTTGTTTTGTATACCTCGGGCAATACGCAACGGCCCCACGGCGACATGGGCATGACGCACGTAGGGCCGGACATCATCGACGCGTCCGGTGACGACGATGGCGGGATGGTTCTCGGCCAGTTGCATGACAGCATGGGCGGGTTTGGAGCCGACGATGTAAAACCGTGCGCTGGCGTCCTGCGCTGCAATCAAGGGCATGACCGTCTGGCCGAACCAGAGTACGGCATCGACATTGGCCCAATAATCCATGGCCCCGGTAAACACGATGGCTTTTTCCTGCGAATCATAGGGCGAATTCAACGCTGATGACGGGTCGAAAAATTCGGTATCGACGCCGTTGTTGACGAAGCCGATTTTGTCGGCATATTCCGGCGCCATGCCCTGGAACAACTGCGATTCCTGTTCAGAGACAAACAGCGTTTGCGCAAACAGGCCCGTCATCTTGCGTTCGAATTCGAACAGTTTTGCCGCCTCACGCCGGTAAACCCAGTTCATCGGCCAGGATTTGCTCGCCGCATATTGCTGCCATTTGTCGGAATCGACATCGACAAAGTCGGCGACAATGCGCATCGCCGGTTTGTCGGCCAGGTATTGCGCCATGGGCGACGAAAATATCAACGCGCGGTCGATGGCGTGATCGGCGATTACCCGGTCGACCCAGTGTTGCAGAGCGGCGTTGCGATAGTAAGGCAGGCTTAGTGCCTCGCCAGTACAAAACCCCAGCAGGCTTTTGATTTTGCTCACGTCTGGCTGCAAATCGAGACAAAAAACCTCGACGCAAAATGCTTTTAAAGTTTCGACATGAACCCGGTCTTCCGGGTCATCGATAAACGCGCCCAGATAAACGTCAAACCGTTCCGCCAGGGCTTTGAGGAAATTAAACGAGCGGATTTTGTCGCCCTTGTTGGGGGGATAGGGAATGCGGTGAACCAGATACAACAACTTGGGTTTGGCCACGAATCACCCTAAATCCTTGGCCAGCCACGGGCCGACCAACTGGCTGACGGCAAGCGGCAAGCGTTTCCAGGCGGCGATGAATAACTGGTATTTCGGATTGAGCGGGTTGATTTCAGGAATGGCGCTGGCTTTGACCAGATCCACCTCGTAAAACAGCGGCTCCGGTTCGAAGCCCCAGTGTTTTTTGAAGCGGTACGAACCGGTATCGAGTTTGCTGCGGCCAAAATCGAATACCCGGCAGCCGCGATCGACCGCCCGCCGCATGACCTCCCAGTACATGAAATCATTGGCTTTGAGATCCCGCGCCGCTTCGGTTCCACCGCCGTAATACGGCAATACCTCGTCGCGGAAGTAAAAATTCATGACGCTGGCAACGGGCTGCCCTTGGTGCTCCACCGTCACAATGTCGCAACGTTCAGCAAAAACGTCTTGCAAAATTTGAAAGTAGCGTTTAGGAAACACCGGCGTGCCAAGGTTTCTGACGCTCTCGGCATAAGCTTGGTAGAAACGCTCGACGGATTCATCGATGACACCGACCAATCCGGCCTTGATGCCCGCCCGCACCATCGCGCGCTGTTTGCGCGGAATGGCGTTCATGTTTTTGTCGTGGTCGCTATCGAGTGTTTTTCTGAAGGTGACATACAACGGTTTGTACGGCCAGTCGGGGTGTTTCTGCTCACGATTGCGCATTTCAAGGCAGTCAACATTCAGCTCGCGCGCCAAGGCTTGCGCTTTGTCTTTCAGCGCATCGAAAACCTGCGGGTCATCGGCAACGATACCGCCGTAAACGCAAAATGCATTCGAGACCAGGGTGTTGCCAAATAACAGACTGTTGATGTGCACCAGGGGCAATACACCGACAATCAGGCCATCCTGTTCGGCATACAGATAATGGGTTTTATGGCCGAATGCCTGTTCTATGACGTGTTGCCAGGCGGCCAGATGGAAAAACGTCGCATCGGTTCGACCATCGAGGTAACGATCCCAGCGTTGATGCTGATCGGCATCCAGTAATTTAATCATGGCACCACACGCACTTCGGGCTGATTGCGAAGAAAGACGTTTTGCATGGTATCCCATGCAAAATCATTGATTAGGCAAACCAAGCGCGTTTCCATGCGATCGAGGTTAAGGTAATGGCGAAATCGCGATTTGAACGGCAGATTTTGCTGTCTGGGTTGAGCCGGGTCGATTTCCCAAGGGTGAAAATAAAAAATGCCGGGTTTCTGTTCCACTTGATTCAAATGCCGATAGGCTTTTTGGGAAATCCAGTAAGGATAAAGCCTGAAAAAACCGCCGCCACCACACGGCATGTTGCGCCCCAAAACCGGTAGCGTTGAAATCGGTATTTCCAGCAAGCGGCTGACGTTATCCGGCTTGAATAGGAATCGTGGCGCCGACGGCATACCGTATAAATCGTGTTTCACCGGATAAATGCTGGAACTGTACTCAAAGCCTTCGTCTTCGAGTATCTGCAAGGCCCACAGATTTTTGGCACCTATCGAATAACTGGCCGCGCGATAGCCAATGACCGGCTGTCCGGAAATGGCTTCCAGCAACTGTTTGGTTTTTCGAATATCGGCGCGAAATTGCGTCGGTGTTTGCTCTGTTACACGAATATGTTCATAACCGTGCGACGCCAGTTCATGACCATCCGCAACGATGCGTTTCACCAGTTGCGGATAGCGCTCGGCCACCCAGCCCAAGGTAAAAAACGTCGCCTTGATCTGGTGTTCGGCAAATACATCGAGAATTTTCGAGGTATTGGCATCAACACGATGCAATAAACTATCCCACTGGTTTCTATCGATATGTTTTTCGAAGGCCGATACCTGGAAATAATCCTCCACATCCACCGTCATGGCATTAACGATACGATCGGCAGCCAATGTCATGTCACCTCACCCGAAAAAATACTGCTCTAAGGTCTTGACTATGCGCTGTGCCGCATGGCCATCCCAATACTCCGGTACCCTGCCCGCTTTGCCGCCGCCCAGTAGAATATCGTCGACACAAGCCATGATTTGATCAGGATCGGTTCCGACGATGGTGTTGGTGCCTTCACTAATCGTGATGGGTCGTTCGGTGTTTTCACGCAAAGTGACGCACGGGACGCCCAGCGCGGTGGTTTCTTCCTGCAAGCCACCGGAATCGGTCAGCACGAAGCGGGCCGATTGCATCAGGCCGAGAATTTCCAGATAGGCCACCGGCGGCAAGACGATGACATTGTTGGCCGCCAGTTCGTCGAATAATCCGGCATCACGGATTTTTTGTTGTGTGCGTGGGTGTACGGGAAAGATCACCGGCAATCTGTTACCAATTTTCACGATCACCTGGATCAAACGACTCAAGGTTGCTGCATCGTCGACGTTCGATGGCCTGTGCAAGGTCAACAAGGCAAAGCCTTTGTCCTCGATAGCCAAATTGACTTGATAGCGTTCCAGCGTCGTCCTGAAAGGCGTCGCCTGGGCACAATTGGCCAGCAGGGTGTCGATCATGACGTTACCTGCGAAATGAATACGACCAGGATCTATGCCTTCCTTAATCAGATTGGTGGCTGCATCGCGTTCGGTTGTGAACAACAAATCGGAGAGCTGGTCGGTCAATATGCGGTTGATTTCCTCGGGCATCGCCCGATCGAAACTACGCAAACCGGCTTCAACGTGAATGACAGGAATCTGTTTCTTCACCGCCACCAAACCACAAGCAATGGTGGAATTAACGTCGCCAACCACCAGAACGGCAAACGGCTTGACCTCATCCAGAACCGGCTCGAAGCGCAGCATGACATTCGCCGTTTGCACCGCATGACTACCGGAACCGACACCCAAATCCTGATCAGGCTCGGGAATGCCCAGTTGCTCGAAAAACGTGTCTTTCATGGTTTGGTCGTAATGCTGACCGGTATGCACCAGATAAGGCCGAATCCCACCACCCGAATTTTTCAATTGCTTGATGATGGGGGCTATCTTCATGAAATTCGGACGCGCACCCACTACGCATATCAGGGTTTTTTCGGCATTATTATTTTGCTTTTCCATCGTAAATATCATCCATATCGAGTTGAATCAGTATTGCCTTTCTGAGTAACGCTCTTTCTTTATTCAGCGTACCTTGCAGATTTGACACAGCAGATTCCAGCCGTGCGAGACGTTCATCGAAACTACCGGATTGCGGTTCGATTGCGATCGAAGTCTGAGGGATATACGCTGGAACAGTGGACGAGTCGGTCGACTCAAGTGCAAACTCGTCCTTTACTTCTGCAATGACTTTATTCACCGCATCGGTATCCAGCATCCGTAACTCCTCCAGGAATCCGAATAACAGCAGCCGATCGCACAGCGAATTGATTTTCCTCGGAATGCCTTCGGTAAAAGCGTGAATGGCTGTGAATACATTGGTTTCGAATTCAGGCGTACCATTCCAGCCTGCTGCTTGCAAACGAAACAGAATGTATTCCTTCATTTCTTCAATATCGAGCGCGTCCAGATGGAAGGTCGAAACCAGCCGTTGTTTGAGCTGCTCCATATCCGGCGAATAAACCGTACGCTTCAGCTCGGGTTGTCCTACCAAAAACACCTGAAAAACCGATGTGCCATTGACATCAATATTGGTGAGCATGCGCAGTTCTTCGAGTGTCTGCCTAGGGAGGTTTTGGGCTTCGTCAACGATCAGCAGCAGACGCCGTCCTTCCCTTGCTTTTTCGATGACGAATTGCTCGAAACAGGACAATAAATTGGCTTTGTCATTATGCAGATACTGAAAACCGAACGTAGAAGCCATCAGGCGCAGAGCATCTTCCGGGCCGACTTGCGATGTCATCATCAAGCCAATCAATAATTTGTCACGATTCAAATTCTTGACCAGATTTCTGACCAGCATGGTTTTGCCCGTTCCAGGCACGCCCGTCACCAGCACAAAACCTTCGCCCTGGGTAAGCCCGTAATGCATATACGCCAACGCGCGTTTATGAATGGAACTTTGAAAGAAAAAATCGGGATCAGCCGTCAGCTGAAACGGCTTTTTGGTCAGATTGTAAAATCCGTCGTACATCAAGAAATCCAAATTTTAAAATTGCACTGCAAAATTTGCAGTTGCACGGTTTTCAGTGAAATCGAAACCCGATGTATCGGAAGATTGGTTGATATGCCGAAGTTCAAGTCGGGTGTTCATCAGCGAGGGTCGACCCCAATTGACAGGTATGGATCGGGTCACCCCCAGGGCCAGATCGTAGCGATTATTATCTGACGCCACGCCTTCCGTCGCTTGCCACGATGGCTGAAAATAAAAATTCAACCGCGGCTGAAACTGCCAGGCCCAACTCCCTGTGGCGCCATAAGTCATGTCGTCGTTTGCTTGTAATTCGTATAGCCGCCGCTCGTTATGCAGTCCAGCGGAATAGGTGCTTTTACCAGTCGTGTAAGAAAATGTCAGATCCCCACGCTTTCTGACGATGACATCATCAACCAGGTTCGGCAGGGTTGGATTAAAACCAGGTGGCAATATCACCGGATTATTCGGATTGCCGAATACATTTTGTTGAAATAAAACCTGCTGGACAGTGACGGTTTCCTGAAAATACCTGAACCCTATCGTCGCCTGATTCAACCAATAATTAAAGTTGGCATCCCAGGAGCTGCCGGTATTGAGGCCAACCTCTTTATATCGGTAGGTAATTGTTGAACTTAATCTTGTCGATGGATTAGCCACCAGAGTAACATGACTATTATTACCCAAGCCTACTTCCAAAGAATACCAGAGACTCGGCTGCCACCGACCGCCCAGCGTGTAATGAAAACCATTCCTTATTCTACCCGCTTGAGTCGCAAATGAATTGTCATCAAAACCGCCCGAAGCAAAAACATTGAAATTCCGGTTAATGAAGTAACGCAAATTACCCGTGTATTGTTCAAAGGTAACATTCCGCCCCGATTCACGATTTTGATCCTGTCCGGAATAGTTCAAACCCCACATAACCCTGTTGAACTTGCTCCCACTTGTCAAACCCGCTTGGCGTGTATAACTTTCGGAATCCGAAATCAAATTACCTAGCAAAGCGTTATTTACCAAATCAATTTCGTTATTGAAACTTGAATGCTGATAACCCATTCTGAACAAGCCCGTGGCATACTGACCAAAACGCGGCGTCCAGAAAGGAGAAATACTGAAGTTTTGGACGGTTGATCTATTTCTCTGTCCTGACAAGTTATCGGTTGCTATCAGCGCATTATTGATATTCTGCTGACTGATTGATGCTGTACTATCGACAAACAACTGGTTACGCACAAGTTGATAAAAGGTTTGCATTTGCAACTGATGATTGATATCGATTGCATCGCTGGCACCGGCGTTATGCAGCCCTTGTAACCTGTAACGCAAATTACTGCTTCCCCATGGCGATACGCCAAAAACCGACATGCCTGGCGCCACCTCAGTAACGAAACCACTTTTTTTCGCGTTATCGGATAAATTCAAGTTATCGGAAAACATCTCGGTCAACGACAGACTTGGAGCCAGCATCCAGTCAAGCGCAACCACCTGTTCTGCGTTAGCTAATAAAAAAATTATCGATACGCCAATATATCGCTGATTATTACGCAATCAAAACCACCAAAATCATTGACCGTACTTACCGTAACCGTAGTGATACCCATAAATATCGATATCTTTTTGGGTTTTATTGAGCAGTGTCATTACGACATCGCAATGACTTAACTTCGCAATCGAATCGTTGACAACAGCCTGAGGCGTTTCTTCTGCCGCGATGACCAAAACGACTTGTCCCACCAATTCGGCAAGAACCTGTGCTTGGGTTGCCACCAACAGTGGCGGCGAATCGAAAATAACAATTCTATCCTTATAACGTCGACTCACCTCGTCTGCAAACAGATACATCCGCTGACTGGATAACAACTCCGTTGAGAACTTATGTCGCTTACCTGCCGGAATAACACTCAAGCTGGCAAGATCGGTTTTAAGAAGTATGTCTTTGAAATTGACCTTGTCGTCTTCCAGGTATTCAATAAGACCTGGCGACTGCTTTATTCCCAGATATTTAGAAATACTTGGCTTTTCAACATCAGCATCGATCAACAGAACTTTTTTGTCCAGTTCATTGGCAATACTGAGCGCCAGGTTGATCGACACGAAGGTTTTACCTTCACCAGGCAAGCTACTGCAAATCAGTATCAGATTCGATCTCGATATTCGGTTGGCTTCAGAACCCTGAATATTGTTCATCAGCGGTCTTTTGATAACCCTGAACTCTTCTGCTAATTGTGACTTGGTATTGGTTCTATCGATAAAACCATTGTTTTCCAATAATGCCCAATCTATCGACACCAACTGATCGGCATCATGCTGACGCTCTTTATTATCGACGTGGCTATTGGTAAAAGCTGTATCAATTCTAACCTGTTGCAATACCTCATGCTCGTTCGATATTGTTACCAACTCGTCTTGCTTACCCGCTTTCTTAAGTGCATTTTCAATAATGCTCATCGTTACCACACAGATTATTTCAGGAACTCTGACAACATGAACATCGTATAACCCGCCAAGAGTAACGATACTGCTGAAATCATAATCCAATCTTTATTGACCGCCGTACGGTTGACGACATTCGTCATTGATACTGCGCCCAATGAAGGCAAGCCAGTTACAACTCTAACCTGGCGTACCGACATGAAAACCGGCTTTATGAAGTAAATCAAAAATGCCACGGCAAAGCCTAAAATCAAGCTTGCCAAAAAAATCAATGAATAAAAAAGTTTTCTGTTGGGCGATGTTGGCGCTGCGGCCCGGCTGGGTGGATCGGCTATTCTGAATTTCAAACGCGAGGTTTGATCGTCGACTTTTTCGGTAATTCTCGCCTGCTCACGACGCTCCAGCAAGTCGGTAAACTTTGCACTGATAGTTTCATAGTCCCTGTTGAGATTTTTCATCTCGGTTTCGATGTTCAACCTTTCGTTAAAACCCAGCTCAAGCACTTTGATCCTCTCCTTTATGGAGTCAACCAAGGCTTGCGCCGATGCCACTTCCGCCTGTGAATTATCGAAGCCCATTTTCAACGCTTGAACGTAGGGATTAGCCATTTTCTTTGGACTAATAACATCAACTTCATTAATATCTTTCTCAGGAACAACGGGTTCTTGTTTTTTGGCTTCGTCCTGTAAAGTCTTTATGAGTTTATCAATTTCGACGATCTCGGGATGGCGTTCGGTATACTTCAGCAACAAGTCGGTACGTCTCGATTTCAAAGTTTCGATTCGCCCATCTTCCGAACTAACCACTTGAGGCAAATTACCTACACCCCAATCCTCGTCAGACCCCTGTACATCACTAACCTGCTCAGCAAGAACATCGCGTCTTGAAGCAGCTTGTTGCAATGTAGTATCGGCATCTTGCAACTGCTCCTTCATCCGCTGCAAAACCTGAAACTGGCCATCATCACTGAGCAAATCCAGATTGGAGCGTTTGAAGTCTTCTTTTGCTTTTTCAGCCTCCTGCAATCGAACTTCATATTCCCGAATTTGCTGTTCTATGAACTTTTGCGCATCGGTTGCATCCGCCAATGCCTTACCTTGAGTTTGCTCGGAAAACACTGTAAGCACCGCTTGCACCACGCTTTTTGCTACATCAGGACTAGTCGCTGAGTAGCCTATATCAAAAATATCCCTGTCTCTTGCAGCCGTTATGGTTATATCTTTTTTCAACTTTTCGATCATCTCGGCACTAACTTTACCGTCAGGCACGCTCAACTTCAGATCAGATAACTCGACAATTTTTTCCAGATTAGGTCGCGTAAACATCAACTGCTGAATGATGCGAATCAATGCCGACACATCAGGCTCGATCACCATTCCTCTCATCAATGGCCTGAGTATGGTAGATGAGTCTATATGAACTTTTGCCTTGGATTCATATTTATCAGGCATCGTCAGCACAAAAAGCCAAGCGCCAATACTGACTATAAACGCCAGAACAACGGCAACACGCCTATACTTAAGCGTACCTTTCAAATAAAAATAAACTTCTGTTAATTCTTGTTGCATGTAAACCCAATAAATCAACCAAAATAAAAATCGATAGCCCAATATTCTTTAAAGCCGCGATAATAACAGAACCATTGTAACCGCTCAGCCCCCCGTCTATTTTATTTCCTCACCCTAGGCATCTCCCACAGGGAGAGGGGATTTAAGGTGGGGGCTGAACGGTTACGAACCATTCAACAAGAAATCTGCTCAAATTATTTTAAAAATTCTAATTGCACGTTTCGACTTTGTAGCCAATAGTATCCAATGCGCTTGCACAGACTTACCTTACGCTAGCAATTTAGAAAAACGCATCAGGTATAATCAGAATGTCGCCTGGCATCATCAATACGTTTGCAGACAAATCTGCGTTATCGATGAGATCATCAATACGAACACCGTAAGCTTTCAATTCGCCATTCATTTCACGAACGACTCGCGCACGATTGCCATCGGCAAACTGCGCCAATCCTATTTGGATAACAACATCAAGTAGTGTCATGCCCCGTTCATAAGGGATAGCCTGTCCTTGGTAGCGCCCCATACCACCACCCATACCACCACCCATACCACCACCCATACCACCACCCATACCACCACCCATACCACCACCCATACCACCACCCATACCACCACCCATACCACCACCGCCAATTCGACCGATAACTCTGATTTGCTGATCCTTTATCCCTTTGAACCCCGATACCATCACAACCACCTGAGGGCTTTTGACGTAAGTAGCCAAAACACCTTCTATATCTCTAGCTAATTGATAAGGTGTTTTACCACTGGCAAGCAACTCTTCTACTAATGGAACGGTAATTTTGCCGTCAGGACGAACGGGGGCGCTGGTGGATAACTCAGGATTTCCCCAAACGAAAATGTTTACTGAATCACCAGGACCAATCTGATAGGTATAGTCAGCCGATTGCTGCACATCTTCCAATAACGGAACACCGCATCCAACAAAACACAGGGTTAAACAAATCAAGAACAATCGTAAAACCATTTTGTTTTATCCTAAGCAAAAGTTATTGAAAATCTGACCATGGAAAGTCACTTACCTGCTAATTCACTCAAAAGCTGTTTTGCCTTCTCTTTGCCAACAAAATTCCGTTGGAGTTTTTCTGATAACGCAATGGCTTGTTTGAACTCGGCCATTGCAGTTGCCTTGTTGCCGTTATTCAAATAAGCCACACCTAGGTGATACCTAATTTCAGGCACCTTAGGATCCTTCAAAAGCAGTGATTCAAGTACTTTAATCCCCTCAGTGACATTACCAGACTTCACAAGCGACCAAGCGTAGGTGTCAAGGAAATATAGATTATCGGAATCCTTGAAGTTTTCCACCAATTTCACTGCCGCAGGAATATCCTCGGGTTTACCAAAATCCAACAGCAATGACGCGAGATTATTCGCTGCCAACGCGAAATCAGGATTGCTCTGAAGCAACTTCTCATAGACACGACGGGCATTGACAATATCGCCAGTCTGTTCATAGGCGCCAGCTAAAGCCATGGATAACTGCAGATTATTCGGATGCACATCCAAACCCTTTAGATAAACCTCTTTAGCGCCCTCTACGCTTTTACGGATTAACGCCTCGACTTTGGCAAGCGCCATATACAACGCCGCAGAATTAGGCTGGTCGGTTTCTATTTGTTGATTCAACAAGACCTTGGCCTTGGCGAGTTCGTTATTGGCAACATACAAATCAGCCAGGACACCGACGACTGCCAAACTATCGGGATGCTTTTTGCGCAAGGATTCGAAAAACACGATCGATTTATCCCTGGCATTCAAGCCTTCATAACATTTTGCAATATTGACAAGTGCGTTCACATCATTGGGATGTTCAGCAATCACTGACTGATAAAGCTTGATGGCCTCATTGAACTGGCCTTTGCTTTGATGGATATTGGCCTGGAGATAGACAGGAATCATCCTGTTCTTCGAAAACAACGCGATACGCCGCACTGTTTCTTGAGCATCATCCCACCGTTTTTCAGCAATATCGAGGTCGACCTTTGCCGTCAAAAGTACAACTTGATTAGGTTTTGCCTGTAACGCCTTTTCAAGATATTGTCTTGCAACATCTTTTTGATTGGCTTGAAGATAATTGCTATAAACCGGCATCAAAGCGGCAATATTGGCGGGATTGATTTCCAATGCCTGCTTGAAATTTTTATCGGCTAATTTTTGGTCTTTTTTCAGCTGATGAGACTGGCCCAAAACAGTAAATACTGCATCGGATTTGTCGTTACTCCACGCCAACTTGTTCAGAAATTCGATGGCCTCATCGACTTTCTGCTGACTAAGTAAAAGTCTGGCTTTCAACAAATTGGCATCCAGAAACTCCGGATTAACTGCCAGAATCTCCGAAAGAGATTTTTCAACTGCTTGGAAGTCTTTCTGTACAAGCGCCATTTCTGCCAACAATGTTTTAGCAGTCAATCCAGCATCCGAATCCAAGGCTTTTTTGACGATCGACTCAAGTCCTCTTCGACCTTGCTCGCCATAGCCTGACGACAACATCCACTTCGACAATTCAAGCATTTGCTTGGGCTGGGAATCAGTCAGCGATAGTATGCGTTCAAGTTCGGCAGGAACCTTGTCTTTCAGCTTCGCATTCAGAAACTCCAGCAGAATAATTTTTGGCTCGACGGCGTCAGCCTTGTTTTCTGCCATACCACGTAACAAAGCTTCTGCCTCAGGCAATTTATCCGTCATCGAATAAATCGACGCCAAACTCAATTTGAAATTATCGACATCAGGATACAGTTCGACCAATGCTCGATAGTCTTCGAGGACGGAGGTTATATCGTTATTTTTGGTATGGATTTTGACCTTGAACATCCTCAAAGGCAGGTTTTTGTGGTCTTTCTCCAAACCTTTTTCCGCAAAATTTAGTGCATTCACCAAATCATCTCGTTGAAAAGCAAATGCGGCTTTCAAAGACAATGCGTCGATATTGTCTGGCGTATGGGAAAGAACCTGATCGACGAGAGATTCTGCCTCCTCATTCTTGTTTTGGCGCATGAAAACCGATGCTCTGAGCAGTTTCGCTTCGGCGTCATCCGGATTGGCTGCGCTGATCAAATCGGCTTGTTTGAGACTGTCTTCGAGTTCACCAAACAATAAATGCACCTTGCCGAGCTTACGATGCGCATCCATCAGATTGGCATCAAGTTCGACAGCTTTCAGCAAGTTCTGCCTCATCGACTTGAAATTGTTATTTTTTTCGTCAAGCAAAGCCATGTAGTAATAAGTCTCTGCCTGCTTGTTGTCACTTTGAGCAGCAGTTTTGAGTTCGAGTATGGCCTTCGCGTATTCACCTTGGTCAAAAAGCGCCTTGCCTTTTTCTAGGTGCGCCTTTGCCGCCTCCTCTGGGGACTGGCAACCCACCGTGGCAATCAACATACCCAGCAAAAGACATGTAGAACTTTTCATACTAAACCTATTTGAACCCATTGATTTGAATACCTAAAACAGCAAATACAACACTACTACAAATGCTTGTCTATATCATGAACCTTGATGCCCCACGCCAGTAGCTTGCCGATTCTGTCATTGGCAATCTCCAAGCGTCTGACAAGTACGCCCAATATCGCTTTCAACAAAAAATAGCCTTCGTCGGGATGTTCGTCCAGATACATCAACATGTGTTCGCTGTCTATCTCGATCAGGCTCACCTCGGTGACGGCAACGATGGTCGCTATACGCTGCTCCATACCGAACAGACTGAGTTCACCAAAACACGCATCTTTGCCCAGGTCGCACAAGCCAGGGCTTATTTTTTTGTTGCCATCCAACTCGGCCTCACCCAAAACCCTGACGACGCCTTCGTCCATCAGAAAAAAAGTTCGTCCGATATTACCTTTTTTTACAATCGCATCCCCCGCGTTGAAGCGTTTGCGCTGCCACGCGATGCCTTCTGCAAATGCGGGGGTGTCCAAAATGGCTTTCAATATATCTTTCACGAAGTCAGCTCCAAAAGCCTGTTACGAGATCACCAAGGATAGTACGCTATAGCTCGACAGCAACGGCTGTGCTCAAACATTCAAATTTTTACTAAATCATGCGTGACTGGATACCCTCAAGCGCCATCGTTTGTACTTTCGCCTATGCGACATTATTGATTCAAGCCCTGACCAGGAAGTGGCGCTATGTCCCTTTGATCGTAGCTTTGGTGATGTCGACAGTCTGGAGCGCCTACGTATCGTACAGCTTTATCGGCAAACAGGTCTTCATTGTCGATACCTTGCCGCTGGAAACACTAAAAAATGCCGCCTGGTTTTTTTTATTGGCATCTCTGCTTTCACTAACCCGATTGAAAGATAGCTACGCACTCTTCAGACAACGGTCGATCGGCTTGTCAGCCGGTGTCTTTGTGCTCGCTGCACTAAGTATAGAAGCTTTTCCAGATATCCAGGATTTCATCAAATCGACTGTTGATACAGACCTGCGTTTTGTCATCCACGTCATCACGGCTATCGCCGGACTCATTCTGATCGAGCAGCTCTACAGGAATACGCCACTCGCTCTGCGATGGCATGTGAAATTTCTTTGCATTGCTTCCGGAACCTTGTTTGCCTTCGATCTTTTCATGTATAGCAAATCATTGCTTTACAAACACCTGGACTACACGCTCTGGGCATCGAGAAACCTGCTACATATTTTCACCACCATACTGCTGATTTTCTCGCTGAAGCGTATCGAAACGCTGGTATCAACGCTCACCAAATCCGACAAACCGCAAAAAATCACCTTCTATTCCACCGGATTGCTGGGATGCGGCTTGTATCTGATCACCATGTCGATTGCAGGCTATTATCTGAAACGGACAGAAGCGCCCTGGAATGAAACGGCACAGACCTTGTTTCTGTTCCTGACCATGCTGCTTATGGGCGTTTCGTTTACATCCGGACGAATACGCGCGATTACCAAAGTTTATTTCAGCAAACATTTCTTTCAGTACCGTTACGACTACCGAGAAGAATGGCTCAAAATCAGCCGAGCACTGGCGCAGCTGGAATCGTTGCAAGAACTCAAAAACTTCACCATCACGACGCTGACCAACCTCGTGGAAAGCAGCGGCGGCGGGCTTTGGATGAGAAACGATCAAGGCCGTTTCTTCCTGGCTGCCGAACAAAATCTCAGGCTGACTCCGCAAGAAATGGCCTATTTACGCAATAGCAGCGATGATCTTCCCAACTATCTGAATAACAAGCAATGGGTCATCGACTTCTTCGAGCTGGCCCACGCCCCAGAAGTGTATGAAGACATCGACTTATCCCCCTGGTGTTACGAAGACAGCCAGGTCTGGCTAATCGTCCCCCTATTCCATCGCAACCATCTGGAAGCCTTCGTCGTCCTGACGCAGCGCAGAATCCCCCGCAAACTGAACTGGGAAGACCATGACCTGCTCAAGACCGTCGGCATGCAACTGGCCAATGCTCTGGCACTCCACAAAGCCAGCGACCAATTGGCCAACAACCGGCAATTTGAAGCCTATCACCGCTTGTCGGCGTATTTGGTGCATGACCTGAAAAACATCACCGCGCAAGTCGGACTCATCGTAAAAAATGCCGAAAAGCACAAACACAACCCGGAGTTCGTCGACGACACGATAGCAACCCTCGCCCATGTCGAAAACAAAATGCGCCAGATGGTCGAACAGCTCCGGCAAGGACAAACCACCTCGGCAAGCCTGGTCGATCTGGTCGACATCGTCAGCCAAGTCAAAGCCCAATACAGGGGTGAACCGATACTGACCGTCAGCAGCGACGTCGATCAAGCCATCGTTTATGCTGACAAAGGCAAACTAACGACTATTCTTGCCAACCTCATTCAGAATTCGGAAGATGCCATCCAAACCCAAAATGGCCTAATCAAGCTTGAATTGAACAACAACCAGGGATATGCCGCCATTGCACTATCAGACAATGGCATCGGCATGGATCAAACCTTCATAGCAGAGCGGCTATTCAAACCCTTCGACACCACAAAAGGCAACGCCGGCATGGGAATTGGCGTCTATGAAGCCCGCGAGTACATCAGCAAAAACGCCGGCCAACTGACAGTCGACAGCAAACCGGGCGAGGGAACCCGGTTTGAAATTCTTTTTCCTTTAGCAAAATCGCAACAACCTGATGAGGCCTGACAACGATGATCCAACCGAAACGCTTACTCGTGGTTGAAGACGATCCCGGCCTCCAGAAACAATTCAAATGGAGTCTCGATCGCTATGACATCATGATCGCCAGCAATCGCAGCGAAGCCATCGCCGCATTCAGGCGTCATACACCTAGTGTTGTCACCCTGGATTTAGGTTTGCCGCCTGATCCGACCAACGCCAGCGAAGGCCTGGCCACCCTGAAAGAACTCCTCGCGCTTGCCCCCAACACCAAAGTCATTGTCGTCACCGGCAATGACGATCGCAAAAACGCCATTGAAGCCATTGCATTGGGTGCCTACGATTTTTACCAGAAACCCGTCGATCCCGACGTGCTGAATCTGATCATCGAACGTGCCTTCAACCTGGCCAATCTCGAATCCGACTTTAACACCCTGCAACAACAAACCAGCTCCAGCGAAATCATTGCAACCAGCCCGCAAATGCAAACCATCATTCGGAACGTTGACAAAGTCGCCCCCACCAGTGCCAGCGTCATGTTACTGGGCGAAAGCGGCACCGGCAAAGAAGTTCTGGCCAAAGCGCTGCACCAGCTAAGCCCCAGAGCCAATCACCCCTTCATCCCCGTCAACTGCGCAGCCATTCCGGAAAGCCTGCTGGAAAGCGAATTATTTGGTCACGAAAAAGGCGCGTTTACCGGCGCGGTCTCGCAAACCAAAGGCAAGGTCGAATGTGCCGACAAAGGCACTTTTTTTCTGGATGAAATCGGCGACATGCCCGTGGCGCTGCAATCGAAGCTGCTGCGTTTCATCCAGGAGCGCGTCATCGAACGCATAGGCGGGCGCAAACCCATTGCGGTCGACGTTCGCATCATCTGCGCAACCCATCGCAATTTGCAGGAACTGATTGCGCAAAATCAGTTTCGCGGCGACCTTTATTACCGGCTCAGCGAAATCGTCATTGACATCCCCCCCCTGCGCGAACGCGAAGGCGACATCATCGTCATCGCCAACACCCTGTTACAACGCTACTGCCGGGAAACCCAAAGCAAACCCAAACGTTTCAGTTTAGAAGCCATTCAAGCGCTGGAGGGGCACGATTGGCCTGGCAATATCAGGGAACTGGAGAACAAACTCAAACGCGCCGTCATCATGTCGTCCGGCCACACCATCCAGCCCGAAGATTTGGAACTGACACCGCCTGTGGACAAAACCAACCCGTTGAATCTGAAAGAAGCACGGGAAGTCGCCGAAATTCGGGCCATAAAACGGGCCATTCAGTTTACCGAAAGCAATATCTCGGAAGCCGCCCGCTTACTCGGCGTTACCAGGCCAACCCTATACAACCTCATAGAGAAATATGGCATTCAACATAGCGCTGACGATCAAGAGGAATAAAAGAGCGTGATGGCCAACTAAAATACCCAGCCACACTTCTCAAATAATCCCGCTCGAACTGAAGCGAGGATAAGTAACCACAAGCCAAGTGGCTTCGACGGCCATTGTGACACCGCAAACACGGGCATCAGCCTCCAAGGAATCATCATGTCGGAACACCACATCTACCCGGTCAAACCGCACATCGCACAAACAGCGCACATCGACGCCGCAAGTTACCAAACGCTCTATCGGCTATCGATAGAAAACCCCGAAACCTTCTGGGCCGGGCAGGCGAACGATTTTCTCGACTGGCAGCAACCCTGGCAAACCGTCATGCAATGTGATTTTGCCCATGGTGACATCCGCTGGTTTCAAGGCGGCAAACTCAATGTGACCTACAACTGCCTGGATCGCCATCTAGCTACACGCGGCGATCAGACGGCCATCCTCTGGGAAGGTGACGATCCCCTGCATGACCGCCGCATCAGCTACCGCGAACTGCATCGTCAAGTTTGCCAGTTCGCCAATGTATTACGCTCGCACGGCGTCGAAAAAGGCGACCGCATCTGCATCTACCTGCCGATGATCCTGGAAGCGGCGGTGGTGATTCTGGCCTGCGCCCGCATCGGCGCCGTGCACTCCATCGTATTTGGCGGCTTTTCGGCCGACGCCTTGCGCGACCGCATCCTCGATGCCGATTGCCGCCTGCTCATTTGTGCCGGTCACGGAAAGCGAGGCGGCAAGACCGTGCCCAGCAAACTCAACGCCGACAAGGCCGCAGCGCAATGCCCGAACCTGCAAACCGTCATCGTCATCCGCGACCCGGACGAAGCGCTGCCCTGGGCCAAAGACCGCGATGTTTGTTACCAAACCGCAATGCAAAGCGCATCGGAACACTGCCCGCCGGTGTGGATGGATGCCGAAGATCCGCTGTTCATCCTCTACACCTCAGGCTCCACCGGCAAACCCAAAGGCCTGCTGCACACCACCGGCGGCTATCTGCTGTACGCCGCAATGACCCACAAATACATTTTTGATTATCACGACGGCGACATCTACTGGTGCACCGCCGACATCGGCTGGATCACCGGCCATTCCTACGTACTGTACGGCCCGCTGTGCAACGGCGCCACCACGCTGATGTTCGAAGGTGTACCGACGTATCCTGCCGCCGACCGCTTCTGGCAAATCGTCGACAAGCACCAGATCAACATCTTTTACACCGCACCCACAGCCATACGCGCACTGATGGCGCAAGGTGACGATTTCGTCAACCGCACCGATCGCAGCAGCCTGCGCATCCTCGGCAGCGTCGGCGAACCGATCAACCCGGAGGCCTGGGAATGGTATTACCGCGTCGTTGGCGACAAGCGCTGCCCCATCGTCGACACCTGGTGGCAAACCGAAACCGGCGGCATTTTGATTACCCCGCTACCCGGCGCCACCGCACTGAAGCCCGGCTCGGCCAGCCTGCCGTTTTTCGGCATCCAGCCGGCCATCGTCGATAACGACGGCCACATCCTCGACGGCGAAGCCGAAGGCGTACTGGTATTCCCCCACTCCTGGCCTGGCCAGGCACGCACCATC
>Ga0048259_100664_pt1 | contig 19534 bp, 16 predicted proteins | sample SubbioQV12_Dec13_FD_54352 | JGI IMG/M metagenome (GOLD analysis project Ga0048259, IMG submission 54352) | Serpentinite rock and fluid subsurface biosphere microbial communities from McLaughlin Reserve, California, USA - QV1.2_Dec13... | ecosystem: Environmental > Terrestrial > Deep subsurface >... | reverse complement strand
AAAATACGGCGACGACCGCCGCTCGCCCATCGTCCAGCGTGGCGCGGCGCAGGCGCTGGATACCACCGAGCTGATAGCCAACGAACCCGTTACCATCATCCTGTCGCAAAAAGGCTGGATACGTGCGGCCAAAGGCTATGACATCGACGTCGAAAGCCTGAGTTACCGTGCCGGTGATGGCTATTTGTCCTCGGCGCGAGGTCGTACCACCCAGCCTGTCTATGTTCTGGATTCGACCGGTCGCGTTTACAGCCTCAGCACTCACGATTTGCCGTCAGCCAGAAGCCAGGGCGAACCGCTGACCGGGCGGCTGAATCCACCACCCGGCAGCCTGTTCACCGACGTGTTCAGCGGCCAGGCCGAGGATAGCCTTTTGCTGGCCAGCAATGCCGGTTATGGCTTCAGAACCCAGTTGCAGGAATTGCACAGCAAAAACAAAACCGGCAAGACCGTATTGACCTTGCCGGAAGGCGCCCGAGTGCTGACGCCCTGCCCTCTGCCTAATGACTGCGATCGTCTGGCCGTGGCCACCTTGCAGGGCCGTTTGCTGATTTTTTCCATCGCCGACTTGCCGGTGCTTGCCAAAGGCAAGGGCAACAAGATGATACAAATGACCACCAGCGACCTGGCGACAGGTAACGATGCCGTGGTGGCCATCGCCGCGCTACGCCCCGGCGCCGATGTCAAAATCCTGTCCGGCAAACGTTGCTTCACGCTGAAAGATAGCGATATGGCGCATTACACAGGCCAGCGAGGCAATCGCGGCACTTTGCTGCCCAGGGGGTTTCAGAAAGTTGATGAACTATCGATGGTAGAGGGTTAGTGCGTAAGATGGGTAGAACATCGCGACTTGAAAAGCACGATTTCGCAAGAAAAATCGACAACTGCGTACGGATAACGATTTGCTAAAAAAGATTTCGGCCTTCTTTGCCCGGGAATCGTTATGGATATTGACGCTGTCTTAGTGCGCACATTTTGGTTCAATTCGGTGCGCTGCATTGCGCCGAGCGAACCAGAATGGTGCGATTACAACGTCCGGTTTTGATGACTTTGCGTTGAAAATAACGCGGGTGGGATAATTGGCGTGTTTCGAATAGATTTCATTCGATGACCTGAATGACGGCGGCCTTGTCCTGTCGTGTTTTGGGTCGCGCGGGTGGGGCTTTGCGATAACCCAATCCCAGCAGATAGGCAACGCTCCAGTTGGTCGTATCCAGTCCGATGTCGTCCGACAACACCTGTTCGACTGCCTCCAGGGCAAAGCCTTCGATCGGGCAGCTATCGATGCCGATCAATGCCGCTGCCGTCATCATATTGCCGAGTGCGATGTAAGTCTGTTTGCCGCTCCAGTCGGTCATCGCGCGGTCGGAGTCCAGTAGCGCGAAGTCCTGTTCCTGAAATTTTTTCAGCATGCAGGTACGTGCTTGTATCGCATCGTCGGGAAATTTCTGCACGTCGCGCATGAAGTGCTGAACGTAGTCATTGTCGTAGCGCATGAAACCGGTTTTGCGGGCCAAGGCGATGATGACGTGGCTGGCGCTGGGCAGTTGTTTTTGACCTCCCCAGACGTGTGGCAACAGCTTTTCGCGTAGCGGCTGGTTTTGAATCACCAGAAATTTCCAGGGTTCCAGTCCAAACGAACTCGGCGACAGTCGCGCGGTTTCCACGATGAAGTCGAAATCGTCATCGCTGATTCGGCGCGTGGCATCGAATTCCTTGCAGGCGTGACGAAATAAGAAGGCGTCGATGATGTCTTGCTTGCAGATGGTCATGGTTATCCGGGCTTATGGCCCGCCTCGCAGTTCAATTCGGCCATTTTGCGGAACGCACCACAGTGTGGTGGTGGCAAATGGCCGATAGGGTTGTCATCGGGTGCTCGCCGCAAACGCTTATTCCGTGGGTTTTTGCGGTTGCTCCACGCGGGGTTCATCGACTGCACGGTCTTCGCGGCGACGGCGTTCGGCAAATTCGCTGTCGTAATGTCGAGTCGGAGTGTGTTCGGTAAATTCCATGGCTTCCGATGAAGACATGGCTTCGTTGCTGTTGCCGCTGCTGTCGGGCCTGCGGTCGTTGCCGCTACGGGGTGAGCGTCGGCGATTGCGATTGCGGCGAGCCGGTTTGTCGGGGTTTATGGCTTTGGTTTCGCCGGTTTCGGTCGCATTCGGTACAGATGGCAAGGCCTGGGTGTTTTCAGATGCGCTGCTTGGTGTTTCGGTTTGGCTTCCAGGCGCTGTTTGCCGTTTGTTGCCGCCACGCCGTCCTCCTCGGGAATCGCTGTTGCGGTTACGACGATTGTTGCGGTTGTTTCTGGGTTTTTCTTCCACGGGTTTGGTGGATTCCTCGGGTTTTTCCGCTGATTGCACTTGGCCGATCAGGCGTTGCCAGAAGCGTTGTATCAGGCTGGCCGAGGATTTCTTGTTTTGTACCGGTGCAGGGGCGTCGGGCAAAAACTCCTTCACGGCGGCTTTTTCAACCTTGGTTGCGGTTTGTTTGGCGAATTCCGGAATCGTGATGTCTTCTTCCTTGATATGCAGGTGGCTGGCTTTGTCTTCCAGGCCTTCCAGCGATTTGATGCGCTCGATGTCGTAGGCCGGTGTTTCCAGGTGACGGCTGGGCAAAATGACGATGTTGACTTTCAGGCGAGATTCCATGTCCTGAATGGCGGCGCGTTTTTCGTTGAGCAAAAAGGTCGCGCAGTCGATTGGCAGATGAGCGATGACGCGCTCGGTGCCTTTTTTCATGGATTCTTCCTCGATCAAGCGCAATACCGACAAGGTGACTGATTCGACATTGCGTATGGTGCCCTGGCCCTTGCAGCGCGGGCAGGTCAGTTGTGTCGAGTCGCCGAGCGACGGGCGCAGGCGCTGGCGCGACATTTCCATCAGGCCAAAGCGCGAAATGCGGCCAGTTTGAATGCGGGCGCGGTCGATTTTGATGGCCTCGCGCAGGCGGTTTTCGACTTCACGCTGGTTTTTGTTCGACATCATGTCGATGAAGTCGATGACGAACAAGCCGCCCAGGTCGCGCAAGCGCAGTTGGCGGGCGATTTCGTCGGCAGCTTCGAGATTGGTGTTGAACGCGGTTTCTTCGATGTCGCTGCCTTTGGTGGCGCGTGCCGAGTTGATGTCGACCGAGGTCAGGGCTTCGGTGTGGTCGATGACGATGGAGCCACCGGACGGCAGCGAAACCTCGCGCTTGTAGGCCATTTCGATCTGGGTTTCGATCTGGTAGCGGCTGAACAGCGGCACGCTGTCCTGATATTGCTTGGCTTTGTGCAGGTTGTGTGGCATGACCTGCTTGAGGAAGTTGTGCGCTAGCTTGAACGCGCCTTCCTGGTCGATCAGGATTTCATCGATGTCGCCGCGCAAGTGATCGCGCAAGGCACGAATGATGACATTGCTTTCCTGGAAGACCAGAAACGGTGCGGCTTGTTCGTGGCTGGAGCGGTCGATGGCTTCCCACAGTTGCATCAGGTAGTTCAAGTCCCATTGCAGTTCCTCGACGCTTTTATCGGAACCGGCGGTGCGGATGATCAAGCCCATGGTGTCGGGAATTTCGAGAGCAGCCATGGTTTCGCGCAGTTCGCTGCGATTGTCACCCTCGATGCGGCGTGAAATGCCGCCCGCTTTGGGATTGTTCGGCATTAACACCAGGTAAGTGCCCGCCAGGCTGATGTAGGTGGTCAATGCCGCGCCTTTGTTGCCGCGTTCTTCTTTCTCGATCTGAACGACGATTTCCTGGCCTTCCCGAATATTGTTTTTCGATGGCTTGCCGTCTTCGCTGTCGCCGGTTTTGTATTCAGGCACTATTTCCTTAAAAGGAAGAAATCCGTGCTTCTCGGCGCCATAATTGACGAAGGCTGCTTCAAGACTGGGTTCTACCCGGGTAATGATGCCTTTGTAAATGTTGGATTTTTTTTGTTCTTTCGATGGTACTTCGATGTCGAAGTCGTAAAGCTTTTGGCCATCTACCAAGGCCACCCTCAGCTCTTCGGGCTGAGTGGCGTTGATGAGCATTCTTTTCATTCAGTAATCCTTAAATTGTTGGCTATTCCGTTCAATGAGTGTCCCGCAGCATTCAAAGATGCTGTCGATACGGCACGATGAAAGTCCCACGTCGAGTGAATTGCGGCCAAGCTGTCTTGCAACGCTTACGGTTGGTTGATGTTAGGGCAGCGGCTATCGGGGTTTCCGAGGATGGCGCGTGTATCGTGGGCGGCACTGTGTTGCCGGACTCTATGGACTGGGAATAACGTTCGCTCATCATGGGTTGAGCGATAAAACCCGAAAAATTCTTGTATCGACGGATGCGTCATACGCATCGATGACGGCATAGCAAGTATTTATAATTATCAGTCTATCGGTCAGATAAACCGAGCCAATATAACAAGCTTTACAAAGACCGGCAATTTTAAGCAAAGCATCACTACCACGCCGAGCGTGGGAGCGAGTAAATACCGAAATTTGCAGCGCCATGGGTATGTGTCAGTCATCACTCAGCGGAATCCACAAATAGCGTGTGTTTTGCCGAGTCTGGGTGGCAACGGGGGATTGCATTGTTTACGCTGAAAGCGTCGTGGGGGGCTTTCAGATGTACTGAACCGACAAAATTTCGTATTCGACATCGCCGCCCGGCGCCTTCACGGTTACCACGTCGCCTGCTTCCTTGCCGATCAAGGCGCGTGCGATGGGCGATCCTACCGATATGCGGCCTTCCTTGATGCTGGCTTCATCCTCGCCGACGATCTGATAGGTCACGGTCTTGCCGGTATTCAAATCTTCAATTCCCACCGTTGCCCCGAACACCACCTTGCCGTTGGCATCGGTCTTGGTGACGTCGATGATGTGGGCATTCGACAATTTGGCTTCGATTTCCTTGATACGGCCTTCCGCAAAACTTTGCTGTTCGCGTGCGGCGTGGTACTCGGCATTTTCTTTGAGATCACCATGTTCCCGCGCGTCGGCAATTGCCTGAATGATGCGTGGCCTGACCACGGTTTTCAGCTCGTCCAGTTCGACGCGCAGTTTATTAGCACCCGTCACTGTCAGCGGTACTTTGTTCATCGTTCAACTCCTGAAAAGCGGTATCTATCCGTCAAAACGTTTTATGCAAATCTTGCAGGCAATTGACATGGCCTGCATCGAGTTCGCCCAAGGCATGGCAGGCAGCACGAGCGCCTGCCATCGTTGTGTAATAAGTTACTTTGCGCTGCAAAGCCTCACGGCGCATGGTGAACGAATCGGCCACCGCTTTGGCGCCCTCGGTGGTATTGATGATTAACTGAATCTCGCCGTTCTTTATCATGTCGACCGTATTGGGGCGGCCTTCGTTGACCTTGTGAATTTCCTGGCAAGGAATATCGGCGTCTTTCAATACCTGCGCCGTGCCTCGTGTCGCCACGATGTCGTAATTCTTGGCGATCAACATCCTCGCCACCTCCGGCAGTTTTGGCTTGTCGGCGTCGCGGATGCTGATTAAAACCTTGCCGCTATGGCTCAGATCGACACCACAGGCGCGTTGCGACTTGGCGAAGGCTTCACCGAAGGTTTTGCCAACCCCCATGGCCTCGCCGGTCGACTTCATTTCCGGCCCCAACAGCGGATCGACGCCGGGGAACTTGATGAACGGGAACACGGCTTCTTTCACCGAGAAATACTTGGGGATGCGTTCTTCGGTCACGCCCTGTTGCTTTAGCGATTTGCCGACCATGCAGCGCGCGGCGATCTTGGCCAACGGGTAGCCTGTGGCCTTGGATACGAATGGCGCGGTGCGCGAGGCGCGCGGATTGACTTCCAGCACGTAAACCGTCTCGCCCTGAATGGCAAACTGAGTGTTCATCAAGCCGCAAACGCCCAGGGCTTCCGCCATTTTCGCCACTTGCGCCCGCAACTGATCCTGAAGATGGATGGGTAAATCGTAGGGCGGAATCGAGCAGGCCGAGTCGCCGGAATGCACACCGGCTTGTTCGATGTGTTCCATCAAGCCGCCGATCAAGCAGGTTTCGCCGTCGTAAATCGCGTCGACGTCCATTTCCACCGCATCATCCAGGAAGCGATCCAGCAGCACCGGCGAATCGTTGGACACGCTAACCGCCTCTTTCATGTAGCGGCGCAGACCGTCTTCGTTGAATACGATTTCCATGGCCCGGCCACCCAGTACGTAGGACGGACGCACCACCAGCGGATAACCGATGTCCTTGGCGGAACTGACGGCTTGCTCCACCGAACGCGCGGTGGCATTGGGCGGTTGTTTCAGGTTCAAGCGCTCCAGCAATTTCTGGAAACGCTCACGGTCTTCGGCCAGGTCGATGGAATCCGGCGACGTGCCTATGATAGGTGCACCGGCGGCTTCCAGGGCGCGGGCCAGTTTCAGCGGCGTTTGGCCGCCGTATTGCACGATCACGCCTTTGGGTTTTTCCAGGTCGATGATTTCCAGTACGTCTTCCAGTGTCAGCGGTTCGAAATACAGGCGATCGGAGGTATCGAAGTCGGTGGAAACGGTTTCCGGGTTGCAGTTGACCATGATGGTTTCGTAGCCATCCTCACGCAGCGCCAGCGCCGCATGGACGCAGCAATAATCGAACTCGATGCCTTGGCCGATACGATTGGGACCGCCACCCAAGATAACGATTTTTTCTTTGGCAGACGGCTGGGCCTCGCATTCCTGCTCGTAAGTCGAGTACAGGTAGGCGGTATCCGATGCGAATTCCGCCGCGCAGGAATCGATGCGTTTGTAAACTGGGCGCACGCCTTGTTTGTGGCGGACGTTGCGGACTTCCGATTCCTTGGTTGCCAGCAGTTTCGCCAGGCGCTTGTCGGAAAAACCCTTGCGTTTCAGACGCAGCAGCTCGCCTGGCTCCAGAGTGGCCAGGGTTTTGCTGGCCAGGGTGTTTTCGGTGACGATGATATCCTCGACCTGGGCCAGAAACCACGGATCGATGCGTGATGCCCGGTGAATGTCATCAAAGCTCAAATGGCTGCGGAAGGCATCGGCCAGATACCACAAACGGAGCGGGCCAGGGTGACGCAGTTCGCGCAGTATGGTGTCCTGAGCGTTGGCGTCGCTCAAGTCGGCGACTTCATCCAGCCCGTCCACGCCCACTTCCAGGCCGCGCAAGGCTTTTTGCAGGGATTCCTGGAAGGTGCGGCCTATGGCCATCACCTCGCCGACCGATTTCATTTGTGTAGTCAAGCGATCGTTGGCTTGCGGGAATTTCTCGAAAGCGAAGCGTGGCACTTTGGTAACCACGTAATCGATACTCGGTTCGAACGAGGCCGGGGTTTTGCCGCCGGTGATTTCGTTCTGCAATTCGTCCAGGGTAAAGCCGACGGCCAATTTGGCGGCAACCTTGGCGATCGGAAAGCCGGTGGCTTTCGATGCCAGCGCCGACGAACGCGACACCCTGGGGTTCATCTCGATGACGATCAGACGGCCATTGTCAGGGTTGACCGCAAATTGCACGTTGGAGCCGCCGGTATCGACGCCAATTTCGCGCAATACCGCCAACGATGCGTTGCGCATGATCTGGTATTCCTTGTCGGTCAGGGTTTGCGCCGGGGCGACGGTGATCGAATCGCCAGTATGCACACCCATCGGGTCGAAGTTTTCGATGGCGCAGACGATGATGCAGTTGTCGTTGCGATCACGCACCACCTCCATCTCGAATTCCTTCCAGCCCAAAATGGATTCTTCGATCAACAATTCCTTGCTGGGCGACAAATCCAGGCCGCGTTCGCAGATTTCGATGAATTCCTCACGATTGTAGGCGATGCCGCCACCGCTGCCGCCCATGGTGAACGAGGGGCGGATGACCGTCGGGTAACCGACGTCTTCCTGCGCGGCAAAAGCCTCGGTCATGTTATGCGCGACTTTGGCCCTGGATACCTCCAGGCCGATCCGGCGCATGGCCTGATTGAACAAATCGCGGTCTTCGGCCTTGTTGATGGCGTCTTTGCTGGCGCCTATCATTTCCACACCGTACTTTGCCAGCACGCCGTGTTTGTCCAGTGCCAAAGCACAGTTCAGCGCGGTTTGGCCGCCCATGGTCGGCAGGATGGCATCAGGGCGTTCTTTCTCGATGATTTTCTCGACGGTTTGCCAATCGATAGGCTCGATGTAAATCGCATCGGCCATGTCCGGGTCGGTCATGATGGTGGCCGGATTGGAGTTGACCAGGATCACCCGGTAGCCCTCTTCACGCAAGGCTTTACAAGCCTGGGTGCCGGAGTAGTCGAACTCGCAAGCCTGACCGATGACGATAGGCCCGGCGCCGAGTAACAGAATGGATTTTAGGTCGGTTCTTTTGGGCATGATGTTTTTCGTTATTAATCAGTTGTATAGCCTAAGTTTTTAACGGCGCTGGGCTTTGTCCTGACGATCTACCAGACATCGTTTGATGTCATAGGCATCAAAAGCAGTATCGATACTAACTACCTGGACATTTTCCACCAAGGCTTGCGCGATCAACAGCCGGTCGAACGGGTCGCGATGGTGAAACGGCAATGCGGCTACGTGTTCGGCATGTTCAATGCTGATCGGCAGAATCGTCATGCCGTTACGCGAGAGTTCGCGGGCCATGAAGCTGGACAATGGCTCAGGTAATCGGTATTCCCCAAGACTGATTTTGATCGCAATTTCCCAGTAACTTGCCGGGCTAATCAGAATGGTGTTGTCTGCCAATTCGACAATGGTTTTTGCTGTTGTGCTCAACGCAGCGTCATCCGTCAAAAACCATAATAACGTGTGCGTATCCAGCAAAAATCTCAAGGCATATACTCCTTGAAATCCGTTAGATGGTTTTCGTCATCTTCGATAATCTGAAACACCCCTTTGGCACTACCTGCTTTGCGCTGGATTCTGTGCTGAATGGCAACTTGTTCCAGGCCATAACGCTGTTCTAAAAATTCAATGAAATCCAGAGCCTCACGCGCAGCGGCATCGGGCAATTTCAAACTGTGCAGGTAAATCATTTCAGGTAACGTCATTGGTTTTCCTCGTGCTTGGGCTGGGGTGGTGTTTACGAAAGCAGAACCCACCGCCGCATGACGGCTTTTTTATTCAGCGACCACTCGCCTGCTGAAATACTTGCTCACTTCGCCAGCGCCACCGGCACAAACGGACTTTGAGGATTGACGCCCAGCGTTTGCGTCGCCGGGTGCAATACCAAGTCCATCATGTCCATGGGCACTGCGCCGAATAAAGGTTCGTCGCCCATGACCAAAGCCGATAAATCGCAGTAGCGATCAAGAAAACACACCCGCAGTGGCCCTATCATCGGTACCGCCTTGCGTGTGCCATCGGCCAGAACCACTTCGCGAGTAGAAACTTCAGTAGTATCGAAACCCAGTTGCAAAGCGATATGTGTCGGCACCGTCAAAAACACCGATCCCGAATCGACCAAAGCTTTTGCACGCATGCGCTGCTTTTGAAACAGGTTTTCGATGTCGATATCGGCGTAGGTGCTGCCCATGGCGTCAAGCCTGCATCATGGCTTTGAATCGATCAAACAAGGCTTCCACATCATGCGGCCCTGGGCTGGCTTCAGGATGGCCCTGAAAGCTGAATGCAGGCCGGTCGGTGCGGGCCATGCCTTGCAGGCTGCCGTCGAACAGCGACACATGGGTAGCCTGCAAATGGGCGGGCAGCGAGTCGGCATTGACCGAGAAGCCGTGATTCTGGCTGCTGATCATCACTTTGCCAGTGGACAACTCCTGTACCGGGTGGTTGGCGCCATGATGACCGAATTTCATCTTTTCGGTTTTGGCACCACTGGCCAGCGCCAGTAACTGATGTCCCAGGCAGATGCCGAATATCGGTATTTTGCTCTCCAGAAGGGTTTTGATGGCGGCAATTGCGTAATCGCAAGGCTCAGGATCGCCGGGGCCGTTGGACAGAAACACGCCGTCCGGCTTCATCGCCAGCACATCGGCGGCAGGCGTTGTCGCAGGTACCACGGTTACCCGGCAGCCACGGTTGGCCAGCAGACGCAGAATGTTGCGTTTGATGCCGAAATCGTAGGCAACGACGTGTTTGATCGGCTCAGCCGCGGGTTGATAGCCGTTGGCCAATGTCCAGACATCTTCGTGCCATTGGTAAATCTGCGACGTGCTTACGACCTTTGCCAAATCCATGCCTTGCAGGCCAGGGAAGCCGTCGATGGCCTGTTTGGCCGCTGCGACATCCACAGCGCCCGCCATGATGCAGCCGCGCTGTGCGCCTTTGTCGCGCAGTATGCGTGTCAGTTTGCGGGTATCGATGTCGGCAATGGCCACCACGCCGTGGTCTTGCAGATAAGCCGACAAGGTTTTGTCCATGCGCCAGTTACTGGCCAGCAAAGGCAGATCGCGCACGACCAGACCACTGGCATACACCTTGGCGGATTCGTCATCTTCGGCATTGGTGCCGACATTGCCTATGTGCGGATAGGTCAGGGTGACGATCTGGCGGGCATAGGACGGGTCGCTGAGAATTTCCTGATAGCCGGTCAGTGCTGTGTTGAACACCACCTCACCGACAGAACAGCCATCGGCACCGATGGCCGTGCCGTGAAACACCGTGCCATCTTCCAGTACCAGTAATGCGGGTTTATTCAAGATGAGCTACCTCAAGATATGGAAAACGGGATGAGTCTTGCGACCGATCCCGTTGCGAAAGTGATTAAAACTGGTGCAATTTTACGAAACACCGGGGGACTAAACAACCCTGTTGTTTCGGTCATGCCATTTTGGCCATCAACAGTTTTTCAGCCCTAGCACGTCCTGCATGTCGTAAAGCCCGGTCGTTTTGCTGTGTAACCACAATGCCGCGCGCACCGCGCCGTTGGCAAACGTCATGCGGCTGCTGGCTTTGTGGGTGATTTCGACCCGCTCGCCGTCGTCGGCGAACATTACCGTGTGTTCGCCGACGATGTCGCCGGCGCGGATGGTGGAAAAGCCTATGGTTTTGCGATCGCGTGCACCGGTTTCGCCTTCACGTCCGTAAACGGCGCAATCCTTCAGATCGCGGCCCAATGCGGCGGCAACCACTTCGCCCATACGCAATGCCGTACCGGAGGGGGCGTCGACTTTATGGCGATGATGAGCCTCAATGATTTCAATGTCGGTGTAATCGCCCATGACCCGGGCCGTCATATCCAGCAGCTTGAGCGACAGATTGACGCCGACGCTGAAGTTGGGCGCTAGTACGATGGCAACGTCTTGTGCTGCTGCCTTGATTTCGGCCTTTTGCGCGTCGCTGTAGCCGGTGGTGCCAATGACGATGTGCTTGCCCGCCTGACGACAGAGGTCGATGTAGGCCATCGACGCATCGGGCCGGGTGAAGTCGATCAACACATCGAAGTGATCGATGACGGCTGCCAGGTCGTCACCTACCGTTAAACCCAGTGTCGAAATGGCTGCCAGTTCGCCTGCGTCCTTGCCGACCGACAAACTGCCTGGGCGCGATACCGCAACCGTCAATTCGGCATGGGACGACAATGCTGCGGCCTTGACAAGACAACCTCCCATACGGCCAGATACGCCGACCAATCCGATTCTCACCATGACCTAGCCCGTCAGGTTGTCGAAGAAATTTTTCATGCCATCCAGCCAGCCATGTTCTTGCGGGCTGTGATGTTTACCACTGCCGGATAGCGACGTTTGTAGCTTTTCGAGCAGTTCTTTTTGTTCCTTGGTCAGATTTACCGGGGTTTCCAGCACGACGCGGCATAGTAAATCGCCCACCACGCCACCGCGCACCGGCTTGACGCCTTTGCCACGCAAGCGGAACAGCTTGCCGGTCTGGGTTTCGGCCGGGATTTTCAGCTTGACCTTGCCGTCCAGCGTGGGCACTTCCAGTTCCCCACCCAAGCAAGCCGTCGGGAAACCAATCGGCACTTCGCAGTACAAGTTGGCGCCGTCGCGGGTGAAGATCGGGTGATCCTTGACTTGAACCTGAACGTACAAGTCGCCGGATGGCCCGCCATTGATGCCGGCCTCGCCTTCGCCCGCCAGACGAATGCGGTCGCCGGTATCGACACCGGCGGGTACTTTGACATTGAGGGTTTTGGTTTCCTGTACCCGGCCCTGGCCGTAGCATTTAGGACAGGGGTCTTTGATCTGCTTGCCGGTGCCGCGACAGGTGGGGCAGGTCTGCTGTACCGAAAAAAAGCCTTGCTGCATCCGCACCTGGCCATGGCCGTGGCAGGTAGGACAGGTTGTCGGTGTCGAGCCTTTGCGAGCACCGCTGCCTTTACATTCGCCGCAGGTCACCAGCACCGGCACCTTGACCGTGGCTTCGGTGCCGCCGACAGCTTCTTCCAGTGTCAGTTCGAGGTTGTATCGCAGATCGGCGCCGCGCTGCACACTGCTGCGCTGCTGGCGACCGCCGCCGAAAATGTCGCCGAATACATCACCGAAAATATCGCTGAAATCTGCGCCAGCACCACGACCGCCCATGGCAGGATCGACACCGGCACGGCCAAACTGATCGTAGGCCGCACGCTTTTTCGGGTCTGACAAAACCTCGTAAGCTTCTTTGATTTGCTTGAACTTCTTTTCGGCTTCATCCGGATTGTCGCTATTTCTGTCAGGATGATATTTCATCGCCATACGCCGATAGCTTTTCTTGATTTCGGCTTCACTGGCGTTTTTATCTACTTCCAGCAGTTTGTAAAAATCTTCTTTTGCGGCCATTTATTTTTTGTGAATATCTGTTTTGTTGTAACCGTTTAGTCCTCCACCTTAAACCCCCTCTCCCTGTGGGAGAGGGTTAGGGTATAAAATAGACGCAGGACTGAATGATTACGTTTTGTTAGTTGGTTTGGTTATAGTCGGCTTAACCAATAATCGGGTTTTCTTTTCTTATGTGAAATTGCCAAAAACCTGGGCGCCAGAAGGGTTTTTCCTAAAAACAACCCGCTATGGAAGCTTAATCAGTGTAACCGTTCGGATATTAGGGAGCCTATATATCCGATAAATTTCTGGCATTCTGGCAACCCGCGCCATTAAGGTTTCAAACTCTGTCAGATAGACGGCACCCAACCCGGCCTGCTGCGATTCGTAGAACCTGATAATTTCAAAATGCTCATGTTCAGCACCAGGATGAAACCGATAACTCATTTCAGTAATAAACGCGCTTTGGCGCTGACTTCCTCGGCGGAAATCAACTCGACCAAGCCCTGGTCTATTTCGTCGGCACGTCTTTGTGCTTCGTCCAGCCAAACTTCCTGCAATTCGGTGTCAGATAGATTTTCCAGACTTAACAACAATCTATGAGCAAGTTTGGCACGCTCCGAGACAGGAAGATGAAGTGCCGCGCTATCCATTATTTCTACCTCAAAATACTAAAGCAAATGGCGTGAACGCTTGCAATGGTGGATGGCTTTCGCCATCCACATCAAGCATCACTTCTTGTCGTCTTTGACTTCCTCAAACTCGGCATCAAGCACGTTGCTGTCGGCTTCGGTTTGCTGCTGGCCGCCTGCCGCATGTTCGTGACCAGCCGCCGAACCGGCTTCCGCGCTGCCTTTTTGCGCATAAACCCGCTCGGCCAGTTTGCCCGACAATTCGGTCAAGGCATGGGTTTTGGCTTCGATGGCGTCTTTGTCGTCGGATTTGATTACGGCTTGCAGGTCTTTGATGGCCGATTCAATGGCCGATTTTTCCTCGCCGGAAACCTGGTCGCCCAATTCGTGCAGCGATTTTTCGGTGGCGTGTATCATCCCTTCCGCCGAGTTGCGTGCCGACACCAGTTCTTTCAGCTTGCGGTCTTCGTCGGCGTGGGCTTCGGCGTCTTTTATCATGCGTTCGACTTCATCGTCCGACAAGCCGCTGGAGGCTTTGATGACGATGGATTGTTTCTTGCCGGTAGCTTTGTCTTTGGCCGAGACGTTGAGGATGCCGTTGGCGTCGATATCGAACGAGACTTCGATTTGCGGAATGCCGCGCGGTGCCGGCGGAATGTCTTGCAGGTCGAAACGACCCAGTGATTTGTTGCCTGCTGCCATTTCGCGTTCGCCTTGCAATACATGGACGGTGACGGCGGTTTGATTGTCGTCGGCAGTCGAGAACACTTGCGAGGCGTTGGTCGGAATGGTGGTGTTTTTTTCGATCAGCTTGGTCATCACGCCGCCCAGGGTTTCGATGCCCAACGACAGCGGGGTTACGTCCAGTAACAACACGTCTTTGACATCGCCGCCCAGTACGCCGGCCTGAATCGCGGCGCCTAAGGCTACGGCTTCATCCGGGTTGACGTCTTTGCGCGGTTCTTTGCCGAACAGCTCCTTGACGAAGGCTTGCACTTTCGGCATGCGGGTTTGGCCACCCACCAGGATCACGTCGTTGATTTTCGAGGTTGCAACACCGGCATCCTTGATCGCTTGCAGACAGGGGCCTTTGGTGCGCTCGATCAGTTCGTCGACCAGCGATTCCAGCTTGGCGCGGGTCAGTTTGACGTTCAAATGTTTAGGGCCGCTGGCATCGGCGGTGATGTACGGCAGGTTGATGTCGGTTTGTTCAGCCGATGACAATTCGATTTTGGCTTTTTCCGCGGCCTCTTTCAGGCGTTGCAAAGCCAGTGGGTCGTTGTGCAGGTCGATGCCGCTGCCTTTTTTGAACTCGCCCGCCAGGAAATCGATGATGCGCAGATCGAAGTCCTCACCACCGAGGAAGGTGTCGCCGTTGGTGGCCAGTACTTCGAACTGGTGCTCGCCTTCGACTTCGGCTATTTCGATGATGGAAATATCGAAGGTGCCGCCGCCGAGGTCGTACACCGCGATGGTGGTGTCGCCCTTGGGCTTGTCCATGCCGAAGGCCAGCGCGGCGGCGGTGGGTTCGTTGATGATGCGTTTGACGTCCAGACCGGCGATGCGGCCAGCGTCTTTGGTGGCCTGGCGCTGCGAATCGTTGAAATAAGCCGGTACGGTGATGACGGCTTCGGTGACTTCTTCACCCAAAAAAGCTTCGGCGTCTTTTTTCAGTTTCATCAAGACGCGCGACGACACTTCAGGCGGCGCCATTTTCTTGCCGTGGCATTCCACCCAGGCGTCGCCATTGTTGGCTTCCATGATTTTGTACGGCACCATTTTGATGTCTTTTTGCACCGCATCTTCTTTGAAGCGGCGGCCGATCAAACGTTTGATGGCAAACAAGGTGTTTTCCGGGTTGGTGACTGCCTGGCGTTTGGCGGATTGGCCGACCAGGACTTCGTTATCGCCGGTGAAAGCGATGATGGACGGCGTGGTGCGTGCGCCTTCGCTGTTTTCGATTACCCGCGCGGTGCCGTTTTCCAGCACGGCCACGCAGGAATTGGTGGTGCCCAAATCGATGCCGATCATTTTGCCCATTGAATGTCTCCAGACTTGAAAAGGTATGAATTAAGAGTTTGTTAGCGATATGCAGGTGCTGAATGAAATTTCAAGCCTGTTCATCAATTTTTATACTGTCCGCAGGTTTGTCTTCCGCTTTGGCGACTACGACCATGGCGGGCCGTAGCAGTCGGCCATTGATGACATAGCCTTTTTGAAATACGTTGAGCACGGTGTTGGGTTCAGCGCCAGACGCTGGCTGCATCGCCATGGCTTGGTGCAATTCGGGGTTGAATGGTTGACCAAGAGGGTTGACGGCTTCGATGTTGAATTTGGCGAACACGGCTTCGAATTGTTTGAGGGTCAGTTCGCTGCCCTCGCGCAATCGGGCCAGTTCCGGGTTGTCGCCGGTTGCGGCCTGAAGCCCCAGTTCCAGGCTGTCGACTACCGTCAGCAATTCCTTGGCGAACTTTGTCAGACCGTATTTGCGTTCGTCGTCCAGGTCTTTTTGCACACGCTTTTTCAGGTTTTCCATTTCGGCCTGGATGCGAACGGCTTTGTCCCAGTGAGCAGCGGCCTGTTCCTTGGTTTGTTCCAGTTCGCTCTGCAACGCCTGGATATCGACGTTCGACGCAGACAACTCGACGGCTGGTTCGCTAGGTTCGGCAGGTGTTGCGGCAGCTTCCTGGGTTTGTTCAAGCACTTCGGCAATCAAATCGGCATCGGACTGCGACGGCTGGCTTGAGGTGGGTTGATTCATGGTTGCTCCTTAAAAGATGTTTGCTATCAACTCAAAGTCATGACGGTGAGGGCGTTTGCTGGCTATTCAAGGCTGCGCCCAATAATTTGGCAGTGACATCGACGTAGGGAATCACGCGTTCATACGCCATGCGGGTGGGGCCGATCACGCCCAGCACACCCACGACCTGATCGTTGACCGAATAGGCTTTGGTAACCAGACTGCAATGGTCGAATGCGCGATAACCGGACTCTTCGCCGATGAAAATCTGCACACCGTCGGCTTGCAGGCATTGGTCGAGCAAATGGATGACGCCTTGTTTCTGGCTGAAGGCTTCAAATAACTGCTTCAGCCTGTCCATGTCGGCCAGTTCGGAAAAGCCCATCAGATTGGTTTCGCCGCTCAGCACGTAATCGTCGCCGGGTTGTTCGGTGAAGGTCAGTTGCGCCATGCCGATGGCGTCTCGCATACCTTGATTGACCTGGTCGCGGTCGTTTTCCATGTCACGCAGGATCAGTTCGCGGATGCGCGACAAACTGCTGCCGGCATACACCGACGTCAAATAATTGGCTGCCTGCTGTAATTCCGCAGGCGAATACTGTTTGCCGCCATGGATGATCTTGTTGTGTACTTCCTGGCCGTCGGTGACGAAAATCACCAGAAGCCGGTTGTTGGATAAGGGCAGAAACTCGATGTGGCGCAAGGTCACGGACTCCCGGCGCGGCAGCGTCACGACGCCGGCCATCTGGGTGACATCGGACAGCAATCTGGATGTTTTGCTGACGACATCGCTGGCATTTTCCGCTTCGGCCAGCAATTGGCTTTCCAGTTGCGCCAGTTGGCTGGATTCCAGCGGCTTGACGGTCAACAAGCTGTTGACGAACAAGCGGTAACCGCTAACGGTTGGTACTCGACCGGCGGAGGTGTGCGGCGAATGGATCAGTCCCAAATCTTCCAGATCGGCCATGACGTTGCGTATCGTTGCCGGACTCAGTTTCAGGTTGGTGTCTTTCGACAACGCACGGGAACCGACAGGCTGGCCATCACTGATGTAACGCTCGACCAACGCCTTCAGCAAGTAAAGCGATCTTTCATTGAGAACCTGATTGTTCACGACACCCCATCCAAAAACGCTAGCACTCAAACAGGGCGAGTGCCAACAGTGGCGGCATTATCGCATCTGATGCATGGCAACGCAAAAACTCGCCTTGTCCATCGATTTGGCTCAAATTTAGCGCCAGTTCCTAAACACCCTCACTGCTTTCGAACAGCCTGAAGTGCGCCAGCTTGCTGAAAAAACCACTGGATTTCTTGCGCTGAAATTCCTCGGCATCGATGTTTTCGAACACGACTATTGAATGGGCATCGACTTCATAGCGCAAGCTGGGCAGCGGCTTTTGTTCATCGGGCGGGATGATGTCGCGGGGCGATTTCAGCGAGGTATCGACCGCCAGGCACCAGGTGCGGCCCACCAACTCTGGCAAAGCGGCGTGATGCCGGGTGTGCGACATATTGAGCACGACGTGCAGATCGGCTTCTTCCGGCGTCATGCCTGCCAGCGTGAATGCCAGAATACGATTTTCAGGGGCGCTCCAATCAATTGGTTGGTCGAGGGTCAGACCATGCCAGGTGATGTCGGCTATGCCTCTGTGCTCGACGATGCCGCCGGTCAGAAACCGCCTGCGCATCAATGCATCGTGGCGCTTGCGCAGACGGATCATCTCCTGTACGAAACGCAATACGTCGGCATTCTTGCGAGCATCGTTCCAGTTCAGCCAACTGATTTCGTTGTCCTGGCAATAGCCGTTGTTGTTGCCTTTCTGGCTGTGCATGAACTCGTCGCCAGCTAGGATCATCGGCACACCGTGACTCAACAGCAGCAACGCGAAGGCATTTTTCACTTGTTTGCGGCGCAAGGCATTGATGGCTTTGTCCGGCGTCGGGCCTTCCACTCCGCAGTTCCAACTGAGGTTGTTGTTGCAGCCGTCGCGGTTGTCTTCGCCGTTGGCCAGATTGTGCTTGCCGTTGTAGCTGAATAGGTCGTTGAGCGTGAAGCCGTCGTGGCAGGTGATGAAATTGATGCCGCTGATCGGCAAACGGTTCTCGTGTTGATACAGGTCGCTGCTGCCGCAAAGCCGGGTGGCCACTTCACCGGCAACGCCGCCATCACCGCGCAGAAAGCGCCGCATGGTATCGCGGTACATGCCGTTCCATTCTGCCCAACGATAGCCGGGAAAATTACCCACCTGATACAGGCCGGAAGCATCCCAGGCTTCGGCGATCAGTTTGGTTCGGGCCAGTTGTTCCGACAGCTCGATACCCCAGACCAACGGCGGATCATCCATGACCTGGCCATCTTCCCCCCGCGCCAGTGCGCTGGCCAGGTCGAAGCGGAAACCGTCGATGTGCATTTCCCTGACCCAATACTCCAGGCAGGTGACGATGAAATTGGTCACCAGCGGGTGATTGGCATTCACCGTGTTGCCGCAGCCGGTGTAATCGTGAAAGATGCGTTTGTCATATCTGTCGGTCAGATAAAAGCTGTTGCCGGTGATGCCCTTGAAGTTGATCATCGGCCCATCGACACCGGCCTCAGAGGTATGGTTGAACACCACATCCATGATGACGCCGATACCGGCTTTGTGCAGCGCCTTGACCAAATCGCGGAACTCGCGGACGTGGCTTGCCTGTTCGGGCGCGGTGCAATACCCCGGATGCGGACTGAAAAAACTGTGGGTACTGTAGCCCCAGTAGTTTTTCAGGCCCAGTTCGGCGGTATGACGTGGCACGTCCTGCTCATCGAACGCCATCACCGGCAGCAGCTCGACGTGGGTGATGCCCAGTGATTGCAAATACGGAATTTTTCCGATCAAAGCGGAAAACGTGCCGGGGTGCTGCGCCTGCGCCGACGAGTGACGGGTAAATCCGCCGACATGCAGCTCGTAAATGATGGCGCGTTCGCTGCGTATCGCCAGCGGCGTATCGCCTTCCCAGTCGTAGTGGTTATCGGCTACCACCGCCGCCCGCATCGAATGCGCCAGATTGCTGCCAGGGCGACAGGCCTCGCCGCGCGACCACACCTTATGGCTCACCGCGCGTGCCCATGGGTCGAGCAACACCTTGTCGGGGTCGAAACACAAACCGGCTTCGCGTTCCATGCGAAACCCATCGACCCGCCACGCATACCAGGTGTTTGCGGGCAGAGCCTCGACGAACACATGCCAGGAGAAAAACGTATGGTGGCGGTTTTTATCCAGCCGGATGACCTGGAAAGGTTCGGCACTGTCGCTGTGGGTAAACAACAACAAATCGACCGAGGTCGCATAACGGCTGGGAATGGAAAAATTGACACCGCCATCGGACAATCGGGCACCATGGGGATAAGGTTTCCCTGACGTGAACTGATAAGTGTGATGCATGAGAATTCGGGGCAACAGGTGGAAATGGCGTCGATTTTACCTTGAAAGCTGGCCATCGTTCATGAATGCTTGCGCGATGACAGATGACTCTGG
>Ga0048259_101168_pt1 | contig 20290 bp, 20 predicted proteins | sample SubbioQV12_Dec13_FD_54352 | JGI IMG/M metagenome (GOLD analysis project Ga0048259, IMG submission 54352) | Serpentinite rock and fluid subsurface biosphere microbial communities from McLaughlin Reserve, California, USA - QV1.2_Dec13... | ecosystem: Environmental > Terrestrial > Deep subsurface >... | reverse complement strand
AAGCCAAAGAGCATTTGAACGCCGCTAAAGAAACAACGGATGGATTGAAAAAACTGCTGTAGTTCGTTATCAGCCCATATTAAAGGGAGCGCAAGCTCCCTTTTTTATGCCTCAAAGACAACGATAGTCCTAGTAATCGTCGTCAGATGAGCGTTTTCAGCCCAATCTGTCATGCGCTGCGAATCACATAGAACGGTTTTCCTACCGATGCACCCGACGAGAATGTGGAGAGTAGCGAAGCCACAGCCACATGACATTCAAGGCAGTGAGGCTTTTTTCAGGATGCTTTTGCTGATTGCGGCAACGAAATCGTGCGGGTTGTCGTATTGCTGTTGCTTGATGAATTCGACCGCAGCATTGACGATGGCTTTGGTTGCCGCAATTTCGGTATGCGAGCGACCACAGCCCAGACAGTGTGTACCGTCTTTGGTGCATTGATCCAGGCAAGGCGAAAATTTCATGGTGTTCCTGTGATGGATTGAGAGCCAAGGTTGGACTGACGCGAATAAACGCCCTGTACCCTGTCGCCGCCTTTCTGGAAGAAGATTAGGGGAGTGACGATGCTGAACCGCTCAATCATCGTCCGCTGACGAGCCAGTCCGGTTCAGTCAATGCGTGGCTAGTCCGTGTTTTTGAATGCGGTACAGCAGCGTATCTCTGGAGATGCCCAGCAATCTTGCCGACTTACTGCGATTGCCGTTGGTGCGGGTCAGGGCCTGGTGAATCATGTTGGCTTCCAGTTCATCCAGTTGCAGGCCTTGTTCGGGGAGCTTGAAATCGCTGACGCTGACAGCGTCGTTGTTCAAGGTGAACTCATGCGGCAGGTTTTCCGGCTCGATGATCTTGCCGGCCAGCAGAATACTGAGGCGCTCGCACAAATTGCGCAGCTCCCGGATGTTGCCCGGCCATTTGTAGGCTTTCAACGCTTTCAGGGTTTGTTTGCTGAGTGTGGGGGTTTCGATGCCATGCGCCTGGGCGAAGTGCTGAAAGAAGTGCCTGGCGAGTGTTTCGATGTCTTCGTTGCGCTGGTGCAATGCCGGCAATTCAAGCGGTACCACATTGAGGCGAAAGTACAGGTCGCGGCGGAATTCGCCGGTGTCTATCAGTTTGTTGAGGTCTGAGTTGGTGGCAGCCAGGATGCGGACATTGACTTTGCCGGGTTTGGTGCTGCCAATAGGCAGTATTTCGCCAGATTCCAGGAAACGTAGCAGTTTTGCCTGAATGGTGAGCGGTAGCGAATTGATTTCGTCGAGAAACAGTGTGCCACCGTCAGCGGCCTGAAACAGGCCTGGCTTGTCGGCGACAGCACCGGTGAATGCACCTTTCTTGTGGCCGAAAATTTCCGATTCGATCAGGCTTTCCGGTAATGCTGCACAGTTCAGGGTCAAAAACGGCTTGCTGGCGCGAGGACTGTCTTTTTGAATGGCGCTGGCAAGCACCTCTTTACCGGTACCGGTTTCGCCCTTGATCAGAACGGTGACATCGGTTGCAGCAACCATGCGGGCGCTACGGATCAGTGAGTCAAGTGCAGGGGATTGACCAATGATCGAACTGAAATTATCCATCATAAAACCTCTAAAACCTCATGATGTGGTCAACGCGCATCGGATTGATGTCGGGAAAAGCCGCGAGCAACCCAAATACGATCAACAGCACCCCCGCGACCCGTTTGAATTGCTGAATCCGCGCAAGCTTCGTCAGCCAGTGGGTCATTATACCGACTCCCATGACAGCGGGCAAAGTGCCCAGACCAAAGGCCAGCATGGTGGTGGTGCTATGCCAGACGCTGCCGGAGGTGACGGCCATGGCCAGCGCCGTGTAAATCAAACCACACGGCAGCCAGCCCCAAATCATGCCGAACAGCAGGGCTTGCGGGATGGTTTTTACCGGAATCAGGCGGCGGCCAAACGGTTCTATCAGCTTCCACAGCCTGGCTCCCAGCTTTTCGATATAGGCGAATCTCGGAAACCAGCCGCCAATGTACAAACCCGCGCCGGTAATCACCAATGCCGACAGCACCTGAAGCACCCTGTAGCCATGGCCATCGGCAAAAGGCGCCGTCAGCAAGGCGCTTATCGCGCCGACGATGGCACCAGCCAGTGTGTAGCTGCTTATTCGCCCCATGTTGTAGGAAAACACCACCAACAGCAGCCTGCGTTTGTTTTGCCGCAGCGTCGGGCTTAGGCTCAGCGTCAAGGTGCCGATGATAGAACCGCACATGCCAATGCAATGCAGACTGCTGAAAAGACCGACTACAAAAGCAGCCAGGACTGATGCGTTGAAATCGAGAAAAGGATGCATAAAGGCGATGGATGCGGGCAAGGGTGCGGATTATAAGCCGATAGCACGATAGGTTTCGCCTGCGCCGTGCAGCGGGTGTTTTGTTTTCACGATACCGCGCCACGTACCCACTGCACGGTGCAGTTGTCGCTTTTGCCTTGCGCCCGCAGCACGGCCATGCGGGCCAGTTTTGCCAACTCCGGCTTGCCGCTGTCTGGTTGCGACAGCATCAGCCATTCATCGTCCTTGATAGACTCCCAAAAACCATCGCTGCACAGCACGAACGTGTCGCCTGGCCGGATCGCTGGCAAACGCTTGCAATCGATTGCTGGTGTTCGCATGACATTGACGGTGCGCGTCAGATAGGTCTGCCCCGGATGCACCCCCATTTCCCATTCGCTGATGCAGCCCGCATCGCGTAATGCCTGAATTTTCGAGTGATCCTTGCTGCGCCAGAGCATCTGATTGGCCGCCAGATAGTAAATTCTGGAATCGCCGCAATGTGCGGCGATGGTTTGCTGGCGATCGAGATAAAGCATCGCACACGTCGTATGGGCATCAGCGGCGTTCGGGTCGTCGCCAAACCACGAGCGCATGGTGCCGACTGCCGCATCGATCCAGGCCTTCAGTGCTGTGGCGGGTGCACTGGCCATGGTGGGCTGAAAACGCGGCGCCTGTGAAATCAGGCCTCGACACAGGTATTCCGAGGCTTTTTCACCGCATTGGTGACCGCCCAGACCGTCAGCAACCACGAACACGGCGTAATCCTGCTCGATACGGTTGGCCATGCAATCCTGGTTGATGTCGCGATCACCGACGGTGGTCAACTGATGGAAAACCAGCGCGTCCTTCATGGCCTCATGCCTGAAAACGGGCTTCCCGCATGACGCGCTTCATGTCGCGCACCGTTTTTTCCAGGCCGTCGAACAATGCCTGCGCCACCAGGGCGTGGCCGATGTTCAATTCGACGATCTGGTCGATTTTGCAAATGGCTGCGACATTGTGCAGGTTCAGGCCGTGACCGGCATTGACCTGCAAACCGGCCTGATGAGCATAGGCGGCGGCTTCGCGGATACGCGCCAGCTCTTGCCGCTGTTCCGCCAGAGCCTGTGCATCCGCATAGCAACCGGTATGCAGCTCGATCACCGGCGCACCGGCGGCAACGGCGGCATCGATCTGTCGCACGTCGGCATCGATGAACAAAGAAACCGTAATCCCGGCATCGGCCAGCCGGGCGCAGGCGTCACGCATTTTCGCGGGCGCTCCGGCCACATCCAGCCCGCCTTCCGTCGTCAACTCTTCCCGCCGCTCCGGCACCAGGCAGCAAGCATGCGGCTTGACCCGGACGGCAATTGCCAGCATGTCGTCGGTAACCGCCATTTCCAGATTGAGCCGGGTGTGCAACAAATCTTTCAGCAACACGATGTCGCGATCCTGAATATGCCGCCTGTCCTCGCGCAAATGCGCGGTAATGCCATCGGCACCGGCCTGTTCCGCCACCAGAGCGGCCTGAACCGGCTCGGGGTAGCGTGTACCCCGCGCCTGGCGCAAGGTTGCAACGTGATCGATGTTGACACCCAGCAAAATGTCCTGTTTTTCCATGAGCCTGTTCGGTTACAAATATTTGATGATATGGGACAGCACGTCCCGGCTTTTCAGTGGCTTGCCGCCCAGATGCTGATCCAGCATTTGTCGCAGCAGGTGTTTGGCTTCGTGAGCGGCCTGTTCCGGCAGTGGTTGCCGATGCGCGAGCTGGATCAGGGTTGCGCCGGATATGGTGCCGTCGCTGCCTTCGACCATGCCGTAAGCCGGGCGGTAGTCGTAGCGTTTGTGCGCGACTACCTGGCTGTCGTTGGCGGTATCGCGCTCGAATTCAACGCCATAGCCCAGCATTTCCAGCAAATCCAGTTCGAAGTGGCGCAGGCTGAGGGCGATGTCGGCAGCGGTCGTCAAGGCCTGCAAGCAGTGCTGATAACGCTCGAATACCTCGGGGCACGGAGCATGAGGGAAACACAGGCGTTGCAGCAGTTCGTTGACGTAAAAGCCACAATACAGCGCCAGGCGTTGCAGTTCGAAGGTGGCAAGCCGTTCGACACTGGTCAGGGTTTTGAGGTCGCCACTGCCCAGAAACGACAGATTCAGCAGCGAGAAGGGTTGCAGCAAGGCGGCGCTACGGGATTTGTCGCTGCGCACCGCCTTGGCAACCAGCGTGACGACGCCATGGTCGCGCGTGATGGCATCGATCAACAGGCTGGATTCGCGATACGGCCTGCGATGAAGAATCAGGGCGGGCTGCAAATACACGCTTGCCGTCATGCTGCGTCAGACCGTGTCGATGAATCCCAGGCTTTGCAATGCCCGCTCGTTGTCGGACCAGCCCTTTCTGACCTTGACCCACAGCTGCAGATAGACTTTGCGATCCAGCAGTTTTTCGATGTCCAGACGCGCCTCGGTGCCGACTTTTTTCAGCATCTCGCCTTGTTTGCCAATGACGATGCTTTTCTGGCTGTCGCGCTCGACCAGAATCGCGGCGTAAATTTTTGTCAGCCCGGCGAGGTCTTCGAAGCGTTCGATTTCCACGGTCAGCGCGTAAGGCAGCTCGTCGCCCAGGCGCCGCGTCAGTTTTTCACGAATGATTTCGGCGGCGAAAAAGCGCTCCGGCCTGTCGGTGATCTGGTCTTCCGGGTAAAGCAACTCGCGTGTCGGCAACAGGCGCATGATGGCTTGCTCCAGCACATCGAGCTGGGTATTTTTCAAGGCCGAAACCGGAATGATGTCTTCGAATGGAAATTTTCCCCCGGCCGCTTTGAAGAAATTCAACGCCGCTTGCTTGTCCTTGACCTTGTCGATTTTGTTGATGACCAGAATCACCGGCACGCCCGCCTGTTCCAGCTTGCTGAAAATCCGGGTGTCGTAATCGTGCCAGTACAGGCCATCGAGCAGCCACAACACCAGATCGACGCCAAACAGCGTGCTGTCGGCAGTCTTGTTGAGGTAACGGTTGAGGACTTTTTTCTCGTCGCTGTGCATACCGGGCGTATCCATGAAAATAGCCTGGCCAAGCGCCGTGGTTTTGATGCCCAGAATGCGATGCCGCGTGGTTTGCGGCTTGCGTGAGGTGATGCTGAGCTTTTGGCCCAGCAGATGATTCATCAAAGTGGATTTGCCGACGTTGGGTCGGCCTATCAGGGCAACGTATCCGCAATTCATTGGTTCAAGGTTTGCAATAGATTCAACATGGCTTCGGCTGCCATCTGTTCGGCTTTTTTGCGGGAAACACCGCTGCCGCGCGTGGTTTGCGGGCAGGCATCGACCCGGCATTCCACGTCGAAGAGCTGGGCATGCTCGTCACCCGACGTGGCAAGCAATTCATAGATTGGCAAGGGCTGGCGTTGCGCTTGCATCAATTCCTGCAAGCGGGTTTTGGGGTCTTTGTCCCAATTGTCGATGCGCAATGCCTGCAACTTGCCGTCGAACAGGGTCAGTATCCAGTCGCGGCAAGCTTGCACCCCTTGGTCGAGTAAAAGCGCACCCATGATGGCTTCCAGCGCATCGGACAGAATCGATTCACGACGAAAACCACCACTTTTCAGCTCACCGGCACCCAAAATCAGGTAATCGCCGATGTGACAGTCGCGCGCCAGTTCAGCCAGAGAGTTCTGATTCACCAGGCTGGCCCGCAAACGGCTGAGCACACCCTCGCCGGCAGCGGGAAAGCGCTGGAACAGGGCTTCGGCAATGACGAAGCCCAGCACGGAATCGCCCAGATATTCCAGGCGTTCGTTGTTACCCGCACCGGCGCTGCGATGCGTCAGCGCCACTTTGAGCAAACCCGGGTCGTTGAACGACAGGCCCAGTTTCCGGGCAAGCACGTCGGATTTTTTAATCACCGCTCGCCCACCTCGAAACCTTCGTGAAACTCCACCAGCACACTCAGATTGCCGAAGATTTTTTCCACCCGTTCATAATCCAGTTGCACTTTCACAAAACCGGGCTGGGCGACGATGACGAAATCCTTGACGCCGATGTGATTGACATAATTCATGTTGAAGCGCTTGTCCAGGCTGCTTTCGATGTCACGCTTCGACAAGCTGGCTATGCCCGGTTCCTGCCGCAAGGCCTCGATGGCATTGACCACTTTGCTGTGGTCGAAATAAATCGGCGCGATCTTGAGGATCAGCAAGGTGAAAAAGCCGATCAGCGCCAGCACGAACACCAGCGAAATAAAGGTCAAACCTTGCTGTTTTTTCAACGCATGCTGCATCGTAAATCTCCCGAAAGCCAAACATCGGCCATGCTAGTCGAGGACGGTGCCCAAGCGGCTAAACCCGATACCGTCATTTTGCCAATCCCAGTTCATCCAGATGAAGAACGCCTTACCCACCAGATTGGCCTCGGGCACCGTGCCCCAGTAGCGGCTGTCGTTGCTATTATCGCGGTTGTCGCCCATCACGAAATAATGGCCCTGGGGCACGACGAACACGTCTTCCACCGTCGGCACACCGGGGCTGATTAAAATCGAATGGCGGACACCCATCAGATTTTCTTCGATATGTTCGGCGCCGGTCATGTTCGCGCCCTGACCGACGCCTTGATAACGGCCAATCGGCGTCTGTTCGACCGGCTGGCCGTTGATGTAGATTTTCTTGCCGAAATAGCCGACACGATCACCCGGCAGGCCGATCACCCGCTTGATGTAATCGATCGACGGCTGTTTGGGGAAGCGAAATACCACGATGTCGCCGCGTTCGGGTTCGCCCATTTCGATGATTTTGCTGTTCAACACCGGCAAGCGTATGCCGTAGGTGAATTTATTGACCAGGATGAAGTCGCCCACCAGCAAGGTGGGCATCATCGAACCCGAGGGAATGCGGAAAGGCTCGACCAGAAACGAGCGTAACAGCAAAACAATCAGCACCACCGGGAAAAACGAGCGGGCGTATTCGACCAGCAAGGGTTCTTTTTCGGTGGGATAAGGCTTTTTGAACGACTTCAGGTAAAGCGCGTAGCCACCCCAGACAACCCCGGTGACGACGGTGGCGACAACCAGAAAAAATGAAAAATCGTAATCCATAGATGAACCGTTTTTACTCTTTATTGACCTGCAACACCGCCAGAAACGCTTCCTGCGGAATTTCGATACTGCCGACCTGCTTCATGCGCTTCTTGCCGGCCTTTTGTTTTTCCAGCAATTTTTTCTTGCGGGTGATGTCGCCGCCGTAACATTTGGCCGTTACGTTTTTGCGCATGGCCTTGACGGTCGAGCGCGCGATGATTTTCGAGCCTATCGCCGCCTGAATGGCCACTTCATACATCTGGCGCGGGATCAGGTCTTTCATTTTTTCGACCAGATCACGTCCACGATTCTGCGCCTGATCGCGATGAACGATGATGGACAAGGCATCGACCTTGTCGCTGTTGATCAGCACATCCAGCTTGACCAGCGGCGCCGGTTCGAAGCGCAGAAACTCGTAATCGAACGAGGCATAACCCCGGCTGACCGATTTCAGCCGGTCGAAGAAGTCCAGCACCACCTCACTCATCGGCAATTCGTAATTCAACGACACCTGGCCACCGACGTACTGCATGTTTTTCTGCACGCCTCGTTTTTCGATACACAGATTGATGACATTGCCCAGATAGGCTTGCGGCACCAGGATGTTGGCCATGATGATGGGTTCGCGGACTTCCGCAAGGGTTCCGGGTTCCGGCAGCTTGGCCGGGTTGTCGACCATCAGAATCTCGTTGTTGTTGGTTTCGACCTCATACACCACGGTTGGCGCCGTGGTAATCAGATCGATGTCGTATTCCCGCTCCAACCGTTCCTGGACGATTTCCATGTGCAACATGCCGAGGAAACCGCAGCGAAAACCGAACCCTAAGGCTTGCGAGGTTTCGGCTTCGTAATTCAGCGCCGAATCGTTTAGCCTGAGCTTGTCCAGTGCTTCGCGCATGGCGCCGAAATCATCCGAACTGACGGGATAGAGACCTGCGAATACCCGTGGCTGGACTTTCTCGAAACCAGGCAATACTGCGCTGGCCGGATTGTCTGTGGCAGTGATGGTATCGCCGACCGGTGCCCCGAAAATATCCTTGATACCGGCAACCACGAAACCAACTTCGCCAGTCATCAGCGCCTGCTTCTCCAGTTGTTTGGGCGTGAACACCCCGAGCTTTTCCGCCAGGTACGACTTGCCCGTCGACATGACGGTGATCTTCTGCTTGCGTTTCAGGCTGCCGTTGACGATGCGCACCAGCGATACCACGCCCAAGTAATTGTCGAACCAGGAATCGATGATGAGGGCTTGCAATGGCCCCTCTTCGTTGCCATTGGGCGGCGGAATTTTGTGAATCAGTTGTTCGAGCACCGCTTCGACATTCAGCCCGGTCTTGGCGCTAATCTGGCAGGCCTCGTCGGCAGGAATGCCGATGACATCCTCGATTTCGGTTAGCACCCGCTCGGGTTCCGCCGATGGCAGATCGATCTTGTTGAGTACCGGCACCACTTCCAGTCCCTGTTCGATTGCGGTGTAGCAGTTGGCGACACTTTGCGCCTCGACGCCTTGCGCCGCATCGACAACCAGCAGAGCACCTTCACACGCCGCCAGCGAGCGCGAAACCTCGTAGGAAAAATCGACGTGACCGGGGGTGTCGATGAAGTTGAGTTGGTAGGTTACCCCGTCGGCGGCCGTGTAATCCAACGTCACGCTCTGGGCTTTGATGGTGATGCCGCGTTCGCGTTCGATATCCATGGAATCGAGCACCTGAGCCTCCATCTCCCTGTCGCTCAAGCCACCGCAAATTTGAATGAAGCGATCCGCCAGCGTCGATTTTCCGTGATCGATATGGGCGATGATCGAGAAGTTTCTGATATGTTTTTGATCCACTTGAACCGACTGTCAATGAATGGAAGGGTTGAGTGCCTTTCGGCACGATGCAAAAAACGCCGGTTGGCTGGCATCGCTCAACGATGCTAGCCAACCGGCGTTTGCCAAAATTCACGCGAATCCGGGTAATCGAAACCGGCAAACTGTAAGGGGCGTACCTGTCACTGACAATTGGCGGAGCCACCGAAGCTGGAAAAACAGCAAACCTTCAAGACCACCCCGACAAAGCGCGCGCCGCTTGAGCGTAGTGTTAGACATTGCCTTTCTCTGAATCGAGATAAAGCGTGTCAGGGCAAATATCTTGTTCATGAGGCCAAACAACTGTACCGTCCGCTACCTTTACCCGCTTAAAATAATTTTTGTCTCCGAGTTCTTTGAAGACACCGAAATTGAGCAAACTAGAACAATCATAAATACCATGCTCCCCATTAGTGAAGACAAGCCTCAACTTGTAATCATCATCTGTTTCAACTTGGGCAATTCTCGGATTCATGTTTTACCTCAACGGCTCTATTTTATAAAGTTGCTGACCAGATACTGCAAGCTCCCAATCCGCAACCAGCTCGTCCTTATGCAACGCTATCCACGCCTGAAGAAGTTTCATCTTTGCATTTGGAATGCTACCTTCCAATACGATGCCATCAGGTATAGAAACAATCACTTCATATTCTTGATACCTAGCATGTGTGGTGCTTTGTGTTGTTTATTATCCATGAAATACATATAGATAATGATTCCATAGAACATGGAAATTGCTGGCATATTGTTTTCTCGATCATCACTATTTTAAGCTGCAACCGGTGATGCGCGAAGCGACAAGCCGGGCGTCGGCTGGAACGACATGTTAGCCAACCGGCGCTTGCCAAAACTCACGCGAACCCGGGTAATCGAAACCGGCAAACTGTCATGCTTTCTCCAGAATTTCCCGAAAATGGGCAATGGTGTCGGCGGTCAACGGCTGGCGCTGATTGTCCCAAACCACGCCGTCGAGTTCGTCTGCCAGCGTGTCTATGGTGTCGATGAAATCGTCGAATACGGTCAGGGGGCTATCGACTTCACGCGGCTGCATGTAAAACACGATGCCTGGGGTGTAAAACCTGTCGATCTGCTTGTCGGGAAATGTGCCCGGCTCGACCATGCTAGCCACGGCGAAATCGACCAGGCGGTTCTGATCGATCCGTTCGAACACCTTGACGCTGCCATATTTCAGACCAACCCGCTCGAAGGCTTCGAACAGGGCGTTGCCATTGAAGCCTTCGTCGGCGCGGGCAACCAGGCTGAATTCGATCAACCCAGGCAACGTTGATTTGGCTGCGCCTCGGATGGCCGCTTCGACAGCGGGCGTTTTTGGCGTGGGTTTGATGTCGTCATCGTCTAGCAGTGCGTCGCCATCGACATCGGCCTCGAACGGAAACGCATCGTATACGTCATCCCCGTTTTCGAATTCGTCATCAGCCTCGTAATCGGCGTCATCGAGGTATTCATCGCTATCGCGGCGTTCACGCAACGACTTGAAGAAATGCCACAGCACCATGGCGATCATCACCAGCAGGCCGATCAAAATAATCACGACTCTCAATAATTCTTTATCCATCAGCTTTCCGCCATGCTAACCGCTTCTTCTATGTCCACTGCCACCATTCGGGAAACCCCAGGCTCTTTCATGGTAACACCTGCCAGATGTTTTGCAATTTCCATCGTTACCTTGTTGTGTGAAATGTACAGAAACTGGACGGTCGATGACATTTCCTCCACCATCCTGGAAAACCGCACGACATTGGCGTCGTCCAGCGGTGCATCGACCTCGTCCAGCAGACAGAATGGCGCCGGATTGAGTTCGAAAATGGAAAACACCAAGGCTACTGCCGTCAATGCTTTTTCGCCGCCCGACAGCAGATGGATGGAGCTGTTGCGCTTGCCCGGTGGCCGGGCAATGATGTTGACGCCCGCATCGAGTTCACCCTGTTCGGTCAGTTCGAGATAGGCCTGGCCACCGCCAAATAACTTGGGAAACTTGTCTTTCAGACCATTGTTGATGCGGTCGAAGGTTTCCTTGAAACGCTGCCGACTTTCGCGGTCGATCTTGGCTATGGCCTGATCCAGGCTGTTGAGCGCATCGACCAGATCGTCATGCTGCTCGTCGAGAAACGCCATGCGCTCGGATTGCGCCCGGTAGTCCTCGATGGCCGTCAGGTTGATGGCACCCAGACGTTCGATCTGCCCGGCCAGATCGTCGACCATCTGCTTCCAGTGATGTTCGCTGGCGTCGGCAGACAGGGCGTTCAAAACCACTTCAGGATCAGCATCGATTTCAGCCAGTTGCTCTGCCAAGGTTTGCTGGCGCACCCGGCTGTCCTGCTGTTCGAAACGCACGGTATCCAGGGCGTCTTTTTGTTGCTCCAGTGCCCGCTGGGTGGACGAATACTGCTCCGCCAGTTCGCTGATGCTGCCCTCTCTTGCCTGTTGCGACTGGCGTTCAGCCTGTAAAGCGGTTTCGAACTGCTGTTTGGTCGCCAGCAAGGCTTCGAGCTGCATTTTTTCCTCGTCCAGCGGCGACAAAGTGTATTGCAGCTTGTTCTCCAGCTCCTCGACGCGATCGATGGCCTGGCGACGCTGAACGTGCAGGCGCTCGATCTGTTTGACGGTCAAAACTTCCGACGACTTCAACGACTCGATCTGCGCCTGCAGGCGGTTCAAATGCCGCCGGGCTTCGTCGACGAAAACCTCGGTGGTTTGCTGCTCGGCCTGAAGCTGACGGTTCATTGCCTCCAGCTGGGTTTTGCGTTCGGTCAGATCATCAAGAGAGGCTTCGGCATCGTGCTTTATCATCTCGGCTTCCGATCGATGCCCGGCATTCTCGGCAAGCTGCTGGCGAATCTCGTCCACATCATGATCCAGTTGCGCCAAGCGGCGGCACTGCTGTTCGTGCCGTGCCGTCTGCGCACTGTATTGGGCGTTTTTCGCCGAGTAATCCGCTGCCAGGTGTTTTTCGTTGCGCTGTAAATCCTCGCGCTGGTGCTCGGCAGTTTTCAGGGCCGATTCGTATGTCTCCAGCCGCTGTTCGTCATCGCTGATCCCGTCGTGCAATTCGGCTTGGCGCAGCTTCAATTCGCGCAAGGCTTTTTCGCGATGCAAAACCCCGGCCTTGCTGTCACTGCCCCGGCTGACCCTGACCCAATCCCGCCCCAGCCAGGTGCTATCCGGCACGATCACCGACTCGTGATCGGCAAGCACCATGCTGCGCGCCTGCGGCAAACTGTCGGCGCAGTAAACGCCGCTGAGCAGGCTGTCCAACTGCCAACGACTGCGCACCTTGTCCAGCAGTGTCACTCTTGCGTTCAACGGCTGCGCCCCGGCATCCTGGCGGCGGGTTTCGATCACGATCAACGACTGTTTTTCCAGGGTAGACAATTCATTCAGAATAGCATCGACACTATCGACGCAAACGGCCTCCAGGTACGCACCCAGCACGGTTTCGACGGCGACATCCCAGCCTTCGTCGGCCTCCAGAAATTCGGCAAGCCGGGGCTGCTGCAACAAACCGGTACGCTCCAGCCAGTCGGCCAGGTCTTTTTTATCCTTGCCCATTGCGTGTTGTTGCAACAACTCCAGCGAGCTGATCTTGCCGGTGACTTGATGCAGCTCGGCGCGTCTGTCGTGCAATTGATCGTGCAGGCGTTTGATGTCGGGACGCAAGACGCTGATCTGCTGCAACACGGCGTCGAGTTGGGCCTGAAGCTGCGCTCGTTCGCCGTCCAGCGTGTCGATGTCGTCGGCCAGGTCTTCCAGATGCAGCTGCAATGCGCTGTCGGCCAGTTCGTTGCGCTCGGCCAGCAATTTGTCCAGACGGGCTTGCCACTGCCGGTTCTGGTTTTCCAGTTGGAACAGCGTGGTGCGTTGCACTTCCACCTGTTCGCGATAACCGGCGTTATCGGCCAGAAAGCCCTCCCATTGCTGCTGCCACTGCTGCTTTTTCGATTGAGCATCGTGTTGAATACCCAGCAATTCTTCCTCGCGCTCGCGGGCGACGATCAAGGTTTCCTCGGCTTCGAGCAGGGTCTGGCGAATTTCTTCCAGTTGCTGAGCGTCCTGCTCGCATTCGCGCTGGGATTGCGCAGCCTGTTCCTTCAGGCGTTTGATTTCGAGCAGGGTTTCCTCGTGGCTTTTCTGACTGTGCTTGATGGCCTGCTCCAGTCGGCCAACGTCGGCGACGATGGCGTAATAATCGGCCTGGGTGGTATCGAGGTGCTGCTGCTGGGTTTTCTGTTCGCCCCGCTTGAGTTCGATGGCTTTTTCGGTATCGCGCAACAGCACGAACAAGCGATTGTGCTCTTCGGCAATGGCTTGCAGCGTGTCTTCCAGTTGCTGGGCATTGCGCTGAAAACTTTGCCAGCGCATCGCCAGCAATTCCTGCTTGTAGCGTCGCTCCTGCTTTTTGAGTTCGCTGTATTTCTCGGCTTTTTCCGCCTGTTTGGCCAGGTTTTTCAGTTGCTTTTCGACTTCATCGCGCAGGTCGTTCAGGCGTTCGAGATTCTCCCGGGTATGGCGCATGCGGGTTTCGGTCTCGGCGCGGCGCTCCTTGTATTTCGAAACACCCGCCGCTTCCTCGATATGCACACGCAAGTCGTCCGGCTTGGCCTCGACCATGCGCGAAATCGTACCCTGCTCGATGATGGCGTAACTGCGCGAACCTAGGCCGGTGCCCAGAAACAGATCGGTGATGTCCTTGCGTCGACAGCGTGAGCCGTTGAGCATGAACAAGGACAGCCCGTCGCGGCTGACCTGGCGCTTGATCGAAATCGTCGCGTATTGGGCGTACTCGCCACCGGCCTTGCCTTCGCCGTTGTCGAAAATCAGCTCGACCGACGCCACGCTTACCGGCTTGCGCCCGGACGAGCCGTTGAAGATAACATCGGTCATGTTGCCGCCGCGCAAGTGCTTGGCCGAGCTTTCGCCCATCACCCAGCGCACGGCATCGATGATGTTCGACTTGCCGCAGCCATTCGGCCCGACGATGGCCGTCAGGTTGCTGCTGATGGGTATGGTGGTCGGATCGACGAATGACTTGAAACCCGACAGTTTGATTTTCTCCAGCTTCATGACTGGCTAAGGTTGGCGCACAAGAACGGGTTCAAAAAACCGGGCATTATCGACGAAAACCCGTGTTTGTTGGAATGGATTTTGCGGGAGGGCATCAAAGTCGGCCTTCGATGCCTGGCCTGTTTTAAGCCCTCTCCCGGCGGGAGAGGGGATTTGAGGGGCTGAGAATTGACAATCAGGCCGGGTTGGCAGTCGGAGAATTTCCCCCGTTACCCCATTTCGAGGATTTCTATTTTGACTTTGGCAATGCCGTCCCGAATCATTCCCAGTTCCTGTGCCGCTCTTTTCGAAAGATCGAGCAGTCTGTGGTTGGATTTGGCAGGACGTTCCGTGATACGCACCGTAACGCTGCGCTGATTTTTGACATTGGTTACCAGCAGTGTCGTGCCGAAAGGCAGGTTGGCATGTGCTGCCGTCAACCCGTTTACGTCATAAACACCGCCGCTGGCGCTAAGTTTGCCTTGAAATTTGTCGCTGTAATAAGACGCGACACCGATTTGCTCTGAAGTCTGAATATCTTGCCTGGTGGTTTTGGCAAGACTGACAGACCAAAAAGACGCCAGCGAAACCGAGAGCAGGGCCTTGGCCCACCATCTGTTTTTCCGCATCGTCTACCTCCTTACGGTCAGTATTGATCGAGAGGGGCGGAGGGTAACCCGCGAAAATGCCGTTGGCAACCTTTTTTGTCCGCTTTTGCAAAAATCAGGCATGAAGATTGCTTGGGCAGCAAGACGAAAAAGCCCGCCTCAGGCCTTGCCATTCAAGGGCTAAGCACCCCCTCAGACAGACGACGACGCAGATGGGCACTTGCACTAAATTCACACAGACAATTTGACAACGTGGCTGTGACTGGAAAACTAAAAAACCGATCTTTATCGAAAATCAAATCCCCTCACCGACCGCTACGCGGTTCACATCAATAACGACGAGAGAACACCATGGCCACCTCTTACACATCCGCCCTGGCCGACACCGATTCCGCCTTGATCGACCGCATCATCGACGATGTTTATGCCAGGATGCTAGCCGATTACCGCATCAACCGCTTCTTCAACAGCAAGCCCTTGACCGAACAGACCGGGGCGCTAAAAACACTGGTCGGCTCGGCTCTGTCGGGTACGCGCATCAACGATTGCATGGATTTGCTGGAGCACTACTTCGCCGATTCGTTCGGGCGCGACAACGCCAAACCCAGCCTGGTCACCGGCAACGATTTCATGTTCCTGCTTGATGTCATCGGTGGCGAAAAGGAGCGTACCCCTACCGCGATGTGCGCAACCCATAGCTTTTTGTTGAAATTGCGTCCTGACGATACGCACTACGACGTGCTGATGGAGCATCTGGTGGCTGTACTGAAGCAAGACAACGTCAGCCCCGACCTGGGCAACCGGCTGCTGGCTATGGCCGAGAATGCACGCGATGACGTATTGGGACGGGGCGTATTGAGCGCCTAAGCCAGAAGGATGACTCCGGCTACCCCGCGCCTGCCGAATCAGGCAAACGCTTTTCTGAAAAACTCCGGCATCGCCAGACTGGCCTTGTGAATATCGGCGTTGTAGAACAGCGTTTCGAAGGCTTTGTTTGCGGCGTCCTGCTCGCGAAAGGCCGTGAGCGGCGATTTGGTCGCCATGGTTGCACTCCACCAGCCAGACGGGTAAATGCACTGCGGGAAAAACACGGTTTGCATGTGCTGAAAACCACCAGCCCGCATCTCGTCACGCATTGCTTTCAGGATGTTCATGTGTAGCAGGGGCGATTCGCTTTGCTGCACGACGATACCCTCATCGCTCAACGCCCTGAAACAGTCCTGGTAGAAATCGGCACAGAACAAGCCCTCAGCCGGGCCGACCGGATCCGTGCTGTCGACGATGATGATGTCGACACTGCCCGGCGCGGCCTCTTTCACCCACTTGATGCCGTCGATGAATTTCAGCGTCGCGCGTGGATCGTCATTCGACGCGCACAACTCCGGAAAATAGATTTCCGCCAGACGGGTAACGCGCTCATCGATGTCGATCTGCACGGCCTGCTCGATGCCCGGGTGCTTCAACACCTCGCGCAAGGTGCCACAATCACCGCCACCGATGATCCAGACTCTCTTCGGGTTTGGATGAGTGAACAGTACCGGGTGGCTCATCATTTCGTGATAAAGGAAATTGTCGCGCGTCGATACCATGGTGCAGCCGTCAATCACCATCAAATTGCCGAACGACTCGGTTTCGTAGATTTCCAGAAACTGGAATTCGGATTGCTCCTCGTGCAACTTACGCTTGATTTTCAGAGAAAACGCAGTACCACTGGCCGGTTGTGCCTCGCTGAACCAGGTAGCTTCTAACATGATGAATAACCTATGAAAAAATTGAAAAGAGACTCATTATACTGAAGCTCAACCTCAGACACTCAGCCGCCGAGCCCACTTCCCGCTCACCACCACCCGACAATATCCTTAGAACCGGTGCCAATGCGCTCCCGGAGGATGCGGCGACACCACGGATATCAGACACCACGGCTGTCATCAAGTGGCCAATTCTCACGATCGCATCAAAACCTGCATCGGCGGCTGCCGCACGATATTGCGCAGCGCCCAGTAACCCGTCAAGCCTATCAACGCCGCACCGATGACGGGCAACAACCACCAGCCTGCCCAAGCCAGCGTAAACGGCATGTGCAATACGTGGCTGTACAGCAGATACAGCACACTCTGCGATAACACTGCCGCCATCAGTCCTGCCAGTGCGCCCAGCAGGGCGAATTCGATCAAATGTGCCTTGCGAACCAGGCTGCGCGTCGCGCCCAATGTCCGCATCAAGGCGCCTTCCTGCCTGCGTCTGTCCAGACTGGCATACACCGCCGCCAGCAAGACCGTGAAGCCGGCCAGCAAGGCAGCGGTCAGTAGCAGATCGATCGCCCGGCTAATCTGGATCAGAATGGCCTGCATTTGCTTGAGCAGCGTGTCGACTTCCAGCACCGTCAGCATTGGATATTGCTTCAACAGACTGTTGAGCAACGGTTTTTGGCTTTCGGCCAGATAGAAGCTGGTGAGATACGTGGCCGGGAAGCCATCCAGCGTACCGGGCGAGAAAATCATGTAGAAGTTGGGCTGCATACTGTCCCAATGCACGCTGCGCAGGCTGTCCACAGTGGCTTGCAATTGCGTGCTGCCGACGGTGAAGGTCAGTTGGTCGCCCAGGGTTATGCCCAGGTTGTCGGCCAGCTTGCGCTCAACCGACACCCGGCCCGGCATCGGCTTTGTCCATGGTTGGCCGCCGGTGACGATATTGTCTGCCGGAAAACTGGCTGCCCAGGTCAGGCTCAGTTCGCGTTGGGTAGCGGCTTCGCCCTGGCTGTCCTTACTGACGCGGCGTTGAACCGCTTCCTGGTTGATGGCGACCAGCCGCCCGCGCACGATGGGATAAAACGGGCTGACCTCGATAGCGTTTGCCGCGAAATCGGCTTTCAAGGCATCGACCCGATCCGGCACGATGTTCAGCACGAAATAATTGTGGGCGTTGTGCGGCAATTGCTGGCGCCATGCCGCGATCAGGTCGTTGCGGACATGCAGACTGAGGGCCATGGCCGCCAGTGTGACGCCGAACGCCAGAATCTGGCCGACGCTGACGCGACGCTCGCGCGTCAGGCTTTGCAAGGCGAAGCGCCAGGCCACACTCACACGCGGCAGCAAACGCTGCAAGGCTTGCAGCAACAGCGACATCAATCCACCCAGCAGCAATATGCCAAGCAAACCGCCACCAAGAACAATGGCCGTCAGGCGGCCATCGGCGCTGTGATGCCAGAGCAACAGCGCAAGCAAACTCAGTGCCAGACCATAAACCAGCCAGGCTCTGACAGGCAGCGGTTCCAGGTCGCGCCGCAACACCCGCAGGGCGGAAACCCGTCGCAGCCGCAGCAAGGGCGGCAAGGCGAAGCCGAGCAGAATCAGCAGACCAATGGCCAAGCCGAGAAAAATCGCCGCCGGGCCAGGCAGGGCTAGTGTTTGGGGTAGCAAATGGCGCAACCAGTGAAACAGCAGCATCTGTCCGCCACCGCCCAGCGCCGTGCCGAGCAGGCTGACAACAAGACCCAGCAGCAAAAATTGGTAAAGGTAGATCAGCTCGATGTCGCGCTGGCGACAACCCAAGCAACGCAGCAAGGCCGCCGCATCGAAATGGCGCTCGGCGTAACGCCTGGCGGCCATGGCAATGGCGACACCGGCAATGACGATGACCACAATGCTGGACAAGCCCAGATAACGCTCGGCGCGGCGCAAGGCATTACCCAGTTCTGGCCGGTCATCGTGGATGTCGAGCAGGCGCTGCGAGGGCAGCAGTTGCGGTTTCAGCCAGGTCTTGAACTGATCCAGCGCAGCCGGTTCACCGGCGAACTGGGTGTGGTGGTGAACATGGCTGCCCGGTTGAATGACACGGGTGGCGGCAAGATCGGCGGCATTCATCATCACACGCGGCGACAAGCTGTAGAAATCGCCGCGCTTGTCCGGCTCGTAACTCAGCACGCGGCTGACGACGAGTGGTAACTCGCCCACCGTCAAGGTGTCGCCGATGGCAATGCCCAGCGCTGACAACACCCGGCGTTCCACCCAGACTTCACCGCTGACCGGGCCATGCGCCAGGGTGTATTCGGTGCCTTGATCGACATCCCGTACTTTCAGCGCCCCGCGCAGTGGATAACCATCGCTGACGGCCTTGACTGAGGCCAGCAGCATCTGCTCGTTTTCCAACAGTACCGAGTTGAATTCTATAGTCGTCGTTTGCGCCAGCGACCTCTGCAAGGCTAGCTGTTGCCATTCGGCCTGCAACGGGGTCGAGCCGGATACCACCAGATCACCCGCCAGAAATTCAGCGGCTTGCAGCGTCATCGTGCGTTGCAAGCGATCGGTGAACAGCGAAATGGTGGTGGCGCTGGCCACGGCGATCAGCAAAGCCAACGCCAGCAGACTCAGTTCGCCAGAGCGCCCATCCCGCCACAGCCAGGTCAGCGCCAGCCGCCACCGCTTCATGCCAGCCGCCCGGCCACCAGGCCAATGGTGCGGTCGCATCGCGCGGCCAGCGAGGCATCGTGCGTCACCAGTACCAGCGTGGTGTTGCGTTCGCGGTTGAGTTCGAACATCAAATCGATGATGTGGCTACCGGTTTTGCTGTCGAGATTGCCGGTCGGTTCATCGGCGAACAGGATGGACGGCTGGGTGACGAAAGCCCGCGCCAACGCGACGCGCTGCTGCTCACCGCCGGACAGTTGCCTGGGGGTGTGAGTCAGTCGTTGCGCCAGGCCCACCCGTTGCAGCAGTGCGCGCGCGGCATGTTCGGCATCGGCATTACCCGCCAGCTCCAGTGGCAGCATGACGTTTTCCAGCGCCGTCAGCCCCGGCAGCAACTGAAACGATTGAAAGACGAAACCGATGAGGCTGTTACGCAATGCGGCACGGCCATCTTCGTCGAGCGCGGTCAACTCGCGGCCTGCCACCGTCACCGAGCCGCTGCTGGGCGTGTCCAGCCCGGCCAGCAAGCTGAGCAAGGTTGATTTGCCGGAACCCGACTCGCCGATGATGGCCACGGTTTCAGCGGGGTGGATGACCAAATCCACGGCAGTCAATATCGACAGCTCACCGTCGCGGGTCGCCACCCGTTTGCCGAGATTCCGTGTTTCAATGAGCGCCCGTTGGCTTTCCGCTTGAGTAGGCATCATGTATCGTTTTGTCCTTGCCATGATCATGGCTCTGCTGTCCTGGCCCGCAATGGCCGGGACGATTGTCGTCATGGGTGACAGCATCGGCGCCGGTTATGGCGTGGCCGTCGACCAAAGTTGGGTGGCGCTACTACAGCAAAAGCTCAAGCAGCACGGCAAGCCGCACGTCATCCGCAATGAAAGCATCAGCGGTGACACCTCGGCAGGTGGTCTGGCTCGCATCGACGCGGTTCTGGCACGCTGGCAACCTGCGGTGGTGCTGCTGGAACTGGGCGGGAACGATGGATTACGCGGTCTGTCGCCCGCCGAGATGCAGGCCAATC